>Ga0209212_1007821_pt1 | contig 11655 bp, 12 predicted proteins | sample RifGroC2_FD_183996 | JGI IMG/M metagenome (GOLD analysis project Ga0209212, IMG submission 183996) | Groundwater microbial communities from Rifle, Colorado, USA - Groundwater C2 (SPAdes) (version 2) | ecosystem: Environmental > Aquatic > Deep subsurface > Groundwater | place: Rifle, Colorado...
GCTCGATCACCATCAAATCCAGATCAGAATCTTCGGTCGCATCGCCGCGCGCGTAGGAACCGAACAAGATGATCTTGCTCGGTTTGGCCGCCACGACCAGCCGCTCGACGGCCTGTTGTATCTGTTCACCGGAAATCATAACTGCCCCCTATCCTTGGCAAACATGAGTTGAAATAATATGCCTTCCCCAGTTGGATTCTGATTTTTCTTCCTTCCATCACTCATGGCACCTTATCATCGTAAAATTGCGGGTCGAATGTGTATTCACTGTATTCCAACACCGTCTGCCTGGTCACCCGCTCAAACCGGAGTTTTTTTGTTGGATCATTGATAAACTGGATATAGACACCATCCTTGCCGGGCAGTACCAGTGCCAGCGTGTAACGCTCGCCATAACCGTGTGCCACTGAGTTTTCTTTCTCCGTGAGGAAAAAAGAATCGCCGGCATGGCCCAGTAACTTAACATCAATGTAATGAACGCGATTGTCCTTGGTCGCATAGAGATCGTAACCATCTTTACGGCGGCTATGGTCTTCCACCGTGTAGCCTTTGGATTGAAGCTCTTGCATTACGCGCAGCTCTGCAACCCGCCATGCAGGCAAGAATTTTGTTTCAAGCTCCGGGCGTTGCGGCAATGTCGTAGAGGGTGAAACGGGCGGCGACTCTGCCAGTAAAGGGTCATATTCAGCAGAGGAGCTTGGGAACATCGATGTTCCTAAAGCTGCGGACTCGGTTGCCAATTGATTCTCGCCTGTCTGCCTTGCTTGGTTATTCTGCGCAGCCTTGTCAGCGGGTGATAATCCACGTCGAACTTCTGCTACCAAGTTATGTGATACGGCGCACAGATCGGCTATTTCCCTTGTGGATAGCTTCGACCATTCAGGATCAGCAAGCGCGATTTCAACTGCATTCCGCTTGTCAGCATTGGTGCGCTGCAATCCATGCGCACTGTTCGCACTTAACGCATATTGAAGTGCATCACGTTCACCCCCGCGTTTCACTTCTGCCGAGATAGTCAGGCAACCACTACGCTCATGCGCCATTAAGCGATGCCAGCCGTCAGCAATCCAATAGTTGTTACCATCAAAAAAAACAATAATCGGCGGGAATTGCACGCCAGATTCGATACGTTCAACGTATTCAGCAACAGTGGCTTCGTTGATTGCTTCACGGACTTGCGCACCCTTTTGGACTTTGGTTAGTTCGAGCATGGTTTTTCCTATAACGGCATGTAGTAATCTGTTTTTTGCAAGAAGGGCAACAGGCGGCGTAGGTCTCGGCAACATGGCGCCCAATCATTACTCTGGTGCCTTTTGTTCACTGGCATTTTATATACGCCATATAGCGCCTCGCTAGGCTGTGCGGTGTAAAGTTCATCTTCTGCGAAGGTAATAAAGAAGATTTTTAGTACAAGTGAACAAGTGTTTAAGTTTGACCGGATCGTAGTTTGCATTACCTGTGGATGGATCATAAACGCTGGCTGGATTGATTGCGGCGCTATACTTTCTTGCATGATGGATAAATAGCCACCGTTTGTAGATCGGCATATATGGAGCAATACGAATGATGTCTACCTCGCCCCCCTCAATCCCTTTACCCTCAATTTGTCGAGTTAGTTTTACAAAAATATCGCCCGTAAGATTATTGAATTCCACTCTCTTGTCTCTACCGATAGAAAGCCAGTTACCAGCTATCAATCCAACAAAAAAAGTAAAGAGACTGAGCGCGGCACCATATTCTTTTGTTAATTCAATGAAGTCTTTGAGCATACTTGTCTCTAATGTTCGAATCAAACATCTGGCGCGACTTTAACGCGCCAGCCCGGATTGAATGAAAAGTTTGGCATTTAATTCGACCCTGGCACTTTTATACTCGTCGGTCCGTTCCGTATATTTCGTTGTATAACTCGTACCAGCGTTGCGCCTTATCCCAAGGACGTTCATTAAGCATGACGCGCTCTTTGGGATAGGTTCGCTCTACATACCCACCGAGTAGATCACGTTCGTATACGGTGACTGTCCCATCACCATTGTCGCGCGCGTATTGATGATACTCACGGGAACCATTCTCGTGGCTGATGACCGCTTCAAAGGGCCAGAGTTTTTTGGCAACATCAATTGGCATAATAGCCGCCAAGTTTGGTGTAGCGGGAAGATGTTCCCAGCACGCTCGCGACCAGCTGCTTAAGCTCTTCCGAATAGTGATCTGGGTGACAAATGACTTCACAATCCGCGCACGCTGCAATGAGTTTTATATAGTGGGCAGCCTCCCCTGGCTTGAGACTAACCTCGGCTTGGATTTGGTGCGGCGGAAATCCACTGAGGACAGTAGCAACGAAGCAATGAACAGGGCTGAGGGGGTAAGCGATGGTAGCATCGTCATCAATCAGAGTGCCACGGATGACTACAGGGGCATCTCCTTTGATAAAGAACTCTCCAGCGGCTGGCCGCAGCACCATCCAATCACGAAGAACAATGAACGGAATGAGTTGCTCGCTATCCTGAAAGTTCAGCACACCGTTGGTTACGGCGTCGATTTTTGCTTGTATCTCCCCGGGTGTGAAGTCACAGGCGAAGCCCGGAAATGAGGCCAAGACATCCTCTTCAATGCCCGCGAATTCCAGAATATACGATGGTGTGCGCGAGAACTGACACAGTATCCATCTGCTCCAGATCAATCGTTCTGTTATGGTAAGAGGCTTGTTAGCGAGCAGCTTTCGGTACACTGGGGCGACTCTGTTCTCGATGCGCTCCAGTGCATCCTCTAGCGCTTGCGAGTATAGATACTTTTCAGCCCCCCATTTTTTCGGGCCAGTTTGACCTCGGACGATATTTCTGCTGCCAGTCTTGTGGCGCAGTGAAATAATTAGCCCGTCACTATTTGCCCATGGATAGTTGGTGAATATCGGGCTGTAATGGTTATTTATGGTCTGCTTCATAGAGTCCAACAACAGAAATGGGCAGTTCGCTTTATCTTTTTCTCGTTAAAGCGAAGCACAGAAGTCGAATTGTTTTTGAGGAAAGAGTAATTATGAAAATGAAATTGACTCCTGTGCCAATGGCATTCGACCCCTCTAATTCATTCGGCGCAATAACGATTGCGCCCACGGCGCTCCATGTATCAAGGTGTCGTTTCATGAGCAAAGATAGCGGTCTGTACGTTTTGCGGCGCCCATATCACTGGCCAATAGAAAGGTATGCCGCGCCAGCCATTTTCTTCTGAACCGTTCTGCTTGATGAGCATAAGCATAGGTAAATCAATTGCGACATTTCTGGCAACATCGCCCTCGGTCCGAGTCGTATCCGGCGCATCGGAATAAACGGCATGGCTGCCCGCAGCAACCTGCCGACTCAAATTGCGGTTTTGGCGCACCAGGCACCACACAAAGCCTCGCTTGTGTGTGCGAGCGGATGCATTACTCATATAGGTTAATGCAGCACGAGCAGCATTCCAATCAAAGTCATAGCCATCATCACGCTCCATCTGTAAGGTCGGTTCAATACGCGAAAGCAAATCCAAAGCAAGTTTCAATGGAATCTCAAATGGCTGTTCAAAACCATCAGACGGCGCGACGTCAACCAAGATACGATCAATCTCAGCAACAATTGGCCGAACGCGAACAGCATAGTCCGACTGGAATCCAACTGGCAGAATGCGTTTGAACGGGCGAAGCGTGGTTGTGTTAGAGGCAAGAATTTTATTGGGGCTACAGGGAATTACTTGGCCTCGCGCATCCCGTTGGATAAAAATGACTGGCTCTTCCGGATTGCGCTCGAATGTCTCCCGTAACGCAACATCGCTCTCATGCATGCGGCGCATAGCCTCATGAATACGTGGCTCTGTGTAGAAACGTGTAACTGTCAGATCTTGAATAGGCCGAAAACCAAACATGCGAGAGTGCTGCAAGACGGTATCCTGCTGATAAACCTGTGGACGGCGTCCATAAAAGAAGCCGATCAAATTTGCGATTGTGATACCGCGATCAAGTATCTGTCCGCCGATAAAAACATTAAGTGGCGTACGCAGATGAAGTTGGCCTTCGTCGTCGAGAAGCTCTTCAACTTGCCGCTCGGAATTAACTTTGGTAATCATCAGCCAGCCTTGGCGCAGAGCATTTAATGCCGCTTCCATGACCTCGTCCAATGCCGGCAGATAGTGATTTAAAACGCGAATTGATTCTGCAATATCCTTATAGGCTTCCGTCAATAATTCACGTAGGAGCGTTGGGTTAGTATCAGCGGCTTCCGCAAGCTTCTCCTCGATCGCAACCACAACCTGTTCTTGCCAAGCATGAGCAGCCTTTTGCGCTTCCGTGTGAACCAAGAAACTGAATTTCTTTGGAGTGTTGCCCGCATGCATATCCTGTAACCGTCGAACAATGCCGCCAACAATGAAATTGCAAAGCGCAGCACGAAGCATTGGAATGGCTGAGCTTGTTAAACAATCCTCAATGCGAAAGCGACGACGGTCTGATTGCCGCAAAATAATCAGTTCCGTTGCACTCACCGATTGATACACAAACGATGCGACTGTTTGCTCTTCTTGACTTCGATCAAAGTAGTAGTCGCTTCCAATGTAATTTGAGTGGACGGGTACGAGTTTCGTAAATGCGGGGCGCATTGGCTTAAACTCGATACCATTGATTGCGAGTTCTTCAGGCTGCAAATATAGGGCGTATGGCGTAGCGGTTACTTGCAAGAAGGCTGAGTCGCTCAACAGAGTTCGCAGAGCGTCAATCTGGTGGGTTGTTGTATTTGCCGTTAATCCCTGAGTTTGAGAATTACGGAATCCCACACTCGCATAGTCGGCCTCATCATCAATGATGAGCACACGCTTATTTGCCAGTTGGGGATATGTATCCCGAAAGAGAATGGTAAGTCGCTCCAAATTATCGGATTGCTTTTTTGCCACAAAAATGAGCTTCTGGCTTAGTTCGTACCCAGTGAGTCCGCCCGGCATGGTCATTATGTCATAGACCTGGAGGCCATCTTTCTCATGGAAAATCGAGAATTCCTCGCGAACACGCTGTAATGTCTGTCTCGCCAAAGCTTTTGTGCCCTTGGTTAGGATAATAGCAATATCGAAGCCATTATCGAAACCAAGCGCGATAACACCAAGAAAAGTTTTTGTTTTGCCAGACTGTATTTTGCCAAGCAGCATACCTGGCCGCATAGCGCTTGTTGGCACCGACCGAAGCCGTTCGACGGTTTGCTCTATACAAGCGCGATCATCCGATCCGTATCGGTTAGCGTCAGATGTAAATTGCGGATAGAAGGAGCCCATTAGATTAAGCGGCATAAGCGATGACTCCTAAATAATGCACAAAACGGCACAATGGAAAAGCGGTAAACTTCGCTCACCATTCCCACCACAGATTTGAAGCCGATCCCCCTGTAGCCGATGGACTGCCCGCGCTTCTTGTCGGAGGATGCGCTGCGGCAGAGCGAATAAAAATCGTTGCGCGAGAATGGCCGGCCATCGTTTGCGCAAATGAGCCGGTCACCGTCCTGCATGACAAGAAAACGCTTCGCGCCCGCGTCATCCGCGTTCTGCAGCAGCTCGATGAAGGAACGGGCAGAGTAGGTCTCGGCAACATAGCGCTCAAGGTTCGCCAAGTCCGCGAGAAGTCCGGGGGAGAGTTTCGCCTCGGACAGCAGTTCATCGCGTACTGAATCAAGGATCATATGGTCTCATTCACTTGTTGCGCATCCTTTATGCCATTCACGGGTTAAATCACGGCATAACCGTCAATCCTGCCCGCTCCGCAGCAACCTTCAGACGCTGGTCGAAGACAGCGAAATGCAATGGTAAATTCTTTCGATCCCGGCTCGCACACGTAGAGTTTCACCCATGCCGAGATGTCCAGGTAGAGTATCAACGCCTGTCCTCGGCAACCCAGTCCGCGAGGCTCACGCCGGCAGGCATTGCTTCGCCGCGCGCCAAACCGGCCACCTTGCCGCCGTTCCACGAAATACCGGGCTGTGCCGCCAGATCGTCCAGCGTAGCCTGCCGCTTGATCGGCACGATTTGCGCAACCGGGCGGTTGTGGATGCTGATAGTCACGATTTCGCCAGCCGACGCCTGGCGGATGTACTCGCTCAGATGCGCTTTTAATTCCCTGATACTTGCTTGCATGATGTATCTACTTTTTTGAAGTGAGGTCACATTCTGCGCTGGCCCTGCAAATACCGGCAGGAACCATCGAAGCGGCTTCAGCAGCGAAACCTGGATACATCTACATCGCGGCTGAAGCCGCTCCTACAATTCCGGTTCCGGCTCGTCCAACTCAGGATAACGGTATTTTGGTAATTGCCTGCTCCCTTATGCAAACTCTGTCCGCCGCCCGAGCAGGTCGATCACGCCCTGCAAGGCGATATGCACCGACTGCGCACGCACTTCGGCGCGGTTGCCGTTGAGTTGATGGCGCTGCGTGTGAACCGCACCGTTTTTGATGCCCCAGGAAAACCACACCGTGCCGACCGGCTTGTCCGGCGTGCCGCCCTCCGGCCCGGCGATGCCGCTGACTGCCAGCGCCACTTGCGCCGCGCTGTTGGCCAGCGCGCCGGTCACCATCTCGCGCACTACCGCCTCGGACACTGCGCCATGCTGCATCAGCGTCGCTTCGCTCACGCCCAGCATCTGCTGCTTGGCCAGATTGGAATAAGTGATGAAGCCGCGCTCGAACCACGCCGAGCTGCCCGCCACATCGGTGATGGCGTGCGCCACGCCGCCGCCGGTGCAGGATTCCGCCGTCGCCAGCATCAGGCCGTGCGCCTTGAGCAAACCGCCAACCTGCGCTGCCAGAACGTCCATTCATCCGACTCCGTAGGTGCGAATTCATTCGCACGATTTAGCCGATTGTGTGCGAATGAATTCGCACCTACCCGCCATCAATTCACCCGGATCAACCCAAGCCGCGTGCCAGATCATTCCGTATATCGACCACCGCTTCCAACCCGACCGCGATGCGGATCAGGCCGTCGCTAATGCCCGCTGCGGCGCGCGCCTCTGGCGAAATGCGCCCGTGGGTGGTGCTGGCCGGATGGGTGATGGTGCTCTTGGTATCGCCGAGGTTGGCGGTAATCGAAATCATCCGCGTGTTGTCGATCACGCGCCACGCGGCTTCTTTACCGCCCTTCACCTCGAACGACACGATGCCGCCGCCGCTCTTCTGCTGGCGCATCGCCAGTTCATGCTGCGGATGCGACGGCAGGCCCGGATAAAACACCCGCGCCACGTTGGGCTGCGCCTCCAGCCAGCGCGCCAGTTCCAGCGAGTTGGCGCTGTGCGCGTCCATGCGGATTTTCAGCGTCTCCATGCCCTTGAGCAATACCCAGGCGTTGAACGCGCTCAGCGTCGGCCCGGCGGTGCGCAGGAAACTGTACACGCCTTCCATGTTCTTTTTGCTGCCCAGCACCGCGCCGCCCAGCACGCGCCCCTGCCCGTCGATATACTTGGTCGCGGACTGGATCACGATGTCCGCACCCAGCTCCAGCGGACGTTGCAGGATCGGCGTGCAGAAGCAGTTGTCCACTGCCAGCAGCGCGCCGCAACGTTTCGCCACCGCGGCAATCGCGGCAATGTCGGAAATTTCGGTGAGCGGGTTGGACGGCGTTTCCAAAAAGAACAACTTGGTATTGGGGCGCATCGCCGCCTGCCACTCGGACACATCGGTAGCGGAAACGTAAGTTGTCTCCACGCCGAATTTCCTGATGACATTGTTAAACAGGTTGACCGTCGCGCCGAAAATGCTTTGCGAGGCGACGATGTGATCGCCCGCCTTGAGCAAACCCATCACGCACGCCAGTATCGCCGACATGCCCGATGCCGTGGCGACGCATTGCTCCGCGCCTTCCAGCGCGGCGAGGCGCTCCTCGAACATCGTCACGGTCGGGTTGGTGAAGCGCGAATAGATGTTGCCCGGCTGCTCGCCGATGAAACGCGCGGCGGCCTGCGCGGCACTGTCGAACACGAAGCTCGAAGTCAGGAACAGCGCCTCGCTGTTCTCGCCGAACTGGCTGCGCACCGCGCCCGCGCGCACCGCCAGGGTTTCCGGTTGGTATTTTTCACTCATTTTCTGTTCCCTGCATCCTGATTCCTGATCCTTACTATTGAGCTTGCGCCCATCACCAGAAGTAGGTCGGGTTAGGTGCGTTCTTTGCGCCGTAACCCGACGCTTTACTCCGATCATGTCGGGTTACGCGATGAAGACGCTAACCCGACCTACACACTACACACCGAACTTCACATCGAGCTCAGGCTCATTACCAGATCCAGCTCCATCTGGTCATCGTCCACCGGTCTGTCGGCTTTCCCGCCGCCGCGCCGGGCTTCCACCATATCCAGGTATTGCGGCGTGATGTCGCCGGTGATGTAGTGGCCGTCGAAACACGATGCGTCGAAATTCGTGATGCCCGGGTTGACTTTGCGCACCGCTTTTTTGAGGTCTTCCAGGTCCTGATAGATCAGCCGGTCTGCGCCAATCTCGCGGCAGATTTCGGAGTCAGAGCGCCCGGTGGCGATCAATTCCGCGCGGCTCGGCATGTCGATGCCGTACACGTTCGGAAAGCACACCGGCGGCGCGGCGGAGGCGAAGTACACCTTGCGCGCGCCGGCATCGCGCGCCATCTGCACGATCTCGCGGCTGGTGGTGCCGCGCACGATGGAGTCGTCCACCAGCAGCACGTTCTTGTCCTTGAATTCCATGCCGATGGCGTTCAGCTTCTGGCGCACCGATTTCTTGCGCATCGCCTGCCCGGGCATGATGAAGGTGCGCCCGATGTAGCGGTTCTTCACGAAGCCTTCGCGGAACGGGATGCCGAGGCGGTTCGCCAGTTGCAGCGCGCTGGGACGGCTGGAATCGGGGATCGGGATGACCACGTCGATGTCCACCCCGTCCCATTCGCGGCTGAGTTTGTCGGCGAGGTATTCGCCCATGCACAAACGCGTCTCATAGACCGACACCCCGTCGATCACCGAATCGGGGCGCGCCAGATAGACATACTCGAAGATGCACGGATTCAGGCTGGATTTATCGCTGCATTGCCGGTTGTGCAGGTTGCCGCCGAAATCGATGAATACCGCCTCGCCGGGTGCGACATCGCGCAGAAATTTGAAGCCCAGCGTATCCAGTGCGACGCTTTCCGACGCGACCAGATACTCCGACCCCTGCTCCGTTTCATGCACGCCCACCACCAGCGGGCGGATGCCGTAACTGTCGCGGAACGCCAGCAGGCCATAGCCGGCGATCATCGCCACCACGGCATACGCGCCGCGGCAGCGCTGATGCACGCCGGACACCGCGGCAAAAATGGTCGGAACATCCAGGCGCAACCCTTTGGATTTGGCCTGTAGTTCATGCGCCAGCACATTCAGCAAGACTTCCGAATCGGAGTTGGTATTGACGTGGCGCAAGTCATCCACAAACAACTGACGCTTCAACTCTTCTGCATTGGTCAGGTTGCCGTTGTGCCCGAGCATGATGCCGAACGGCGAATTCACATAGAACGGCTGCGCCTCGTTGTGGTCTATCGCGGAGCCGGCGGTGGGGTAGCGCACATGTGCGATGCCCGCATTGCCGGACAGTGCGCGCATGTTGCGCGTGCGGAACACGTCGCGCACCAGCCCGTTGCCTTTGTGCAGGTGAAAGGTACGCCCGTCCAGCGTGGCGATACCGGCGGCATCCTGTCCGCGATGCTGCAAAACCTGCAGGCCGTCATACAACAACTGATTGGCCGGGGTTTGCGAGACGACTCCGAGAATGCCACACATGATTCGTTATCCCAAAAATTAAACGCGAATTCCGTAACGGATGCGCTGCGCGATGTTGTCCGGCAACCACGATTTAGTCAGCAAGGCTACATCCTCGGCCGTTTTGCTGATCTTCGCGCCACGCCAGAACGGCTGTTCCGGGATATGCGTCAACCCGGCCAGCCATACCAGCGCAAGTATCACCAGCACGCCGCGCAGCACCCCGAACAATCCGCCCATTACGCTATCCAGCCAGCCCAGCCCGATTGCCTTCACCAGTCTGGCAAGCAACCAGACCAGTATGCCCCACACGATCAGTGCGGCAACGAACACCACGGCGTATGCCGCCGCAATGCGTATCGCTTCCTGCTGCATCGGTAACAGCGGCACAATGCTGTTGGCGAATAATTTACTCAACACAAACGCTATCGGCCAACCCGCCAGCGACAACACCTCATAAACCAGGCCGCGCCACAAGCCGAGCAACAACGAAACCAGCAGTATTGTCAGGATGGCAAAATCGAATTCCGTCATTGCGTTCAATGCGCGCTCATCACTACCGGCTTCAGGCCGTGTTTTTCCAGCAACTGGCGTACCTGCTCGGCCTCCTTGCGCTCAGGATACGGCCCGACACGCACGCGGATATTGCCGCCAATTTTCTCGGTATATGCCTTGTTGAAGCCCCATTTTTTCAGCTTCTCCAGTTGCTTTTTGGCAGTATCCGGGTTGGAGTATGCGCCAACCTGGGCAACATAGCCCTGGATGCCGGCCGGCTTATCCGCAATCTTTGATTCCGGCTGCTTATCAACCACCGGCTGCGCCTTGACCGGCGCGTCTGTGCTGGAACTGCTTGCAACGACCGGCTTTGCAGCGTCGTGCGCGACATCGGATGCAGCATCAACAGGCTCGACAGGCGGAGCCGGAGCATCCGCAACTGCGGGAATGACAAACGGTGACGTTTCCGCCACTTCTGAAACCGCCACACCAGGAATGAATTCGCCGACCTTGTCGGGAGCCGGGATGCGCAGATCGATGTCCTGTCCGGTAGGCCTGGGGTCGCTGTCCAATACCATCGGCAGAATCACCACCACCGCCAGCGTGAGCGCGATTGCGCCGATCAGACGGCGGCGCGCCTTGCGCTTGAGATCCAGATCTTCTTCTGTCCGCTGTTTTGCCATGCTCTGATCCCGCCTGTTAGATTTCCGGTCAAGTGATATGCAACCCTCTTGCTGCCATCGCTTCTGCCACGGTGTAGAACGATCCGAAGGCCGCGATTCTATCATTTTCGCCTGCCACATTACAGGCATAACGCAATGCTTCAGTGATGTCAGGGAAAGTTTGAATCGCGCCGCACACACCGCACTGCTGCAATGCCTGCGTCAACTCTTCGGCGGTTGCGCCGCGCGGCGCATTGATACCCGCCACCAGCCAGGTGTCGACATGCGGATCGAGCGCTGTCGCCACACCCGCAATATCCTTGTCTTTGAGCATCGCAAACACCGCGAAAGTGTGCGGGCATGGCGGCAGGCCGGCGAGATTCTGCGCCAGCGAGCGCGCCGCCTGCGGGTTGTGCGCCACGTCCAAGATCAGCTGCGGCCGGCCCGGTATGACCTGGAAACGCCCCGCAAGTTGCACCTCGACCAACCCGCGCCGCACCGCCTCCATGCTCACCGGCAAACGCTCTTTCAGCGCATCCAGTGCCGCCAGCGCCGCGCTGGCGTTGTGCAACTGGAATGCGCCGCGCAACGCCGGATACGGCAGCGCGTTGCGAGCACTCGGCTTGCCGAAATAATCCCACTGCCCCTGATGCTGCCTGAAACCGAATTCGCTGCCGATGCACCACAGCTCCGCTCCGATTTGCTGCGCATGTGTTCGGATCGCCTGCGGCACGTCGCTGTCCGCGCA
>Ga0209212_1007823_pt1 | contig 11655 bp, 10 predicted proteins | sample RifGroC2_FD_183996 | JGI IMG/M metagenome (GOLD analysis project Ga0209212, IMG submission 183996) | Groundwater microbial communities from Rifle, Colorado, USA - Groundwater C2 (SPAdes) (version 2) | ecosystem: Environmental > Aquatic > Deep subsurface > Groundwater | place: Rifle, Colorado...
CGCTTCGCCAGGACGCACGCTTCCTCAGGCGAGGCGTAGCAGACCACCTCCCGACCGGGGGTGAGCAGCTCCTCGATGCCGGCGATCCGGTCGATGAGTTGAAAGGCGCCGCTGGCCAGCAGCTCGTCGGTCTGCGGCCGATCCGCGGCCAGGTGCAGGTAGGTGAACAGGGTGTGCTGCGCGCGCAGGTGGACGCGCTCGGAGGCCAGCGGCTCCTTGACCTTGACGATCAGTTGCGCCTCGGCGAACACCTGCGCGGCGTCGGCAGCGATCTGCGCACCGGCCTTCTGGTAGTCGGCGTCGCTGAAACCGATGGCCGCCCCGGCCTGGGTCTCCACCCACAGCTGGTGGCCGAGCGCGCGCAGCTCGGCCACCGACTGCGGGGTCAGGCCGACGCGGTATTCGTGGTTCTTGATTTCCCTGGGGATACCGATACGCATGGCCGTGCTCCCTCGCTGCGCTTTTATCCTGTTGTGAGCGTAGCATCGGCACCGCCGCCCGCCCGGCGCTCGGCCTTTGACGCTGGGCCGCCCGCTGCGGCCTAATTCACCTTTCGCCACCACCGCCAGACCGAGTGCCGCCATGTCCGCCCCGTCGTCAGCCACCCCCGCCATGCGCCCGAGCACCCTGCATCTGCCCCAAGGCGACTGGCGCACGGTGCTCGACTGCCTGAGCGCGCACTTCCCGGCCATCGACCGCGCCACCTGGCTGTCGCGCATGCAGCGCGGCCGCGTGCTGGATGCCGCGGGCGCGCCGATCGGCGCCGAGCATCCCTACCGCGTCGGCCTGCGCATCCACTATTTCCGCGAGGTGCCGGACGAGACGCCGATCCCCTTCGTCGAAACCGTGCTGCACCACGACGAACACCTGCTGGTGGTGGACAAGCCACACTTCCTGCCGGTGATCCCGTCCGGCGCCTACGTCGAGCAAACCCTGCTGGCGCGCCTGACGCGCCGCCTGGGCAATCCGCAGCTGGTGCCGCTGCACCGCATCGACCGCCACACCGCCGGGCTGGTGCTGTTCTCCACCAACCCGGCCAGCCGCGACCACTACCATGCGCTGTTCCGCGAACGGCGGATCGACAAGCGCTACGAGGCCATCGCCCCGGCGCTGCCGCAACTGGAGTTCCCGCTGCGGCGCCGCACCCGCCTGGTGCGCGGCGAACCGTTCTTCCGCATGCAGGAAGGCCCGGGCACGCCGAACAGCGAGACGCACATCGAGGTGCGCGAACGCCACGGCGAGCTGTGGCGCTACGCGCTGTATCCGGTCACCGGCAAGCAGCACCAGCTGCGCGTGCACCTGGCCGCGCTCGGCGCGCCGATCTGCAACGACCCCTTCTACCCGCAGCCGGTGCCGGTCGACGCCGCGGACGACTACCGCCGACCCCTCAAGCTGCTGGCCCAGCGCCTGCGCTTTCGCGACCCGCTGAGCGGTAGCGAACGCGAATTCGCCAGCCGGCTGAGCCTGGACTGGTAAGCGCCGCCGCCGCGAGGAAGCCCCCATGCCCGCCAATCTGTTCCAGCCCCTGCCCGACGCCAGCGCCGGCGAACGCTTCGACGACCTGCTCAGCCGCCCCGGCTGCCGGGTCGAGCGCATCGTCTCCCACGGCCAGGCCAGCCCGGCGGGCTTCTGGTACGAGCAGGACTGGGACGAGTGGGTCCTGCTGCTGGCCGGCAGCGCCGTCCTGCGCCTGGGCGGGCACGACCAGCCGGTGCGCCTGAAGCCGGGCGATCACCTGCTGATTCCGGCCGGCCAGCGCCATCGCGTCGAGGCCACCGATCCGGGCGAACCGACGGTCTGGCTGGCGGTGCACTGCGGGGAAACGCACTAAACTTCCGAGGCGGAGCAACGGCCTCCTTGCTCCCCCGCGGCCACGCGGCGAACATATGCCCCTCGTCTGAGCAAGCGGAACGCCCACCATGAAAGGTCACGCCGAAGTCATCGAATACCTGAAGACCCTGCTCAAGGGCGAACTGGCGGCGCGCGACCAGTATTTCGTCCACTCGCGCATGTACCAGGACTGGGGCTTCCACAAGCTCTACGAGCGCATCGACCACGAAATGGCCGAGGAAACCCAGCACGCCGACGCCCTGCTGCAGCGCATCCTGTTCCTCGAAGGCAGCCCGGACATGACGCCCAATGCGGTACAGGTCGGCCAGACGGTGCCGGACATGCTGAAGACCGACCTGGCGCTGGAATACGAGGTGCGCGCCGCGCTGGCCAAGGGCATCGCCCTGTGCGAGCGCCTGCAGGACTACGGCAGCCGCGACATCCTCCTGGCCCAGCTCAAGGACACCGAGGAAGACCACGCCTACTGGCTGGAGATCCAGCTGCAGCTGATCGACACGCTGGGGCTGGAAAACTACCTGCAGGCGCAGATGTAGCCCTTGCCGCGAGCCGGCAGGGTCCCGGCGGCCCCGAGCCCCGGGCTGGCCGGCGCGACGCTTCCCCTTGCCGCTTCACCCAAGGAGTCTCCATGAGTCACCCCCAACCGGGCATCCTCGCCACCCCGGTACCGGCGCAGGCACGCCACCTGTTCTTCGCCCTCGAGGCGGCGGACGGCCTGCCCGGCGCGCTCGACCAGTTGAGCCGCCTCGCCGACGGGCAGGCCACCGTGGCCGGTTTCGGCCCGGCACTGCTGCACGCCCTCGGCCGCCGGATCGACGGCCTGCGCGCGTTCCCGGTGCTGGACGGCGCCGCCGTGGATATCCCCTCGACCCAGCATGCCCTGTGGTGCTGGCTGCGCGGCGACGACCGCGGCGAGCTGCTGCAGCGCAGCCGCGCGCTGGTCGCCGCGCTGGCGCCGGCCCTGCGCCTGGTGCAGAGCAGCGACGCCTTCCGCTACCGGAGCGGTCACGACCTGACCGGCTACGAGGACGGCACGGAAAACCCCGAGGGCGAGGCGGCGCTGGCCACCGCCATCGCCGGCGCAGGACCTGACGGCGTGCGCGGCGGCAGCTTCGCCGCCGTGCAGCACTGGCTGCACGATCTGGACGGCTTCGACCGGCTGCCGGAACAGCAGCAGGACCACATCATCGGCCGGCGCAAGCGCGACAACGAGGAGCTGGAAGACGCTCCCGAGTCCGCCCACGTCAAGCGCACCGCCCAGGAAAGCTTCGCACCGGAGGCCTTCGTTCTGCGCCGCTCGATGCCCTGGTCCGACGGCCAGCAGGCCGGCCTGGTGTTCCTCGCCTTCGGCCACAGCCTCGACGCCTTCGAAGCCCAGCTCAAGCGCATGGCCGGCCTGGAAGACGGCATCGTCGACGCCCTGTTCCGCTTCAGCCGCCCGACCAGCGGCGGCTACTACTGGTGCCCGCCCTTGCAGGATGGTCGCCTCGATCTGCGGGCGCTGCTGGGTTAGCCCAGCACACCGCGCCCCTGCCGTGCGCGGCGGGGCCGCGGCACGCACACTCCGTCCCCGCCAGCCCCTCAAGGAATGCCCGCCCCATGAAGCGCATCGAGTTCGCCTCGCCGCTGACGGCCTACCGCCAGGCCATCGAGCAGCACGGCTTCGCCGCGGACGCCGCGCAATGGCAGGCCGTGCAGCAGCTGGAAGACTGCCACCAGGCCCTGCATCGCCAGGACCAGCCGGCTCCGCGCGGGGTCTACCTGTGGGGGCCGGTCGGCCGCGGCAAGACCTGGCTGATGGACCGCTTCCACGGCAGCCTGCGCATCCCGGCCCGGCGCCAGCACTTCCACCACTTCATGCGCTGGGTGCACCGGCGCCTGTTCCAGCTCACCGGCACCGCCGACCCGCTGCAGGCGCTGGCCCGCGAACTGGCCGAAGAAGTGCGGGTGCTGTGCTTCGACGAGCTGTTCGTCAGCGACATCGGCGACGCCATGCTGCTCGGCCCGCTGCTGCAGGCGATGTTCGCGACCGGGGTGACGGTGGTCGCCACCTCCAACCAGCCGCCCGCACAGCTGTATGCCGACGGCTTCAACCGCGAACGCTTCCTGCCGGCGATCGCCGCCATCGAACGCCACATGCAGGTGGTCGCCGTCGACGGCGGCCAGGACCACCGCCTGCATCCGGGCGCGCAGCAGCAGCGCTACTGGATCGCCGACCCGGCGAAGACCTGCGTCCTGCGCACGGTCTTCGACCGACTGAACGCCGGCCAGCAGATATCCACAGCCCCCCTCGAGCTGGGCCAGCGGCGCATTGCCAGCGTGCAGCACAGCGCCACGCTGCTCTGGTGCCGCTATGCCGAGCTGTGCCAGCAGCCACTGTCGGCCTTCGACTTCATCGCCCTGTGCGACCGCTTCGCCGCCATCCTGCTCAGCGACGTCCCCCGCCTCGGCGGCCGGCAACGCGCGGCGAAGATCGCCCGCGGCACCGAGGACGGCGTCGAACGGGTAAGCGCCGGCGACCGCCAGTTGCCGGCACTCGCCGCCCACGACGACAGCGTGCGCCGCTTCATCGCCCTGGTCGACGAATGCTACGACCGCCGCGTGCCGCTCTATCTGGAAGCCGAGGTGGCGCTGGAAGAGTTGTACACGGAGGGATTCCTGGCTTTCCCGTTCCGCCGCACGCTGAGCCGGTTACGGGAGATGCAGATGGCGCGGTTCGGCGACGGCTGAGGCAGGGGCGCCACCGCTACTTCTGGAGCGTGCGCGGCCGCCTCAGCCTCGACGCCGCGAACGGGTCAGCACCCAGCTCATGGCCGGCGAACGCCTGACGGCGCACATGCCGTGCTCGTATCGGTTCCGCCCGCCGTGGCGGAAGTGCTTTGTCTCGGGGGATAACCGGCCTGTGGATAACTAGCCGGCGGCGTCACTCGTGCAGCAGTCGATCGACGGCGGCGATGACCTTGCGCACCTGGCCCACCGTCTGCGCCCTCAGCGCCTGGGCGATATGCTGGCGCAGCTGGCCCTCGAGGATCTGGGTGTTGTAGACCCGCAGCGCGATGAGCACGCTGGCGCGCAGCGGCAAATCGACTGCGCGGTTGTCCGGCAGAGCCCGTCCGGCATGATCGACCAGCTCGCTCGCGAAGCTGGCGCCCGACGGGTTGTCTCGATTGATGTTGTTCATAGGCACCGCTTTTCCCTGTGGATGACAGCCTCGGCCGATACTGTCGGCTTCCGTTCGTGCGGCGATGCTACCAAAACAAAACCCCCGGCAGACTTAAATCTGTCAGGGGTTTGTTGAGTTCACCTGTGGATAACCGAGTTACTGACAGGCTTGCCGATCACACGTCCAGATTCGACACCGCCAGCGCGTTGGTCTCGATGAACTCGCGGCGCGGCTCCACCGCGTCACCCATCAGGGTGTTGAAGATCTGATCGGCGGCGATGGCGTCCTCGATGGTCACCTTGAGCATGCGGCGCACCGCCGGGTCCATGGTGGTTTCCCACAGCTGCTCGGGGTTCATCTCGCCGAGGCCCTTGTAGCGCTGGATGCTGTGGCGCTTGGTGCTTTCGGTCATCAGCCAGTTGAGCGCCTCCTTGAAGGTGGTCACCGGCTTCTTGCGTTCGCCGCGCTGCACATAGGCGCCTTCCTCGAGCAGGCTGTTGAGCTGCGCGCCAAGGTCGGTGACGGTGCGGTAGTCGTTGCTGGCGAAGAAGTCGCGGTTGAAGGTGACGTAGCTGGACAGGCCGTGGGCGATGGTCTGCACCTCGGGCAGCCACAGCTTGCGCTCGCGGTCTTCGCGCAGGCTGAGCTGGTAGCTCTGCCCGGACTTTTCCACAGCCTTCAGGCGTTCGCCCAGGCCGGCCAGCCAGGTCTGCATCGCGGCCTGGTCGGCGAGCTGCTCGACATCGACGCGCGGCAGGTAGACGAAGTGCTCGGTGATCTCCTGTGGATAAAGTCGCGACAGGCGGGCGAGGGTTTTCATCACCGTGCGGTAGTCGTTGACCAGGGTCTGCAGCGCGGTGCCGGACAGACCCGGGGCGCTGTCGTTGACATGCAGGCTGGCGTCCTCGAGGGCCGACTGGGTCATGTATTCCTCCATGGCCTCGTCGTCCTTGATGTACTGCTCCTGCTTGCCCTTCTTGACCTTGTACAGCGGCGGCTGGGCGATGTAGATGTAGCCGCGCTCGACCAGCTCGGGCAGCTGGCGGAAGAAGAAGGTCAGCAGCAGGGTGCGGATGTGCGAACCGTCGACGTCGGCGTCGGTCATGATGATGATGTTGTGGTAGCGCAGCTTGTCGATGTTGTACTCGTCGCGGCCGATGCCGCAGCCCAGCGCAGTGATCAGCGTGCCGACCTCCTGCGAGGAAATCATGCGGTCGAAGCGGGCGCGCTCGACGTTGAGGATCTTGCCCTTGAGCGGCAGGATCGCCTGGGTCTTGCGGTTGCGGCCCTGCTTGGCCGAGCCGCCGGCGGAGTCACCCTCCACGATGTACAGTTCGGAGAGGGCGGGGTCCTTCTCCTGGCAGTCGGCCAGCTTGCCGGGCAGCCCGGCGATGTCCAGCGCGCCCTTGCGCCGGGTCATCTCGCGGGCCTTGCGCGCGGCCTCGCGGGCGCGGGCGGCGTCGATCATCTTGCCGACCACGGCCTTGGCCTCGTTGGGGTTTTCCAGCAGGAAGTCGGCGAACTGCTTGCCCATTTCCTGCTCGACCGCGGTCTTCACCTCGCTGGAGACCAGCTTGTCCTTGGTCTGCGAGCTGAACTTGGGATCCGGCACCTTGACCGAGATGATCGCGGTCAGGCCTTCGCGGGCGTCGTCGCCGGTGGTGGCCACCTTGAACTTCTTCGCCAGGCCTTCGGCCTCGATGTAGTTGTTCAGGTTGCGGGTCAGCGCCGAGCGGAAGCCGGCCAGGTGGGTGCCGCCGTCGCGCTGCGGGATGTTGTTGGTGAAGCAGAGGATGTTCTCGTTGAAGCTGTCGTTCCACTGCAACGCCACTTCCACGCCGACGCCGTCTTCCTCGCGCTGCACGTTGAAGTGGAACACCTGGTTGACCGGAGTCTTGTTGGTGTTGAGGTAGTCGACGAAGGCCTTGAGGCCGCCCTCGTAGCGGAACTCCTCTTCCTTGCCGCTGCGCTCGTCCTTGAGGACGATGCCGACCCCGGAGTTGAGGAACGACAGTTCGCGCAGGCGCTTGGCGAGGATGTCCCAGCTGAAGTGGATGTTGTGGAAGGTCTCGGCCGAGGGCTTGAAGTGGATCTGCGTGCCACTGCCGTCGGTGTCGCCGACCGCCGCCAGCGGAGCCTGCGGCACGCCGTGGACGTAGGTCTGTTCCCACACCTTGCCGCTGCGGCGCACGGTCAGCACCAGCTGCTCGGACAGCGCGTTGACCACCGACACGCCGACGCCGTGCAGGCCGCCGGAGACCTTGTAGCTGTTGTCGTCGAACTTACCGCCGGCGTGCAGCACGGTCATGATGACCTCGGCCGCGGAGACGCCTTCTTCCTTGTGGATATCCACCGGAATGCCGCGACCGTTGTCGCGCACGGTGATCGACTCGTCGGTGTGGATGGTGATGCTGATGTCGTTGCAATGACCGGCCAGCGCCTCGTCGATGGAGTTATCCACAACTTCGAAGACCATGTGGTGCAGACCGGTACCGTCGTCGGTGTCACCGATGTACATGCCGGGGCGCTTGCGTACGGCGTCCAGACCTTTCAGCACCTTGATGCTGGAGGAGTCGTACGTGTTGTTCTCGCTCATGCCTTAACTCCCGAGGATTCAATGCGGCCATGCTCCACGTGGAACATGGCGACCGGCGTATCCGTGCGCCAGCCGTCTTTGAGGGTTTCGCCATCGACGCCGGTGATGAATACCTGGCAGTCGAGGTCTTCCAGCAGGCGGCACAGTGCGTGCCGATGCTGTTCGTCGAGTTCCGAGGGCAGGTCGTCCACCAGGTAGACGCACTGTCCGTGTTTGGCCTGGTTGACCAGGTGGCCCTGGGCGATGCGCAGGGCGCAGACCACCAGCTTCTGCTGGCCGCGCGAAAGGATGTCGGCGGCGTTGTGGCTGCCGATGCGCAGGCGCAGGTCGGCGCGCTGCGGTCCGGCCTGGGTATGGCCGAGCTGCTGGTCGCGCAGCAGGCTGGCCTGCAGTACCTCGTCCAGGCTGCGTTCGCGGTCCCAGCCGCGGTAGTAGCTGAGGGTCAGTTCCGGCAGTTCGACCAGTTGCGCCAGGGTGCGTTCGAACACCGGCTTGAGCGCCTGGATGTAGGCGCGGCGGTACTCGTCGATGGCCTCGCTGGCCAGGGTCAGCTCGCGGTCCCAAGCGGCCTGCGCAGCGGGGTCGATTCTACCATGGCGCAGCCACGAGTTTCGCTGCCGCAGGGCTGCCTGCAGGCGCTGCCAGGCGCCGAGAAAGCGCGCCTCGACGTGGAACACGCCCCAGTCGAGGAACTGCCGGCGGATCTTCGGCGCGCCTTCGAGCAGGCGGAAGCTGTCCGGGTTGATCAGCTGCAGCGGCAGCACCTCGGCCAACTGCGCGGCGCTGCGCGCGTTCTGCCCGTCGATGCGGATCTGGCAGTCGCCGTTGCGCTCGCGGGCGATGCCGAGCTGGCTCTGCCGGCCGTCGGCCAGCTGCACCTGGCCGAACACCAGGGCGCGCTCCTGCTCGTGCTGGATCACCGGGGTCAGGCGGGTGCTGCGGAACGAGCGGGCCAGGCCGAGCAGGTGGATGGCCTCCAGCACGCTGGTCTTGCCGCTGCCGTTGTCGCCGTGCAGCAGGTTGATCCGCGGCGAGGGCGCCAGTTCCAGCGGCTGCAGGTTGCGGACGGCGCTGATGCTCAGGCGGACCAGGGACATGGCTGGCGCCCGCAGGTGTGGATAAAGGTACTCAACCGCTTGTGCACAGCGTTATCCACAGGATTGTTTATGCTCAAGGCGCACACCCCGGGGCCGGGCAGGCCCTGTGGCGGGCGCATCCACATCTTATCCACAGGGTCTGCCGCGCGCGTCACAGGCGCATCGGCATCACGACGTAGGCCGAATCGTCGTTGCCGGCTTCCTGCAGCAGGGCGCTGCTGTTGGCGTCGGCTAGGGTGATGCGCACCTGGTCGGTGGTCATCACGCCGAGCACGTCGAGCAGGTAGCTGACGTTGAAGCCGACTTCCAGGGCATCGCCGAAGTAGTCGACCTGCACCTCTTCCTCGGCCTCTTCCTGCTCCGGGTTGTTGGCCTGGATCTTCAGCAGGCCATTGGCCAGCTGCAGGCGGATGCCGCGGTACTTCTCGTTGGACAGGATCGCCGTGCGGCTGAACGCCTCGCGCAGGGACTGGCGGTCGCCGAGGACCAGCTTGTCGCCATTGCGCGGCAGCACGCGCTGATAGTCGGGGAACTTGCCGTCGACCAGCTTGGAGGTGAAGGTGAAGTCGCCGGTGGTGGCGCGGATGTGGTGCTGGCCGAGGACGATGCTGACCGGCGCGTCCGGCTCGGTGAGCAGGCGCGCCAGTTCGAGGATGCCCTTGCGCGGCACGATGACCTGGTGCTTGTCGGGCGCCTCGATGCCAGCGTCCAGCGCGCACAGCGCCAGGCGGTGGCCGTCGGTGGCCACCGCGCTGAGGCGGCCGCCGTTGACCTCCAGCAGCATGCCGTTGAGGTAGTAGCGCACGTCCTGCTGGGCCATGGCGAAGCTGGTGCGCTCGATCAGCCGGCGCAGCTTGCTCTGCGCCACGGCGAAGGTCAGCGAACCCTGGCTTTCCTCGACCGAGGGGAAGTCGTTGGCCGGCAGGGTGGACAGGCTGAAACGGCTGCGCCCGGCCTTGATCAACAGTTTCTGCTCGTCGACGCGGATGTCGATCAGCGCATCGGACGGCAGGCTCTTGCAGATGTCCATCAGCTTGCGCGCCGGCACGGTGATCTCGCCGGCCTCGGCCGGCTCTTCCAGAGCGACGCGGCCGACCAGTTCGACCTCGAGGTCGGTGCCGGTCAGCGACAGCTGCTGGCCCTGCACCACCAGCAGCACGTTGGACAGCACCGGCAGGGTCTGCCGGCGTTCGACGACACCTGCGACCAGTTGCAGCGGCTTGAGCAGGGATTCGCGTTGAATGGTGAAATGCATCTTGAGTCCTTGGCCTCTGGAGGCGCGCCCGTCAGGTGGTCAGGGTGCGCAGCAGGTTCTTGTAGTCTTCGCGAATGTCGGCATCTTGCTCGCGAAGTTCGGCAATCTTGCGGCAGGCGTGCAGCACGGTGGTGTGGTCGCGACCGCCGAAGGCGTCGCCGATTTCCGGCAGGCTGTGGTTGGTCAGTTCCTTGGACAAGGCCATGGCCACCTGGCGCGGACGGGCCACCGAGCGCGAACGGCGCTTGGACAGCAGGTCGGAAATCTTGATCTTGTAGTACTCGGCCACGGTGCGCTGGATGTTGTCGATGCTGACCAGCTTGTCCTGCAGGGCGAGCAGGTCCTTCAGCGACTCGCGCACCAGCTCGATGCTGATCTCGCTGCCGGTGAAGTGGGCATGGGCGATCACCCGCTTCAGCGAGCCTTCCAGTTCGCGCACGTTGGAGCGGATGCGCTGGGCGATGAAGAAGGCGGCATCGTGCGGCAGGTCGACCTTGGCCTGCTCGGCCTTCTTCATCAGGATCGCCACGCGGGTTTCCAGTTCCGGCGGCTCGACCGCCACGGTCAGGCCCCAGCCGAAGCGCGACTTCAGCCGCTCTTCCAGGCCCTCGATCTCCTTCGGGTAGCGGTCGCTGGTGAGGATCACCTGCTGGCCGCCCTCGAGCAGGGCGTTGAAGGTGTGGAAGAACTCCTCCTGGGAGCGCTCCTTGCGGGCGAAGAACTGGATGTCGTCGATCAGCAGGGCGTCCACCGAGCGGTAGAAGCGCTTGAAGTCGTTGATCGCGTTGAGCTGCAGCGCCTTGACCATGTCGGCGACGAAGCGCTCGGAATGCAGGTAGACCACCTTGGCATTCGGGTTCTTCTTCAGTAGGTGGTTGCCCACCGCGTGCATCAGGTGGGTCTTACCCAAGCCGACGCCACCATAGAGGAACAGCGGGTTGTAGCCGTGCTTGGGGTTGTCCGCCACCTGCCAGGCGGCGGCGCGCGCCAGCTGGTTGGACTTGCCCTCGACGAAGTTCTCGAAGGTGAAGTTGCGGTTCAGGTAGCTGGTGTGTTTCAGGCCGCCCTCGACCTGCACGGTGCGCTCGGTGCGCACCAGCGGGGCGTTCGGCGCGCCGGGCAGTTCCTCGACCGCCACCGGCTCCAGCTCGACGACCGCCGGCGGACTGGCCTGCGGAACCTCGGCTACCGGCGCCGCCGCCACGGGAGCGGGGGCCGGCCGCGGTGGGGCGGGGCGCTTGCTGCCGATCAGCAGCGACAGCGCCGGCACCTGGCCGTTGCCGCACTCGCCCATCAGTTCCAGCAAACGGCCGATGTACTTCTCGTTGACCCAGTCGAGCACGAAACGGTTGGGCGCATACACGCGCAGCTCGTCGCCATGCATTTCGACCTGCAGCGGACGGATCCAGGTGTTGAACAGCTGGGAAGGCAGCTCGTCGCGCAGGACTTCCACGCATTGCTGCCACAGTTCCACGGACACTCGGTTTCCCTCGCTTGAAAAGCGTCTTGATAGACAAGGCAAAGGGCGCATTGTACCGGTGGACCGCCAAGTTATCCACATGCGGAGCGACACCCGGCACGCATATCTTGCCTCGCCGCACGTTTTTTATACGGCTGCGGCCGCCGTCGCAGAGCCATGTGGATAACCACGCCGCAAACACCGCCTCAGCCCTCTGGAAAAGCCGGTCGATAATCC
>Ga0209212_1007824_pt1 | contig 11654 bp, 8 predicted proteins | sample RifGroC2_FD_183996 | JGI IMG/M metagenome (GOLD analysis project Ga0209212, IMG submission 183996) | Groundwater microbial communities from Rifle, Colorado, USA - Groundwater C2 (SPAdes) (version 2) | ecosystem: Environmental > Aquatic > Deep subsurface > Groundwater | place: Rifle, Colorado...
TGGATCAAAAAGGGGTTTCTCGAGCTGGCCGACGCCCTTGCCGTCACCAAGGCGGACGGGGACAACATTGCTCGAGCCGGAATTGCCCAAAGAGACTATCAAACGGCGCTTCATCTGCTCAGACCTGCCTCCCCCAACTGGTCGCCGCCGGTACTCATGTGCAGCGCCAAGGAGAGGACCGGCATCGAGGAGATCTGGTCGATTGTCCTGAAGCACCGGGATGTCATGACCGCCAGCGGCGAGCGGGAAGCGAACCGCCGCCGCCAGTCCCTGGCCTGGATGTGGTCGCTGGTGGAAGAAGGCTTGAGAGACCGGTTTGACCACCATCCGGAAGTCCTAAAACAGCTTCCCCGCCTGGCGCGGGAGGTGGAAAACGGCCGATTGCCGCCCACCGCGGCCGCCTGTCAATTGCTTTCTTTTCTTGACCGGGAGACTAAACCGGATATTAGAAAAAATTAAGGTGTCAGTGAATCCTCACAGTCTGCTGTTTCATTCACCGGTAAACGATGCCTTTGGGGTTTCGTTATCCCACACGTGCACTCAAATGGCGGATTCTGACACTCTCACCCGATTGAAAGGTCCATGTCCTGCCATGATCTGTGCCCGATATGATCATGTGACATGTGAGTTCATCGATTTATTTCTTGATTTCGAAAATAATTTCCCCCATAGTAACTCTCAAACAGATAAACAAGACGATTAAAATTCCAAAGAGTTGCAAATCCCCGCGAGAGGGTTTGTTCAACTTAAGTTTTTACGTCGGCTACGCGCCGTAAAAAAACTTTTAACCGTTCCCCCATAGGTAAAAAAGAGCATGAGAAATATGATCAAAACAAGGGTGGCTTTAGTCGACATGGGGGAAAGGCTACCCATTGATCTCAAGAAACTGTCGAGGAAGCTTAATTCAAAGCTTAATGGTTTCGAATTCTCACCCACTCAATCTATAACAGCAGCAAAAATTGGCGATCCAACAGTTGCTAATGAATGGCACGATGTCGAAATATTACTCGATATGTTGCGAACAGATTCACGGCTTCAAGGTTATGATTTAATAATTGGTTTTACTCATTATAAAATAACTGAAAAGGTCTCCCCACCAGATTCGAATCATAAAGACTATTTCTGTTTGAGCGATTTTCACAAAGTCAGCGTAATCAGTCTTAACGATAGTGTTTTGAAATACAAACCACCCGGTAGGAACCTTTATCAATATGCCGCATTTCTATCTATCTGCGAGTTGCTTATCAACCTTACAAAGAAGGATATGGTACACTCAGCTACAAACTTCTGTCTTTTTGATGACTGCGAAGATCGCTTTAGTTTCCGCCAAGGCATGGAGAAAGGAGAAATTTGCACTGGATGCCTCAGCAAGCTAGAACAGGCAGGTGTCTCCAGAACTGTTGTTATCCAGGCCCAGAAGGTTTTGAAATGGTGCAAATATAATTCTCTCCAGCACTCTATTATCCAAACGTTGTGTAATCCTATCAGTGCATTAGCGGTGGGAACTGCTGTTGGATGGACAGCAAAATCTTATGTGCCAAAAGAACAATCTCTATTCATTTTTATTCCCACAATAACTATAATTTTTATCATGTTAATATACACAAGGTATTTTTCAAAATGAGTCATATATTGTTTGCAGATAAACGTTTCAAAATTATCGAAACGTCATCCAACGAATTGGATGACATATGTCGTCTTGAAGAAAGCATTTTCTCGCTGGAAGACCGTTTCTCTCGTAGACAATTTAGATACCTCCTTGCTTCACCTAACGCAAAGATCTTCTCTTGTATCAACAATTCTGGGCGGATTGGATACGGTATTACTATAATCAGGAGACTGCGAGATGGTAAAAAGCAGGGGCGGATTTACTCTATTGGAATTCTGACCAAGTTCAGAAACAAAGGCGCAGGATCTCTACTACTTAAAGCACTTGAATATTGGTTAGAGACCGAGGGAGCTTCCTATATCACCCTTGAGACAAAGAAGGGCGCAAAAGGCGCAGCTGCTTTCTTTAGGAAATATGGCTATGTAAACACCAAATGGCTGCCAAATTATTATGGTCCTTCATCTGGTGTTAAAATGAAAAAGGGCGAACTTGAAAGTACCGGTTGTTGATGGAGCTAACCATCGGCTCCAACGGACTGCATTTGGGGGTGATTTCATGAGTCGCGACTCCGGCGCTCCGGTGCCTGCAAAAACTCAGCGTAGATGTCACGGCATCACATTGGCCCTCCGGCGCTGCAAACGTCAAGGGGGATGGCTATGGTATTGCCCAGTACACGAGAGGCAACCCCTTCGTCTTGCTTTTGTTCTGGTCTTTACTGTGCTGGCGGGAATTGCCTCAATCTATTCGGCTTTGAAGCCACCATCACATCCCGTGGCTCAGCTAAGCCTTCCGCTCGTGCGAGCGATGACGCCAACAAGTGCAACCCTCACAGGAACGGTCGACACGGGCACACCGCCCATGCGCGCGTGGTTTGAATACGATAAGAACTACGATTCGCTAGCCGCCGCAGACGGTATAGTAATGCCGCAGGTTGCGGGATCCCCCTTCATTCGTGAGGGCACGTACCCTATCGAGCAATATATAACCGGGTTGTCTCCCAACACGACTTACTATTATCGGCTTGTCGTCTCAAATGACTACAAGGCATATGAGGCTCAGAATATTAGGCAATTCACCACGCCATCAGATAGCGCCCCTGTACACTGAAGGGGACTTAGCCCTGTGCGCCGAACCGCAACCGTGCCTGTGTGCCGACGCCTAACACTTATAAGGCCTCCTCTTGTCAAGGGGAAAAATAATCCCCTTGACGGAGAATGAGATTATAGTGTTCCGCTTCACGAGTACTGATGGTGCTGTAACAAGGTCAGCGATGCCGACTTGGTTTCAAAGGATCAGGTTTGCAGAACCGCGTCTGTACCAAACACCTATTGAGGATGATGCGCCGTTGGAAGGGCGCTCTGGGCGTCCAAGAGCCCGCAACTAGAAGATCATTCGTACCCGCATGCCGGCCCGATCAAAAGGCGGGCTCTCCCCAGTTTGGGGAGTCCAGTTACTATGGGGGCTCGGGGGCGGGGCAGCACACGAAAACCGTTGTTGTTGCACCACCGTATGAAAATGTTGGGGCCGGGATGAGCGTCCAATCAAGCGCAACGGACTCACGGTTATCTCCCTATGGCGCAGTGTGCATTCGGTGATGCAGTCGGATCGACTTCGTGTGCGCCCTGATGAGGGTATCCCTTATGGTGTTCCAGTTAGGCGTTGGGCTCTCCCACCCCGCCCCGGCTATTATGTATGAGCAAAGAAGGTATCCATACTAAACGGTTCCTCTCTTTTGAGCATGAAGTAAACGGCCCGGGAGAGCGGCGATTTTCTTTGAATCGATTTTATCGTTCTTACTGGAGGAGGCCTTGATGAGTATCATTGGTGCTTTGTCATGTTGCGCTGACTTGCCCGGAGACTCAGCCTTGTATGCTGTTTCTGTTCGTCGGCTCATAGCTTTGCGCTCCGGCTTCCTTCGGACGGTCCCTCGCGGTTCCGCCCTTGCCTTCGGCTAGTACTTGTGTCAATGTACAAAGGCATTGACAGGATTCATATATAGGGGACTTTCACCCCATAAGTTCACGCCCGTGCCGGGCGTACACAACGGCATACACCGGATCGGCAGGAAACGGCACGTGCCTCCCGGTGATGCCCATGTTAGCCAAGGAAGACAATGAAAACATACTTTGAATTCGCAACAGGAAACGTCGCCCGACATGGAGATACAGACGTCTTCCCGTTTCCAATTGAGAACAGGATTTTCTTCGATTTGCCCGACGACACTGTGGCATGTCTCGAGGATATCCATAAAGATTTCGATCGTGCGATATATGACATGCCGCCGATCTTCGAGAAGGCGCTGAGCGTCGTCGGATACAATGGATTTCGCCCAGCGGCACAGCTTGATCCACTGTGGAATGCATACTTGCTCGGCCTAGTGTCATCGATTGCTGACAAAATCGAAGCCGCTCGTGTTGCGAAAGAGGCGGCCGTTGTATATTCATATAGGGTCCAGTTGGATCCCACCCACTACCTGCTTTTCGACACTAACATAGGGTGGACCGAGTTCCAACAACGATCCCTTGTACTTGCAAATGGCCATCCCTTTGTTTTATGTTGCGATATCAGTGATTTCTATCCCCGCATTTATCATCACCGGCTCGAGAACGCTCTCAACATGACTGGAGCCGATAAAACGATTACTTCTAGAATCATGCGACTCTTATCTCGGTTCTCGGGTGGCGTTTCCTACGGTCTTCCGGTCGGAGGTCCTGCTGCGCGTCTACTGAGCGAGTTAGTTCTAAATAGAACTGATAAATTGCTTCTCACGCACAAGACAGTGTTCTGCCGGTTCGTTGATGATTACCGCATATTTGCGAACAGCAAGGCAGAGGCGTATCAAGCACTACTACTGCTCAGCCAGATTCTCCTGGCGGATGAGGGGCTCACTCTTCAAAGGAGTAAGACTCGAATCCTCTCCCGCGACGAGTTCACGGCAACCAACCCGTTGTCCGAGCCGCCAGACGATCCCGAACCCGAACACACAGAGGCGCGTTCACTACTCCGGCTGCGGCTTCGATTTGATCCTTACTCACCAACAGCAGAAGAAGACTACGAGAACCTTAAAGAGATGCTGTCCAAGTATGACATTGTCGGCATGCTTGCGCGGGAAGTCCGGAAGGCGCGTATCGACGAATCTATGACGCGCAAACTAATCAAGAGCATCAAGTACCTCGATGCTCCGACCCGGCAGCGCGCAGTGGTGTCGCTTCTGGACAGCATTGAAGTGCTTTATCCCCTGTTTGCCCAGATCATGATTGTGATTAAGGCAATCTATGCCGACTTTGATAAAGACACAAAGGAATACACCCAGCGTTGTTTACGCGCACTTATCACCGAAAGGTCACACATCATTTCTGTGCCGACTCACCTCTCCTACGCGCTGCGACTTCTTGCGGAAGACAACTCCATCGAATGTGATGCCATCCTCGCGAGGCTGTACAACGAGCAACATAGCATGATGGTGCGGAGAGATATTATCCTTGCAATGGCGAAACACAATTCGGATCACTGGCTTTCTAACCATAGCAAGCAGTACTCGACGCTCACTGAGTGGGAGAAGACGGCAATGGTTATCGCCTCCTACGTGTTGGGCGACGAAGGAGATCACTTCCGAAAGCCATTGAAAGGTGGCGCATCACCCACGGCGCTTCTTGCCATGAAGTGGGCAGATACGAAAGCGAAGGCTGGCAAGTGGGAGGTACCACTGTGATTTCCGAACGTCAGTTCTCGACACTCTATACGTCCTTCTGGTCAACAGCCATGCCGCTGGGTGAAGCCATGGTTCGTGCGATGAACCTTCGTGTTGAACGATTTACGGAACCTCTAAACGCAGCGTCACCTAGTGCATTTAACGGATTCGTTAACGAACTGGCCTTTCGACTTGCGGAATTATCGTCGGTTGCCGGTGCGCACAGTATTGATACCAACTTTCTCCATGCGACCTACCCCATGACTGAAGCCTACATTTCGCGTCTACCCAGAGCTGTGGTTCCAGAAAGCGCCACCGAGCGTGCAACGGCTGGCCAAGATGCCCTTGCCTTAGCCGAGAGGCTCTTGAACGCGATCAGGCAAGGGCCCGGGAAGGAGCCAGTGTGTTTTCGCCCAAAGTTCAGCGGTTGCGGCATTCATGATGACTGTGAAGGCGATATCCTGATTGGAGAGGAACTCTGGGAGGTTAAAAGCGGTGATCGTCAATTCCGCCAGAATGACGTACGGCAAATTCTCATATACTGTGCGTTGAATCATTTTTCTGCTAAGCATGCAATCAAGCGCTATTGCCTTGTTAATCCACGTGTTGGGGTTTTGGCTTCTGGAATGGTGCGTGATCTTTCGCGTAGTGGGGCAGGCTGTGAGCCTCAAACGCTATTCGAAGAGATAATCGAATTTCTTTCACTTCAAGAAGTATCGACATGACGGCCAACCCACGCCTACAGGGGATGGCCTCCAGCCTTCGGCTTTCGGCTACCCTTAGGGCGCCCCGTAAGGCTGAGATGATTGGATGAGAATATGAGTTTCGACATCTTGAGTGATATTCAATCTGCTGAAACAATTGCTTCGGGCCGAGGTATCCGTGAGCTGAAAAGGTTGAACCGAATTTATGGAAAAGCAACCTGGAGAAAACGAAAGGGGATTGCTAAAATAAGACTGACAGATGGGACGATAAAGCTTGCAGAACTCCATTGGTATGAGGGGCATGGTAAGGGAAAAAGAGAAACAAAAATCAAAAAATATTTGGAGTAGAGACCATGAAACACAAATTCCTCATTTGCGTTGAAAACGAAGGATACGAAGCATCTCTCGAAACCCGAAAACTGTATGAGACTCTTCCCGACAAAGAAGCCGAGCTTCACAACCAGGTCAGAATTATTGACGAGTCCGGTGAAGACTATCTCTACCCTTCAAACTTCTTTGCACCCGTCCGGCTTTCAATGCAAACCAGAGACAAAATCCTTGAAAGGGCAGCCTAACCACGCCACGTACTTGATTGGTGTGAAAGGAAAGAGATGAAAGTTCTGCATACATCCGACTGGCACATCGGGCGCACCCTTCATGGTCGCAAGCGATACGAGGAATCCGAAGCCTTCCTGAACTGGCTGGCTGGTCTTATTGAGGACAAACACATCGATGTCCTGCTCGTGGCGGGAGACGTGTTTGACAACAGCACCCCAAGCAACTACGCCCAGGAGATCTATTACCGTTTCCTGTACCGCGTGGCGGCATCTGCAAACCGCCATGTGGTGGTCACCGCAGGAAATCACGATTCGCCTTCTTTCCTGAATGCCCCCCGGGAACTCCTGAAATATCTGAACGTCCATGTCGTGGGGTGTGCATCCGACCCTCCCGCAGATGAAGCGATCGTGCTCGCCAGATCGAATCGTGAGCCGGGACTCATTGTCTGCGCCATCCCGTATCTCAGAGACCGCGATATTCGCGTTGCCGAGGCGGGTGAGAGCATTGAGGACAAGGAGCGCAAACTCATTGAGGGGATCAGGACGCATTACCGCCTGGTGTGTGAAGCGGCCCGGCAGAAACGCGACCTGTTGAATAAAGCCGTTCCCATTGTCGCAATGGGGCATCTGTTCGCGGCAGGCGGCCGGACCGTTGACGGCGACGGAGTGCGTGAGCTGTATATCGGCTCCCTGGCACAGGTCAGGGCGGACCTGTTTCCCGAAGGCATCGATTACCTTGCCCTGGGGCATCTGCACATTCCTCAGAAGGTGGGCGGTTCTGATTTCATCCGATATTCCGGTTCACCTCTCCCCATCGGCTTCGGGGAAGCCGATCAGCAAAAGTGTGTCGTCCTTGTTGAGTTTTCGGGCAATGCGCCCCATGTCACGGAGATACCGGTGCCCAGGTTCCGGGTGCTCAAGACATTGAGGGGAGATTGGCAAACCATCGCCGGCGGCATCGACGCCATGACGTCCAAAGGGGGAAATGCCTGGCTCGAAATCATTTATGATGGAGAGGAGATCATCGGCAATCTGCGCGAGCGACTCGATGAGGCAAACAAAGGGACCGGCATGGAGATCCTCCGCATCAGGAACAACCAGGTGCTACAAAACACCTTAGGTAGAATGGGTAAGGAAGAATCGCTCGACGATCTGGACGTGACGGAGGTGTTCAAGCGCTGTCTCGATACGCATGAAGTCCCGGAGGAGCAGCGCCCGGAGCTTTTGAGCGCCTATCGGGAAGTGATCGTCTCCCTCAATGAAGCAGACCTGATGGCTGATTAAGAGAAGATCACATGAGGATTCTCGGCGTACGATTCAAAAACCTGAATTCACTCATGGGGGAATGGCATGTGGATTTCACCCATCCGGCCTATTCCTCGGACGGCATATTTGCCATCACCGGCCCGACCGGCGCGGGTAAGACGACGATCCTCGACGCCATCTGCCTCGGGCTCTACGGCCGGACACCCCGCCTGGACAAAGTGACCAAAAGCAGCAACGAGATCATGTCGCGCCAGACCGGCGAATGCTTTGCCGAGGTGACCTTCGAGACGCAGAAAGGCCGTTACCGTTGCCACTGGAGCCAGCACCGCGCCCACAGACGGCCCGAAGGCGAGTTGCAGCAGGCAAGGCACGAGATAGCCGATGCGGATTCCGGGACCGTTCTGGAATCGAGACTCGCGGAGGTCGCTGCAGCAGTCGAGGCGGCGACGGGGATGGATTTCGAGCGCTTCACCCGTTCGATGCTCCTCGCCCAAGGGGGATTCGCGGCATTTCTCCAAGCCCCTCCCGACGAGCGGGCGCCCATCCTCGAACAGATTACCGGCACCAAAATCTATAGCTCGATATCCATGAAGGTTCATGAACGCCGCACCTTGGAACGCGACAGGCTCCAACTGTTGCAGGCCGAACTCAAAGGGATTCAGGTTTTAGGCCGCGATGAAGAAACGGGGCTGCAAACCGATCTTAAGGAGAAGCAGTCCCGGGAAACGGAACTGGCGATTCACGTTGAGGACTTGCGCAAGGCCGCCCTCTGGCTTGACCGTGTGGCCGCCTTGGAAATGGAAACCACAGAACTGGATAAGAAGCTGCAAGAGAACGAGAAGCGCCGGCGGGCATTTGCACCGGAAGCGAAAAAACTGGAACTCGACCGTAAGGCCCTCAGCCTCGAAGGCGATTACCGGGGAGTGGCGGCGCTGCGCGCTCAACAGACCGGCGAGACAAAGGAGCTTGACGGCGCCGTCGCGGTGCTGCCGGGAAGGCAGAAAACCTCTGTCGAGACACTGAAACTCAAACAGGTCGCCGAAACCCGGCTGAACGAGGCGCGAGCTCGGCAGCACGCCGAAGGGGAGGTCATAAAAAAGGTCCGCGACCTCGATACCCGGCTGGGTATACAAAAGAAGCAGGGCGAAGAGAAGGACAATGCGATAGCGGATGTCGAGAGGCAGACAAAGGCGTATCGAAGCCGGATCGCAGACCTCGAGCGGGATCTGAAACAGGCGCTTGCCGACCGGGAAGCCGTCCATGATTATCTGGCTAAACACGCCAGCGATGCGGCGTTGCCGACGACCTTTGCCGTCATCGCCAGGGGATTTGCGGCGATTCGCGACCTGGAGGGCAGGCAGGTCAAGGCACATGAAGGGCTTGCCGAGGCAGCCCGGAAAAAGGAGTCAGCCGCTGAGGCGCGCAAAAAGATCGAGGCCGATCATGAAAAGATTCGCCGGGAATCGGATGCGGGGCAAAGCGCACTCAAAGGTCTGGCCGAGGAGATCAAGACCATCCTGAAGGACCGCGACATCGGCGAGTGGCGGCGGCAGATCGATGCCCTGAAGGACCGTGAGCGTCTCCTGATCAAAACCGGCGAAACCATCGCGTGGATGGATAAGAATTCCGGGACGCTCGATGATTTGAAAAGGGGTCTGGAAACCTTAAAAGCCGCCCATGCGAAGCTCCTGGAAGAGATAACATCCGCCACCGATCAAAAGGCGCTTCTCGAAAAAGAATGCGGACACCTTGAAAGCGAGGTTTCTCTCCTTACTCGTATCCGTAGCCTTGAAGAAGAGAGGCAGAGGCTCGAAGACGGCAAACCATGTCCCCTGTGCGGCGCAACCGATCATCCCTACGCCGAAGGCAATGTCCCCGAACTTAGCAAAGCGGAAACCACGCTGAAAAATGCCAAGGCCGAACTCAACAACATAGCGGAGACGCTGGGCAAGCTGAAAAACGAGGAAGCAAAGACATCAGCGGAAATCCGACATGCAGAAAAAGAGATGAAGGCAAAGAAGACGGATCTGGATGCCGGCGAAAAAGAGTGCGCTGATGCCCTGCTGAGGCTGAATATCGATGCCATCCCGGAAGAGCGAGTCGGGAAGGTGAGCGAAGAGATTGCGAGTGTTCAGGCGAAAATAGCCGAAATATCCGGCATCGTCACCGCTGCCGAAGAGAGAACCAAAGCGGAGAAGGCCGCCCAAACGGTCCTGGATAGGTTACGGGTGCAATTCGACGGCTCGGGTAAGGCCCTACAGGACGCCGGTCACAAGCTTGAAACGGCCGGTCTTGAGTACCAGCGGCTGATCAAAGAGTGCGAGACCCTGGAGGGGGAGACCCAAAAGGCCCGCGCCGCCGCGCTCAAGGATGTGGAACTCTTCGGGGTCGGGCAGCTACCCTCGATCGATCTCGATGCCTTACTCAACGATCTCACCGAACGCAAAAACATATGGCAGGCAAAGCAAGATAAGAAAGCCGCTCATGAAAAAAAGAGCGACGACCTGAAGGCAGAAATGGATAAGACCGTTACACTGCTGGAGAGCCTGGAAAAGGACTTGGCGGCGCGGCGCCGGGATCGCGACAATCTGATGGCACAGTGTGAATCACTGATGGTTTCACGCCGCCAACTGTTCGGTGAGAAGGATGCGGACCGGGAGGAAAAGCGCCTGGCCAACGCCGTGAACCAGGCGGAAAAAGCCCTGGAAAAGGCACGCGAGGAATACGGGAACATTGAAAAAGAGATCGGCGCCCTGAAAGAGAAGATCGTTTCCCTGAAAGAAAAAACGGGGAAGCGGGAAATACAACTGAGACAGGAGGAACAGAAACTAACAGAACGCATCAGGAAGGCCGGGTTCGCGGACGAGGCGGACTGTCTTGCATCGTCCCTGAGCGAAGAAGAGCGGGACGTTCTTGCCGACAAGGAGAACTCCCTGATCAAGGAAATGACCGAACTTGGCGCCCGCCGGAAAGACCGGTCGGAGGCGCTGGAAGCCGAACGCCGCAGAAAGTTGACGGATCTGCCCCGGGAGACCCTCCGGGAAAGGATAAACGCCGGCGATGCAGACCTCAAACAGATGCGCCTCGATATCGGCGGTATCACAAAGAGCTTGACGGAAAACCAGAAAATGAAGGAAAAGCTGCAGGAACGTTTGAAGCACAGCGATGCCCAGAAGAAGGAATGCGAGCGGTGGGATTTGCTGCATGAACTGATCGGCTCTGCCGATGGAAAGAAATTCCGGAATTTTGCCCAGGGCCTGACGTTTGAGATGATGACCATGCATGCCAACCGACAGCTTGAGAAGATGACCGACCGCTATCTGCTCATCCGCGACTCCTCCGAGCCTCTGGAACTTAATGTCATCGACAACTACCAGGCAGGTGAGATCCGTTCCACGAAAAATCTCTCCGGCGGCGAAAGCTTCATCGTCAGCCTCGCCCTGGCACTCGGCCTCTCGCACATGGCCAGCAGGAACGTGCGAATCGATTCGCTCTTTCTCGATGAAGGATTCGGAACACTCGACGAAGACGCGCTCGAAACCGCCCTGGAGACCCTTGCGGGACTGCAGCAGGACGGCAAGCTGATCGGCGTGATATCGCACGTTGCAGCACTCAAGGAGCGGATCGGCACACAGATACAGGTCATCCCTGAGACAGGAGGCCACAGCAGCATCACCGGTCCCGGATGCCGGAGGATGTAAATCGGGATAGGGGAAGGCCTCGCGGCCTTCGCCCTCCCACACCACCGGGCATACGGGTCCGTACACGGCGGTTCAAGTCGCCTTACCTAATGCCTGATATTGATCAAAGAGGCTCCGAAACCCATG
>Ga0209212_1007825_pt1 | contig 11654 bp, 12 predicted proteins | sample RifGroC2_FD_183996 | JGI IMG/M metagenome (GOLD analysis project Ga0209212, IMG submission 183996) | Groundwater microbial communities from Rifle, Colorado, USA - Groundwater C2 (SPAdes) (version 2) | ecosystem: Environmental > Aquatic > Deep subsurface > Groundwater | place: Rifle, Colorado...
TGGAATCGTGTACGTTCACGCTCAATTCACGCACTTGGTTCGCACGGTCGTCGACCAACTGGCTTCGCACCTGGTCCCCGCCCGGTTTTGGGCGGGAACGGGCACGTGAGTTTTTGCGAGGCCATCAAGATTAGGCTGTAATTTCCCATCCAATTTGGAGAACTGCCGCCCTTTGTTTTTACTCTAGCCAACGGTATATGTGATCCCAAGCCAAATCTAGGATTCTTTTAGTACGTTTTTCGACAATGTCAGGACACCAATCACCCGTATATGACCCCAATGAACATAGTTGGGGCATATAGGCCGAAATATCCACTAACTCCTCGGTAGATTTTGCAAATACAATTCCTTTAATTTCAGCTGCCCTCAATATCCTTTCCGCTTCATGCTTGGTCTTTGCACCGAGTGCCGAATAAAGAATTGCTTTGTCCTTCCAAGGACGTGCGCCTAAAGATGAATTCGCTTCTGCAGGAACAAGCACCAAATTCCCTAATCGTTGCACGAGGTCGAGATCATCATATAGGCTCGTATCCCAGCCTGTTGGTGCAACCTTTTGGTCCGGCGCGATGTGCTCAATCGTATAGTTTTTTTCATTACGCCACCCATCAAAAGTAAGACAGGGAGAAACCCCTTCCCGACCTTTAACAATTAAACCAAGATCAGTTTCGTCTTCTACCGAATCATGGTATGCAGCGAGCAGCAAAAAACGAGCGATGGGACCACTATTCTTGTAAGCCGGGATATCCAGCGATCGTTTAATCCATTCAGCTTTATCTTTTATATTTCCGTGGTCCGTTGATTTTAAACGTGCAATAAGCTCTATTTTTAGTTTAGTCACATCCACAATAGGTGCTGTCGAACCCATCGCAGCATCATTACGAATACTACGAGCAAGTGGAGGCAAACCCGTAAGAGACTTGTTCCCAGACATGATATCTCTATACTCTTGGTCGATATTAGCTGTTCCACGTCGAGAAGCACGCCAAAGAACAGAGAATGCGGTTATTGCTTTAATCGCTTCCGTAAAGTTCGATATTTTGGTTGCCCTGTCTTCAGATGTTGACGAAAGAATAATAGAATAAAATCGAACTAAGGGCCCTATAACAATCGTATGTCCAGCTGCTATATGAAAAGCGAGACAAAGTTTTACAATATCACCAGTGGCCTCAATCGGTAAATCATGAAGAATTGGTTGAAATGGTTTATCTAACCAAGCGTGCTGGATAAATGAAGAGGTGTTCCTTAGGTGCTGCACAAATGCGACACGTGTTGGTATATCTTTCTCGTATCGCTCATATTCATCCTTTAAGTAACGCCTTTGATCCGATAATCTTTTCGATAGCTTTTCACCGGTCTCAGAAAGTGCAAATGCAACAAGCAGATCTCTTGTTTGGCGTTGTAAGGGTTCGCCAGCCTTGAACTTTGCAAGATAGTCGGCTACTTCGTCAATATATTTTCGAGCTTCTGAACCCTCATATCTTTCAAGTCCTTCTGCACTAACAACCCTAGGCCGAAAGGTTTCGAAAGCGGTTAGCGGCTCTCCGGTAGTATTAAGTGATTCAAATATTGTAAACGCGTAGTCTTCATTTTTCCCACGGACTACAGTTACAGCTATGCGCTGAAGGACGTAGCGTGCAAATAGGAGCAGATTAAGAAGTAAAATAAATTCTTTCACCTCTCCTCCGCTTTCTAAGAAGCTTACAACATGAGAAGGTATATCATGATTTATAAGGGCTCTTTGAAAGCTCTTATTATCCAATATCTGATTTATATTAGGAAAACTTCCATAATCTTCAGCAAGTTTCCCATCTATAACACCTTTTATCATCCTAGTTATCTGATGATACCTTTGAATAAGGTCAGGCTCTCCTTCAATTCCGTCGCCTCGTGATACTGGTTTAAATTCAGTCGGAAGAGGCAAACCAAGTGTCCCGCAATACACTGCAATTAAATTAGCTATCGGAGACTCGTATTTTGCAAATTCACTCTTACGCGACCATTGATCAAGAAATGCTCGTATGATTCTAGGATATTTGGGAGATGACCCATAGGTATGTTGCTCAAAAAATGTAGCCGAAAGATCACTAATTACTTGTTCAGATTGCTCATTTAACCAGCTCGTTGGATCTGAAGATGTAGGTGGTGTACCCCCATGTGGCCGCAACAATTTTGATAGGGATAGCCTAATATGATTATGCAATCCAATGCAGAACATTATAAGTATAGTCAATCTTTGCTGTCCATCTATTACTGTAAGTACTTTCCCTGGTACTTCCTCCCTAACCACAGGCTGAACTGTCTTATAATTGATATCGTGGATCGTGATGATAGTACCGAGAAAAGTGAAGCTATCATCATCAGCTAATAAACGACGAAATCCATGCAAGGTGTCTTCCAATAGTTTGTCAACTTTATCTTTGTCCCAAGAAAAGGGACGCTGATACGGTGGAACATAAAGTCCTAAACCCCGCTCGCTTAGCAATTCGCGTACGCTGCGTGAATTGGCTTCAAAAATGTCCTTGGCTTCTATTGGCACTGAGAACCTCCGGACCGGGTAATTCAAAGCAATATCATGCTGCTGTGTCACATGGAATGACTGAGCGGAAAAGCATAGCATTAGCAGTCAACTTCGAATAGAGGGTTAATATTGGCCACCTCACGCTGATCGCCTATGTGCTGTGCAAGAAGAACAGCGCCGACGCATGTTTAAATTTCTCCTTTCCTTGGTGATGGGGGCCTATCGATATGTTCCAGCAGACCCGGTTTTACCGTTCATGTAACATCTATGCCATGGTGCACTCTGTGCTCCCGGGTCAGTATGCTGTGCTCCCTCTCTAGCCCCTCGTGCTTCCGCTCGACCAAGTTCAAACGTACATCATGTTCTCCTTCCTTCTTCCAAAGTTCGCGGAACGAAGACGCCGTCTCCGCCTTGAACTCCGTGAACGATTGCCGTAGGAAGGAGACCATGGCGATCGTACCGCCTGCCCCATTTTCCCCCTACTCCTTTCCTCCGTTGATCTGCTCGACATGAAGAAGCGGTGCGTCCCCGTGACAGGGGGGCCTACCCTTCCCCATGCATCGACCGCTTTACCTTTTCGTATGACAACCGTAGCAGGGAGTGATATTCGCTGAATGGTGAGTTTCGGACACCTTTCTGGCGTCATCCTTGCTGTCGACAGCGTGGGCCGTAATATCTTTTTGCACCATCGCCACCTGTAGCCTGAGAGCAACGATATCCTTTTGCGTGGCGACGATGTCCTTCTGCGTGGAGACAGCCGTTATTAGGAGCCAGCCCATCAACCCCATGACCCCCACCGGGGCATAGTCCCTTATCCATTGAAGCGGGGTCGCTCTCCTGCGCTCGACGTGGGTCATCGCGATCCCTCCCGAGAGATTCTCCGATGGCCAGACAGAGAACGCGACCTTCTGGAGTTAATACGTCCGACGCGAGACAGTCCCTGACTGGACAGCCGGGGCAGTCTATTTCCCGACCCCCTTAATCTTCTCGACCGACCGCATCGTTCCGAGGCCGAGCATCCCTGTGAGGAGCACAATCAAGTCGCCCATCGGCACTTCAGGGAGCAGAGGAACAACCGACTTCTGCCCGACCGCAAGGGCTCCCACCTGAAATACCCACGGGAGCAGAGGTTTCAGGATGAACGTGTAGAAAAGACCTGCCACGCATACCCACCCTACGGAAGGACGCCAGCGGGTGACGAAAGGGTCCGCGCTTGCCGCTTCGAGTTTCTGGACGGCGACCTGCCCCTCCATCTGCGTCCGGTCGTAATCCGCCGCCGCCTGGAGGGACGCCGCCTCGAGAGCCTGGATCTGTACAAGCAGTTCGGCCCTCTTGTTCGGGTCAATCGGCGCTTCGCCGGTGATCGCCGTCCGAAGATCCTTGGCGAAGGTCCCGATGCCCTGCGCCAGTCCCTGCACTCCTCCCGCCAGAAGCTGGTCGAAGAATCCCATCCTCCACCTCCCGAATTAGATCGCACCGGATCTGTATCTTAACGTCGCACCACGAGCACGCCCCGAAAGGTCCCCAACAGCCGGGGTACATTACCCCTCGCCACCGTGGCAGGTCTTGTAGAGGTCATAGCAGCGGAACAACCACCCCCACCGATTGGCCCGGACGGAGTGCTCGAGTTTGCGCGCGACCCGGATGTGCTTCATTACGCGCCGCAGGAGCCAGCCTTCCCAGGAGGATGCCTTCGGATCGATCGCCTGAACGTCGTCCACGCCGAGGTTGAAGGCGGTGTCGAACGCCAGGAGGTCCAGTGGCCACGGCCGGCTGTCACACCTGGCGGGGATCCAGTACTCTTTCAAGGCGACCTGCTTCGCCAGGTCCTCGGTGAGGTCCTCGATGTTAAGCTCGGGGTGGTGATGCCCCGAGATCCCGAACTTCGTCGTTCCCCCCGGGTCGGTCGGATCCTTGGTGACCTTGGCGCCGCCTTCCCACCCTTGCGTGAAGGCCCAACAGCGATCGAAGTTCTGCTCCATCGTTCCTCCGAAAATAAAAGACCCCGCCAAAGCGGGGCCGCGTCTAATTTTTGGATTCTGGTACCGCTATATGACCGGCTTCACGTACGTGTTAATTTCCGTTCCCGCCCCGTGATCCACGTCGCGGAAGTTCGTGGCGTAGAACTTTCGCAAGGACGTAGGAGATCCGAATTGACCTCCCCAAACCCAGCCGTAAGGGTCAGATCCACTCGACTGAAATCGCAACTGCTTCGCCCCGGCCATCCCCCCGATATAGAGAAGGCAGTTCCCCGTGACCCATTGATTTGTGGGAGACTCGACCACCGTGGAGTACACCGAGTCTATGTAGCACCGGATTCTCGTCCTATAGGAATCTTCGGACTCCCCAGACCATTGCAAAGTCCCAATGACCCTCACGGGAACCACGAGCCATTGGAATTTCCCCGCCGGGATATTGATGTTGAAAACGCTTCCAGCCGCGCTCCATCCCCCCATCGACACAGCAACATCCGGCTGGTTGATGGCTTCGGGGACCGTGACCTGCATCCTGTATCCTTCAATTCCGATGGCGTCATACCAGACCGATCCCACAACTCCGTTCGCGTTTACCGCCCCGCCGACGAACCTGTATTTCACGTATTCGGTTTCAATGAAGGATATGGTGATGTTGTGGATCACCGCGAGGTTCCAACCCGACAGATGGGTGACCGTGTCCCAAAGGATCACTTCCCCGAGGTACGCCTTGTTCCGGTCGAAGCACCGTGCGATGACCTGCACTCGCGGGATGCCGGAGGTCGATTCTGCCTTGTACGCCAGCCAGACCGGCTTGCAGTAGAACCTGTTGACGAAGATGTAATCCGTCTCCAGGTATCCGCCGCCGGTATTCGCTCCACCGCTCAGGTCGAACCGCCATGATTGCGTGCCGTGGACGTAATCATCCGTGTCGAACTCTCCGGTCCCGCCCGGGTAGTATGAAACGAGGAAGTTGTCCGGGACTCCGTCCGCATCGCCATCCGCTTCCAGAGATCCGTTGAGTACATCTCCGCCGCCGCTAACGCTTCCGCCACCCCCGCCCCCGGCGATCCGTGCCTCGTGGTCGTCGAAGTTGTCCTTGATCTTCTGCACCAGGGATTGCGAGATCGGCTCGCCCGACTGGATCTCCGCGTCCAACAGCGCGACGTACGGCATCTTGTCACCTCACCAGATGTAATAGCCTGCGTCCTCGTTTTCCATCACACCCGTGTCGAGCGTGATGAATCCGAACTCCTTCTGCGCGTCCGTGGCGGTCAGGTAATTCGGGTATCCATCCGGAGCAATCAGTGCTAGGCGCCGCGTTGACACTCTCAGAAGCGAGACCTTCAGCGAAAAGTCGTCTTGCAACTCCCGCTTCACCACCTGAAAGATCTCGTTGGTGATGGGGTCCCCGTTGAACTTGACCAGTTCGTCGGTATCCAGCCGCACATGATCCCCGGTCTTGATTCCGAGGTCGCGCAAGGAGAGGGAGAGGGCGATCAGCGGCTGCGCGTCCCTGCTTCTGCGTACCTGCCGCATCCCGAGATTCTTGACATACGTCTCGGCGGAATCCTCCTCGTTCGTTATCGGGTCGATCCAGCGGCAGAAGACCTTCTTTTCGACGACGTCCCCGTACGAGGCTTCTGCTTCCGCGTCCACCGCGATGTCCAGGCGGTCGAAGGCCGCCGGATCGTCCTTTTTCCCGAGAACGGATTTGTGCCAGTAGATCAGCATCCGGGTCAGCCGGGATTTTTCGTTGAAGTCCACGGAAGCAGAGTTGTCGACGATGTTTCCCCCGTCCGTCATCCGGTAATAGGCACGCCCCGGCGCGTTCTGGACGTTGCGCCGAATGGTGATCCGCAAGTCCTCTCCGACCCACGCCTTCGCGTCAAGGATGTCGGTGATCTCGAAGAACAGTTTGTCGAGATTCTCCGGTTCGGAGAGCACCGCGCGAAACAATTTATCGTTCCCGGGAGTCCGTTTCGCCAGTGCAAACGCATCGAGATCAATGTCCGCATCCGCAATTCCGGCATCCACCCTCAACATCTCCATGAGGGTGTCCCAGGGATTCGCGGCGGCGTAGTAGCGAACCGCCTGAACCTTGTCTCTCGATTTGTACTCGTCCGCTACCGTGCCGAAGGCTCCGCGCGTCAGCGTCTGGAGGGCTTTCGTCGTGACGTTAAGCGTTGCGTAGCCGATGATCTCGTCTTTGATCCGTATGTATCCAGCGCCGGAACCCAACCCCTCAACGCTGGTGAGCGTAATTTGTCCAGTCTCCACGCCCGACAGGTCCGCCGCCAACTTGATGTCGAGTTTCGAAGGAACGTCGATTCCGGAGAGGTCTTTCAGCAGGTCTGTGGACTCGAACGTGAACTCCCCGCGCTGCGTCGTCACGTTCGTCAGTTTCCCCACCCACGTCCGGGTGAACTCCTCCTCCGCCATCCCGACCTGGCCCTCGTAGATCTCCATCAGGCGGCCCTTGTAATTCGGGTTCCGGGACATGAACCGCTTCCAATACGAGCGGACGGTGATGGGTCTCCCCGAGATGGATGGAACCAACGAATAAACGTCATGGATCGCGCCGCCCACACCGGAATAACAGAAAATCTTGTTGTTGTAATATCCTGTAGCGCCGCCGTCGGAGCCCGTGGGCTTATCGGGGCCTTGGACCCAGGTGTCGTTTACAACATCGTAAATGTCGTGCGCAGTGCCGATTCCATTTGATCTTCCAATGAGATGGATTTCATTCCCAAGTCTCGCAAAAAACGCTCCTCCCCCAGGACGAGGGATTGGCGTATACGAAGAAGTATCCCAAGCATTCGTGGAAATTCTGTAATCCCAGTTCCAATTGACCCCATAGTCCGCGGCGGGATTTCCCGTCGGGTAGACGCCGCCGAAATATCGAATATGGTCGCCGTCAAGAACGAGAGGCGCTGATCGGTACAATCGGTTGGGAGTGGTCGATAGATTCGTCGTGAAGGTATTGTTTAACGTATTGTATCTGTGGAAATTTTGCCAGCCGGGATGGCCTCCGGCGATATAGATATCCGTGCCGACCGCAATCATCGTAGGGAAATAGCTCACATAGTTGCCCCCGTCGATCGTCCCCCCGATCGTCCACGAATCCGTTGCGGTGTCGTAGATCGTAACCGTCGTGTTCGCAGAAACCGATCCGCCCCCTTGCCCGCCGAAACAGTAGATTTTCGTGCCTACGACACAGGAACCGCCTTGCGTCATCGATCCGTACGGGCGGGCGGTTCTTGCAGACCATGTCCCGGTCGACATGTCGAAGGCTTCTACCGAGGCGGTATTCGATCCATTACCGATCGTTCCGCACAGGACATAAAAAACGTCACCCACCTGTCCATGGAACACCCAGTACCTGGTTCCAATCGGCGACAAAGGCGCGATGGTCCAGTTTCCCATGCGTTACGTTCTCCCCTTCCACGTCAGATGCGGCTGCCAGAGAGGTACGGGTCCGTGTCCACATCCTGGTCCATCTCATCCACCATGGTGACGGTCACCCGGGCGTTGACCGTCAGGTTCGTCTTGATCTCCGTGGGGAGCAGCTTCACGGATTTTACGTACGGGCGGACGCCCTTGAACGGGAGCGCGGCGTCTACTTCGCTGTACTTGTACGTCTTGCCGATGTTGTCGAACGCGGATAGGTATTTACAGGTCTTCCACGTGTTGAAGCACGGCGTCCCTGTGGCGAGGCACGGGGAGGTGCCGAACACGTTCCCGCAGTAATCCAGGTGGAGGTAGACCAGTCGAATCGGTTCATACTTGACCGGGGCCCGGACCGCGACGTCCGTGTAGAACCGAACGCCTGTCGCCAGAATCTCCCCGCCGCCGTAAATAGCCGGAGGAGCTCTTGCCTCCTTGATCCCCTGCGCCGCCACCGCGCCACCCCCGGGGAGGTATGCGTAGCGGATGCTGCCGCCCGTCCGGATGTGCGTGATGACGACCGCGCCACCCCCGGAGAGGTGCGCCGCCGCCTTCGCGCCTTTCCAGCCCTGCGCCGCGGCGGTGCCGCCGCCATGGACGAGGACGGCCTTCCTCGCCCCTGAGATTCCTTCGACGGCAACGGTCCCGTTTTCGGAGATGGCCGGCGATCCCGGCGCCCACCTCGACTCGTCGACCGTGAGCGATCCGCCGCCGCTGATGCGGGTGACTTCCGGCGTCGTGTAGCGCCCTGAGTAGCATCCGGCAATGTGGTACCGGTCCCCCCCACTGATCGCCCCATCCGGGGAGGGCGGCGCGAGGATGAAGATAGCGAGAACCCCTACGGAGGACGCACGCTTCGATCCAGTGTTCAAAGCCATGTTACGGCCCCGTGCCTATTTCCCCGCGAGTGTAGGTCACGTCGTCGTCCGAAGTCATGGCTTTGTGGTCTACGACCGTCCCCCCTGCGTTGAAAACGGAAAGCGTATCCGCCGTTTGCGTGATCTTGTTCCGGAGGAATTTATAGAGGTAGCCGATTTTCGTCACGAGGTTTGTCGTCGCCGGAGGCGCTTCCTGCCCCGGCTCTCCGTAGACGGCGGCGACGAGGGCGTCGTAGGCGTCGCCCGTCATCGCAGGGGCCGCGCTTCCCTTCCAGTTGACGACGTTCGTTCCGAGTTGCGGCGAGGCCGGATCGATCGCCGCGCCCGCGATGTCGATGAGATTCGAGTCTGCCAGTCCGTTGACCGTCTGGTTGATCTGCCCCGCGCCGCCGCCTCTTGTGAACAGTCCGCCCGCCGCCTCCGCCGCCGCGTTGGGAAGCGCCGTCATACCGCCGCGCACGGCGTCCTGGTTATCCCAGCCGGTCAATTCCATCTCGAGCGTCAGCGGGGCCATGCCCGTCGCGCCTTTAAGCATGACCGCCACCGAGTTCACGCCCGTCGCGAACGCCGCGTCGGGTATGTCGAGGCGATACATCCCCGGCATATTGGTCGCGTCGATTTCCGCAAATCCGCCCGAGGTCCACGCCCCGGTTGCCGTCTGCGCGGCAAGCGTGATGGCAACGGACGCCGCCTTGGGCCGGACGTAATAGGCCGTGAGCGACGCCGTGTTGTAGGCAAGGCCCGCCTTCCCCGCGCCCGTGGTAACGGTAGAATCCTGAATGAATACGTTGACCGTTTGGGAGGCGGAACCCTTCAGCAGAGATAGTTTAGCCATTTATTCCTCCCGTCATGACCCGCATACCACCTGTCATGTTGGCAAAGTGAAACATCCCGCCCGCCGACACTAAATTCCCCGCGACGAAATTATCAAACCCTTTAGGTGTCGCAAGGTTGGAATTAGGTCCGGCCATCCCGACGACTCCGCTCGCCACGGAGGAATCGGTAGCACTTCCAACAACGGCACCGTTAGTCATGGCCCGTATCGTCGTTCCTTCCGCTTCTATCGAATAAACCGTATTTAGAACTATGCCCAGAGTGAAGGTGGATATTTCCGTCACTACCCCACCGACGGATTTCCGTATCCTGGCGGTGCTTCCCCCGCTCCACATGTAAAAACCATAGCTATTGCCGTTAGCGTTATTGGTCAGCCGAATGACAGGCATGAAGTCCGCAGGATAGCTGCTGGCACGAACATACTTGAAGTCGCAATACTGGTCGTTATCGAATGTATCGGCGTTCCAGAATGCTCCCTCCCATTCAACCCCTTGATTCTGAGTGATTATAGGGACCATCATGTTGCTGCTGATAGCCATCGAGCGGACGATGTTGTAAGGGACCGTCCAAGCAAGTTTCGTCCAATTGCCGGCGATCGGGTTTTCATCCGGCCTGTTGAAATCGTCCGAACAGACTTGCGATCGAACTGCCATTAGAAATCCTCCCCCGCGAACCGATGTGTCGCATTCCGCCCGTACAATTTCGCGAAATTCTCGGGAAGCGACGCCACCACCTGGCGCACGGTCGTCGACCCCGTGATCCATGAGGTGTCGATCCCCCGGGATTGCAGCCATGCACCGATCGCCTGCCGCTGCGCCACCGGGATCGCGGATACCTGGACGTCGAGATTGCCTCTTATGAACTCCTTCACGTCGGTCTGGCCATGGCCGTCCGCCACCTGCGCCACGGAGAACAATTTTACGATCTGACGCAGAACGTCCTTCATTGTGCTCGCCCCGGTGATCCACTCGGTGTTCACGCCGAGGGATTCCAGCTTCGTCCGCGCGGCGTTCCTCCACGCCAGGGGGTAGGACGAAAACGGAGCATTGAGGATCTGCGCCAGGTGCGTCCTGTCGGTCGCGCGAATCGGGAGGACGGGAACGACACGTGCGTCCCCTTCGATGGCGTCCAGCGTTGTTGCCGACGCCTCCACCGTGCAGATGGAGATGCGACGGGCCGGGTGGTCAATCTCTTCGAAACCTTCTCCGGCCGCCAAGTTAATGAAGTTGTTCAGTAAGGACCGGAACGGCCCCGTTGTGTCCGACCATGTCGACGGATCCGGCGACAGCACGATCCCCGATCCGATCTGCGGGGCGATGTAAATTCGAACGGGCATCAGGGCCTCCCCGTGACGGCTGGCCTTCCGTCCTACTACAGGTTCAGATCAAGGACCGCGCTCGTGAGCGTATACGTCCCCTGCGAGGCAAAGGTCTCATCAGTCACGTCCGCATACCCGAGGAACGTCCCTCCGGAGACCGCGGACCAAAAACCCACGTGGGTTACGGTCGTGGACCCCGGGACGTCAAAGACCGGCTGGGTCGACGCGGCCACTTCGCCTCCGGACGCGGCAGCGATCGTGATCCCCTTCCGTGCGTAGGCTGGGGTCCCACCCGTCACTTCATTCGATCCGTCGTCCCCCGGACTCGCCGTGTGCAGGGAGGCGTAGGCGATGGCTACCGTTGGGTTGGTCCCCCGCAAAGCGTCGAGCATCAAGTTCTTTCCAGCGGTTGAGTACGGCATGGGTCAATCCTCCTTATGATTTGCTCATTGAACCGGAGGCGGCGGGGGCGGAGCAGGCGGCGTCTGCACGATCACCACCGCTTCCCGCACTCCTTCGAGATCCAGGTCGAGGGAATCGTAATAGCTAAGAACGGTCACTTCCGGTTTGTACGTGTACTCCGCCTTGAATCGGACGAACCGGACGTCGTCCGGGTAATGCTCAAGATCCCATGCCCAGAAGAACGGATGGAGGTCGCTTGCGTAATTCAGCCAGAACGGAAGGAA
>Ga0209212_1007827_pt1 | contig 11652 bp, 10 predicted proteins | sample RifGroC2_FD_183996 | JGI IMG/M metagenome (GOLD analysis project Ga0209212, IMG submission 183996) | Groundwater microbial communities from Rifle, Colorado, USA - Groundwater C2 (SPAdes) (version 2) | ecosystem: Environmental > Aquatic > Deep subsurface > Groundwater | place: Rifle, Colorado...
ATTCCTGAAATTTTAAGATTCTTGCACATCCCGGATACGATGGCGCCCAATATCCGCCAGATAATTTACGGCGCGCTTATAGTTTTGATGATGCGGCTGCGGCCGCAGGGCATATTGGGCGATTATAAATTCGAGTGAGCTATGCTTGAACTGAATAATATAAACAAACATTTCGGCGGCATAAAAGCCGTGGACGATGTTTCATTGTATTTTACCGAGGGGAAGATCTCCGCGTTGATAGGGCCCAACGGCGCAGGCAAGACCACTGTTTTTAATATCATAAGCGGCTTTATCCGGCCTGATTCCGGTGAAATACTATTCAAAAACAAAACCATAGCCGGATTGCCCGCCTGGAAAATCACCAGCGCCGGTTTGGGTCGGATGTTCCAGGATAACAGGGTTTTCGGTAAACTGACATGCCTGGAAAATGTGCTGCTCGCTAAAAAAGGCAATCCCGGTGAGAATCCCTTGGGCGCCTTCTTCTTCCCCGGAAAAGTGCGGATTTTCGAAGCTGCGAATATAAATGAAGCAAAAAAATGGCTAGAGTTCGTCGGTTTAGCAGATAAAGCTGAGATTCCGGCAGATAATCTTTCCTACGGCCAGCAGAAACTACTGGCAGTTGCCCGCCTGATGGCTGATGGGCAAGAACTGCTTCTGCTGGACGAACCAACCGCAGGCGTCAATCCCGCCATGATAGGGCAGGTCTTGGCTTTAATTAAAAAAATAGTGAAAGAAGCCGGCAAGACGGTAATCATTATAGAGCACAATATGTCCGTCATTCTGGAAATAGCGGATTTTGTGTATTTTATGGATGATGGCAAGGTAGAAACCTTTGGTGCCCCTAAAGATGTGCTTGCGGACGAGCGGGTGCGCGAGGCATACACTGGATTATGACCGAGAATGTAACTCTTGATCTGCAAAATATCCATGCCGCCTACGGCCGGAAGGAAATACTCAGGGGCGTAAGTCTCTCCTTGCAGCCGGGAGAAATTGCCGCTCTTATTGGTCCGAATGGTTCCGGAAAATCCACTTTAGTCAAAGTAGTAGCCGGTGTCCTGAAAAACGCAGTCGGCATAATACGGCTTAACGGTGAAGATATCACTAAAATGTCTCCAAGGGCCCGCGTAAAAAAGGGGATAGGCTACTTTATGCAGGGCGGCGAGGTGTTCCATGCTATGACCGTCAGCGAAAACCTGGCGCTCAGCGGATACCGGCTGAGCAAAAGCGAGATTGGTATCCGCACACAAGAGATTTTCAGCCTTTTTCCCAAACTTCAAGCCATGGGCGACAGGCGCGCTGGATTTCTTTCGGGCGGCGAAAGACAGGCGCTGGCCTTGGGTATGGTGCTAATCAATAGGCCCAAACTTCTCCTGCTAGATGAGCCTTCCGCGGGTTTGTCTCCCTCCCTGGTAAAAAACACCTTAAGCCTGGTTCAGCAGTTTAACCAAAAATACGAAACCACGGTTATCCTTGTAGAGCAGAACGTGCGGGAAGCCCTGCAGGTAAGCCGGCGCGCTTTCCTCCTGAAAAACGGCCAGGTAGTGTCGGAAGAGCATCCCGCTAAGCTCTTGGAAAATGAGAATGCGATCCACATGCTCTTCTTCAATTAAAAGTATTTTTAATAGTATATAATGGTAAAAATGCGAACTTTATTGATAGTAGACGATGCCGCGGAGTACGTTTACTCCCTGCGGAATGCGTTAAAATCCGAGTTTAATATTGTTTGTGCATTCACTTTAGAAGAAGCAAAGAAGAAAACGGACAAGGATATAGACATAATATTGGCGGATATCCGTTTGGACGAGGCTAATCCTGACAATCAGGAAGGTGTTTTGTTGCTGGAGTGGGTTAAAAGTAATTTCCCAGACAAGCCGGTCATCCTTATGAGCGCGTATATGGCCGACGGCGGTAAAGCGCTGATCGCAAAAGGCGCTTCAGCCTTCATGGAGAAGCCTGTTTTTCTCTCTGAATTAAAAGAAAAGTTAAAGGTTTTGTCGAATAAGTGAGAATACTAAGGAGACACATAGTATGTTTAATAAAAAAGCGTTAATAGTACTGTCCGTTATCAGCGGATTGTTCATGGCGACCTTCTCCGCCTGTTCAAAAAAAACAACTGAGCCCGAAAGCATAAAAATAGGCGCGATACTGCCGCTTACGGGACCTCAGGCGTTTTATGGAACCCCTGAATTGGCGGGTCTTCGGGTTGCTGTTGATGAGCTTAATGTATCAGATCCCGGTTCGGGTATCGTTTTGATAGGAGAGGATTCAAAAGGGCAGGCGAAAGATGCTGTCAGTGCCGCCAAGAAGCTTATAGAAGTGGATAAAGTTAAATTAGGGGTCGTTTCCACGTCAGGCATGGCTAATGCGGTCGCTCCTCTTTTTGCGCAGGCCGGCATTCCCCTAATAACCATATGCAGTGATAATACGATTCCGGTAAGGTATCCGAATGCCGTGAATATATATGTGAATGTTGATATTGAGCAGACGATGATGGCCCAATATCTGCTTAGCCAAGGGGTGCATAAACTATCGGTACTTCGCATGAATCATCAGGTAATGGAGCAGGCGATAGGGTTGCTTAAAGGAAAATCAGAGGGAAAACTGCAGATAGTGAATGATGTTACCTTTGATCCAGGCGCCACCGATTTCAAGGCGCAAGTAAATAAGGTCGTGCACGATGACAGTGAAGCAATATACTTGGCCGGAATGGGTGGGGAGTACTACCCTATTATCAAAGCGCTAAGGGAAATGAAAGCCAAAAAGAGGCTGTTTGGTCTGTATACTTTTCTTAATGATACCGCGACAAAAGATGGCGTCGATATGTTTAAGGGTGTCCATTTCACCTCTTTTGCCAATACTCCGGATGAAATAGCCCAGACTGCTTTCGGGAAAAGTTTCGCCTCTGCTACCGGTAAAAAACCAGGTCCTTTTATGGATTATATTTTTTGTTATGAAAGTTTAAAGATATGGCACGGGATGATTAAGTCTGGCGTTGCGCTGAATAAGTTTCCCGAAGCTGCCCGCGGCCGAACTTTCACTACGCTTATCGGAGAAGTGAAAATTAGCGGCGATGGGGTCGCGCAGGTACCCATGGCAGTGGCGACTTATGACGAGAATGGAGCTGTAAAAATTGTTTACGGAAAGACTGGGAAATGACGCTGATTAATGGTGGGTTCCTTGTTTTTCCTGCTTTAGAGAAGCGATTTTGGGCTAAATTGCCCAGTCTTGCGTCTGGTTTAGCTGGAGTGATAATAGATTTAGAAGACTCTATTTATGCCGCCGCAAAAGCAGATGCTCGTAAAATGGTTCTGGCTAATGCCGAAGTGCTTCGCGCTCTTAAGCTAAACAATCCAGAACTGCAGGTGTATTTGCGGATTAACAACAGCGCCACTTCGTTCTTTAAAAAAGATATTCCCCTAGCGCGGCGGTTGGTGATTTCCAAACTGATAGATGGGGTCTGTTACCCTAAAGTAGGTAGCGCCTCCGATCTCTCGCATCTTTACCGGGTACTTAAAACCGGAAAAACGCCAACAAAGCTGTTTTTGGCCATTGAAACCTTAGAGGGATATTCTAATTATAAGGCACTTATCGCTCCTGAGTTAGGGGTTAGGTACGTTGTTATAGGGGCCGAGGACCTTTGTGCAGATATGGGGCTCGCACGCCCGCGCGTTTTTTACGATAATCCCTTGCTTAATCATATTGCTGTAACAGTATCTTTGCAGGCACAGCTAAAGGAAGTATCATTTTTAGGCAATGTGTGGCCGTATTTGTCTAAGTCTAAATTGCTCCCATGCTTTTTAAAAGAGTTGGCTGCGGACTTCCAGGTGGGGGCAGCCGGAAAAATAATTTTCCATCCATATCAAATTGAATTTGTTAACAAGGCGTTAACAGCAGAGCTACATGGGCGTTATCCAGGTAAAGTTATCCTGTCCCGCATTTCCGCACTCCAGAAACATGCAGATGACACAGGTTTGTATGTTGTGGTGCATGATGGGCGCATGGTAGATATGCCGGAAAAAGTCAGGTTTAATAAGTGGCGGGAAGCAGTTTCTGAAAAAAAGACTAAAAGCGTGCCTAAACCTGTGACTCAGAGCACTAAGCGCAAATGACAGCATCTACACGAAACAAGCCTCTGCATAAAACCGTACCGGATACTATGGATATCTGGGATAGCGTATGGCGTTATGACGGTTTAGTTTTTTTGCTGGCTGAAAGAATTGGGAAAATCCAAAAGGAGAAGCCGATTGAGATTTTCGTCCCAGGTTGCGGCAAGGGCCGGATAGTAAGAGAGTTGCTCCCGGTATTGGAGAAATCTAGAGTAAAGACGCACGTCACTGCTATAGATATTAATAAAAAATCATTAGGTGAATTTTCTGCTAATTTAATACGATCGGGATTTGTTAAGCAGGGCCTGGGCAGATTCATTTCTCCGGCAGGCTTAATCACCGTAGATCTGCATTGTGAACGCATTGAAAATTTTTTGATTAAGTCTAAAGAAAAATATTTTGACGTTATTTTGTGTCTGCTTTTTTTTCATAATGTGGCGGATATACTGGTCTCACTTCTGCACGAATTGTATGACGTGTTAAGTAAGGATGGAGTTTTTGTTGTGGATAGTCTGGCAAGCAAAGATGATGTCTTGGAGGCGGCCGACTTTAAATACGATTTGCTTGATAGGTTTAATCGTTTGGACAAAGACTCGTCTGCTAAGAAATGGCTTAACTTTCACTTGCAACGATTGCGTAAGGAGGGGAGTTATTGGTGCTCAATAGCTAAAGCCACGGACATTAGTTTTGTCCAGGAGGCGTTGGCACCTCTTTTTCATCCTGAAATAACTGTATGGGAGTCTACACATCAAGATGTTTCGCTGGGGCAAGAGCATTTGCCTTTCTGGTGGAATTCTAATGATCATGACCAGCCTGCGGTTCTGCCTAGCAACATTGTTGAAGGTGTCCTCAATAGGGTGTGTATCTATTCAAAAAAGCAGGCTGTAGGAGATGGATACTGGGAAATTCTGAAGAAGGCGGCTATATCCGAATCACTGAAAAGGATGGATTGGCTACTATGGTTTTTCCATACGGACGATAAATTGACTTGGGAGAAAATGGAGAATTTTATCCATAACACCTATCTCCCAACTATTATGCAGTCTGTTGTTTCGTCAGGAATTTTAAGATTCAACACTAGTATTACTTCTTTTTATATCGCAACTGGAGCTATGCCGGACTTTCTTGCAATTTCCGGACTAAAAAACCTACATGTTCTTTTGAAGTCATCTACCCCTAAAATAGAGGACAACTTGCTATATTGGGCTAGAAACATAGTATTAAATACACACATTCGTAAAAACATTACATCTAATGTGGTGGATCAGGGTGCGAAAACTGTTATTTCCTGCGAAAATGATGCCGCGTCTGTTTTACTGCTTAAAAATCAGGGATACAAAGTAAGCCAACTTCCACTCAATAAAACATTGAAAAAGTTGGGTAAGATAGCGGATATTATGCCGAAGCTAGCTGTCGAGCGGCGGCATCTTACAGGCTGGGATTTTATTGAGGCTGATTCTCTGTTAAATACGGAACCATCGGCAGATCACATAAAAATGTATGAGCAGGCATTGATGAAGGCGCAATGTAAGAATCCTGCCGTTTTTTTACTATCATTGCTTAAAAACGTAGTCATAATTCCCCTCCCTGGTGTTTTTGAGTACAGTGGCCGTGATTATAATCTGAGGCACATTCTCGGAATTGGATTTACTGTCGATAAAATAGATAAAGAGACCTTGGAGGAGTTGGAGACAGTCCAAACGCTTATGGGCAGCCATTTGCGGCGCTTTCATGATAACTACCTATCCCTGATATGGATCGAAACTGCGAGGAAGAATGCCAGCAAGTCAGCTATTGCCGCCATTATGGCGCGGAATATGTCGCATAATATTGGCAGTCACGTAATCCCGGCGCTTAATGCGAACGTCGATGCGGCTAAGGTGCCCGGTCCTGATTCTTTTAAGCGTTTCACTACGTATCTCCAGTCGAGGATGGATTACATAGCCTATGCTATTACCACCAAAGCGCTATATGGGAATGGAAACAGCATCGAGGAATTGATTAATGGGTGGAATAAGAATAGTATTGTCGCGAGGGGCTTAGCTGCATCTGAAAATTTTGATAAAGTAGAATTTGAGCCAGTGAAAAATGGGCAGGAGAAAAACCTTGTTTTGATGCCGATGGGCGAGCTTGGGAAACAGGCATTTTATTCTATACTTGAGGGTGTCGCCAGGAATATAGCAAAGCATGAGTATGGAGTTTCTTCGGCGCCCAGGCCTGTATTAAAGATATTGCTCAAAATCTTGGACGACAAGGATAAGGCTTATAAAAAAGTCTTAATATTCCCTAAAGAGTTTAATAGGTCGTACAAAAATGCTGCTTTGAAGCTTGGGATAGATAAAGACAGGGTTTCGGAAAATGACGCACGGCACAAAAAACTTCTTAAACCGGACGGGACATGGGACGATAAGTTGTGGGGGATTAAGGAAATCCGGGCCTCTGCCCTTTTTTTAAGACAAGAGGACTTGTCGCGCATAGATGATTCTGCTATGAAGCCCCTTGCGTTGGATTTTGAGAAAGTAAGGGCGGGGAAAAAAAGAAAGAAACTAGCTAATGTGATATACCTTAAAAAATTTAAATATATAGCGATTGTCACTGAAAATGGACCGACAAGAATAGGGGACTATGTTGATGTTGTTGCGAAGGAAGATGTTGGCGCGCTGCAGGCTATGTATAAAATACTTGCGGTTGAAGCAAGCGTTGGAAATGTGAATTTGGACAGGATACAGGTTCACAAAAGGAAAGTCTTGCTGACAGCCAAAGACGTCAAGTCGTTAGCCGCTAATCGCAATTCAACCGAAAAAGATATTGTTTTACAATGCTGCGATTTGTACTTAGAACAAAATCTCCCTAATGCAAAAAACTTGCGATTTTATTACATGGGTAACGACCCTAAGAAGATGGGAGTTGGTTTCGGAGACTCCTTGGTAAGGGGCGTCCCCAGAGGAGACGGGGCAAATTGCGTTATCTTCATTGATCATTATTTTGGGGAAGAAGCCGAAGCCATTCGAAAAGCGGTTCCCGCCAAGGTCGTTTATGCCCAGGATATCTCTGTGAGATCGCAATTCCTTGCTAGTTCGTTAAGGAATGCGAAGGATTGTTTTTCCGCCAAGGTTCTTCTTGCGGACATAAAAGAGGCTGCATTGATAGAGCCAATTCTGATATGTGATGAGCGGCTTTATTCTGATTATAAAGACGAGATATATAGGAAATACTACCAAAACCAGCAGAAAATCCACATAGCAAACTTGTTTATAGAACCAGAAGTTGGATTTTATAATGGGAAAGGCGAATTTGTTTTCCGCGCGGAAAAAGTAAGGGGTAAAATTATTTGGACTAAACGAGTTTCGCTTAATAAGTTTTCTTTCATTTGTATTCATCTGGGTTTGATTCAAAAACTTGCAGAACACTTTTTAGTTAAAGAGCGCGTTATTCTTGACTCCCTTACAGAATTGTGTCATTTCGCAAGGTGCAGGATAGTTGTTCATTCCGGGCGCGGTAAGGCTGTGGATGGGTTGGGAAAAGATTTTGCGTATATGGATTTTGCTTCTTTACAGTTCTGGCTGAAAGAGGGGAAAGTTGCGCTTGTTCAGGGGTTGCTGGCTTTGACGTGAGGGGGGGTAATGGAAACGCTTATTATCTTGATACATAATATTAATGGAATCGGGTGGAGTGCCCCGCTGAAAGGGAAATCTCTTGCTGAGGTGGGGCTTAGCGCTAGGCAATGGGGGAAGTCTCCACTTTTTGGGATTAATACTAATGAAAACACAGCGCTTGGGAATGACAGTGGCGAAACTAAAGAAGCAGTCGACTGCTTACTGAACTGGTTGGCTACGAATAAGAAGCTCGGTAAAGCAGGTAAAATCTGTATAGTTTGTCATGATGCCGAACTGGAACTCAATGGGAAGTCCCATACTCAACTTTATCCAGGGAACGAGGAGTGGAAGCCTTTCGTTGCTGGTTCTGTAGCGGCGCGCGATACTAAGGTGGAGTTATGGGCTTTTATGCACACGGATACTGATGTGTTCGGTGGCCCTGTTCTCTTAAGCATGAAAAAGGGTTGCGATTTATATGAAGAACTTTCAAAGGCGTTTGTTTCCAATAAAACCGTGAACCCGCGGGAGGTGTTTAAGCATCAAATCGGCCATTTGCTTCTCTCGTTGGATATCGATATACAAGGACTAATCGAGTTTAATAATTCCAACCCAGGATCTTTAATTTACTTCAAGGATGTTAAAAAAAGATTAATGGCGTGTTTAGTTGCCTATGCGGCTATTGAAGAAATATTAAAGCCAGGGAATGGCTTTTCCAAAAAAACCAAGGGAATCCGTGAGATCTTGAAAAGTGGTAAAAACATATTTGGCGTAATAAGTGGACTTAGTGGGGGTATTGATGTTAAGCTTGCGTCTGGTAGCTCCCGTAAAAAAATACAAGGATTAATAGGTTTTCTAAAGAAAGATGTTAAAAACGGGAGTAATAAATTTCATGAGTGGTTTAAGATAGTAATGGGGGCTGTGGACAAGTGTTATAACGCCTGATTTTACTGTTCAAGTCTAATATTTAATTGAAAAATCTAACTCAATATGCAGGAACGCGTAAAAGAGGAGGCATCAAAGAATCAGAAAACCGTTGTTTTGATGAGTAATACCAAACTCTTTGCCGACTCCCTAACCTTGGCTTTAAATCGCCCTTATGCGATTCAATTCTGCAAAGACTCTCTTTCAGCAATAGATCAGTATTTTAAGTGCCCTGACCACAAAAGATGTCATGCAATAATAATAGATGTCGGTCCACTTAATAATTCCGCGAGTTGCCCGGAAAATAGTGCTTCTTTGGTAAAACGCCTAAGGTTAGAAATCGGAATTGACGCACCCATTCTTGCTCTCTGTTTTGAGGATTTAAATACCCCACAATATCAGAGTAAACACACTATGTTAAATCGAAAAGGGCATTATTTCCTGCGGCAACCCTTTTTGCTGCCCACATTGAGGAAAATGCTTTTATGCGGGAGAAAGTGTGACCTGCCGCATGAAATTAAGTGCTCAAGAATAGAGCAGTATGGTGTATTTGTTAAACATGAGTTTATAGATAAATTGGATTGGAGATTTAAATATCCGAAAGAGATTCGGAAGCTATGGGAGGATACTCGGAACAATTACTATGAATTGGGGGGGTTCAACACTGAAATAGGTGCTATCGATAAATCTCTCGAGGTAATGGATAAAAAGCAGATAGTATTGGGAGTAAAGTCATTGCTGAGAAGGGGTACAATAGTATTAAGAACTTATTAGCTGAATACCGGGGACTACAATTATGCGCAGAATAATGATAATTGATGATGCGGAAGACGCTTCGGCAGATATGCAGCATTATATTAGCAACCTTCCGCCAGGAATAGAGGCACTCCATTTTCGAAGTGGTGTAGCGGCAATATCGTATCTTAGAAACAAGAAGAAAGAGCCTATAGATCTCATATTGCTAGATCAGAATTTTAACTACGGATTAGTCAATGCAGTCGATGGCGTGAAAAGTAAAAGCGGAGGGTTTGCTTTGGTGGATTTTAATAAGATTCAATTTGTTAGTGACCCGAATGCTAAAATTCTCATCTTAAAGCAGGGATATTCTGCTGAACAAATTGTGCAGCAGCAGGGAGTTATTATCCTGGCAGCCCTTAAGAAAGAGCTTCGTCGTGTTCCGCCGGTTATATTCTGCTGTACGAAAAGTGAAGTTTCTGTCGCGGCTGATGTAACCGAAGATGAAACAGTGGACTATATCGGGAAGGAGGTGTTTGAAAAAAGTTTAAGCAGAATATTGTCAAAAAAACTCCCCTCCTCTGCGGCAAGTCTGGAGCAGCTAGTGCGGAAAATAGCTTTAGAGAAAGAACTGGAATTAGAGAGTACGGCTGAAGCTTACCTTATCCGTATGTGCAGTATGCCAGGAGTAAACTCCGAACAGTATGTATCAGAGGTATGCTCTGCATTAAAAAATAAATCAATTCCTCAGGATTTCATTACAGTGGGAGATGTGAGACAAGTGGTGGCTGTAATAGAGGGAAGTAAAAGAAACGCGGGCTCGTTGGTGGATAGCGAGGTTATCCGAATCGTAGAAGAGAGAATCGGTAAACTTATAGATGATGGATTTGCTTTCATGGCTAAAGTAAGCGACCAGTGTGATTCTATCACCAGTGTGCTAAAGAATCCTAGTCCTAGTTTTGATGAGTTAGTGCTGATATGTGGGCAGATCGTTGAAATTTATTCGTTTGTAGGGCGGAAGGATGAGAAATTGTTTGAAAGATTAAACTACCTGAAGCCCCCATTGCCGTGTACGAATATCGGGTTAAAGATTTGGGAAAAACGGAATAAGGCGGCTCATCCACATCCGGGGTTCAGTTTTAAGCGAAAAGAGGCGTTGGCAATACTTAACGACACTTTGCAGTTTTTGGAAAGTTGTTATGATTGGGAAAAAAGCAAACTTACCAAATAATATTCTAATGAAGTATTTGTAGTTAAGGGGAAGCTCGCGCTGTGCAAAAATAGTAACAAAAAACAGCTGTTCTTTCAGAATATGCTAAATAGTAGCCAGGGCGCAAAACAGATAGTCATCATCTCCGACTCATCTGCGGTGGCGGCAAGTTTGGCAAAGTGCCTTCCCGAGTTCGGCGGTATAGTAGTCGTTGACTGCGGTGGTCGGGAAAGTCTATACCAGTAATAAACCCTTCCTAAGGTGGTCGCATCAGTCCAATTTTCTTGTCGTTACTGCTCCACTCTACTCCTGCCTTCACATCTCCCACGGCGTCTTGTGCTCCGGTGCCTGATGCCGCTCTCGTTGTAGAACCTGAGATGCTGCTCTAAGCCAAGCCGGCACGCTGGTATGTCATGGTACTCGTGCATAAAAATGTCCTCGTACTCCACCGCCCACCACAGCTGCTCTGTAAAAATGTTGTCGTAGGCCCTGCCGCGGCTGTCCATGCCAATCTTGGCTGTTTCTTCGGTCTTCAGCCGGCGTGAAGGGCAGAACGATTCGGTGGTGACCTTGCTGCGCTGGCTCGGAGTAGAAGAGGACTCAGATAGAGAGAGTGGCAGGGATGCAATAAGTACAAAATGACGATACTCTTTAAGAATGGGTGGATGTAGACTATAACCAAGAGAGGCTAAAAATTATGAAAACCATTATCGAAACGATCCTTATCCTGACAGTGCTGGTGCTTGGCAGCGGCTGCGCAGGCAGCCGGAACCTGGCGAACAATAGTCTGGACGGGCCGCGCTGGGCTAGCACCTATAAACAGCTGAAGAGCGACTATGCAGCTGCCGAGTCGGCAGCCGGGCGCAACGACGCCTTGGACGGCTTTGAAAATCTGGCCGCCAAAAGCCCCAGCAAGGCATCGAAAGATCTGGTTAAAAAAACGCTCTGCCCGCTGGCGCTCTCCGAGGGCAGGACCGACATCCTTGAGGGCGTGTTAGCGCCGGTTCAAAAGTGTACAGTTTTCGCCGGAATTGGGTGTACAGTTTAGGCTGATTTCCCGCTTCCGGGCGCGCGCCGGCCTCCT
>Ga0209212_1007831_pt1 | contig 11646 bp, 12 predicted proteins | sample RifGroC2_FD_183996 | JGI IMG/M metagenome (GOLD analysis project Ga0209212, IMG submission 183996) | Groundwater microbial communities from Rifle, Colorado, USA - Groundwater C2 (SPAdes) (version 2) | ecosystem: Environmental > Aquatic > Deep subsurface > Groundwater | place: Rifle, Colorado...
CGAAGAAATGGGCAACTACGTTGTCGCTCATACGGCCGAGACCGACGAGAACAATATGGTAAAACATCCCGGCGCCATCAACGGCGGATTTTATCCGAAAAATGAAGCCGCGCCGCAGCCGTCAGTAGTGATCGCCGTCGCCGACATTAAAGAGGCGGTTCAAAACATAAAAAGATCCGGCGGAAAAGTTTTGGGCGAGCCTGTGGAGATCCCGGGTATCGGCCTGTACGTTTCGTTTTTAGATACCGAAGGAAACCGCGTGAGCGTTCTGCAGCCGAAAAATATGTGAGAATGTTCGTCTGGAGAATATAGGAAGTTGAGTATGTCCGCCAAGTCCAGGGCGTAAGCGTAATATGAATAACAGAATTTAAAAATCAAAAAAAATTATATAGCGGTTTTATTAAAAAACGGGGAGTTATTAAATGAAAAAAACCTTTTTGCTAACGGCGCTTTTATTTTTATCTTTTTTTGCGGCGATATTCGCGTGCGGCACGCTTGAAGTTTTTTTGATCAAGGCCGCCTCTGCTGCTGCGAATTCTGGTGAACGCGAGTTCGTTTTCTTCGTCGATAATGTCGAAAACCGGCCGGCTGGATCGTTCGAGCTCGGCGATATCGTACTCGAAGTGAACGGCGTTTCGCTCGATGAATTCACCGATCTCAAAAAACTCAGCGTAAAGATGTTTAAAGTGCTGGAATGTCGCAACATCTCGGCCGTGGTTCTCAGGAACGGCAAAAAAACCAGTGTCAGCGAGAATAATTTCAACGATCAAAGCAAGTCGATCAACTTCAATATTCTCAAAAAGAGTCCACGATACATAGATAAAGCGGCGCTTAAGTCCGATATCGAAGCGCTCGTTCCGAAGATCGCCGAAACATACGTCAAATACGACCCCAAAAAATTCGCCGGCGCGGCGGAAGATTTTGTCGCGAAGCTGCCTGTGACGCTTATTGGCGATAAAATAGAGTATACAACGGCCGCCATGACGCTTTTAAAATTAGGCGCGCTATACGGGGACGGCCACTTCGGCCTGCTTGCCCCGGAGATTGCGGGCGAAGCCCTATACGAATTGGTCGCTGGCTGCGTTCCGCTCTTCCCGCTTAGCGTCGAAGTCAACCGGCGCAGCGTTTTCGTGACGCGCGACGGCCGCAGATACATGCTGAAGACTATAAACGGCGAGGACATCGGTGCCGTATTGAGCAGGATGAAAGAATTGATACCCAAAGAAAGCGCCGGTTTCGTCGATAGCGAAATTGAAACGCAATTCTGGTTCTTCTATTATCTCATAAAAGGCGGTTGCGCGAAGTTCAAGATAACGGGCTCGGGCGCCGATGGCGACGTGTCGTTCGAAGTCTCCGGGGTCGCCTATACTGAGATTATGCGCGCAAGAAACGTCGGTTTGAAAGATTACGAATTCAGGATTATCAAAGGCGTCGGAGTTATCGCCGTCAATACCTTCGATTATAGCGATTTTTCGAAATACAACTATAAAAATTTCCTTGAAAAGACGTTCAAGGAAATACGCGAGAAGAAGATAACGAAACTGATAATAGACATCCGCAAAAACAAAGGCGGAAACACCGATTACGCAACCGACCTCCTGCGCTATCTGAGCGATAAGCCTGCCGATTACTGGGAGGCGAGCGTTCTTAAATGTTCGCGCACGGCGCAGGACAGCGGCTATACGTTTGAAAAAGGGATGAAGCCCGGCGACGTCAAAAGATACAAATGGCAGGGCGGCGGCACGGGCGGCGCGAAGAAAAACGAGCTGCGATACGGCGGCAGGACAGTGCTTTTGATAGGCAAGAACTGCTTTTCGACATCGCTCGATTTTGCCGTCGCTTTTAAAAAGATGGGCATCGGCAAAACGATCGGTGAAAATACCGGCGGCACTTGTGAAAGCACTGACCGCGGCGTCCGGGCAGAGCTGCCGTCCGTCGGCCTTAAATTCTGCATACCGGCCAGATATTATATCAGCGCCGCCGCCGGCTTCGATGCCGACGGGACGCTCGCGCCCGATGTCAGAGTTGAATCTGAAGGCGCGGAGTTTTCGACCGGTGACACGACGCTCGAGTTCGCGCTGGATCAATTAAAATAATTTATTCGGGATTTCAGGCGGAAAGAGAGAGCAAAATGAATAAAAAAGAAATGTTCATCGCTTTCGACGAAAGAAAGATCGAGGAGTACAGAAAAGAAGCTCGCGAAAAATACGGCGAAAAAGCCATCGAAAGCGAAAACAGAACGGCGAAATACACGAAGGGCGACTGGCGGGCCATACAGGACGAATATTCCGAAATTTATCGCGCTATAAGCGATCTTATGTTAAAAGGCGTCGACCCCGCATCGGCCGTAGTGAAAAAACAGATCGGGCGGCATTTTTCGATGATCAACGAAAAGTTTTACTCATGCACGCCTCAAATTTTCAGGGGCCTTGGCGAGCTTTATGTTAACGACGCCCGTTTCACGGCGTTCTACGAGAACATCGAAAAAGGTCTTGCCGAATATATGCGCCATGCAATGACGGCATATTGCGACGGCCTGGAAAAAAGTATATAAGTATTTCAGCATATTTATTGACTGTAGATATTTTCATGCTATAATATCAGCATAATTTTATTGTTTTAAAGGTGTTTTCGGTGTCTTTATTAGCGACGTCAGATACCAACTGCTTTTTTCCATCAATCTATAGACGAAATGATTGCGGCGGACGATAAAGTTCACGACCTTTTACAACATTAACCAGATTGATGCCACGCACCGTTAACGAACCACGATTATTAACGTTTTTATGCACTGGGGAGGTTACCGGCCTTAAAAAAGAAGCTGGTTTAAGCAACAGATGAAAATACACAGGTTCGAGCCATGTGCCCGATTATCTTCACTCGTTAAACATTTCTGGATTTTGACGAATGAATTGAACGATCCTGTATATGTTTATGGATCTCCGATGGCGATGTGTCCGGACGGCTATATCGATGTCATATTCATAATCGGAGCTGAAAGCCGGTATTCAATTCCACAAAAGCATGAATTAAAAAAGAACTCAGGCTTAATACTTGGCATAATAACTGAAAACCATAGTCTTTCGGTCAATGAAAATTTCATTATAGCCGGAATTAAAATTTTTCCTTACGCTCTCGAACTTTTTTTTAATATCGAAGCTGGCGAGATCACTAATGACCTGGTTTTACTAAACGATATCACCGGTCAGTCGTGCGGCGAAACGATCGAAAAGCTACATGGAAACATAAATAATCATGGTAAAATCGTTAAGATACTGGAAGATTACATGCTGAAAAAACTCCGTGTAACCGTTGACGATAAAATCAAAATGATCGATTATTCTATAAAAACCATCAAACATTATAACGGCTCGATCGTGATAAATAAACTCGCCGATCATCTAGGGTTAAGCAAAAGACTTCTTGAGATGCGGTTTGAAAAATTAGTGGGGGTCGGCCCGAAACTTTTTTCAAGAATAATACGCGTAAATCAGGCCGCCCTGTTAAATGACGGCGATACGATAAAAAAATTCATTGAAAAATCATTAGCCCTTGGTTTTTTCGATCAATCTCATTATATAAAAGAATTCAAAAAATTCACCGGCATGACCCCAAGCCAATATTTCGAATTATGCTTCAAACGCTCACAACTTGAGAAAAGCGCCATACTCGAAAGCTAAGCCTGAATACGATTTTTTTTCGCTTTTTTCCAATACCCGTTAATTTTTTTCAGGTACAATTAAATAGTAGAATACCGCAAATGTAAAGAAGGGATATGTCTCCGGTCAGTATATAGAAATGGTTGATACGAGAATAAAAGCGGAAGAATTCGTTAAAAAGAACATGGAATTCTGGAAATCTAAAAAGGGAAAATGGATTTTCCGGCCGTCTTTTGATAAATATTATCACTTTGAAGTCACGTTAAATGAAAATGGCACTCTTCTGATGAAAGTGAAAGGCGGGGCCGGCGATTATTATGACCACGAAAAAGGAACAGGCCGTTACTATTTCAATCCGTATCAAAAATATTTTAAATTTTATGCTTATTTGGTAGGGAAAAGCGAATATACTGAAGGCGGTACGTGGGAAAAGTTATTCGAAAGGGCTAATAGCCGGCCGCCAAAAAACAAGACGGAATTAAAAAATTTTATAAAAAAAGAAAAACAAGACGCAAATTATAAAATATACAGAAAATTTAAAATTGTAGCGGAAGATTGGGAGCATGATTTAAAACACGTTCTGGTTCAGGAGTGAATTCAATGATTTTCAAATTTTCAAAAAGAACAATTTGGGCCGCGTCGATAATAATAACGCTTTTAATATACACGGCACATGCTTCGCAAAGCGATAAAATTAAAAACACACCACCGGACCTTGCTCCTTCCTTATTCAAAGGTGCGATCATGAAAGGAACGGAGGCCGAAAAAGCCGTTGAACGAAAAAACGCCATGACCATGGAAACAGAACTCGGAAAGATCCCGAATGTTGTTTGTTCTAAAACCATTGGCGGCGCATCCCGAAACACCATCACACCGGATCTGATCTCTGAGATCATCGACTACAATAAAAATCAAATATTAAAAAGATTCGGCGATAAGCATGACACGCTGGATTCGTTATCCTATTGCTATATTTGTAAAAATTCCGGGTTGATATTCTATTTTGATAGTGAAAGTAAAAAAGCCGACTGGCTTAAGTATGCCGGCCGGGTAAGCTTCAACGGCGCGAAGGCCGGAATGAATTTCAAAAATATCATGAAAAAGCTTGGCCGTACGCGCATTATGAAAACGAAGCAATATCGCGGCTTTGAAATAACATATAAGATCAATAATTTTTATTTGAGTTTTTCTTCGTTTGAACCCGATGGTAATCAAAGCGTTGCAACCATTTTCAGCCAAAGGGAAATGGAACGGAAGCTGAACTGTCGAAATACGCAGGACGATAAAAAGCCGCCGAAATTTCGTAAAAGAAAAGTGTTGCCCAAAAAAGACGAAGCGTATAAAGACCCTTCACTCAAAAAAACCTTGAACGAGTTGAAGCGCGCCGTTGACGAAAAAAATTACGAGGTCCTGGTTTCATATATTTCCGATGAAATCTATCCTCGCGATTCAGGCTTAGGCAAGGATGGTTTTATCAAAAACTGGAGCCTCGATTCAAACCCGAAAAATTCCACTATATGGCATGAACTGAAAGAAGTGTTCAAGCTCGGCGGAGGAACTTACTATCCCTCCCAAAACAGTGAAATCGAAGAAAGTTATAAAGCACCTTACATAGATACTTCCGATGCAGCCGTTTTAGACGATTTCGACTTTCATTACGTAACGGGCGAAAATGTCAATATCCGCGTCCGGCCGAACGCCGATTCGAAAATCATCGGCCGGCTCAGCTACGAAGGCGTTTATACTCAATTCAACTTCAATAGCCACGACCTCGAAAGGCTTTCTTACGACGAAATTATAAATAACCGGCCGCTCTGGTATAAAATTGCCACCGCGTCCGGCAAGTTCGGATACGTTTACGGCAACCTCAGATCATCGCTCGATTTCAGGCTTGGAATGAGAAAGCAAGCCGGCGGGTGGAAAATAACCTATTTCGTTGAGGGCGATTGATCAAAGTATTCTTTGGTGAAATCATTGTTTGTTCGCATAATTAAATTTCAAAAAGGCAAGTGAAATATGACGGAACTTAATTCGTATAAAACAAAAACATTAACGGTGTCAATATTTTTATTGTTATTATCAATGACATACATTTATCCGATTGACATTTCCTATGCAAACAACAACAAACATGAAAAAACAGTAAATTTTTGCATGGAATCGAGAAAAAAAGATATCCTTGACAAACTCGGCCGCGGCTATAAGATCGTACCGAGCGGAGGCGAGGGGCTTTGCGATGGATATTATTATGAAAAGCTTGGCCTGACATTAATATTCGAACAACACAATAAAAAAAATCCCCGGGTGGACTGGATAAAATTTGACCGCCAGGTCGAGATCAATGGCTTGAGATCAGGAATGGATTTCGAACAGATATTCAGGAAGGTAAAAAAAGTTCCGGTCTATAAAGAAAAAGTATTTGACTCGAATTATAACGAATATGAGATCAATATTATAATGAAAAACGGCCTCTACTTTATCAACTTTTGCTCTGACAACTTCGATGGAAAAAACTCGATAATGGATGTATCCAGAAAAGGCGGATACTTCGTGGGCTGGTCAATACAAATCCCTGGCGGAAAATCTGTTTATGGCTGGATGGTCGATAAGAAAACGGGAGCTTTGGAAAAAGATAAATCAGAGAACGAACCGCGGCCGGAGACAATCGATCTGTCTAAAACATATGTGAAAGGGAAAATAATAGCGGTTTCCGAAGTTCTCGACGCGAAAGCCCCGGCTTCCTGCTGCGTGATCGCTACTGAAAATAATGGTGAGTATGGAATATATCTCAGTTATAAATACAGCGACTATAGATTATACAGAAATTGTTACGACAACGGAAAGCCTTTCGGAAAGATTGAATTCATTGATTGTTTGCTCAGCGGGTCCGAATATAAATTCGCCGTTATAAACGCAGACCGAACAAACGATAGCTCGAATTCCATAGAAACGGAATGCTCAATTTCGATAACCGATGACGCGGATAAATTCTGGAAGGACCTTTCAAAAACAAGAAATAAATGAGATAATTGTCATATTATTCATACAATCATTATGCCGCTTTACGCCTGAACATTAAAGCAATAAGGGCTTTAACGAGACTTATATACGACGGATAATCCATCAGGAGGTGAAATTTAATGTTATTGAAAAAATCACTTAAATACTTCCTTATATTTTTAATAGCGTTTTCCTTAACGCTGGTGTTGGCTCGTTATTACTTCCGCACGGAGTTATACCACATCGTTGAACTGATAATCCATCGGGTAGCTTCGGATGGAATTGTCACAGATGCTTCAGAAAATAAACCGCAGATAATATTGCATCCATGCGCAGCAATTAAACAAGGAGGCATAATATGAATACTGAAAATAAGTCTGATGAAGCATCCCAAAAGCAACTTGAAATTGGTTCGCCTGATATCAAAGTGACTTCAGAACCGCTTTATCAAAATCTTTTCGACTTGACATACGGTTATCTTATTTCATCGATATCCGTATTCTTTTTCCTCGTCATGCTTCTGCCGGCATATTACAGAATAAACAACGGAACTGCCGCCAGTTACCAAACCATTCCCGGCATTACAAACACTCTAAACGCAGGCTGGTTCATCAGCTTATTTATTTTAGCAGGTTTTTTCATGGGCGGCATAGCTCTTTTTAACTCGATGCGTTCGGGCCGGGTGATACTAAAATACATGTTCGCGCTATGCGGTCTAATAATGCTTTTTGAAATGAAATATTTTTCATTATAAGGTATTTTATTTCATTTTGATACAATTATAACTGCCGTGATCGTAGTGTTTTCAGTTTTCATCCTGTTCTACATGTTTTATAGGGCGCATTGCAGGAAAGACGCAGGAACGCTGATATTCTTAAATTTTTACACAACAATGTTTAATTTTCATATCATCATAAGGTATTTCATTTCATTTTCGAGAACCATGGCTGATTGGCCAGGTCATTACTTATCTATGATTTTACTCGCCGCCCTGTCTATGCTGACGTATGATGCCGCTAAAACCTTCCTCCCTTTATTTAAATGGAGCTTAAGAAGCCCAGGCGGGATAATCCCTGATAACGTTATTCGACATGTGCAGTCATAATGAAATGCATTCCAGAAATAAAATATGAACGCAAAATTTCGGATAAAAAAATGATGACTCGAATCTTTAAGTTTTTCACATTAAAAGATCCGGCGGAAAAGTTCTGGGCGTGCCCGTGGAGATCCCGGGTATCGGCCTGTACGTTTCGTTTTTAGACACCGAAGGAAATCGCGTGAGCGTTCTGCAGCCGAAAAATATGTGATAATAAGCGCCGGGATGGCTTGAAAAACCATGAAGTGTTCATGCGTCGCGCCGTGCGGTTTGATATGCGATCGTGCTGCGCCCTAAATGATCCTTTATGAACTCGACGATCTCATCCATGGCCTCGCTCGCTTCCGGGAACATCGGTGCAAGAAGCGGGTAGCAGTGCACCATTCCTTCGCCGGACCTGAACCTGATATCCGCTCCGGCCGCCTTTGCCTTTAAGTAAAAACTCTTACCGTCGTCGTACAGCTCGTCAGCAGTGCCTGAATTGATAAGTATTGGCGGCAGGCCCGAAAGATCGCCGTAGAGCGGCGAAATAAGCGGGTTGGACGGGTCCGTATTTCCGGCGTAATATTTTCCGAACACTATCCATGAGTTAAGCGGCGCGAGCGATACTTTGTTTTTGGTTCTGTACGATTCGCCTTCGCATTTGAGGTCGGTCCACGGCGATATGGCCACTGCCGCGGCCGGAAGCGGTAATTCGTTCTTTTTAAGCGCGAGAAGAAGCGCCAGTGTCAGGCCGCCGCCGGCCGATTCTCCGGCTATTATGACGTCGGCGGGCGAGTATTTCGAGGCGGTGAGGGCGCGATACACCGCGACGGAATCGTCGACGGCGGCAGGAAACGGATTCTCCGGCGCCAGCCTGTACTCATAAGTAAGCGTCGTGTAACCGCATCCGGCGGCGAACCTGGCGACGAATCCACGGTGGTCGGCGCAAGAGCCCGACACATAGCCGCCGCCGTGAACATACATTATGATCTTGTCGGCCGGCGCGCCCGCCGGGATGAGCCATTCGGCTCTGACGCCGCCTGTATCGCCGCTTATGACCGATACTCCGTCCGGAATTTTGCCGTATTTGGCCGCTCCTTCCTCACATTCACGCCTGAAATCGTCAATGGACGAATTGAAGTCGAAGACGGGTTTTTTCAGCTTCAATTTTAGCAGGTGGCGGTTGCGCAGTATGAAATTGATGATCCTGCTTTTAATGCTCTGCATGGGTTTAACTCCTTTGCGCTTTTATGCCGCGCGCGAATACGCCGGCGTATTCTTTTACGGTTTTGGCCAGGCGGAATTTTCGCCCGGAATTATAAAATGCCTTTGCTATCTCGATGAAGGTGAATTCGAAAAGATCTTTGACGAATCCGTCCGCGATATCGCCGCCGATATCGCCGTCTTTTTTGCCGAGCCTCACGACTTCTTCCGCCAGAAGGCCTATTCCGCTTTCTTTGCCTTCGGGTTTGTTAAAGGACATTATATTTTTGATCCTGTAGACTATGAAGACTTCGAAGAGGTCCTTCTGCCGCATCACGCCCCGCATCAGTTCGTTGAATATATGCGCCGTCCTGGCTCCGGTGCCTTTCAACTCCCTGAAGCGCATTATCCTTTCATAATGTTTGCTGGTGAACGAGTTCTTTATGAATTCGGCCACGATCTCTTCCTTCGACGGAAAGTGATTGTAGAGCGTGCCTTTGGCGATATCGACCGCGCAAGCGATCTCATCCATGGTAACGCCTTGGAACGATTTTTCATTGAACATGCCGACCGCCGTTTCGACGATCCTTTTGCGGAGCTCGGCCTTTTTTCTTTCGCTCCTGGAAACGGTATTTTCGTTTTTTTCCATTTACGCCGCCTTGACAAGTATTAAAAATATACAATGAACCCGGTATAATTTTAAACTCAGTATAAAATTGAACTGAGTATAATATATCATAAAATTTAGTTTTAGTCAATAGCCAATCGCGTTCGTTATGAGCGTCGCGGGGTTGAGCGCTCCGCTGCCATTTACTTTAATGACTTGATTTAATTATATTAGTTTGATAAAATATAAAATATAAATAATTACATTAACAAGGAAGTGCGGCATGCGCCCTGTAATAATTCACGATAAAGAAACTATCGAACGCTATCTTCGCGGAAACGAAGCGCTTAACATATACTGCATAGGTGATCTTGACGATTTTTTCCGGCCGTTCACTATATGGTACGGGCTTAACGACGGCGCCGGACGGCTCCGCGCGCTTTCGATGCTATACACCGGCTGCGATATTCCGGCGCTCATGGCTTATCGCGCATACGAAGACGGCGCGCTCGCCGAACTTATTTCCGGAATTTCGAGGCTTCTGCCGGCCAATTTTTATTCGCATCTGTGCGGGCCTTCGGAAGCCGCGCTTGCGGAGCGTTTCGATCTCGAAGCTCACGGCGGGCATCTTAAAATGTATTTGAAGGACGCGTCGAAGATCCCGCCGGACGACGATCCCGCGGTGAGAAATCTGGGCGCGCCTGATCTCGAAGCGCTCGTTAAACTCTATAAACAAAGTTATCCGGGCAACTGGTTCGATCCGATAACGCTAGCTACAGGTCAATATTTTGGCATTTTTGAGGGAGCGGAGCTGATCTGCGTCGCGGGCGTGCATGTGTTTTCGCCCTCATACGGCGCGGCAGCGCTCGGAAACATCACGACCCGCCCGGAATATCGCGGAAAAGGCCTGGCGGCGAAGGTTACGGCGGCGCTGTGCCGGTCGCTCATGAAAAAAGTCCGTCTGATAGGGCTTAATGTAGATTCCGGAAACGCCCCCGCGATCAGATGCTATGAAAAGCTCGGATTTGTGGTGGTTGGCGAGTACGGCGAATTCATGGCGCGCTCGAAAAAAATCTGAAATTCCGATTAATTTTTAATTGGTGGCTGGAACTACGAGACATTCGCCGATTAATTTTTAATTGCCGATAAAAAACTGTGGAAATAAGAAAAATCAAAATTTACTGTCGAAAGCAAAAGTATCCAGAGCAAAGCAGATGCCGTTAATTTAGTAAAACTCGAATCCGGCAATTTTATGTTTGCGGGCTTTCTGAGCTTGAATAATGAAACGGTGAGATCGTCAAAATCTTTATCGCTGAAAAAGAGCGCCAGTATTTTATATTCAAGGCGCTTGTATTCTTCGATGTAACCCGACACAAAAAAGAAGGAAAGCGGGAAATAAATGACGATCAGGCTTTCCCTTGAAAATTCAACCAGATTAAAGTGCGATACTAAAAAGTTAAGAATGACCAGAGCCGCAAAAACGATCGTTAAAAGCATCAGATTTGCATGTATGATGAGACTGGTGGCCGTGAAAAAAGAAGTGGCGATAAATCCGAAAAATATCGCGTTGGACATTGTGAGATCAGGATTATACCATTTTACGACAGCCGAAAATATTATCAAATAAATTATGGCCATCATATACATGAATTTATCGGATTTAAATGAAAACAAAAGCCTCTCACGGCTCAGCACGGCGTATTGAAAATCGGCGAGTTTTTGCCGCCCGTCAAAAATAATTATGACCATGATCGTTATGAGAAAACTCAACCCGAATCCGAACGCGGCCCCGAAAGCTATGATAGAGGCGTCGTCGCCGTGTTTTAAAAAGCTGATCGCCGCGCCGAGCAAAAATCCGAGGCATTTATTTAAAGTGAACAAATCCATTTTCAAATAAACCTTTCCTTTTTTTATATTTTAGTCAGCTCGAACGAATTGAAAAAATCGCGTATCTTTTTATGATTGCGGTCTTCGGGAGAGCAGTTGGCGATGATCTGGTAAGACATATCCTTTGCGATGAATAATTTGACTTTAATGTATTTATCGTTCGAAGTTCTGATTTCACATTCGCAGCCCGGATAATTCTTAAATTTAACGCT
>Ga0209212_1007832_pt1 | contig 11645 bp, 11 predicted proteins | sample RifGroC2_FD_183996 | JGI IMG/M metagenome (GOLD analysis project Ga0209212, IMG submission 183996) | Groundwater microbial communities from Rifle, Colorado, USA - Groundwater C2 (SPAdes) (version 2) | ecosystem: Environmental > Aquatic > Deep subsurface > Groundwater | place: Rifle, Colorado...
CCGGCCGATTGCGGGTTTGGGCATGGGTGCGGTATACCGCTTTACCGCTCGCCACCCCAAACGGATTCTGGCGGTATCGTTTTTGATGCTGGCCGCCGGAACTGTTGCCGCGTTTTTCGTTTCATTCGATGGAGAGCTGAAGAACCTGCAGCCACAGCATTCCGAGGCCTTCCTGACTCAGGCAAAAATTGAAAAACATCTCAGTCTGGCTCCCCGTCAACTGCTGGTATCGATTGACGACCGGGATCTTGCCCGTGTGCTGGACCGGACCGGGCAGGTGGGGAAGCTGGTCGAAAAGTACCGGGCTGCCAATAAAATCGTGGCCTGGTCATCACTGAGCACGATCATCAATGACCGGGACCAGCAGCAGGCCGTTGCGCACACTTTGTCTGCAGCTTCAGTCGGGGAGGCGTCCGCGGCAAGTCTGCGATCAGCCCTGGATCGCCACGGTTTCGAGACCGGGCCGTTCACACCCTTTCTGGATTCGCTGGCCAGCTTCGGTAGCGCTGTCTCAGTGCCGGAGTCTGAAGCCATCCAACGTCTTCTGGCTTCTCCGCTGCGGGGCGTCGTCAACCGACATCTGATCCATGACGACTCAGGCTACCACAGCCTGGTCTTTCTGCATTACGCTGAACCAGCCCTTGATGTGGAAACGTTCCTGAAAGAGCTGGCAGGCATCGATCCGTCGGCGCGTACAACCAGTGTCGAGCTGGTCAGCAGCCAGCTGGCGGATTCGGTCTCGAACAGCTTCTTGTGGAGCTTTCTGGTGGGCGGCTTGCTGGTGCTGTTTCTGGTGATTACCCATTTCGAATCCAGGCTGGGGATGTTGTACGCATTTTTGCCGGTGGGAGCCGGCGCCGTTCTCATGCTCGGCAGCATGGCCGTCTTCGGCATGGGCATAAACTTCATGAACGCCATGGTTATTGTTACAATCGTGGGCATGGGGAGCGATTACGGCCTGCATGTTGCGCATCGGGCCAGCGGTGGAGATGATAACGGCAGGGAAGGGCGCTTTATCCAGGCCGGTAGAGCGGTGCTGCTCTCGGCATTGACGACCATCGCCGGTTTTGGATCTCTGGCCTTCGCCGACTATCCGGCCCTTGCATCCATTGGGTGGGCTACCAACCTGGGGGTCGGTTTCACCGCCATGTGCGCATTGATAACCCTGCCGGCGATATTGAAACTGCAGCGATCACCCCGTGATTTCTGAGCAGGCGGTGAGCTTAACCCTTTCCGGCTTTGTCTCAGAGACACGACCCGCTCGTTGTACTCACTCCAGATATCTGCCTAATCCTCATTGGCAAGACAAGTCAACGTGTCGATATCGGCGTCAATGATTTCAATGGGTAAAGTATTTCCCGTTCAGCAGCAAATGGGCTGCGATACTGGCGGCGTATCCCAGTGCGATGGCCCAGCTCCATTTCAGGTGTGCCCCGAAGGTGTAGACTCCCCGGGCCGAGCCCATCAGGGCCACCCCGGCGGCCGAGCCGATCGAGAGCAGGCTGCCACCCACGCCGGCGGTCAGGGTCACCAGCAGCCACTGGCCGTGGGACATCTGCGGATCCATGGTCAGCACGGCGAACATGACCGGTATATTGTCGATAACAGCCGACAGAAGTCCCACCAGCACGTTTGCGGTGGTATGGCCCAGGCCGTTGTACATGAAATTGGAAGTCACTGCCAGATAGCCGAACTGCCCCAAGCCGCCGACGCAGAGGATCACGCCGTAGAAAAAAAGCAGTGTGTCCCATTCGGCCTTGGCGATCTTGCGGAACAGGTCGAAGCTGGCGTGCTGATGTCCGGTCATGTCCAGAGGGTTGTCGCCGCTCAATTGGCGATGTTCGACAGTTTTAAGCCAGTAGGAGAAGAAAGACAGATAACCCAGCCCCAGCATCATCCCGACTGCCGGTGGCAGATTCAGGAAGTTATGGAATGAGACGGCCGTCACGATGGTCAGCAGAAACAGGGCCATGATCCGTCTGGCGCCCAGCTTCATTGAAACCGCTTCGTCACTTACTGTCGGTTTTTCCTTGGATGCGGCCAGGCTCATGCAGACCGCAGGGATGATCCAGTTGATCACCGAGGGGATGAAGATCGAGAAAAATTCAAAAAACTGGACCTTTCCTTTCTGCCAGACCATCAGGGTCGTGATATCGCCAAAGGGGGAAAATGCGCCTCCAGCATTGGCGGCCACGACAATGTTGATGCAGGCCACGACCACGAACTTGGTATTATTGCCTCCCACCGCCATGGCGACGGCCCCCATCAGCAACGCCGTGGTCAGGTTGTCGGCCACCGGCGAGATGAAGAAGGCCAGCAGTCCGGTCAGCCAAAAGACTGTCCGTAACGTGTAACCCTTGTTGACCAGCCAGGAACGGAGCGCCCTGAAGGCGTTGCGTTCTTCCAGCGCGTTGATGTAGGTCATGGCCGCCAGCAGGAACAGAAACAGCTCGGCATACTCGGTCAGATTATGCAAGATCGCTCCGTGGGCATGATCCGGTTTGCCCAGCGCCTGATAGGAAAGAGCCACCAACACCCAGATGATGCCGGCCGCCACGATGACCGGCTTGCTTTTACGAAGGTGAAGCTGCTCCTCCATGATCACCAGAACGTAGGCCGCTACGAAAAGGATCAGCGCGAAAATTCCGGTTACAGTGCCGGTCAGATCCTGGATCTCACCGCCTCCGGATGCCAGGGCCGGCAAAGCCGTGACAAGCAGGCATAGTATGGTTAACAGAATTCTAAACATTGATAAAATCCTTTCAAACTTACAGTTTCAAAAATACGCCGCTCAGGCAGCGGTGCCCGTGGGCCACGGTCGGATAATCCCGGCACATGTCCGGTTTGGTGTCGTTGATGCCGCACAGTCCCAGATTGTCATCGGTTCGCTCGATAAACGGACAGGGATCTTCCAGACGTCCGGACTTGGGATCGACCCAGATCCAGCCGAGCCGGTTTACCCGGCTGAGCAGATCGTCGCGACCCTCCTGTTTCCAACGTTCCAGATCACGCGCGGAAGCGTTCAGATGTCCGCCGAACTGCTCGCAACAGCGGCCGCAGCAGATACAGCTGCTTTCCCTCCGTCCGCTCGAGGATGAGGTAGGGCACAGCAAATCCTTCAGTGTTTTAAACATAATTACTCCTTCCCCGGCAAGATGCCCAGGATGAAGACAGTCAAAAACAGCAGATAACCGGGATCAGGTTGTCGAGAGGATCAGGCGGGTGGCGCGCGGCAGGGAGAAGCGAAACAGACCGGTACGGCAGGGGGGATGATCGTCTCGGGCAAACCATGGCTCCGTAGGATTACAACTGTCCGCCGTGCCAGTACAACATCGGTGCGCAGGTTGACAACGGAGCGGCGGGTCTTGAACGAGCAGGTTGCGGAAACCGGGCATTCGTAGACAAAGTTGGTGATCTTGTCAGTCGAAAAGGTAATCGGGGAGAGCAGCAGCAGGAGTGCAATCAGAAACTGGGACAGGACCCGGCGCGGATGAATCGGCATTTTGCCCGAATGTCGCCGGATCCGGTTCGCTATCGCAGACGACAGGATATGTTCTTCAGGGAAAGAGCTCATTATCTCAATGAAACATCCGGTACTGGAAAATGTAGGCGGCAATCCCGCCGAAGTAACCCACCAGTGCCAGGCCGCTGATCCGTTTCACATACCAGAAGAAGTGGATCTTTTCCAGCCCCATCGCAGCCACGCCGGCCGCAGAGCCGATAATCAGGATCGATCCGCCGGTGCCGGCGCAGTAGGCCATGAACTCCCACAGGAAGCTGTCGGTCGGATACTGGGCCAGGCTGTACATACCCATCGACGCGGCCACCAGCGGCACGTTGTCCACGATGGCGCTGACCATGCCGATGATCGTGACGATAACGTCCTCACGTCCCACGGTCTTGTTCAACCAGCCGGCCAGATTGGTCAGGATATGGGTGTGCTCCAGGGTGGCCACAGCCAGCAGTATGCCGATAAAGAAGACGATCGAGCTCATGTCGATCTGTTTCAGAGCACGCACCAGGGTCAGGTGTTCCTTGGCCTCGTCCTCTTTCTGGCGATGGATGATTTCACCGACCAGCCAGAGGATACCCAGGCCGAACAGGATGCCCATGAAAGGGGGCAGGTGGGTCACGGTCTTGAACACCGGAACGCAGACCAGGATTCCCAGGCCCATGGCGAACATCAGGTTTTGCTCGAAGGGGGTGGTGCGGATCGGTTCACCGCATTCGGCAGCGACCTTTACCGGCGACACGACCTGCTTGCCCCTCAGGAACCAGCTGGTGATGGCCAACGGCACGACCATGTTGATGATCGAGGCCAGGAAGACACCTTTCATGATCGCCAGGGTCGTGATCTGTCCGCCGATCCAGAGCATGGTGGTGGTGACGTCGCCGATCGGGCTCCAGGCGCCGCCGGCATTGGCGGCGATTACGATGATGCCGGCAAAAAAGAGCCGGTCGTCGTGTCGATCGAGCAGTTTTTTCATCAGCGAGATCATCACGATGGTGGTGGTCAGGTTGTCCAGTACGGCGCTGAGGAAGAAGGTTACGATTCCGACCAGCCAGAGCAGCGAAGTCAGGCTGGTGGTCTTGATGCGCGAGGTAATCACGTCGAAGCCGTTATGAGCGTCGACCACCTCCACGATCGTCATGGCGCCCATCAGGAAGAAGACTATCTGGGCGGTACCCATCAGTGATTCTCCCAGCTGCTCGCTGACCAGATGGTGATCGCCGGTTGACATAGCGTAGATGGTCCAGAGCAGGCCGGCCCCGATCAGGGCCGAGGCCGATTTGTTGACCTTGAGCGGATGCTCGAGGGCGATGGCGGCGTAGGCGATCACAAAGATGACGACAATAGCGATCAACATTGCGGGTTCCTCTTCGGTTGAAATATAAGTCGGATTTCGACTGATCGCCAGGCAGTATGCCGGCCTAGGCGGTGTCAGCCATTAATAACAGTATCAAGCGGCTCTTTCCATTAAAAACTCCGGTTTACTTGAAAAAACGGAAAAGCCTGACAGCTTCATTCTGTTTTGCCGGCGCATATTTTCCGACGGTTTGGACGTGAACATCTTCGGGAGGGTTTCTCAATGCGTCTCCGATAATCATGCCGCCGATTGCTCCGTAGAGCAGCGCCGCGATACTGCCGGTCAACAGAACATCCAACTCCGTGCCAATACCGGCCCAGGTGAAGAGCAGGCCGCTTGCCAGTCCCACGGAGCCCAGTATAATAGCGCCCGGTTTTTTATCGCCGGTTTTCTGCACCGCCCAACCACCAACCGCCCAGGCCATGATCGAGTAGACAGCATAACCACCCAGTGACCAGCGGGCGGAGAAGCTGTCCATGGTGCCGGTAAATGACAAGGCTGACGGTATGACGTTGGAGGTAAGGCTCAAACCGGCAAAGCCTCCCATCAGTGTTGCGCCGACGGAGCGAAGTTTGATGCCCATGACGAACTTCAGGATACCGGCGTTAAATCTGCGGATCATTTTCAGGATCGTTTTTTCTCTGTTCTCCATGACATCGGATGGTGCTTGCATGGTCTTGACTCCTTATATTCGGATACTGATTTTTGTAGGAGATTTTTCCCTGCCCCCTCCCCGCAGTCGGGGAGGGGGCTTTTTGACTGAAACCAGATTTTCAACAGAAACTCAGTGCCCTGCCGATGGTGGAACAACCAGTTTGCCCGGATAACGCAGGCTTCCAACCAGATCCTGAATTTCCTGCGGCGGTTCCGGAGTGAACTTGCCAACCACATACATGACAATAAAGTTTAATGCGGCGCCAACCGTACCGATACCTTCGGGGGAGATTCCGAACCACCAGTGGTCCTTGTTATTGAAGGCCGGGTTAACAAACTTGAAGTAGATGATGTAGGCGGCAACAAAGATGATGCCGACCGCCATGCCGGCCAGCGCGCCTTCCTTGTTGGCCTTCTTGTTGAAGATGCCCATCAGGATGCAGGGGAAGAAGGAGGCTGCAGCCAGACCAAAGGCAAAGGCGACCACCTGCGCCACGAAGCCCGGCGGGTAGATGCCGAACAGACCGGCGATACAGACCGCCACGCCGGCAGCTGCTCGGGCCCAGATCAGTTCTTCTTTCTCCGACATGTCCGGTTTAACAATACCCTTCATCAGGTCATGGGAGATGGCGGCCGAGATAACCAGCAGCAGACCGGCCGCGGTGGAGAGCGCGGCTGCCAGACCACCGGCGCCGATCAGGCCGACGACCCAGTTGGGGAGCTTGGCGATTTCAGGGTTGGCCAGAACCATGATATCCTGGTCGATCTTTACTTCGTTTTTGGTGTCAGGCTTGTCCCAGGCACCCTTGGCGATCTGCATGATGCCGTCGCCGTTTTTGTCTTTCCATCCGACCAGCTTGGTTTTTTCCCAGTTTTTGAACCAAGAGGGTGCTTTCGAATACTCGACGTTGTGTATCGATTTGATGAAATTCGTACGTGCGAAAACTGCGATGGCTGGTGCTGTAGTGTAGAGCAGGGCAATGAAGAGCAGTGCCCAGCCGGCTGAAGAGCGGGCATCACGCATCTTGGGCACGGTGAAAAAACGGATCAGGATGTGCGGCAGTCCGGCGGTGCCGATCATCAGCGACATGGTGATGAACCAGACGTCGATGCGCGGCCGCGCTCCTGAGGTATAGGCGCCAAATCCCATGTCTTTCTGAATCCCGTTAAGTACATCCAGCAGATATTTGCCCTGGGTAGCTGGGTCCTGCAGCATTTCTGCGCCAGCGGCATTGATTGCTGAACCGTAGCCCAACTGCGGAATCGGGTTGCCGGTGAGCTGCATGGAGATGAAGATCGCCGGAATCAGGTAAGCGGTTATCAAAACGCAGTACTGGGCTACCTGGGTGTAGGTGATCCCCTTCATGCCGCCCAGGGTGGCATAGAAAAAGACCAGCGCCATGCCGATGATAACACCCATATTGATACTGACCCCCATGAAGCGGGAGAAGACCACGCCGACGCCGCGCATCTGGCCGGCAACGTAGGTAAAGGAAACGAAAATGGCGCAGATCAGAGCCAAAACACGGACGGTGTTGGAATAATACCGGTCACCCATGAACTGGGGGATGGTAAACTTGCCGTATTTGCGCAGGTACGGCCCGAAGAGCATGGCCAGCAGCACATAGCCTCCGGTCCATCCCATCAGGTAAAAGGAGCCGTCTCGCCCCATGAAGGAGATAAGACCGGCCATGGAGATGAAGGAAGCGGCCGACATCCAGTCGGCGCCGGTTGCCATGCCGTTCAGTATTGGCGGTACCGACTGTTCCGCTGCGTAGAAGTCGCCGGTTGATTTGGCCCGGGTAGCATAGGCGATGTAGATGTACAGGGAGAAGCTGAGTCCCGTTAGAATCCAGGTCCATACAAGAATGCTCATATATTGTCACCTCGTGATTTTATTGAATGTGATCGTGTCAACGCGGCACTCCCGGGCGTGTTACCCTTCATGCACATCATATTTCTTGTCCAGGTTGTTCATCATGTACACGTATGTCCCAATAAGGATGACAAAGGTTACCAGTGATCCCTGATTGGCGAACCAGAAACCTAGAGGGAAGCCGCCGATCATGTAGGCATCCAGCTGGTCAACGATCATGATTCCGCAGAAAAATGAAACGAAAAACCAGATGGCGAGGTGAACCGCAATAATTACCAGATTTTCTTTCCAGTAGGCCTGTAATTCTTTTGTTGCATGAATTGACATGATGTTATCCTCCGATATTGTTGATTGAGATTGTCAACGGCTTTCCGCGGGCTCTTTTCCGGATTTACCTCCTTTCCAAGATTGTTGAATCACCCTATGCCGGGCTGTATCCGAACCTGCCCGACAGAAGATCCGCTCCCTCTTTTAATGAAGGTATGATTTCCTTGTCCAGGCGGTCGGTCAGCATTCTGAAGGAGGGGCCGATCAGCGTAATGGAACCCACCACCTTACCGGTGTAATCGCGGACGGCCACGGCGACACTGATGATGCCGTCGCCCAGTCCGCCTCTCTCCACCGCCACCCCTTTGGCCCGGATTTCGTTCAATTCCAGATTCAGTTTTTCCATGTCCTGAGGGCCCTTTTTCTTCAGCAGTCGCTCCAGCAGATCCCGCGAGTCGAAGGATTTCATCACTTTTCCGGCTGCGTTGGAGAAAAAGGGCACCAGGCGCCCCAGCAGGGAGGCGGTTTTGATCTGCTGTCTGCAGTCAACCATATCCAGAAACAAGACCTCGTCGTCCTTGAGTACGGTCAGATAGACCGCCTCATCCAGCTTGTTGGCCAATCCTTCCAGAACCGGATGGGCATAGTTGATGACGTTAACGTTTTTAAGCAGTTTCTGCCCCAAGGTGACCGAGCAGATGCCCAGTCGATACGAACCGGTATAGGGATCCTGTTCCGCCAGTCCTTTGGAGCACATTGTTCGCATTATGCGGAAAGCTACATTGCGGGAGAGTTGTACCTGCGATGCAAGCTGTCCCAGGCTGGCGCCTTCTTCAAAATCAGACAGTATTTCAAGCAGTTCAAGAGCCTTATCGACGGTCTTGACGGTATAGTCGTGCTCTGAATCCAATTTACGCGTTTGCATGGTTATACCCCGTGAGTGAGCATTCAAGCGCCGGGAAATAGCTGCGTTGGTACCGTTACAGAAATATGCTGTACACGATAACAAACCATACCCAGGGCGAATGAAAGCCGGATTTCAGTGAAACACATGCGTTGCTGCCGGAAAATTTGTTGCTGGTGTCAGGGACAGAATCAGGTTGCGGCTGGCGGGGCTCGTTCTTGAAGCGCAGGGTTAAGGAAGCTAGTTTTGGGAGACAATAAATCGGTGTGGAAAATGGTATTTGAAGAACTTGTGACGGTTGCTGTGGAGGGAATCAAGGCGATATTGACAGATCGCCTCTGTACGATCACGGTTCCGGGCCTGCTTTTCAGTGATTCCTTGACTTGGAAGTCCGGCCTGAAGTCCGGGCACTTGTCTCCCGTAAATGAAAGGGGAGCTGTCAGGATCAGTGTTATTATGAGTATGCGGGAAAAATATCTCAACATCTCATCATCCTTCTCAATATCCGCGATCGAGCAATATACCCATGTTCTAAAAAAGCGAAAAGACCATGTGCTGAAATTTATAACAACTTTATATTTTATGCAAGTAAAAATCATCATATAAATAAAATAATTGCAAAGCTATCGCAACATACGGTAATAACGTGTAAATTATGTTCTAAAAAATATTAAAATATTTTATTATTGTTGGTGATAGTTTGATTTTTACTGTAAAACACTATTAAATATTTGTCTAAATAAAGGGTATTGTGAAATAGATATTTGAATTTGCAAGCGCCTAACGCACAGATATTATGCAGTATTAGTGTCATGGCCGCCGGAGCTGCCAAAAAATACAGCCGTTTTATTATGCTTTCCGGAAAACCGGCTGCTGTTACGGAGCTGCCCGGGAGTGATAAATCTGTTGCCCGATCTGCTAAAAGAGGAAATAATAGCCGGGTTATCTAGCGACTTACCAGCGGAGAGCATATGCCTGAACATTATTTGAATGAGGATAGTTTCTTTTTCATCCAGGTGGATGCTATCTGCCATCGCCCGGCCATTACCTGTACTCCTGACACCGGACTGGTGGAAATGGCCGGCATGATGAAGGTTCACAATATCTCCGGAATCGTTGTTGTCGAAAACGGGCGCCCGGTTGGTATCGTATCACTGCGTGACCTGCGCAACCTGATAGCCGAAATGGTTGATAATATTTCCGGGATGACTGTGCGCGAGATAATGAAGACCGGGCTGATTACAATTCATGCACGCGATCCGCTCTTCAAAGCTATTTTTCTGATGGCCAAGCATAATATTCACCGTCTGATCGTGATCGATGAGGATCAGCAACTGTCCGGGGTAATGACCGACACCGACCTGCTGCGCATTCAGACCCGCAGTCCGCTCTACCTGGTGCAGGAAATCGAATCAGCGATCAACATCGAACAGTTGAAGCTGATCGGTCGCAAGATGACCGGCATGCTTCAGTATGCGGTAAGGACCAATGCCGACGCCCAGAGCCTGATACAGCTGATCGCCCATTTCAACGATGCTTTCACCCGACGTCTGATATTCATACTTGACCTCTGTGAAGGGGTTACTCTTCCTGCCGGTGCCGCCTACCTGTCATTGGGGAGCGAAGGACGACAGGAACAGACCCTGCGGACCGACCAGGACAGCGCCATCGTCTATAGTGACGATTTTTCTCCGGAGCAGATTGCCGGGGTGAGGCAATTTGCCGAACGGATAGCGTCAGCGCTGGAGAGCGTAGGCGTGCCGCTCTGTCCCGGCAACATGATGGCCAGCAACCCGGAGTGGTGCCATGGCCTGTTTGACTGGAAACAACTGACCGAACGGTGGATCGCACGGCCTGATCCCGAGTCCATGGTCCGTTTCGGCGTCTTTCAGGATCTGAGGGTTTTGCATGGGGAAGTGCTGTTTGAGGATGAACTGAAACGGCATATCTGTGAATGTACCCGAAAGAACTCCTTGTTCTTCCCGAGTATGGCCCGCAATATCGTTCGCTTTAAACCGCCTATGGGTATGTTCGGCAGACTGCTGGTGGAGAAAAAGGGTGATCAGCGCGGCAAGCTCGACCTGAAAAAAGGTGGGTTGTTTGCGTTGACCCGTGGTATCGGATTGATTGCTCTCGAAGCCGGCATTACCGGCGGAACAACCTGGAGCAAGCTGGAGCGGCTGCACAGTCTCAAGTTCGTATCCGACACCGACCTGGAGACGCTCCGGGAGTCATTTACCTTTCTGATCAAGTTACGACTTGAAAAACAGCTGATTGCGGTATCTTCCGGCAAAAAGCCCGGTGACCACGTGGACCCGCTGGTATTAAAGGAACGGGAGCGGGATCAGCTCCGGGCGGCGTTCCGCGGGGTGGACTCTCTGTTGCACATCCTGAAAAGCCGTTACCAGCTTGATATGATAAGATAACGCAACTCCGGACAGATGTTGAACGGTGAAACGAGACTGGTTGACTGGTGTGGAAAGGGGTTTATGCGGCCAATGCAAAAAACTATTAAAACAACACGGGAAACGGGTTTTGCGGAACGCCGCGATGTGGCGATTATTCTGAGTGCCGTACTGTTTGTGATCAATTTTCTCTGTTTTTATTTTATATGGATTGCCGTATTCCCTGAAATTACCGGCATTGCCCGAATGGTGATTTGCTGGATCGGCGCCTATGCACTCACCTGGGTGATGACATATACGACCAAAGGGGTCGCCAGGTTGATCTTAACCCTGATAATGCTCGCAGTGCAGTATGTTGTATTCCATTACAGGTAATAATGGATAACCCTTGAGTTCTACTCAGGAAAACTTAAAAAAGGGCCTGTCGACTGACAGGCCCTTTTTTTTAAAACACCAGTTTTAATGTGTTATTTGAACAGCAGCTGCGGCAGCCAGAGGGAGATGATCGGCACGTAGGTGATGAGCATCAGGTAGAGCATCATCACCAGGATCCAGGGCATGCAGGCCTTGGTGGTCTCCGTCAGCCCCAGCCGGGAGATGCCGCTGGCCACGTAGAGGTTCAGTCCCACCGGCGGGGTGATCATGCCGATCTCCATGTTCACGGTCATCAG
>Ga0209212_1007837_pt1 | contig 11639 bp, 4 predicted proteins | sample RifGroC2_FD_183996 | JGI IMG/M metagenome (GOLD analysis project Ga0209212, IMG submission 183996) | Groundwater microbial communities from Rifle, Colorado, USA - Groundwater C2 (SPAdes) (version 2) | ecosystem: Environmental > Aquatic > Deep subsurface > Groundwater | place: Rifle, Colorado...
GGTCAATCCTCTCTAACGCGCTGCTGGTCAGCGTAGGCAGGCCAAACCGCAAATCCTTAAAACTCCCCATCGGCTGGACCAGGTAGTTCATGATCCGAAAGTCAATACCGCCAGGTTGTCCTGGCATCACCGCTGAAGAAGCCAATTTCCCCACAAGATTATCAACAAAAGGCTTGAATTCATCCTCATTATAAAAATATTTATTCTCGAAATTATTTCTTTCTATTATTTTATTGAACAAAGCTTTGGCTTTTTCCAAATCAGACCCTATCGGTAGCTCAAAAAGAATATTATCTGTTCTTATTTGATTTGAAGAAAGTGGGGGGTTGCCCCTAACATTAAGCGTATATTCCATTTTATCATTTGCTTGATTTAACCTTGATACCAGTTTAAACTCTATGGAATAATCCCATGTCTTCTCCTCTCCACGCGGAGGATGTATTGTCCTGGAGAATGTAGAAATTGTTGAAAGAATAAGTTCCTTATATATCTCGGAAGAATCTATTATTTCAATAGAATCAACCTGCTCAAGATAAATATTAGAAAAAGTTTTGCCATTGTCAAAGATAATTCTTATTCTTCCATTTTCTTCTAATTCCCTAAACCTCCCTTCCACTGTGTATTTAAGTCGTTTACCCCCATACAGCTCTTCTATATAAACTATCCTAACTCGCAAACCATTAAGTTTTTCAACAGAAGAACGGTTAATGATAGGCACAGAGATACCCACAACATACGGTTCCTCTTTTTTAACTACTGAAGGCTTGATTCCTTTTGATTTCCCTGCCGACAGAACCCATCCCTCTTCTGCCTGAAAAACAAATTCATACTCTTTTGTAGTCTTATCCCAATCAATATGCGTGAATACTATGCGGGTTAAAAGTCCCTCTTCAAAATCGGCTTTTATATTTCCACGCTCCCCTGAAGCATTTTCCCCTAAAATATTTTCCCCATTTTTTCTTACCAGTTCATTAAAATCCATTCTTACGACAGTAGACAGCTCTTTAAAATAGGGATAGCTAAAGCCATCATTATCTAACTTCAGAACACGCCCCAACCAAGCCTGAAGTCTTTCTCTATTTTGTTCATCAATCACCGAGGAAGCCCCCGCTCCAGGAAACCTAGCAAAAGAGATTTTTGATCCTCCAGGGCCATTATTGACATTCTCTCTCACCACTTCTTCCATTTTATTATACTTACTTAATTCCTCAAGGTCGGCCCCAAGACCGTTTTCAAAAGCCGAAACTATTTTTTGTTTTACTTCCGGGTTAAATGGCATATCTGCAATATTTTGATGCAAAGTATTAAGAGTTACCTTTAAAACCGCAAAATCTTTCATAATGTCATCAATTCCGATACCGCCGTTTTCTTCTGAGTCAAAAGGTTTCTGAATAAGGTCATAACCGTAGCCTTTATCAGTATTATTAAGCCGCCATCCAGCATTAATTAGCCTTAACATTTCCACAATTGCCTGCATTCTATTCTTTTTGTCATTATCCGCGAGAGCACCCATAGTCTTGGGTTCGTTTAAAATACGCAGAATAGCTGCCACGGAATCTTTTTGGAGACCGACAACATACATATTACGCTCTCCTGACCACTTTTCCCCAAAGATCTTTTCCCATTCTCCCCCAACAGTATTAATCATAAAAGGGTCGCCTTTGCTCTTCCCGATATTTGCAAAGAATTCCTCTTCTATATCTTTATCTCTAAAAGTTATATCTGGGTTGGAAATTTTATATTTTTCTTTCGAGAGTTCGAACATTTCCGGTGTCATTGTCCCACGGGCTGTCTTTATAATTATTTTCCCTTTCCTTAGATTATTCAGGATGAAATCATGCAGGTCTCTAGTATAGGCCACATATTTGGGACCTATAATTGTCGCAAGCCAAGATTGATGGCTGTTTCTGGCAAGCACACCCAAAAATTCAGCCGCACGTTCCACGCCTATTTTTTTTCTTAATTCATTTTCAAACTCACCATAGTACTTGCGATTCTCTTCCCTCATAACTTCAAGCCTATCATACACTTTCTTTTGGTTCATCAAACGCGCTACTATCTCCCACACATCCATATCCCACTGCTTAGCTAACGCCGCGAAAATATCATAGGTCAAGCCCGCATCAATAGCTGACTTTTCACTAAAAAGCATTACCAAATCATCAATAGTAGATGGTAATGTGATAATTTTGACCGGACTAACTTCTTGCATAGCCTTGCTGCTTTCAGGCTTCAATAATACCTCATAACTGCCGTCTGTCCGCTGGTTAAACGCGAAAAACTTAACTATTTCATTAACATATTCCTCAATAGCGTCCCCGGCTGCGCCTGCCTTGCGCAAATAATTACTGACATCTTTTTCCCATTCCTTTTTTTCGCTATTATCGAAGTATTCCTTGCCCTTTAACAAATCGCCTATATCTACAACCGCTTCCCCTACTGTTAGAGATTTAGGCCTTTTGGCGATATTGGCTCTTATCGCGTCTCTTAAAATAGACTCATTATTCAACATTTGCTCCATAACTGACTCTAAATTGTTAGCATATGCCTTCTTTATGTTTTTTTTAATACTGTCACCCAAAGGAAGACTGTCCAAATTTTCATGCAGGACAAACAATATAGGAATCAACACCGCTAAATCCTTGACTATATCCGGCAGGCCTATTCCCCCGTTTTCTTCCGAGTCAAAAGGCTTATGAATAAGCCGATCGATAAAACCGCCCCAAGGATTATTCAAACGCCAACCGGCATTAATCCTGCGCAGCATTTCCACAATAGCATCCTGCTTGTCTTTCAATGAACCTTCCGCCATTTTTTTTAGGAGTTCTTGATCATTTAAAGCATTAATTATGGCCGAAACACTATCTTTCTGAAGGCCAAAAAGAAATTTATCCCATTCAGAAGACCAGCCAAGAAGCTTTTCCCATTCGTTTGCGACTTTGTTAATTACAAATATATCTCCCTCTTTCTTATTTATAAGCGCAAAGAATCTATCCTTAAATTCATCATTCATAAATTTAATATCCGAACTCTTAAATTTAAATTTCTTGTTATCTTTCTTTAGTAAGGACGGGAAATTATCTACATTCACCTTTATATATTCTTTATCAATTCCTTCCATCAGAAGCTTATGAAGTTCTTGGCTATAAGGCACATATCCTGGCCCCTTAACTTGTTCTAACCACGATTGATGCGTTTCCCGGGCAAGCTTATCTAAAATCTTTTTAGCCTTCTCATTGTCAATAAAATTTTCGAGATCTTTTTTAAAGTCTCCAAAAATCCTGTCGTTTTCAGCCTTTATAGCTTTAAATCTTTCATAAATGAAAAAAGCAGACGCTAAACGCGCCTCAACCGCAAACCTATCTACACCCCATTGGTTACCTAAGGCTTCTATAATATCGGAGTTGGAATTTAAGCCTGCTTTTTCCATTTTTTCCAATATTTCAGCAGGATCTCCAAAATACAAATTACGCATCTCTTTATTCCTAAATATATTTGAGAGACCAGAAATTTCTTTCAACATTTCAACCATGCCCTTGCTGAATCTATTCACACAATACTTATTTAGTTTTTCCTCAAAATCCCCCCACTCCTTAAAAGCAATTCTTCCTTCACCTTTGCCTGCCTGGTCAGACTGGTACTCCTTGATAAGGGTCAAAATATCCGGCAGTTCCATATTGTCAATAGCCAATTCTAATAGTTTCATCATTCCATCACGATTTTCCCTCTTCACTTCCTGCCAGGCCCAACGGTGAGAGCCTTCCCCTTTGGCCTCTCCCCTATCAAACACCTCATGCGCAATCAATGCCTCCCTCATTTGAGGATCCGCCTCTAATTTTTCCATTAACCCGTCACTGACATAGATCTTGACTGTTTGTGTTTGAGGATCAAGAATCCGCATAGCCAAGGTAAGGGTGCCATCTACAGTAAATAGCGGGAAAGCAACATTTTGCTTCATGCTGCCTAAAGTATAAAAGGAAACTTTGGTTCCACGGAAATCAATATTACTAAATTCTCCATGAGGCTTTGCTCTATCAATAAATTTCTGCGCATCAGGGCCAATGCCTCCCATAGAAACATTCACAGTAGCGGAAGGGCTCTTTCCCATACTGAAGCCGGATATATTGTCAGACAACCCTGGCACCCGATTTCTCCCAGTCATTTTCTCGAATATCTCAACCAAATGCTTCATCTTTTTATCTTCCGACATATTTTGTAGAGTTGTTTTTTTAACTGCTTCCTCAATCCTGGGCGAACCAAGAACAAAAATAACTTTTTTTAAGGCTTCGGCATTTTTCTCATCTAATAACCATTCAACCTCTTGTTTGACTATATTTGCTCGCTCATGACCAAAGGTATTATCTGGGATAAAGAAAATAATTGTCCCGCCGCTATTATTGACCGCCGATAAATGCTCACCAACTCTCTCGGTCATATCCCACCCCCGGCTCTTGTAGAATTCCTTCCAAGTATTAAGTTTACTCACCTGGGAAAAGGCTATATATAAATCATTGGTAAGGCCAAGACTGTAACCATTCTCTATGGCTTCTTGAACAAGAGGCAGCATGGCCAAATACTCTTCCGCGGTGAATACGCCTTTACAGCGGCCCCTTAATAACTCAAGCAAATTATTAGGCGACTTTTTTTCGCCATAATATTCTTGAAGCTTTGCCAATAATCCGCTATGACTGAATTCATTATTTATATCTATGTCCTTAATCCTATCTTCTATTTCTTCCACATCTATAGGAATAAAATGCTCAACAAACGCCCCATATCCATCTATTATTATATTTACAAACCGATTTGGATCGAAACCCCATATATCCAAATCTCCTTCATATTCACTATTTTCTTCCCTTTCTTTTGTTTTGTTTTTCCAAGTCTTCCAAAATCCTTTATAATTTCCAGGAGTAGATAGATTATTCGCTATTTTGTAAGTGTAAGTAGATAGATTCTTCGCTATTTCGAAAATCATCCCCCCACTCACATAACTCCTGATCGCCTGGCCGGTAGGGGTATAAATTTGCTCTTTTAGATTATATTCGCCCTTTTCAAAGGACTTCTTGTATTCGTTAAAATAATAGCTTTTGGACCAAGCCTCCTTAGAGGTGAGATTGTTGAGGTTGTGGCTGTCGATCAGCTGGGCATATTGGCCGGGCTTGCCTTGAAAGGTGTCCTTAAACCAGCGGGCCATTACCAGAGAAAAGAAAACCTGTCTTAGGGCGGCGTATCTTTTAGAGGTGTTTACCTCTTTGGTCAGTTTGGGGATAATCAGCTCTCTGATCAGTTGTGAAGAATATTCGTTGAGCTCCTTCATCCGGGGGTCGCTAAAGTTATAGGCTGTGGAGTTACTTAGGTGGTCCTGCTCTAACATCACCTTCATATTGGCTTTAAAGATATAGGCTGAATCCTCACCTTGCCTTAGGATTATCTCTCCCGGGACTATCCAGGGACGGGTAATGGTGGGGATGGTGATATTCTCTGTGCCGAATAATTCTCCGGCTTTCTTATAGAGCTTATCCCAATAAAGCTTTCCTTCAGGGGTCTGGGGTGAGGTGGCCTGGGCAGTGTCTCTTTTTAGCTGTAAGTCAGCCTCCAGCATTATCTTACCCATATCGGTCTGCTCTAATTCCGGGTCAATCATCTGGTCTTCGGCATCCGGCCTCAAGTTTACCCAGAACTTTTCATTGGGCAGGGCCAGGCCAATCTGGAAATACTCCATCAGGACCTTGGTCTTTTCCTGGAACTCAGCCTCCTTAATATCCTGCTCATTGCCTTTATCCAAGAGCAGTTGAAAGTTATCCGCCTTTATATCATAGGAGAAATAGCGCATATGCAGGGGCCGGAACTTGTCTGCCGCGGCAGTAGGCATTGATCCCAGGTATTGGGCCATATTCAACTGGGCTACGCCCTGGGCGAATACGGGCTGGGTGGTAATAAAAGTAAAAGACAAAAAAATAGAAATCAGTTTTTTAAACATTCTAATCCCTCCGCTTGAATTTTATTGGATTCATCTTTTAGGTGAGCCATCTTTTGCCTAAAGTATACCACAGGATTTACCCGTTTCAAGGGCCAAACCGGGTTTTGGAGAAAGCGCTTTCCTGGGGTGGGATTATCGTCAGGAAACGAGAAAAGCAGAGTAAAAAAAGAGAAAATAAGCGCAAAACGGCGATTGCCGAGGGATAAAACCGACCAACAACGAAAATGGCGGCCCGGGTAATGCGGACCGCCATAGACAGCTTAAAATACTTCTCTATCGGGATTAACTTATCTAAGGGAAGATGATTTAAGCTGGCTTTTCAACCACTTGCCTGATTCATGCAGAGAGTCAAGCATTTCCTGAGAAGTCATCTTGCTCCATTTTCTTGAGAGCTTCTCTCTAATCTTATGCAGTTCTTCCATAAAATCAGGCTGTTTTCTTTTTATCATTTTATACCTCCTCCGGAGAACAGAGGTCAATCTGAGGCAGTCTATGTTCTTGATTAATTCTATTTACCTCAGTTCTAGTTTTATGCTTGACAATGTGTTTAAAATTCCAGCTCACAAGAATCGGGATATTATGAATCACGCAACAAGCTATATGAAGCGCGTCCGGAAGATATTTTACCGGGATTATTTTGTTTTCAATGTAATAAGATGCCAGGCTTTCGATTTCTTTAGTAATAGGAAGAATTTCCACAGAATATTCATCTATAACATCTATAAGAAGTTCCCTTTTTTTAATATCCGGCGTATTCTTAATTTCTATAGAGACCATTTCAGAGCCATAGAGCGTAAAATGGCCAAATTTAGCGTAGCGAAAGAAATCCTTAGTAATGCTTTTGATTCTTTCGTCATTGCTATATAGGCCGTTTATTATAGATGTATCAATATAAAGCCGCATATTGTAAGATTAACATACATAATTACGGCTGTCAAGAAGCAACTAATGCAACCGGCCAGTTTTTGGAGGCATTCAGCGGGCTTTATCATTAGGAGGAGCAATGAAGGCTGCGAGGCGAAACCAAAGTAAACTCCCAGACCGTCTAATTCAGCCCCACCTTCTGGTTGTTAGGCAAGAGGACGAATTTTCCGGTGTCCACAATCACCAGAGATTCCCGCAACTGCGGGCTGGTTTCTAAATTCTCCTCCTCAGCCAGGCGGTAGATCTCGGCCAGACAGACTAAGAGGTCATCCTGTTTTTCCTCAATCTTGCCTTTCTGAAAGCAGGCGGCTAAGTATTCCTTGACCCTCTCCCCCGAAGGCACCATCCCGGCCTTAACCATATTACGCAGGGAGTCTAATTCCTTATCCAGGTCAATCCTCTCTAACGCGCTGCTGGTCAGCGTAGGCAGGCCAAACCGCAAGTCCTTAAAACTCCCCATCGGCTGAACCAGATAGTTCATAGTCCGGAAGTCAATACCGCCAGGTGGCATAATTGCTGAAGAAACAACTGAATCTGCTTTAACTTCACTTCCTTCTACATACTTCAAAACTCCAGTGGAATAAAGAAGTCTTATCAAGGCTTCCCCCGTATACTGAGAAATGTCTAGAGCGCCAAAGTTACCTTCAAGTTCTTTTTTTATTTGTATCAAAGCAACCCCACCACGCAACATTCCCTCAATAAACACAAATTGATCTCTATCCCTCAAACTCTCTATTAAGCTCGGATTGAAATATATCGACGTAAGTTTTCCCGCCAACTCCTTCCCTGTCTTGGCGCTATTTTCATCGGGGAGCCTTGTGTCTTTAATGTTATTATACTCTGTCTGAGAGTTCTTATCGCCGAGTTCCTCCACAGGCTTTAATTCATTATTTACCTTTACCGAAGAAAAAACTTCCTTTAGTTTAATAAGCGCGTCATCTTTTGTCTCATCGGATAATTTTATTTCTTTCAAGCCATCCCCCAAGTGGCGCACCCAACTAGCAAAGGCCGAAACAAAAGGTCCTTCTTCTGATAAAAATCTGTCTTCCAACTCACCTTTTCGCTTTTCTTCCAATTTTTCAATTGCAATACCTCTAATAATTTTTAAGGAATCAATCAGATTGTACTCCAGATTGTATTTCTCAAAAACTCTTTCTCTTTTAATTAAACCCAACATTTGGGATACTTCTTCAGGAGAAATCCTAGGGGCCAACATCCCTATGACTAATAAAGTGGAAACTAATACATCTTTAGTTTTTTGATTATTGACAATAAACCCGGCGTTGATATATTCCCTAATAAAAGGAGTATAATCTTGTTTCAAAAACTTCTCCCCAAGCTCGACGCCGGGATTAACTGTTTTAGCTTCTGATTGAGGAGTCTTTACTTTCTTAGCCATCGCAGATTCATATTTCTCGTTAAAATAAATCTTAAGAAAATCAACTATCTCTTTCTTTATTTCTTCACGTTCATTTAGCGAATATATTTCCCTTCCTATGGCATTAATAAGGCTTTCAACTGCTTTTTTAAACCCATAGAAATCGACAGTTATACGATTAGCGTTTAATTCTTGCAGTGCCAGAAGCAGCTCTTTGATGCCCAGATTACTGTCTCGATCTCTAAAATATCCGGCAACATTTTCTGCAAGTCGCTTTATATATTCAGTGTCTACTCTACTCTTCCAATTAAGCAAGCCAGCAGGGGCGGAATACTGAGGAACTATTTTTTCTTCAACAAAGGGCTTTGGTGGTTTGATTTTTTTTGATTCCTCATCTAATATAACCCATCCTTCGCCTTCCTGAAAAATAAATTCATACTTAACTGTTCTGCTTGATGTCATATAATCTTTTGTCGTAAATACTATACGATTTAGCAGCCCATTCTCACCAAAATCGGCTTCCAACTCACTCCCTCCTTTTAGCACCTCACCTTTTGACACTTTGCCTTCCAATAGCTTCTCCGGAGTCTTTCCTATCATCCCGAACAAATCCAATCTTTCACCTGTAAGTAAATTTTTGAAATCCTTATAGTTATCTAATGCAACACCCTTCAGCCACTTATCAAGTCTTTCTTTATTTTCTCCGACTATCGCCGAAGAAACGTCGGTCTCCTCAAGAGCAACTTTAGCAGTTGTTTCCATTGCCGAGGAGCCAATTCTTTTCTCTAACATACCACTTAATTTGTTTATCGTATTCTCTAATATTTTTTGTCTTACATCTGCTCCACGACTCCACTGCGTAGCATAAAAGACAGCATACATTTCCGGCGTTTCATTCATTTCAACACTTGGAAAGTTTCTCCTTAAAATCCATTCTAAATAATGAAGCTCTTTTTTAATTTCAGAATATTCCTCATTAGTATTGTATTCTGGGACATCTTCCGCGTAAGGCATAAACCAACTTTCTTCCAACTCTTCCAGATATTTTATGACTAACAATAAATCTTCCATATCATAACCTCTAAAAATAGGCGCAATTAGTTCAGCCATTTTCTTAGCATATTCTTCCAAACTTTCTTCATTCATTTTCATGCGTAATAATTTCTCAGGATTCTTGGATAGAGATGAAGGAATTAACTTAAAATTAAACGGATTACCTAAACCCCAATCTCCGTCTACTACTAAAGATACAAGATATGGTGTTATAAAACCAAAGTTATTCGGAATAGGAAAATCATAATACTCCCGCTTTCCCAACTCATATTTAACTTTTAATTCATTTACCCAGCCAAAAAAACGAGATCCGGATGGCATGGGAGAATACCCGCTATGCTGGCCTTCCATTATCGCGCTGCTTACTCCCCCGCTAACATAACTCCTAATCACCTGGCCGGTAGGGGTGTAGATGTTTTCCTTAAGGTTGTATTCACCTTGTTCAAAGGACTTTTTGTATTCGTTGAAGTAGTAGGTTTTGCTCCAGGCCTCTTTAGAGGTCAGATTATTGAGGTTATGGCTGTCAATCAGCTGGGCATATTGGCCGGGCTTGCCCTGGAAGGTGTCCTTAAACCAGCGGGCCATTACTAAGGAGAAAAATACCTGGCGCAGAGCGGCGTATCTTTTGGAAGAGTTTACCTCTTTGGTCAATTTAGGGATAATCAACTCTCTGATCAGCTGGGTGGAATATTCGTTTAGTTCTTTCATCCGGGGGTCGGAGAAGTTGTAGTTAGAAGTTAGAGGTTGGGAGTTTGGGCCGGAAGAAGGGGAATTTAGGTAATCATGCTCCAGCATCACCTTCATATTGGCCTTAAAGATATAGGCGCTGTCCTCGCCCTGCCGCAGGATTATCTCTCCCGGCACTATCCAGGGCCGGGTGATGGTGGGAATGGTGATGTTCTCGGTGCCGAAGAGTTCTCCGGCCTTCTTATAGAGCTTATCCCAATATTGCTTACCTTCTGTGGTCTGGGGTGAGGTGAAACCAGCAGTATCCTTCTTAAGCTGTAAATCCGCCTCCAGCATTATCCTGCCCATATCGGTCTTTTCTAATTCCGGGTCAATCATCTGGTCTTCGGCATCCGGCCTCAAGTTTACCCAGAACTTTTCATTAGGCAGGGCTAATCCAATCTGGAAATACTCCATCAAGACCTTGGTCTTCTCCTGGAGTTCCACTTCCTTAATATCCTGATTGTCTCCTTTATCTAAGAGTAACTGGAAGTTATCTTTCTCCATATCGTAGGAGAAATAGCGCATATGTAAGGGGCGGAACCTGTCCGCCGCGGCAGTCGGCATTGAGCCTAAGTATTGGGCCATATTCAACTGGGCTACGCCCTGGGCGAATACGGGCTGGGTGGTGATAAAAGTAAAAGACAAAAAAATAGAAATCAGTTTTTTAAACATTTTATATCCCCCTACTTGAACTTTATTTGGTTTATTTTTTGGGTTGGCCATCTTTTGCCTAAAGTATACTACAGAATTTACCTGTTTCAAGGGCCAAACCGGGTTTTGAAGAAAGCGCTTTCCTGGAGAGGGATTGTCGTCGGGATACGGAAAAGGCGGGGTAAAAAAAGAGCAAAAAAAACTTAAAAGAAACGAAAAGGGAGATTCTCGCAAAAAGACGGGACGGTTCTTAAATAGGAGTAACCCTATAGAAAGAACCGTCCCAACACTTGAGAACCGTCCCTGCTTAACTGCTAAATCTATTCCACCTTAATACAGCTTACCGGACAACTCTCGGCTACTTCTTTGAGGTTGTGATTTGCCGCGCAGTTAGAACCGAGCACATGGGCCAGGCCGTCTCCCTGTACCTGGAAAACCTCCGGACAGCCCTGTTCGCACAAACCACATCCCACGCAGGTTGAAGCATCAACACTTACCTTCATTTATCATTCCTCCATCGTTATTTTGTAGGGACAGAACAATGTTCTGTCCCTACAGGATTCATTTTACCTGCGGCGCGCTGACGACAGTCTCCGCTCTCAGGCCGTATCTCTCAATATTTTTATCCGCCACCGCCTGTATCTGTTTAACTAACTCAGGCGAATTGATAATATGTTTAAACCTTCCCTGACATTTTAAATATTCCTCAACCGGCTTGACTTTGGCTAATTTACGCGCATTGGTCAATTTTCCGTTTTCATATTCTATTAAAGGATAAAGCCCGGTTTCCACCGCGAGCTTGGCGATATCATAAGTGAGTTGAGACTCATGCCTCCAACCCAGAGGACAGGGAATGTGAATCTGGAGATATTTCGGGCCCTTGATGGATATGGCCTTTTTAACCTTATTCTCTATATCTCT
>Ga0209212_1007838_pt1 | contig 11638 bp, 11 predicted proteins | sample RifGroC2_FD_183996 | JGI IMG/M metagenome (GOLD analysis project Ga0209212, IMG submission 183996) | Groundwater microbial communities from Rifle, Colorado, USA - Groundwater C2 (SPAdes) (version 2) | ecosystem: Environmental > Aquatic > Deep subsurface > Groundwater | place: Rifle, Colorado...
CCGCCCCTCAGCGAAGCTGCGCCAGTTTGCGCTGGTAGGCCTCTTGGAGCGCCTCCACATGCCTGCTGTCGGAGTTGTCGATCGCCTTGAAGGAGCGCTCGTGGGAGGGGTCGGAAAAGAGCACCACCTTTTCAACAAGAAAGCCGTCCAACTTCTGTTCCAGGTCGATGGCGATGCGCAGCGCCTCCAACTGGCCGGGAGGGTGCTGCTTGACCCGGTCGATCAGCGAGCGCACGTAGAGCAGGGCGATCTCGGCGTCCAGCAACTCGAGCTGGATCGATTCGATCACGTTTTTGCTCCTTAGCTTGGCGATCAGGGCGTACTGTCTGCTGTGGTTCTCCTCCTCCAGTGCGGTCTTGAGCCAGAGGCGGAAGGTCTCCCGGTCCTCCTTGAAGAGCTCGGCGAAGTAGTGGTACAGCTCGGCGCACGCCATCTCCACACTTTGGCAGACGTCGAGGATGTCTTGGGTGCCAAGACCTATGCTGTCGGGCAAGTGCCACCTCCTGAATCAACTGTGGGGCGCTGGTCAGCGCCTTTTTCCGGCAGCCGGCCCGGCTCGATGTTGCCACTCACCACCCCTCTCCCGGCCGGAGCGAAGCTGAGCTGTCTTGAAGAGCAAATTCCGTACCCGCTTCCCGCTGGCGGCTGCGGTCGGTATCTATATTGCTGCCGCAGCGCGTACTGGGCGCAGGGAAGGGGGGACGGGGCTGTTTTCCGTGCTGCACAGGCGGGACCGCCCCCCCGCGCACCGATGCAAGGATGTTGGCACGGTGCCTTAACAGCTGTCGCGTATGAACGCTAGTACCGCCCCGGCCCTGGCAGCTTGCTGCCGGAGGTGCCGAAGGCGCAGGAGGAGATCGTGGCAAGCGGCAGGGAGCAAGAAGGGGGCACCGGCAGAGGTCCGCCCCAGGTTGGGGGAGCTGTTACGCAGCTCCGGCAGCATCAACGACGAGCAGTTGAGCCGGGCGCTCAAGCTGCAGTAGCAAATCGTGATCGGCGAGATCCGGGACCATGAGAGCGCCGCCATCGCCGCAAGTGGGGTTACGGCTTATTAAGCCGGGCTTGCCCCCGAGTAGTTTGCCACCATCCGCTCTCCCTGGTAAAGGGGGGCCAGAACGACACGGTTTCTCCCTTCCAGTTTTGCCCGGTAAAGGGCTCTGTCGGCGGCCTCCAAAAGATCTCTCCTGCTGGTGGCGCCAGTGGGGACCATGGTGGCTACTCCGGCGCTGACCGTAACGACGCTACCGGCCTTCGAGTCGCAGTGGGGGATACGCAGGGCTTCCACGCCTCCCCTGCAGGCCTCGGCTATGGCGGAGGACTTAACCAGGTCGGTGCCGGGGAGAAGCAGCACGAACTCCTCGCCTCCGTAGCGCGCCGAGCTGTCTCCCGGGCGCCTGGAGAACCCCGCCATCTCTTCGGCGACCAGCTTTAGGCAGTCGTCTCCCGCCTGGTGCCCATAGTTGTCGTTGTAGGCCTTGAAAAAATCGATATCGAACAGGATCAGGGAGACCGGCGTCCCGGAGCGCAGGGCGCGCATCCATTCCTGGTCCAGCATGGACTCGAAATGGCGCCGGTTCCCCAGATTGGTGAGCGCGTCGGAGATGGACAAGCGCCGCAGTTCATCGCTCGCCCTCTGCAGTTGCCGGTTCTCATATTCCAGGAGCAGGGAGTTCAGGAAGTCCCGTCGCAGATAGTTCTCCATCAGGTAGTTCGAGAAGGCACCGATGATGATTGTGGCCACTATGCTGAAGGTGTTCTGGATCAGGATGGTCAAGTCGGTGTGATTGGCGAAGATGGCAACGGCCTCGTAGGCCAGGGTGGTGGCCAGCGCCCACAGCACGGCGTACAGGAATCTTAAACTGACGAAGGTGAAGGCTCCCATTATGAGGAGCAGGATGCCGGAGTAGTAATAGTTCTTGGTCGGCGTCGGGTCGAAATAGACCATCGCCACTATCCCCAAACTCCCCGTCAGCATCACAACGGAGAGCACCGGCTGCATGAACCGCCTGAGATGCGAGGCGTAGGTGAAGGCGAGCCCCGCGGCAACTGTTGGGCAGACCACGGCGTAGCGTATGAACCACATGTGATTCCGGTCAGCCGGCAGCAGCAGGAGATCGACTATCCCGAAGATGGCGTAGAGGAACAGCCCCGTCAGAAGGGCTATCCTTACATGCTTCAGCGTGTTGGTGCAGTAGTACTCATTGAAGGCGGCTTCCAGGGCTTTGGGAAAGCGAAGTACCTTAAGTCCACCCTGCTCCAAGGTTTCCTTGGCCTTGGCAACCATCTCCATTTCGGAGCCGCTCACCTTCATCTCCGCATCCATGTCCACTTTGTACATTGCTGACCCTGATGACTGACCCAGATGATGCTGCGCCCATTGTCAAACGACGGAGCCAATACACCTCCGTCACCTCATCTTCGAATAGCTACGGCGGTTGAGCGGCCATTTTAACCAGTGGTGACAGCGTCTTTTAACATATGACAGGGGTTAAGTGAACAATTCTAATGGAAACTTAGGGGAAAATGGTGAGAAAGGGGGCTAGTCAGACGCAGGCATGAAGGTGGCTGTACTGCAGAAAGTAGAAAGCGCACCGTCTGATAGGAGGCGGTGCGCTATTTTTTTCGAGGGGGTATCGGTGCTGCAGGGCTAGTCGCAGGCGGCAGTAAAGGCTCTCGGCCCCGGAATGATCGGTCCGGGAAGCATCGGCGCAATTTCTCCGGCTCCTTCACAGGCAGGGCACTTGACATGCCCGGTCCCATAGCACTCGCCGCAATCGGATTCCCAGATGTCCAGGACGGGAACGAAATACTTCAGACCGTTTCCATCGCATGTAGGACATTTGATGGTCATCTTCCCCTCACACTGCGAACATACGAACATGGTCTCAGCCCTCCATTCCACTGGTAATTTCGGTTCCCGGAAAAAGCATTAGTCAGCACTAACGGAGTCGCAACTATACCCTCTGTTTCACTGATGTCAACAGAGCAATAAAACAAATTTCATCCAAATGCTGTATACGTCATTTCCTCGCCGCTAATTAAAGGTGTTGAGATAACTGTTATGTCGTGCTATGCATAGGCCGCTATTCAAGCGAATGGTATTGGGCTTCGATAAGGCCGATAAGTCCAGTGGCTCGCCGAAGGTATGTCAGCATCCAGTCAGCAGGTTCAGACGGAAGGAGCTCCTTTGTCACAACATTTTAGTCAAGAACTGATCGGGAGACTGGAGCTCGTCCGTCACCCGGAGGGGGGATGGTACCGCGAGAGCTATAGATCGGTGGAAGCCGCTCCCGCTGCCGCACTGCCTGACAGGTTCGGCGGCCCCCGTTCTTTCTGCACGGCGATCTACTTCCTGCTGGAGCGCGGCGACTTCTCGGCCCTGCACCGCATCAAGTCGGACGAGATGTGGCACTTTTACGCCGGGGCACCCCTTACCGTCCAGGTGCTCACCCCTGCCGGGGAGCATCGGGAACTCAAGCTGGGGAGCGACCTCGCTTCGGGCGCCTCCTTCCAGGCGCTGGTGCCCGCAGGGTGCTGGTTCGGCGCAGAACTGGCCGACGGAGGCGGCTACTGTCTGGTCGGCTGCACGGTGGCTCCGGGGTTTGACTTCAGCGACTTCGAGATGGGGATCAGAGATGAGCTTCTGGACCAGTTTCCCAAGCACTCAGATATGGTTCGGCGCCTGACCCGGAAACCTTAAGCGTTATTTCACGAAAAGGCGGCCATGGGCCGCCTTTTCTGATCTCCAGCACCGTTTCCGCTAAGTGCCTATTATGTTTGGAGTGCAGATGTATCTATGGTCGTGCGAGGCGTCGTCGCATGGGCTGCACTCAAAACTGGTGGCGATTCTGGCCTTTTCGACGGCGCAGCCGTTCAGGGTAAGCGAGCACATGTGCTCGTAATGCGCCATGCTGTTGCAGCATTTTTCCGTCATGTATTGTCACCTCTTTCTGGTGCCGCGTTACTGCCTGCTCACTATATTATAGGCTTTTTATCTTGTGAGGTGAAGTGAGGTACAGCCGGCAGCCGCCCTTGTTCCGGCTCCGGAAACGACAGAAACTGATGGCTCTGGGCGAAAGGGCGAACACGAGAAGGGCGAACACAAGGTTCGCCCCTACAGATCACGAAGATGCAATTGCCGCTGGCCAGCTCAATGCTCTGTCCGGCTGTGACTGTTACAACCGGGCGTGCCCTTTCCTTGACACGACTAAAACAGCAACTATCCTTTCTGCTGATGTGGGGCCGGTACAATACTGATAGAGAGATGAGGCATTGTATCTATGTCTTATTGGCACAAAATAATGAGTGACAGGTGGTGGCAAATGAGTGTTGGAAGCACAATGTACTACAGAGCTGTTAGCGCCCTGGCCATCTTCACCCTGCTGCTTATTTCAAACGTAGAGGCCAACACAGCCAGCGGTCAATCCAACCCCTATCATCTGGCCGGTGGCAGCGGGATCTTGACCCTGGAAGAGTGCATGAGCTGCCATGACAGGACTTCAGCCAAGCCGATCTACATCTGCACCGGGGATATGTGCCTCTATTCGAGAAACCATTCCCTGATGCGCGAGTACCCCCCCCTCGGCCAGGAAAAGGATTATGCCAGCATCGCGGAGATCGAGGCTGCCGGCTGCGTGCTGGAAAAGGGGAGGACCACCTGTCTCTCTTGTCATGACCTCACCAAACCTCCGCCGGCTCGTACCATCAAGGACGGGTATATGCTCTGCTTTATCTGTCACAAGTATCTAGCTTCCAGGCTGTAAGCGCCCCCCTCTGTCAGTTGTCACCCTCACTATGACACCGTTATCTGTGGCTGATTGCGTATTAATCGCCGATCTGAGATAATAGGACAATGAAAAGAGGTGAGAGAGCGATGAGGTGTGAATACAAAGACGATTTCAAGGTCGATTACGCCGGATCGGTTCATATCACAAAGGGTGACGGTGTCGATCTGGTAGTGACGGGAAGCGAGATCCCGGCCAACATCAAAAGCTGCCTTGATTCAGCGGTGACCCGCAACAGCTGCCACGAACTGAGGGCCGCGGCCAAGGCATTAACCAGCAACATAAGCAAGGAGTTCAGTACGGAATAAGCGGCTGATGCAGTCTGTTAGTTATGGAAAAAGCCAACTTCCGCTAAGGAGGTTGGCTTTTTTTGAACCCTACCCCCATCCCCATCAGCCTTCGCTGAAGCTTCGGCTGACACGCCGTCCCCCTCCCCTTGAAGGGGAGGGGGACGGCGCCGTTGCAGGGTAGGGAGTGTTCGGGCCGTTCATGCCGAGGTTTGTGTCCCCGGTCAGTCCTTCGGGATGCCGGCGGCGAACCAGCGACCACCATTGGCTGTCCTGATCAAAAGTACCGGGTTGTTGCACGGCGCGCTGGGAAGCGGAGTGAGTACGTCGTTTATGAAGAAGTCCCCGTTGGCCTCCAGCGGCACTCCCGCCAGGTTGGTGCTGTGCTCCGTGGTGCCGCAGAACAAGGTGGCGAAGACGCTGGCGCCACCGTTGCCGCCGATGTTGTTGCCGCCTGCCAGCAGCAGCCCTTCACCCGCTGCCATTATCGATCCGTCCAGCCCGATGTCGGCTTTCAGCCTTGAGATCACCCAGAGCTGGCCGGCGGGCGCCACGCCGCGCACGTCGTTTCTGTTCACGTTCTGGAAGGTTCCGTTTTCGTTCACCGGCGCAGCGACGCTGGAGACCGGGACCACCCCGATGCCGCCGTCGAAGCGCGCCAGGAAGTCGGACGCAATGGAGTAAGATGCCAGTGCGCCCATGCTGAGCAAGAGGGCGACTGCTAATAGTAGTTTTTTCATAACTTCCTCCTTAATTGCCTTGACCTGAGAACCAGATCTAACCATAATTATACCTCTTTGAAGGCTATGACAGTAAAAAGTTGATCTCTTAGTACTAACGGCTATTGCAGTGTCAGAGTTACGTCTCTCAGTGAGAGAAATGAGTGTTTTTTTGCAAGCAATTGACGATTTGATCAATATTTCTCACCCTTTAGGGAAAGGCTGCCGGCGGCTTCGGCAAGCTTTTACCCCGTGAAACGGTAGGTTACGGGGCTGCGGCCGAAATGGCATGGTTTCTGTAACGGGTTGCAGCGAAGGCTCAAACTGAATTGCTTTAACAGGAGCATCGAAATGGAAAGCTATGAAAGTCTGGCGGATGAAAAAACCCCTCTCTTCATCGACCCCGAGCAGGAACCGGAAGTCGCGGAACTGGAAAAGCTGGACGATGATATCGACGAATCTTCCGATGACGAGAAAGAGGTGGACGTCGCCGTAGTCGAGCATTTCGACGACGCCATCAAGCTGTACCTGCGCGAGATCCAGAAGACCAAGCTGTTGACCGCGGACGATGAAAAGGAGCTGGCTGCGAAGATCGATCTGGGGGACAAGGCGGCGCGCGACCGGATGATCGTCTCCAACCTGAGGCTCGTGGTGAAGATCGCCAAGCGCTACATGAACCGGGGTCTGCCGTTTCTGGATCTGATAGAGGAGGGGAACCTGGGGCTGATCAAGGCGGTGGAACGCTTCAAGCTTTCCAAGGAGTGCCGTTTCTCGACCTACGCCACCTGGTGGATCAGGCAGTCCATCGAACGCGCCCTGGTGAACCAGTCGCGCACCATAAGGCTGCCGGTGCACGTATCGGACGACATCAACAAGATGCTGCGGGTGAACCGGGAGCTGGTGCAGAAGCTGAACCGCGAGCCGACCCTGGTGGAGGTGGCCGATGCCTTGGGCGCGGACCAGCAGCAGGTGCGCCGGCTCATGGTGCTGCTCAAGAAGACCTACTCCATCGACCAGCCCATGGGCGACAACAGCGACTATTTCCTCACCGACACCATCGAGGATACCTCGGTGATCTCGCCCGAGTCCCTGATGGAGGACGTGAACAGCTACGAGCTGATCTCCAAGCTGATCGACACCTTCACCGACGCGGAAAAGAAGATCCTCACGCTGCGCTTCGGCCTGGGGGACACCGAGCCGCAGACCCTGGACACTATCGGGCAGAGCTTCGGGGTGACCCGGGAGAGGATACGCCAGATCGAGGCCAAGGCACTCATGAAGCTGCGCAAGCTCATGGTGTCTCCGGACTCGGCCCTGGCCAATTCCGCGCCGCAGGGGGCCGGGGTGTGCAGGTAAGGCGCGTTCTACATTAAAGGCGCGTTCTACGTTAAAGGGGTAAAAACCTACAAAAACACAGGTCCCGCGTTCCTCTCCGGTACGCGGGACCTGTCGTATCTACTGAAAAAAGTGAACGCTGGACCTGGAACGTAGAACGTAGAACGTAGAACGGGTTTCTCACCCCAGTGTGAAGTGGAACACAGCTCCCTGCCCCTTTTCTCCCTCGGCCCAGACCTTGCCGCCGTGACTGCTGATGATGCGCCCCACGGTCGCCAGGCCGATGCCGAACCCCTTGAACTGCTCCGCTCCCGGCAGCCGCTTGAATGCGGTGAACAGCCCCTCGGCGCTGGAGCGCTCGAAACCAACCCCGTTGTCCCGGACGAAGTAGCTCCTCCGCCCATCGCTGTCCTCCGCCCCGAATTCTATCTGGGCCTCTTCCTTCTGCGCCGAGTATTTCCAGGCGTTGCCCAGCAGATTCTCCAGGACGATGCGCAGCAGATCGGGATCCCCACGGTCCGTCACCCCCTGCGCGATCTCGAAGCAGACCTGCCTTTGCGGTTCCAGTGCCGCGAGCTCTCTGGCAACCTGCGCGGCGAGGGAGCTCAGGTCGACCGTTTCGCGCTGCACCTTGACGTGGCTTACCCGGGAGTATTCCAGCAGGGTCTCGATCAGCTGGTTCATCCTCAGGGTGCCGTTGATGATCTCCTTGACGAAGCGCTCGCAATCGGCGTCGAGCTGGTGACCGCACATCTCTAGAATCACCTGGCAGTAGCCGCTTATGGCGGTAAGAGGCTTGCGCAGGTCGTGGGACACGGTGTAGCTGAAGGCCTCCAGCGCCTCGTTGGCGAGTTCCAGTTCGAAGGCCCGCGCCGCCAGGTCGGTGTGCAGCACTTCGATCTCTTCCGCGGTCCGCTTGCGCTCGGTGATGTCGTGGAACTGGCTCAGCACGCAGGCCTCGCCCTTGAAGTCGATGATCTGCCCCGAGAGAAGCCCCACCACGCAGCTGCCGGGCTTGGAGCGGAACCGGACCTCCAGGTCGCGGATCTCCCCTTTTCCCTTCAGCAAGCGCACATACTTGTCGCGGTCCGCCGCGTTCTCCCAGATCTGGAGCCGGGAGACATCCTGTCCGATCGCCTCCGCGCGGCTGTGTCCCAGGGTGCGCTCGAAGGCGTCGTTCACCTCGACCAGCCTCCCATCAAGCGTGCTGATCACCATGATGGTGGCGGAGGAGCGGAAGGCCTTGGAGAAGACGGCCTCGGCATCCTGCCGCGCCTTTTCCGCGCGCTTTCTCTCGGTCAGGTCGGTGAGCACGGCGAGCGAGCGCACCACTTTGCCGTCCTCGTCGCGTTCGGCGGTCGCGGAGAGCGCTATGTCCAGAACCTTGCCGCTCTTGGTGACGATCTGATAGGGGACGTTGGTGCAGAAACCGCTCCTGAAGTACTCGGGAAGGACCACTTCTTCAGCGTAGCGGCGCGAGGCTTCGGTGAGAAACTCCGTGCTCTTGCGTCCGATCACTTCGTTGCGCCGGTAGCCCATGACCGCAAGCCAGTGCTGACTGACATCGACCAGGATGCCGTCGCGGTCCACGGAGTGGAACATGACCGGCGCGTCTTTGGGCAACTGCGGGAAAGTTTCTTCTGATGGCATCGGGCAGACTCGCTTGGGCTTTGCTGCGAGGGAATGGAAGCTAGTCTGCAAGGTATGACATCGCAGCCACCTATGTCAAGCACCAGTTTTTACAGAGTTTCAGGAAATTCACTGCCATCGCATCGGGAGGGAGACAACCCCATCGGCTTCATGGCATAATCAAGCGGCATCCAGGAGCCCACCCAAAGCGGAAATCATGCCATGACAATTCTTTTAGCTATCGCTGCCGCGACCCTGCTCCTAACCGCCATGGCCGTCCTCGATCTGGTTATCGGCAACCGCTCCGTATCGGCACTGCGCGATATCTCCCCCGATCGGCAGGGGGGGCTCCGCGTTTCCATCATCGTGGCGGCGCGCAACGAACAGCGCAACATCGAACAGGCGCTACGCTCCCTGCTGCAACTCGATTACCCGGATTACGAGCTCATCGTGGTGGACGACCGTTCCGAAGACCGCACCGGGGCGATACTGGATGAGATGGCGCGACAGCACAAGCGTCTCAAGGTGATCCATGTCGCACTCCTGCCGGCGGGGTGGCTGGGCAAAAACCACGCGCAGTGGTTCGGAGCCCAGGGGGCGAGCGGCGAGCTGCTCCTGTTCACCGACGCCGACATCGTGATGGAACCGAGCGTGCTGGGCCGCGCCGTGGCCTTCATGGAGCGCTACCGGCTGGACCACCTGGCGGCCACTCCATCGGTGCATATGCCTAGCACCTTTCTCGGCATGTTCGGAGCATCCTTCATCATCTTCTTTTCCCTCTTTTCCCGCCCCTGGAAGGCGAGGGACCCCAAAAGCCGCTGCCATATCGGCATCGGTGCCTTCAACCTGGTGCGCGCCGGGGCCTACCGGCAGGTGGGGGGGCATGAAACGATCCGGCTGCGCCCGGACGACGACATCAAGCTTGGGAAGATCATCAAGAAGGCGGGTCTGCGCCAGGACGTGGCCTATGCGCCGGAGTTCCTGGTGGTGGAGTGGTACGCCTCGATTCGGGAGGTGATCCAGGGGCTGGAAAAAAATGCCTTCTCCGGGGCGGACTACCGGGTGGCGCTGGTGCTGACCGGGATACTGGTTCATCTTTTGTGCAGCGTCTGGCCCTTTCTGGCCGTCTTCCTGACCGGCGGAGCGCTCCAGGGCATCTACCTCGCCACCGTGGTCTTGATCCTGCTGGCGGTGGCCGACAGTGCCAGGTTCCACGGCGCACCCTCCTGGTACGCCGTAGGCTATCCCGTGACCTCGACCCTTTTCATCTACATCCTGCTGCGCACCATGCTGCTCAACCTGATCCAGGGGGGGATCTACTGGCGCGGGACCTTTTACTCGCTGAAAGAGCTGAAGGGAAACCGGGTGTGACAGCAGGGTTCGCCCCTAACAGCTTGGTCTGGCAGGGGCGAATCCTGTGTCTTCGACTCTCCGGCCCCATCCCTCCAGGGCATCCTCGAACCCCCGCATCACCTTGCCCGCCCCCACCGTCCAGCCGAAGAAGCTCCGGGAACCGGCCACGCCGCGCCACTGGCCGCAGCTTGGTACTTTAGCTGATGACACAAAAAGCCGAAACGGTCAGTATATGGGAAGCCCAGCGTCATTTGGGATGAGCAGGGAGGAAGTGGCATGGAAAACGAAGTCAGCATCCATATGAGAACCGACCGGATCGACGGGAGGCTGGAACGCCAGCGCGGGGAGGTCGGGGGAGTCGCGGATCTGGGACCGGGACCCGACGACGGCGACGAGGTGCTGATACTGCAGGACGAATGCCTCGCTCCCCCCCTCGACCTGGTGCTGCCGACCGCGGCGCCGCCGAGCGCCACCCTGGAGCAGGAGGGGAGCGCGCGCAACGTCAGGACCGGCGACATCCTGGTGGAGGCCGGCCTGGTAAGCCGAGAGCGGGTCGAGGCGGCCCTGGTGGCCCATGCCGCCGACCCCGTCTCGAACGATCCGGTAAACGGTGAAGGGGGCAACCACCACGCCAAGAGAAGGCTCAAGGTGGGCGAACTTTTGATCCTGAGGGGACTGATCACCGAGGAGCAGCTGATATCGGCCCTGGCCACCAAGTTCAGGCTGCGCATGATGGACCTGGACGGCTTCTGCCCCAGCGACGCGGCGTTGGCCACCATCTCCCACGGGCTGGCCAACCGCCTCCAGGTCTTTCCGGTCAGCCTGGAACGCAGGAAACTGGTGGTCGCCACCTCCGCTCCCACCGATCTCGCCGCCGAGGACATGCTGAAGTTCAGCACCAACTGCTCCATCGAGTTCGTGGTCTCCTCCCCGCGCCAGATCGCGACGGCCATCGAAAAGTACTACTGCCGGCGCGGCGAGGGGGTGGACACCCTGCTGGAGACCATAAAAGGGGAGGCGGATAACCTCTCGGTGGAGGACGAGAGCGCCGACGAGGTCCGGCTCCTGTTCGAACCGGACTCCGAGGTGATCTCGCTGGTGAACCGACTGCTGATCGACGCCTACAAGCGCGGCGCCTCCGACATCCACCTGGAACCGGGGGCGGGGCCCAGCCCGCTGGTGGTGCGCTACCGCATCGACGGCGAGTGCCTGACGGCACACCGGATCGTGGCCTCCTACAAGTGGGCCGTCATCGCCCGCATCAAGATCCTGGCGATGCTCGACATAGCCGAGCGGCGCCGGCCCCAAAGCGGCAAGATCATGTTGCGCTACCACCAGCAGAAACTGGAGTACCGGGTGGAGATCACCCCGCTGGTAGGCGGACGGGAGGCCGCGGTGCTCAGGCTCCTGGTGGCCTCCAAGCCGCTCCCCTTGAGCCAGCTGTCGCTCGCGCCCCACAACCTGGAGCGCTTCCTGGCGCTTCTGGAGAAGCCCTACGGCATCATCCTCTGCGTGGGCCCCACCGGTTCGG
>Ga0209212_1007839_pt1 | contig 11638 bp, 9 predicted proteins | sample RifGroC2_FD_183996 | JGI IMG/M metagenome (GOLD analysis project Ga0209212, IMG submission 183996) | Groundwater microbial communities from Rifle, Colorado, USA - Groundwater C2 (SPAdes) (version 2) | ecosystem: Environmental > Aquatic > Deep subsurface > Groundwater | place: Rifle, Colorado...
GGGGGTGCTTTGGCGCAGTCGCTACCCCATCCCCACCCCGCCCCTCCCCTTGAAGGGGAGGGAGAATGGTCGGTAGCGGAAAATGGTCAAGGGCGAAGCATCATTCGCCCCTGGAACCGCTGCGAATTTGGCCAGAATTCACCTGTCGGCAATGCGATCGCAATATTCATCCGCTAGACTCGCGGCATCAAAGGATATTTCGGGAGGATATCATGCAGCTTATGCCGCAGGGAGACCATTACGTCTGGTATTGCGAGTGGTGTGACACGAGGAATGTGACTTTGTGGGTCAGGGTGGAGAGGAACCAGCTCTGCTGCGCCGCCTGCCAGAAGAAGTTTCCTGTTTTCGAGGATACCGTGCCCATGAGGCACTCCGGGAGAAGTACCCACTACCAGCTGCTTTAGCAGGTAAAGCCGTTTCGCCTCCGGGGCTCAGCCGTCGGCCAGGGGCCGGTGCTGCGAACGGGTCAGCTCGAAGAGCCGCCTGATCTCGGCTACCACCTTAAGGGCGGGCTCCCGGTGGGTGACCAAGGTGACGTGGTCCGCCCCCTGGACCACGACCTGTCGGCCGCGGGAGGAGAGCCGGGCCAGGTCGGCCTGCACCTCCTGCGTCCCCGGTCTTTTCACCTCGCCCGCGCTCACCACGGTGATGGGCTTGGCCCCGAAGCTCCCGGTGGCACGCACTTCGCGACAGAGTTCGTCCCACCTCGCCGCTTCCCGGTTGGTCGCCTTCAGGTGCCGGTAGGAGCAGAGAAAAGCGTTGGCCTGGGCCAGGTGCGTCGCTGGGAGACCTTCGGACTGCGACTTGAAGTAGTTGGTGAACCGTACATAACCGACGCTGACCAAGAGCGGGATGGTCCTCAGCAGGCGGAAGCCGGCGCTCATGTGCTTGCGGATGGCGTCGCTGCGCAGATGCTGATCGGGGTGCGAGGCGTCGATCAGCACCGCGCCGCAGACCTCGTCCGGGTACAGGTCGTGGAACACGCGCAGCAAAAGCCCACCCATGGAGTGGCCGGCCAGCAGGTAGGGGCCTTCGATCCCCTGCGACTTGAGCAGGGCGTGCAGCCTGCGCGCCGTCTGCGCCGCGGAGAGCGGGACGGGATCCGGCTCGCTCCACCCCAGCCCGGCGCGATCATAGGAGACCACCCGTGCGAACCGGGCCACCTCCGGCTGGATCCAGCCCCAGGCCGAGCTCATTCCGCTCAGGCCGGTCTCCAGTACCACCGTGGCATCCCCCTCTCTTTTCTTGCTGCCGCTCACCAGCATATGCACGATACGGCCGTCCACCGAGACCAGCCGCCCCGGGGGCGGCAGCCTTTTACGGTCCCGCAGGGTCGACACGCTCTGGTAGAGCACGCCGGCGCAGAGCGTCGCCAGGGGGAGCAGGCCCAGCACCGCGCCGAGCAGCCTCGTTCGGCGCCGGCCCTGATCCGGTTGGGAATTCAGGTCGACACTGGCACCAGGAATCTCACAGTCGATGCGGTTTCCCATGGCTCACCTCCGACGCGTTGGCGCGGCTGGCGGGAGTCCGCCGCTGCCAAGTTGCAAGGCTCAATTACATCAGAGGTTTGAGGGATTGCAAGGGGGAGGCACGAGAGAGGTGGCTACCTCCCTTTGCCGTAGAACACGGAACGCGCCATTTCCCGGGCGGCCAGTTGATAGGTTTCCTGGGGGTGAGTCTTACAGTAGCTATCCAGAAGCAGCGTTCCCATTTCGCCGTTGGCCATTTCCAGTTTCGCCACGTTGTTTATCTTCTTGTCGTAGGTCGCCAGGCCGGTGAGATAGCCGCTGAGCCAGAGCTCGAAGGGGAGGGTATTTTTCTCATGCCTTGCCTTGAGATAGCCGGCACAGCTCACGTTGCCGGCCATGTTGGTGGGAGGCAAGCCGCCGGAGTGGGCGGCGTCGCAGCATAAAGTCAAGAGCAGGGCCAGGCGGGCCGCGATTCTAAGAGACATCGTTTCTCCAAGGGGATTTTGATTATCGGGAGCCGCGTCAAGAGCGCGAGCCCGCATAGCAGCCGGATTCTAACACGGCCGGTTTGTGAGGAATTGTCACAATTCGCTTACGTTTGTGCTGCATCCAGGCCGTTTGTCCAGGCCGATCCGGCGTTTTCATGAATTGTTCAGGCGGCCGTAGCCTGACCGTGACAGCGCGAGCCCTATAATGCCGCGAACGGTGGGGAGGCCCTGCCGTAGCGACAGCCGGCGCCGAGTGGGGCCGGGCGAACACAAGGTTCGCCCCTACAGAGTCACCGGCATCTATTTAGGGGCGAATCTTGTATTCGCCCCCGTCTTTTGCTCCGGGAGGGGGTCCCATGTGGAAGGTGTTTGACGTTTCGCTGCTGGACGACGTGATTTCGTGGCATGGAGTTTGGGCGGAGCTTTGGCGGGATTTGCTGCGACGCCGTCCCACCATGCGCCTCACCGAAGGGACGCAAGCCGTCCCGGTCACTAACAGCGCAAGCTGACATCGGAGCGGCCATGTCTTTTTCCGCCAAGATGGCTGCCACCCGCGCTGCCCTTCTCATCACGCTGGCCCTGGCCGCACTCCCCTTTGAGGAAGCGTGCCTGGCCGCCTCGCCAGAAGCTCCGGAAGCGTCAGTCGGCCGGCGGGGAGCGGCAGAGGCTCCCGCGGCTGTGCTGGCGCAGCTCGACGCGGGAAAGCCGCAGGATCTGGTGATCCTGTTCGACTCGGGGCGCATCGAGGCCGAGGCTGCCACCCTGCGCCGGGAGGCGGGGCTGAGGCACGACGACGACCGGATCCTCAGCTTCAAGGCGCGGCGTTTCCGGGAACTGAAGCAGGCGGCCATGGCCGGGGCGTCCCCCGCGGAGATCGAGCCGCTTCGCGATTACCGCCAGCTCCCCATGAGTTTTTTGCGCTTCCGCTCCCGGGGCGCCCTGGAGCGGCTGCTGCGCCGGGCCGAGACGGTGGCGCTCTATGAAAACAGGGAGCTCTTTCCCCACCTGGCCTACAGCCTTCCCTTCATCAGCCAGCCCGCCCTGGCCGGCTCCGGGGTCACCGGCAGCGGCTCCAGCGTCGCGATGATCGACACCGGCATCGACTACACCCTCCCCGCATTCGGCTCCTGCAGCGCACCGGGGGTGCCGAGCGGCTGCCGGGTCGCGGCCTCGGTCGACGTCACCGGCAACGGCCTCACCCTGAACCAGAGTGCCAACAACCACGGCACCAATGTGGCCGGTATCGTGGCCGGGGTGGCGCCGGGAGCGCCGATCGCCTCGATCAACGCCTTCTCCGCAGGAAGCTCCAACGTCAACTGGGTGCTGGCCGGCATCAACTGGGCCATCGAGAACCAGGGCGCCTACAACATCTCAGCCCTCAACATGAGCCTGGGCGACGGCGGCAATTACGGCTCCCCATGCGGCAACGTTCATACCAATCCATTCCTGGCCCCCCTCTCCGCCGCCCGGGCGGCCGGTATCCTGCCGGTCGCCTCCTCGGGCAATTCCGCCTTCACCGGCGGCATGTCGAGCCCGGCCTGCACCCCCGGCGTGGTCTCGGTGGGGGCGGTGTACGACGCCAACTGGGGCGGTCCCTACTCGTGGGGAGGGGCGCCGCCGACCTGTACCGATGCCACCGCCTCGGCGCCGGACCGGATCCCCTGCTTTTCCAACAGCGCCTCCTATCTCACCCTGCTGGCGCCGGGCGCCTTCATAACCGCGGCCGGTGTCCAGATGGCCGGGACCTCGCAGGCCGCCCCGCACGTGGCCGCGGCCGTGGCCCTGCTGCGCTCCGCCCACCCCGCGGAGACGCTGGACCAGACGGTGGCCCGGATGACCGAGACGGGTGCGGCGCTGAGCGATCCCAGAAACGGCGTGGTCACGCCGCGCCTGAATATCCTGGCGGCACTGGGAGCGCCGGACAATGACGACTTCGCCGACCGGAGCGTGCTCTCCGGCGCTTCCGGCGCCATCACGGCCCACAACCTGAATGCGACCAGGGAGCCGGGCGAGCCTCTCCACGCCGGCAACCAGGGGGGGAGCTCGGTCTGGTGGAGTTGGACCCCATCGGTATCCGGCATGGCCGCCCTCGACTGCCTGGGCAGCGGCTTCGATACCCTTTTGGGGGTCTACACCGGAGCCGGCCTGGAAAGCCTGAGCCAGGTGGCCGCCGGCTCGGGGGGCGCCGGCTGCGCCGTCAGCTTCGCCGCCCAAGGGGGGACCGAGTACCTCATCGCGGTGGACGGCGTCGACGGCGCCTTCGGCTCCATCACCTTGAACCGGCAGCTCTCGCTTCAGGCCGACCTGCTGCTCTCCATCCCGTCCCCGGCCTCGGCCCCCGCCGGCAGCGATGTCGCCTACCTCGCGGGGGTCGCCAACAACGGCCCCTCGCTCGCCGAGGGGGTCACCCTGAACGCCGTCCTGCCCGCCGGGGCGCAGTTGGTCTCGGCTTCCCCGGGGTGCAGCGTGGTGCCAGGCGGCGTCAGCTGCACACTGGGCGACCTGGCGCCCGGGACGACCGTGGAGCTCCAGATCGTGGTCAACCCGGGGAGCGCCGGGGAAATGGTGCTTGCGGCCAGTGTCGCCTCCGCCGTCGCCGACCCCGATGCCGCCAATAACAGCGTGACGGTCGCCAGCACCGTGACCGAGGTAGCCGAGCATGCCGTTCCGGCCCTCTCACCCTGGGGGATCGCCGCCGTAGTCACCCTGCTCTTGGGGGTGCTGCGCCGGGGTAGAGCGCGCGGCTAGCGTGGCCACCATCGCCCGTCCAACAGATTCCACTCCAATGAGAGTTCCGCGATATCAGCACCAAGCGATGAGGCCAAAAATCATGCCGATGGTCCAAGCTGCCAGAGTGGAGAAGAGAAACACACCGCTGCCGGCGATCACCCTGGCCGGCGCAGCCGGCATAACCGCCTGGTTCATCCTCTCCGACGCCCTGATCCGGCATCTGACGGGGGAGGGGGGCTTGGCGCTGAACGGCGCGCTGCTGGGCCGGGCGATCTTCGGCATCCCCCTGACGGCGCTGCTCTACCTGCTGCTGCGCCACCAGGCCAGAAAGGTGGGGATGGCCAGCGACATCCTGGACAAGGCCTTCAGCCTCTCCTCCAATGCGGTCTGCATCTGCCGGGTCAAGGACGGCCGGATTCTCAAGACGAACCACGGTTTCAGCGCGCTCACCGGATACCGGGAGACCGAGGTGCTGAACAGGAAGGTGAACGAGCTGAGCCTCTGGCAGTTTCCCTTCCAGTACCAGACGCTGGCCAGGAGAGTGCAGCAGGGCGGCGAGCTGCACGATGCCGAGGTCAGCCTGGTCGCCAAGGACGGCGGCGCCAAGGCCGGACTGCTCACCGTAAGCCTGGTCGAGTACGGTTACGAGCCCTGCCTGCTTGCCATCATCCGGGACAACTCGGAACTGATGCGCGCCAGGGAGCGGATCGAGAAGCTCTCCTACTACGACCCCGACACCGGGCTCCCCAACCAGAACCTGCTCATGGACCGGCTGAACCAGCTCATCTCGCTGAACGGCCGCGACGACCGGCCCACCGTGGTGATCTACGTCGGGCTGGACGGCTTCACCGGCATCGTGGACGCCCTGGGGCACACCGGCAGCAGCGAGGTGGTGCGTCATCTGGCCCGGCGGCTCACCGACACCCTGCGCCATACCGACACCATCGCCAGGCTGCACCGCGACGAGCTGGTCATCGTGCTGGGGGGGGATCTCCGGGAGACCGACATCGACCTGGTGATCGCCAAGATCGAGCAGGTGTTCGACACCCCGATCGAGGTGCCCACCGGCGCCATCACCATCTCCGCCAGCCTGGGCATCGCCTGCTTCCTCTCCGACGGTCTCACCGCGGAGATGCTCTTGCAGCACTCCCACGCCGCCATGAACCAGGCCAGGGAGAGCAGCTCCAGCTTCCAGTACTACTCCGCCGCCATGAACGTGAAGGCCATGGAGCGCCTGAGGTTCGAATCGGGGATGATGCGCAGCCTGGAGGCCGGCGAGTTCTTCCTCTGTTACCAGCCCAAGTACGCCGGAAACGGCAGGGATATGACCGGGATGGAGGCGCTGGTGCGCTGGAGGCTGGAGGCGGAGATCGTCATGCCGGACCGCTTCATCCCGCTGGCCGAGGAGAACGGCATGATCGTCAGGCTGAGCGAATGGGTGCTCAGGGAGGCCTGCCGGCAGAACAGGAGCTGGCAGCTGGAAGGGCTGCCTCCCCTGCAGGTCTCGGTCAACATCTCCGCCAGGCTGTTGCGCGACAACGACTTCGCCGAGAAGGTCGAGGCGATCCTGGGGGAGACGGGGCTGGCGCCGGAGTTTTTGGAGCTGGAGATCACCGAGACCGCCATCATGGGGATCTCGGACCACATCGTGCTCAAGCTTTTGCGGCTCAAGGAGCTCGGGGTCAGCATCTCCATCGACGATTTCGGCACCGGCTATTCCTCGCTTTCCTATTTGAAGAACCTCCCGGTCGACAAGATCAAGATCGACCGCTCCTTCGTGATGGACATCGTGAGCGATCCGGGCGATGCCGCCATAGTCGAGGCCATCATCTCGATAGCGCACGCCCTCGACCTCTGTGTCATCGCCGAGGGGGTCGAGAGCAAGGGGCAGCTCGACTTCCTGATGGGGAGGGATTGCACCGAGTTCCAGGGGTACTATTTCTCCAAGCCGCTCAGCGCCGAGCATTTCGGCAACCTGCTCAGGATGAGTGGAACGACGACGGCGGGCCGGGGACGGTCCAGAGGCGGGGGTGAGGGGAAGGGGAAAAGCGCCCCGAGCTGGCAGGGGAAAGCGGCGCGCAAGACGCAGGACCGCCTGGCACCCCCCGCTCCGGCGCTCTGCCTGGTCGAGGGGAAGGGCGGGCCTGCCATCCCTTCGGAGCTTATGATCGACGTGGCGCACCCGATCCAGCCGGTGTCGCCTCAGGACAGGATCGTCAAGGTGCTGAGCCGGTTCCAACTGGACTCGCAGCTCATGGTGCTTCCGGTGGCCGAGGGGGAGACCGTGGTCGGCATCGTGAACCGGGCTACCTTCCTGGAAGAGCACATCATCGGCAGGCACGGCTTCGCGGCCCACATCAACCACGCCAAGCAAATCCGCGAGCTCATGGTCCCCCTGGCCTTCAGCTTCGATGCCTCGACCCCGGTCGAGGAGGCGGCGCGGGCGCTGCAGCCGATGCTCGGTTCGCTGCGCATCGACAACATCTGCATCACCAGGGACGGGGCCTATGCCGGGATGATCGACGTGAACCGTTTCATCAAGTCGATGACCGAGATCCAGATGGTCCTGGCCAAGGGGGCCAACCCTCTGACCGGGCTCCCCGGCAACACCAGCATCGAGCGGATGATCTGCCAGCGCCTGGCCTCCGGTGTCCCCTTCGACATAGCCTACTTCGACATAGACGACTTCAAGCCGTACAACGACCACTACGGCTTTCAGAAGGGAGATGAGGTGATCAAGAAGCTGGCCGAGATCATCGCCGCCACCGCGGCCTCGTCCCCTCTGGCGCCAGCCACCTTCTGCGGCCATATCGGGGGGGACGACTTCATCCTGATCAGCGAATCGCTCCAGGCCGAAGGGCTCTCGGAGTTGATCGTCGCCCGGTTCGAGAGGGAGCGGCCGGCCTTCCACGGTCCCAGGGATCTGGCGGCCGGCGGCTATCGTTCCTTGAACCGCAGGGGGGAGCAGGAAAGGTTCCCGCTCATTTCCCTCTCCGTCGGCATCGTCAACACCTCGCTCTCCCTGGCCGGGTCCTACGCCAAGCTGGCCTCGCTCTCCACCGAGGTGAAGAAGGCGGCCAAGAAGAGAATCGGCTCGGCGATCGTGGTCCACCCTCCAGCGGCGCAGCTCCCGGAATCGTCCCTGCAGCGAGCAAGCGTGCGCCCCTAAGGCGTTCATCCCGCCATCTTGAGGAGCGGTTTCCACCGCCCCTGTGGACAACCCCCCTGTTCCTGTGGATTTGTTTCCGGATTGTCACGTATCTACCGGCACTTCCGCGTCTTGCACAAGGAATGGGCAGCCAGGGTAACCTCTTGTATTCGCGTGTCAATAGCCGTGTTGAACTGTATGCGGCGGCGACGGTCGTCCTCCCCCTTGTGCGGAACTGTGACATAGGCAAAAAAGTGGATAACCGACCCCGTCCCCCCCTTTGAAGCCTAGGAAGTTGCCGACATTTTAACCGGGCCGTAACGAGACGGTGATAATGCCGACGTATAAAGGTAGGCATGTATCTCCCCCAGAAGCGGACCTTGACGGCCAACCTGATCATCGGCGCATCGATCGCGCTCTTCGTCTATTTTCTCAGGCAGAGCGCGCTGCTGGAATTTCTGCTGGCCTGGCTGACCCAGTCGCTGGCCCGGATCTACCTGACCCTGGCGGTTAACCGTCCCGGCTACCTGGCCTCTCCCCTGAGCCTTGCCAGTGACGCTCTCTGCGTCATCCTGGCCGCCTCCCTTTGGACCTACCTCAGGTTCGCAGTCCAGCGCATCACCGGCACCCTCTTGCTGGGCCTCGTCCTGGTGCCGATCTCCTTTGCCGTTTTCCGCGGCACCGGAGTGATACTGGTCTCCTCCCTGATCGTGCTGGGAATTGCCGCAGCCATAGCCTCGGAGGCGCTGGCTCAGCATTATTCCAAGCGCCTCCATGCCCGGATCCTGGACCGGAAGCAGGAGGCCGAGTTCAGCATACTGGGACACCTGGCCCACAACGTGAAGCCGAACCTCCAGATCGCCAAGTCTCCCTTGACGGCGGTGCTGGAGTTCCTGGAAGAACGCGGGGTGGCCGGGGAGGTGCTGGCCCGGCGCCTGGACGGCAGCGACGAGACGGTAGGGGAGGCGCTGCGGAAGTCGCTGCTCAGCCTGGAGCAGATCGGCGCCATCCTGGAGAACACCGGGAAGCTGGTGACACACCAGGTCCGCAGGGAGGAGTTCAGCGAGGTAGCTGTGGTGAGCCTGCTCGCCTCGGAAATCGCACCGCTCTACGCCGACCGGCTGCACATCGCGGTCACCGGAGACCGGCAGCTCACGCTGCGCCTGCACCGGGAGTCGTTCGTCGAGGCGATCAACAACCTGGTGCGCAACGCCCTGACCCACGCCTTCGCCGCAGGTCACCCCGACCCTCAGCTCCATTTCGCGCTGCGCGAGAGCCGCAGCAGGGTGACCATCGACTACACCAACAACGGCAAACCGTTTCCCGCCAACCTGAGCGCCAGGGATTTCCTCTCCTGTGGCAGGAAGAGTCACGACAGTCCCGGCGAGGGGCTGGGCGGGGCCTGGATCGGCAAGGTCGTCGAGGCGCACCGCGGCAGCTTCGAGATCGTCCGGGACGAGCAGCCGCTGCATTTCAGGATCACCTTCCCCAAAAGAGGCCTATGATGACCACCGGAAACAACAGAGAAAGGGGACAGGCACCTGCGGAGCCAGTCCCCCTACATCCGCTCACCATGCTGATCATAGACGACGCCACCCCTTACGTGGAGTCGCTGTACCGCGATGCGCAGCGCCTTGCCGTCCGCCTGCTGCACGCCAGAAGCCTGGAGGAGGGACGTGAGCTGTTCGCCAGGGAGGGGAGGGGGCTCGCCGGCATCATCCTGGACGGCAAGTGTCTGAAGGAGAAGGGGCAGGAGGTGCCCGACAGCAGCTTCCTGGCTGCCGCCATCAAGTACTTCGGCGAGAAGGCGCCGCACATACCGCTGGTGGTTCTGACCGGCGAGACCGACCTGTACCGCAACCTCTCCGATCTCTATGCCGGGACCGTTCGGGTCTACTCCAAGGGGCGCGACGAGAAGGAGATGCTGGCCCACCTGCTGGAGCAGGCCAGGGAGCTTGAGTGGCTCAAGATCGTCAGGCGCTATCCCGAGGTATTCGAGGGGCTGGCCGGGCGCCTGGGGGGGGACGCCGAGCAGGAGCTGATCAGCTCGCTCTTGAACATGGGGAGCGACGACCCCACCGTGATCAGGAACACCCTGATCTCCTTGCGCAGGTTGCAGGAAAAGATCTTCATCGCACTGCACAAGGCCGATCCCGGTCTGGTTCCCGCGCACCTGGTGGCCGGAGAGCTGAACGTGGTGGGGATCTACAAGCATCTCGCCGAGCGCGGCGTGATCGAGCGCTACAAGGTGATCGACCGTTTCTCTGAGCTGGTGTACAAGGTCACCAGCGACAACGGCGCCCATACCGCATACCAGAACCCCAAGTACCCCCCCACCAAGTACACCGTGCAGGCGCTGACCTTCGCGCTGCTCGATTTGATACTCTGGTTCAAGGCGCTGCCCGGCAGATAGCTATGATGTCACCATCTCTTGTCGAACCTGTAACCGGAACGCAATAAAATGTCCCTATAGTGATAAAAAACACTACAGGAGGGCAACAACCATGTTACATGGCATCAAAAAGACACTGACTGCGCTGGCACTGGTAGCGGTAAGCATGACCGCGGGACAGGCTTCGGCCGAGATCCTCATCAACGGCGCGGGGGCCACCTTCCCCTACCCGCTCTACTCCAAGTGGTTTTCCGAGTACGCCAAGGTCGACACCAGCGTGAAGTTCAACTACCAGTCGATCGGCTCGGGGGGCGGCATCAAGCAGATCAAGGCGCAGACCGTCGACTTCGGCGCCAGCGACAAGTTCCTCACCGACGCGGATCTGAAGTCCGCTCCCGGCAAGCTGATCCACATCCCGACCGTGATGGGCGCGGTCGTGGTGACCTACAACCTCCCCGGCGTAGCCACCGGCCTCAAGCTCAGCTCCGAGGATGTGGCCAACATCTACCTGGGCAAGATCACCATGTGGAACGACCCGAAGATCGCCGACGACAACAAGGGGGTCAACCTCCCCGCCAAGCCGATCATCGTGGTGCACCGCTCCGACGGCAGCGGCACCACCAGCATCTTCACCGACTACCTGACCGGCGTGAGCGCCGAGTGGGCCAAAAATGTCGGCATGGGCGCTTCCGTGAAGTGGCCGGTCGGTCTGGGTGGCAAGGGGAACGAGGGTGTGGCCGGCCAGGTCAAGACCACCCCGTACTCCATAGGCTACGTGGAACTGGCCTACGCCTTCGAGAACAAGCTCCCCTACGCCTCGCTCAAGAACAAGGCTGGCTACTTCGTGGAGCCGTCCATCAAGTCCACCAGCGCTGCGGCGGCCGGGGCAGCGAAGAGCATGCCCGCCGACTACAGGGTCTCCCTGGTGAACCAGCCGGGCAAGGGCGCCTACCCGGCAGTAGGCTTCACCTGGCTTCTGGTCTACGAGCAGCAGCAGGACCCGGTCAAAGGAAAGAAGCTGGTCGAGTTCCTGAACTGGAGCATGAGCAAGGGTCAGAAGATGGCCTCCCCCATGCTCTACGCCCCGCTCCCCGCGAACGTGGTGAAGATGGTGCAGAAGACCCTCAAGACCATCAAGTAGGGTAGATAATCCATAGAAGCAGAAAAGGCCTGGAGGGATCAAACCTTCCAGGCTTTTTTGTGTTTGCTGCAATCCTGCCCACCCTTCCGAAAGGGGAGGGGGAGCCTAAGGTTGTAGGTTGGGGTGAGCGGTTTGATCGCGAACCCCAACGTTCCCTGCTGGCGCATGCATTCCGTTGGGGTTCGTGCCTCACCCCAACCTACTGCTGAGGTTGTGTCGAAGGGTAGGGGCGAATGATTATTCGCCCCTACGGTGCTTGATAAACGGGAT
>Ga0209212_1007840_pt1 | contig 11635 bp, 8 predicted proteins | sample RifGroC2_FD_183996 | JGI IMG/M metagenome (GOLD analysis project Ga0209212, IMG submission 183996) | Groundwater microbial communities from Rifle, Colorado, USA - Groundwater C2 (SPAdes) (version 2) | ecosystem: Environmental > Aquatic > Deep subsurface > Groundwater | place: Rifle, Colorado...
CTTTGTATCCCCCCGATACTCAAGGACCTTTGGAAAGAATGTTTTTAAATTTCCTTGAGGGCGGGTTTGAGCGTCAATTGAGCACGCCCTTAACGACTGTCGTGGATTACGATAGAGCCCTAGCAGATTACACCTCTGCTATCTTTTGGCCAACGTTTGATACAACTGTTTGTCGAGAGGAAGAAGCAATAGGATTGCTGAAAGAGTTTTGCATTACTCCCTACATGAAAGCTCTGAGAAGCTTTGAAAGAGGGACTGAAGCAAGGCGCCAAGCACACATCGAGAGATTAAGGCACCAAAGACAAGCACGGGTTGAGGATATTGGCAAAAGAACAGCGTTAAGAGCCAGAGAAGTTATTTCATCATTTGTTCGAGACCCAGAAGGAGGAGACGCAGATTTCGTGGTCTTTGATTTTGCCTATCACAAGGATTATTACGATCATGTTTGTGGAGGAGAGTCAATCATTCGCTTAGCAACAGACCCGGTTGAGCAAGAGATAGTAAGGCAGCATTATGCTGGTTTTATCGCCCGTCACAGCCATGAACAAATGATGCGTTGGCAGCAAAGGTTTAGTGGAGTAGAAGACCTGAAAAAACAATTAGAAGTGATAAAAAAGGAATCAGAAGCAACAAAACAGAGCCTGGAACCTTTAATAAAAGCCCGTAAAGCAGAGGAAGAGCTGCAAAGACAAAGAGAAGCAGAAGAGGAGGAGGCGCAAAGGAAAAGAGAGGCTGAGCAAAGGCAAATAACAAGAGAGAAGGCGGAGAAAGTTGATTTATGTAGTTTGGAGATAGAGAAAGCAATTCAATATATTAAAGATTTGCAGAGTAACAAGGTAACATGGGGCGAGTTATTGAAGGTATTGGAAGCACCGGATATGGTGGTCGAGAGCAGAATCGGGGTTATCGATAGGAGCATATATGCGGCGTATAAAGCAGAAGTACAGGCAAAGTGGACTTACCAAACAATGTGTGACTATTTCAGGCAGCATAGCGCGAGTCCCGTCGATAATTGCAAAGCGGGAGGATATGCCACTTCTTATTATAATTTTGTAAAGAAGATTATTGAGAAGAAGATGGAGGAGTATAGAGCCTTACAAAGTACAGAGCATCCGCTTAGGAATGAGTTTAGTGAAATGTAGATTATCAGTGATTCCCAGTAGCTCCAAGTTCTCATTCAGCCCCCTTGGGGACAGTACGTCTGCCCTTATCAAGCTGCTTTCTCGAGAATGTTCAACTCACTGTTTCAACGGTTAAACATAGACCCCAATGGAGACTTCCTTCAAAATTCATCACAAAGACATCCCGCCCCGATCCATTTCTTTCATTTTGTGTTGCAATTGCTTTTCTTGAGCGAGTTGCTTAATGGTTTGGCTGATTTCAGGATCTATGTTTTTGATGTGCTCATATACTTCCTTGTTTTTATAAATAGATTTGCCTATGGCCGAGCGCTCCTTTTCTAAGTCATAATCATCGCGCTTTTCAAGCTCATGGCTTATTTCTTTAAACCTAAAATAATGGGACAAACCATTTTTAAAGGCATCTTGCCGTATACGCTCTTGCTCTTCTTTCAATTTAAAGGCCGCCTCTCGTGCTTGAAGAGCTTGTGCTTGAGCCTCATGTTCTGCCTTTTTGATTCCTTGGAGATGGGATAAAAACTTTATGGCCTTGTCAGGGTCTTTAAGAGCAGCTGTGCGGGCTAAGTCTTTTGCTTTATCAGACATAGTGCTTAGAAGAGGGGAGCGGAGTTCATGATCAACTTTTTCAATCTTCTGCTCGTACGTCTGCCTATAAGGCTCTCGCTTTGCTTTCCAGTACTCAATAGAGGCGACCTCCCCATGCGTTTCTAGGCCTTTTGTAAATACCCGTTTGTAAAAGTCAGCGGCGTTAAAGGCAGGATGCTTCATATCTTCATAGGCGTCTTGGAGAGTGGTTATTTTTGTGGGGGGAGAGATAGAAACAGACGTCTTTTGGAGAATCTCCTGGGCTCTGGCTTCTTCTCGGATTGTTTCTGGCTTTAAAAGAATAGACTTCTCTGCAGCTCTTCCTAAGAAATGATCTGCAACGTTTTTGAAGGCTTGTTTAGAAACAGCCCCCATGGCGTGAAGCTCATCTCCAAGGCGGGTAAAGAGTTTATCAAGAAAGCGATCTTCCTCCTTCATGAGTTTGGCAAGAGAAGTGGCATCCAAATAATCGGCCGCTCCCAGCTTTTCTCCTGATTTAGAAAGAACTTGGGGGAGTTTTTCGGCTCTCCAAAAGTCTAAGCTACTTCCATAGACAGAGACATCTTCTCGATGACGGGTCATGGCCACATAGGTCAGATTTTGCGTCATCTCATGGGAGGCAAGAAGGAAGCTTTTATCAGAAGTCGTGCCTTGAGATTTGTGAATGGTCACGGCCCAGCCTTGGTCAAAATGGGGATTGAGATTGGGAGCAAAGGAAACCTTTTGGCTTTCCCCAACTTTAACCTCAATTTTTTGAGCATTAATCTCTGTAATGGTGCCGATGGTTCCATTCTTAACGCCTAAACCATAGTTGTTGCGGGTAAAGACGAGCTTGTCTCCCTTTGAGAACGCACGTTCTTCTTTAAAGGTTTTCTTTCGGCCAAAGTCGTCTTCCACCTCTCGGTGAACGGTGTAAGCAAAATCTTTTTTATCAAGAACGCCGATTTCTTTTAAATGACTGCGGGCCTCGGCGTTGAGATCTTGAACATCCCGATTGCTGTAAGCCATCATGAGGAGACTCTTCTCAGGAGAGTCTTGAAACGCCTTTTTCCAGTCTTCAATCAAAACACCCTTAGCAGCCCCCCTGACCTCAACCCTTTGACCAGGAGTCTTCTCGACGCCAATTAAGTGATGAAGGTCTTTTGACTTAAGAAGCTCAGAAGCCTCAGTATATTGATGGGTCTTATCTTGTTTTTTGTTCACAAAAAGCCGTGCCATTTCCAGTGGATCAATATTCCTGGATTCAAGCACTGACTTATACACCTCAGGGTTTGCTAAAATCTCTTTGCCAGCTGCGTTTTGAATATTCTTCCATTTCAAAAACAGCCCGTAATCCTCATGCTGGGAGATAAGAGCAGACTCATTGGTCCCATGAGGAGAGCTCTCCGTAGGAGACATCTCCCTGATCTCCCCCATGATCTCACGGAAGATCAGCCCTGACGTTCGAGCGGCCATCTCATAGCGAGTGACCACATCCGCAGGAGAACCCTCTGGAAGAGTCTCCCCAATAAGATGAACATGACCTTTCTCCTGATAGGCCTGAATGGCCTTTTGAGACTCCTGCTTTCCAAACAAAACCGTCGCTTCTTTTTGCCACTCTTCCTTTTGGCGGACGATTTCTTCAAGACGAGAGACACCCACCCTCTCCGTGACCAGACGAAACGCAGGCCCTGCTTCCACAGGCTGTAACTGCGCTCCATCGCCCACCACAACGGCTTTGACCCCTAAGCTTTGGACGGCGCCCAAAAACTTATCAAACCGCCCCACATCCACCATGCCCGCTTCATCAAGCACAAGAACACTGTTCGCATTATACTGGCACCTGCCTTCCTCAAAGGCCTTGAGGAACTTATGCAACGTTTGGGATTCTATCCCGCTGCCTTCAAGATTCTGAGCGGCCCGTCCTGTAGGGGCAAGACCATAAACCCGATACCCAGCATCCTCCCAGATATCGCGGCAGGCCTCTAAAGCCGTTGTTTTACCAGCACCTGCATATCCCACAATGCATTTGAGCTGCCCGTCATCTACTAAGTGACGAATGGCCTTCTCTTGTCCATCACTCAGTACATACCCTTCTTGGGCTAGCCCAGTCTTTAAACGCTCTAATCCACCTTCGAGAGAGGAGGAAGAAACGGAATGAGACGCATGCCCCGCAAGCAGCTCAGCTGTTCTGACGAGCTTCTTTTCCGCCTTAAGCATGGTATGGGTGGTGTAAATAGCTTGCTCTCCATTTCCTTTTAACAAAAGCAGTTCTTTTGAATTCTGAAGGCGAGCATCCAATCTCTGGAAAAGAGTTGCATCATCAACATACCGCCCCAGGATCTTCTGCACATCCCCCCACATAAAGGTCGCATGATGGCGGGTGACAATATCAAAGACCGTCTCAGGCCGCCTCATAATCCGGTAGAGATTGCGGAGCTGGGCCTCATGAAAAATCCTGACCCTATCTGTGATGGGAGAGCCGTCCCCTCCTTCAAGGCTTTGGAGACGCTTTTCTTGTTCTAAAACATTGCGTCCCAGTTTCGGTTGGGGCTCCATCTCAATGCCGCGCTCCTTATTAGAGCGGTGATCAATTTGGATGTCATGACCATGGAGCTTGAGATGAAAGTTAGAATAGTCTTGCCAAAGCTGTCTTAACTCACAGAGAAGCTCTTTTTTATTCCAGTCCCTTTCTTTTGCTCCCATACCCGTTTCTTCCAATCGCCTTGTAGTCACTACCACATGACAATGAGGTTTTTCCTCTCCTGTTTCCGAATCCACATCCATATGGAAATTTAATTGAGCGGCCATTCCTAATTGACAGATTTGGTCTTGAACAAACTCTCGAGCCAACGCTATGTTTTGGTCTTCATTAAGTTCACGGTGAAGGGCAAATTCAAACTCCCGCCAGACTTGGCCATCAATTCTCTTTTCAGCACCTTCAACGATGTTACAAAAGGCCTGGACGCCCTTCTGACGATCTTCAGCGATCAGGTTTTGAATCTCCGTTGCCCACAAAGGCGCGTCCTTTGGCAATACCAGTTCCACATGCTGCACTTCTTTACTTTGATAATTAAAGGTCTGCCCCGTGCGTTCATCATAAAGTTTACACCCAGTCCGATAGGCAAGGGCATTAACCGTATTCCGACTGCTTCGAGAAAAAACCTTGGCGCTGAAGTGATAGAGGGCCATTCTTTTTATCCTGTACAAGAGTCTTCGTCGCCTGCGACCGAGCGCCATTGGCAACAATGTATAAGCGCGCTTGTTTCGCTTTTAAAAAGCTCACCAAGACAGGCCTATCAATCACCAATGAGTGATCTTTATATGTAAAAATATGCATAGTTGTGTGTAGTGTTATGTAGTATTATGTAATTATTTCAACGAATTAACTTGATTTATAATAACAAATTTATTGATTTAAATCATCATAAAAAACAAAGAGAATTTTCGTATGATTGATAAACGCACTCACCTCAACCGGAAAATTCAAAAGCTCAAGGAAGTAAAAATGCAGAAGGCTACACCCTCACAAAAACTCCCTGCAAAAAATCATTGCACGAGTTCTGAAAACAAAGTACCAAATTAGGAAATCTTCAGAGAGTGCTCCAATGGATATTCAGAGCCTTATCTTACAACCCGAGAGCAAAACACTTGAATTTAAGCAGGACCTCTCTTCTCTAAAACCAATCTTGAAAACGATTGTCGCATTTGCAAATACAGCTGGAGGTACCCTTATTATAGGGCGCAATTCGCAAGGAGACGTGATTGGAGTAGAGGACCCTCTTTTATCTGAGGAAAAACTTGCTAATACTATTTCTGAAAATATTTTTCCTGCTTTGATGCCAGACATTGACATATCTACTGTCCAGGGGAAAGCAATTTTAATTGTTAAGGTTGCTCACCAACAGGGACCCTTTTACCTTAAAAATGAAGGCTTCCCCCATGGGGTTTACATAAGATTAGGAACAACCTCAAGAAGAGCTTCCCGAGAACTCATTGCTGAGTTGCAGCGTTTTCAAATGGGCTTGTCTTTTGATCAACTTCCTTGTGCCAATCTTAAGCCAGAGAATCTTGATAACGATCGAACAAAACGTTTCTTAGGGACTTTAGGCAAAAATAATGAGAAAAAATTCTTAGAAACACTTGGCATTATTACCCCTCTTTCAGGATCTCTCGTCATTTCAAACGGCGGCATGATTCTTTTTGGTAACGATGAAGAAAGAAGACGCTATTTCCCTAACGCTCGCGTTACATGTGCCCGTTTTAAGGGAACAGATAAAAGTGTTTTTATTGATCGTAAAGATTTAGAGGGAACAATTCTCGAGGCAGTTCCTGAAGCCATAAAATTTATTCAAATAAATACCCGCCTTAGCTCTCAAATCCGTTCAATACAACGAGAGGACCTTTCCGAATATCCCGAGGTTGCCATAAGAGAAGTTCTTATCAATGCCCTTGCTCATGCGGATTATTCTCTAGGAGGGTGTATTCAGGTGGCAATATTTGATGATCGTCTTGAAATCCAAAATCCTGGGATGTTGCCTTTTGGATTGACTCTAGAAGATTTTAAAGCAGGGATCAGTCGTATTCGCAATCATGTTATTTCCCGTGTTTTTCGTGAACTTAAACTCATGGAAGAGTGGGGAAGTGGCTACCATCGTTCCATTTCTTACTGTAAAAAGTTGGGGTATCCAGAGCCAGAATGGAACGAAATAGGATCAACAATACGGGTTATTTTCCGACCTCATCCTTCTTTCAAGATTTATTCTGAGGCCAATGTCCCTGTAAATGTCCCTGTAAATGTCCCTGTAAGTTTGCACCTCAATGAGCGGCAAGTATGGTTTTTGGAAAAGTTAACGGAAGGCATGCATTTCCGCTCTCCCGACCTTGTAAAACAGTGGAAAGTGTCTGAGAAAACAGCAAAACGAGATATCTTGCTGCTTCAGAAACACAAACTCATTGAATTTGTTGGAAGTCCTAAGAGCGGAACTTATAAGCTCATTCTTTAATGGCGCTCATGCTCAACCCCTTCCTTGCTAAGCCAACCATAATAAGCTGTAAACATATCCCTTAAATCTCCTCGAATCAGCTCGTGCTCAAGCCAAGCTTCATCCATGAGATCCTCAAGATGTTTAAACCGCCAACTTAATTGTTGAGATAATTGCTCAAGTTGAGCTACATTATTTCCAGTCATGATGGATACCTCGATATCTGTTATGATCAGTGGGGCAGAGGCGCTTCGAACGCTTCTGTCTCACGCTTATCTCCCAATGAGATAAGTGAATATAGTTTATGGGTTTCTTTTATCTGATGCAAGCAAAAAGCTTTTAAAAACTTTTTAGTGTTTTCAAGTGCTTATGCATTAATTCCATCTCTGTATGATGCGTTCAACGTCTTTTAAAAATAATGGCATCAGAAACAGCTCGAGCTGCTTGCAACCCATTGCCTTCGTCAGTATCACCGATAGTCTGATTCACCACATCACCTTTAATCCACAAAGTAGAGGAGCCTCCTCCATCTAGATTGAGTGCATGCTGACATCCTAAACCTTTCATTAACTGCGCAAGTTCTAGAATGGTTAATCCTTGGCCGACATGTGGAGAAATAAATTCTTCTTTCAGGATTTCTTTTAGTTCATTAAGTGTGATGTCCCCTGGATTTTTATGATTATATTTTTGTGCAAATATTTTGCCTTTTTCTTTCACAAGAGATTGGAGCTCCCCCATAGTAATAGTTTGCAGGTCTCTTTGATAGTTATGTTCAGCGACCACAACAACAAGATTACCGTCAGATTTTATTCCCAGAGCTGTGCGCGCATGAGGTGCGGTGTAAAATTCACTCTTTTTCTCCTCAAGGTCTTGAACAATTTTACTGTCACTAATTAAAAGTGGAATGCCAGAAATCATAGAAATATTTCCTAAAGCATACTCTTTTGGATTGGCTTGAACGATAGACAGTATCCCTGACTTTATTACTACAAGTGGTTGTCTTTGATCTTTTATATTATATTGGTGCCCATCAATGATTAGGGTACCACTTGGCATTCCATCTTTGTTGGCGCCAATTTCAAAGAAACCAGCATTTATTGCAAGTTCTGCGTTTGAACGCTGTGCAATTACTGAGACAGGCTCTCGACCATGACCATCGTTCGCTTTCACAATCTCTACTTTATAATCTTTTGGATTGATGATGAGAATATGAATCGTCTGCTTATCAGTCTTACGTTTTTCATAGGTGTAATTCGAAGCATTCATTTGAGGATCTTCCATGGAAGGATCTATAGAGACCTTAAAGTCTTTATCATCCGGAGAAATCTCATTGTCCATAGAAAATACGTTTGAAGATAATTGTGCAAGAAATATAGATGTTAATACTAACGACTTGATATTTGTTTTAATATAAATATCTCCATTGTTTTCCAGAGCGACGTATCTTACAAAAGATCTAATTTTAACATAGGACTCCAAATAAATCTGTCAACAAAGAAAAAAGGAGAAAATCTTTTTTAGTTTTTTCAATTACTTATAAATCCTCTTAGTATGAGGCTTACTTTGGCTGCTGCAATCCTTGAGCCTCCAACCAATGTTGAGTGGCCTTGATTCTGCGCGTCAACCAATCTTCATCGTAATAGCCCTCCTCCTCATAGGGAAGGGTGCTTAAAACAGCCATAAAAGCATCCAGATAGGCAATACGTTGGGCTTGGAGTGGAGTTTGTTTGCCATCGTACTCAGCAATGGCGAGCCGCTCTTCAAAATTCTCGCGAAGAGAAGAACCCGACATATTCGTCTCAAATCTGAATCTGTCACTTTTGTCACCTCCATTATTGGGATTATTTTCCATTTTTTTCATTTTTTCATCTAAAAACCCCTGGGGATGAAGTGACAAAGGTGACATATTCGCCTCAAATCTGAATCTGGCACTTTTGTCACCTCCCTTACTGTGATTATTTTCCACTTTTTCCATTTTTTCATCTAAAAGCCCTCGGGGACGAAGTGACAAAGGTGACATATTCGTCTCAAATCTGAATCTGTCACTTTTGTCACTTCTGTTAACTATTTCATTTTCGAGAAATCGGTTTAACCATTTACTCATGGTTGGCTCCCTTTTTAACCGCAGGATTAATGAAGTAACACCCTTTCGTCTTTCGCCCCTCAGAAACAACTCCCTCCCTGAGCCATCCGTTCTCAACGAGCAAATTGCAGACTGACTCAACTTCTTCCTTGGTTTTCAAAAGAGCCCAGTGTTTCCGGTAGATATCTCTATTGTCGAACCGATCATGCAATTCCCCCTGTCGGATCTTGCGCACAAGATTCCTTGCGGCCTGATATTCAGCAGTAACGGAACTCGTGTAAATCCGCCGGGCATGGCCTTCCAAGTACTCACACCAAGCCGCAGCCCGCTCCACACACTCAACGGGGATGGCCCCGCGAGCCTTATCACTCGCAACATTAATGAGATGGAAGATGAGAGCGAGTGATGGCATGAGTTTGCGATACTTGGCAAAATGTTCCAGAAGGATAGGCTCCTCTTCACTGGTAAGTTTTTCACGCTCTAACTCCGTTAACCAGACAAAAAAGGTATGTTGAGCATGATCTGTAAAACAAAAGTAAGGTGTCTCCTCACCTTCCTGAACCGCTCCATACTCGCAGAAGTTCATGGAAGTCAGATTCCTCATGATCATTGCGGCATCATGCTGAGCCTCTTTATTAGGGACTTTATCAACGAGTTTCCACTCCTTGACCTCATCTGGATAGATCAGCAATTGAAACCTCTGAAGTAAACCGTCATTACAAAAACCAGACAAACTCTGCTGAAAGTAGCCAAGAAGCTTATCTGGTTGCGTACTCCCCAGGATCGATACACAGAGGCTCTTCGTATAAGTCGTTCCCCGCCCAATGCGATCTGACGTTTTCGAGTCATCCCCGTTCCAAGCCTCGAGATAGAAAGAACGGTCAGCTTCATGGCCTTCTCTATCCCAAGTACTCAACAGACCCATCAGCTCATCTCGAAAGAGCATCAATCCTCTGGGGTTTTGCGAGAGTAACTCATGCATTTTCTCAATGGTGGTATCGTTTGTACTATACCGTTTCCAAATCGGCGGCTCCGGTTCTTTATGGTTTCTGAGTTCCTGTTTGACCAGCTCCACTTCATGAGGAGGGAGAGAAAGCACAGCTTTCGTTATCTTTTTCTTGATGGCCTCTTTGTGTGCCTTAAATTCCTCCATCCTGCAGAGATAATCCTTATACTCCTTCTCAAAGACGAGGTTGGCATCCTCTTCAAGGGCTTTCATGGGTTTGAGGACCTCCTTGAGGCTTGGACTCTTGAGTGTACTGGGACGCCCCACAATCCCTCCCCAAAGGTTAGGAACCAGGGCCCAAGAATCATGACGCTTTGGACGAACTCGACATCCCGCACCAATCAAGGAAGCTGTAGCAATAAGAGCCGCAACCGCAACATAGTCCAAGGGGCACTGCATCCGCTCAGCAATATCAGTCAGCCAGGGTTGATAGGGCTCGGGAATCAAAGCTGGAGGTAGTGGTATTACGGGAGAGAGATCTTTCTTAATACTCTTGAGGGGAGTGGGTTCAGGCCATTCGAGGGATGAAGAGGCGGTTTGAGGTTGACTTAACTGTTGTTTTACTGCCTCAAGTCCTTCTAATACCAGGAGATCGTTAAAATCTGTTGGTTTGGAAGAGGTGTCTTTAAAAGATGGAAACACAAAAGAGCAGCCATATTTCAGAGCCGCTTGCTGAACCTTTTCCCGGCCAATGTTACGCTCTTTCCAACAATCATCATCTCCTGCGATAATAAGGGGACTGTTAGGATAAGCTTTCTTGATCTCCTCAATGACCGGCTCAAGATTTCCTGCATCAAAGGCGACGACAACAGGAGCAAGGGTTGCCATATGAACACTTGCTCCAGTCGCATAGCCCTCAACGATATAAATGGACTTACCGTCTTCGAGAACACCGATAGTATGGAAACAGCCTTTCTTTTTACCACCTTTCAAAAACTGTTTCTTTCCATCAGGCTCGATCCATTGAAAACTCCAGAGTTTCCCTTTGGTATCCCTAAGAGGAATAATAAGGTGCTCACTACCAAACCGGACGCCATAGGCCTTAACCTGTTTTCTCTCGAGATAAGGAGACGAGCCCATCTCCGATAAGCTATTCCATTTGGTAAGCGCAAGGTGCGCCGCTTCTTCCTGGTTCCGTATTTTTTCAGCTTCCGCTAATTGCTGAGCCTTCTCCTGTTTCTCACGAAGAAGATTCTGATCCCGAGGAGATAAGTTGGAATTTCCAGCACTCCACTTTCCCTGAATATCCTGACTCCAGTCTCCAAAGGCCCCTGCCATGTCATGATAAACATACCAACCGTCCTTTTTACCCTTTCCATGGTTGGCAAATCGATGGATCTGTCCATCTGCAATGATATCTTCTCTGCAAACAATTCCTGAGGTCAGCATGGCGTTCTTGAATTCATCAACCATTTAGACCTCCCTCACTCAGGGATTGAATAAACCAACCATCCATGTTAAAAATAAAATACGAAAGCTTATTAAGCCCCTCAGTCTCAATGAGGGGCTTTTCTTTTTTCCAATTCATCATTTATCGCACGCCTCCATTTTGGTCTTCAATCCAACAAGAAAAAGCGCTTTTGGAAATGAGGATCTTTCGCCCTATCCGACGAATACAGCTGTTGAATCCATTGCTTTTTGAACGAAAAATAAGAGCTCGAATCCCTCCTTCTGTGAAGGCGGGGTTACTCGTGGTGAGTTGTCTGATGGTGACGAAGTCGTCTACACTTGGTGAAGGGTGTGGTGTTTCATTATGAATATGCATTCTTTTTACTCCTTTAAGTTATAAGAAGCAGCACTATTGCTGCCTTCTTCTGGAGTAAACGTGAATTCTGAAAGGGAAAAAATAGTAAAAGGG
>Ga0209212_1007841_pt1 | contig 11633 bp, 11 predicted proteins | sample RifGroC2_FD_183996 | JGI IMG/M metagenome (GOLD analysis project Ga0209212, IMG submission 183996) | Groundwater microbial communities from Rifle, Colorado, USA - Groundwater C2 (SPAdes) (version 2) | ecosystem: Environmental > Aquatic > Deep subsurface > Groundwater | place: Rifle, Colorado...
ATCGTGGTTGTTGTGGTTGTCATCGTGGTCGGCATTATTGCGGCTTATTTCTATTGGCAGCAGCGGCAACCCGAGCCGGTTCAAGTGCAGGCCATTTTGCCCGCTCCGCCACCACCCGAGCCGGTGATACAGCAGGTCATTGAGACCGTCCCGGAGCAGCCCCCACTGCCCGATCTGTCCGAGAGCGACAAGTTCATGCTGGATACGCTGGCGGAGCTAATCGGCAACCAGTCGCTGATGAAACTGTTTCATGCCGAGCGGATCATCCGCAGGATTGTTGCTACCGTCGATAACCTGCCGCGAGCGCGCGTGCCGCTCAGTGTGTCGCCGGTCAGCCCGGCGCCCGGCGCATTCCTGACTGAAGGTCCCGAAGACGACAAAACCATCAGTCCGAAGAATGCCGCGCGCTACGCGCTTCATGTGAAAGTCGCCGAGGCAGTGGATGCGCAGAAGCTGGTTGAAATCTATGTCCGGCTCTATCCGCTGTTCCAGCAGGCATATGAGGAACTCGGCTACCCGAAAAAATATTTCAATGACCGCCTGCTGGTGGCGATCGACAATATGCTGGCGGCGCCCGATCTCAAAAAACCCGTCAGGCTGATTCAGCCCCATGTGTTATATCAGTTTGCCGATCCCAAGCTTGAGGCGCGTTCGGCCGGCCAGAAAATTCTCATGCGGATGGGCAGCGGGAATGCAGCAAAGATCAAGGTCAAACTGCGCGAGATAAAACAGCAAATAATGCTCCACATGCGCGACAAGAAGCTGGACAGTACCGAGTAGGTTTGCCGGCACGCCGGGTGTGCGCCAACACCCGCACGGTGTTAATGTTGACCATCCCCGGTTGGCGGATTACAGTGAGCCGCGTAGCGTTCATCGGAGCGATACATGAAAAGATCCGTGGGTTGTTTCATCCTGCTGGCCTTGCTGGTGATTCTGCCGCTGGTTGCCTCTGCCAGGACAGTCGTGGTGGCCGAAATCGACGGCGCCATCAGCCCGGCCAGTGCCGCCTATTTCCTGCGTGCCCAGGACGAGGCGAAGCGGGCTCAGGCGGAGTTGCTGGTGCTCAGGCTCAATACGCCGGGCGGACTCGACTCTTCCATGCGCGAGATGATTCAGGGCATCCTCGCCTCACCCGTGCCGGTGGCTACTTATGTCGCGCCATCCGGTGCGCGCGCCGCCAGCGCCGGCACCTATCTCCTTTACGCCAGCCACATTGCCGCGATGACGCCGGGCACCAATCTGGGCGCCGCGACGCCGGTGGCTATCGGCATCGGCGGGGATTCCGGCAAGCCGCCAGGGGGCGACTCTGCCGACGGAAAAGAACGTGCACCGGCCGCCAGCAGCATGGAGAAAAAAGCCGTGCAGGATGCCGCCGCCTACTTGCGCAGCCTCGCCCAGCTGCGTGGCCGTAACGCCGAATGGGCGGAGAAGGCAGTGCGCGAAGCCGAGAGCCTGTCAGCCGATGAGGCGCTGAAATTGAAGGTGGTGGACTTCGTCGCCACCGATCTGCCCGACCTGCTGCGTCAGGCCGACGGGCGCAGTGTCAAAGTGGCGCAGGGCGAACAACGGCTGGAACTGGAGGGTGCCGCCATCGTCGCCATCGAGCATAACTGGAAAGAGCGCGTACTGGCTGCGGTAGCCGATCCAAACATCGCGCTGATCCTGATGATGCTCGGCATCTATGGATTGCTGTTCGAGTTCTACACGCCGGGTTTCGGGGTGGCCGGCGTCATCGGCGCCATCAGCCTGCTGCTGGCGCTCTACAGTTTTGCCATGCTGCCGATCAACGCTGCCGGCGCGCTGCTCCTGCTGGTGGGCATCGCGATGATGGCGGCGGAAGCCTTCACGCCCAGTTTCGGCGTGCTGGGGTTTGGTGGTGTTGTCGCTTTTGTCGCCGGCGCGCTGATGCTGATTGACGCAGAGATTCCCGGCCTGGAAATTTCGCTCGCCTTTGTCGTGCCGCTGGCAGCGGTCAGCGCCCTTATACTGGCCGGCATCGGCGCCTTTGCGTTGCGCGCAAGGCAGCGTCCGGCAGTCAGCGGCACTGAGGCGATGATTGGAGGCACGGCGGTAGCACTGGAGGATTTCGGGCGCGAAGGCTGGGTGCAGGCATTCGGCGAACGCTGGCATGCGCGCAGCGAGTTACCCCTGGCGCGCGGCGAGCGCGCCAGGATAGTGGCAGTGGACGGGCTTACCCTGGTAGTTCAACCGGAACGGAAAGGAGAACAATCATGATCTGGGATTTCGGCTGGAGCAGCGCCCTGCTGCTCATCATCGCACTGGCGGTATCGAGTTTACGCATCCTGCGCGAATATGAACGCGGCGTAATTTTCATGCTCGGGCGTTTCTGGAAAGTGAAAGGGCCGGGACTCATCATCGTCGTGCCGGGTATCCAACAGATGGTGCGGGTAGATCTGCGCGTGATCGTGATGGACGTGCCGAGCCAGGACGTGATTTCGCGCGACAACGTGTCGGTGAAGGTGAACGCGGTGGTATATTTCCGCGTCGTCGACCCGCAGAAAGCCATCATCCAGGTGGAGAACTTCATCGAGGCGATCTCGCAACTGGCGCAGACCACGCTGCGCTCGGTGCTCGGCAAGCACGAGCTGGACGACATGCTGGCCGAACGCGAGCAGCTCAACGTCGACATCCAGCAGATACTCGACAGCCAGACCGATGCATGGGGGGTCAAGGTGGCCAATGTGGAAATCAAGCATGTGGATATCGACGAGTCCATGGTGCGTGCCATCGCCCGCCAGGCCGAAGCCGAACGCGAGCGGCGCGCCAAGGTGATTCATGCCGAAGGCGAGTTGCAGGCTTCAGAAAAACTGCTGCAGGCCGCCCAGGTGCTGGCGCAGTCGCCGCAGGCCATGCAACTGCGCTATCTGCAGACCCTTAACGCCATTGCCGGGGACAAGAGCAATACCATCGTTTTTCCGTTGCCGACAGAATGGATCGACTCACTGGGCAAATTCAGCCGCGGAGGATAGGGCATGCTTTGGTCTCCGCGCCGGATGGCTGTGAAGGCTACCCATCTTTTCCCTGATGGGTGTGCTTCGTCAATTCACCCTATACACTCTCCAGCACCACGAAAGCGACGACCATGCCGCGTTCGTCGCTGATGGAGAGATGATGCCCAGTGACTCCGAGCCGGGCAAGATGGTCGCGTAGCACGTCGTCGAACAGCAACACCGGTTTGCCGAGGCCGTCATGGGTGATGCCAATGCGCTGGAAATTGACGGGGTGGCGCATGCCGCTGCCGACCGCTTTGGCGAATGCTTCCTTGGCGGCGAAACGCTTGGCGAGCAGGCGCGGGATGTTCGGGTTGGCCTGGTATTCCGCCAACTCGCGTTCGCTCAGCACGCGCGCCGCGAAACGTTCGCCGTAACGTGCCCACAGCGCTTCGATGCGGGGGACCTCAACGATGTCGGTGCCGATGCCGAATATCATGATAAATCTACTGCGCAGCCAGATTGCTGTGTCGCGTGCTCGCTCAATCCTCGCCTACCTATAAGGTATGTGGTTCCGGCAGCTTCGCTTAACGCTGGCCTTGCCAGCATTAGCCTGCACCGAAACTTCGTTTTCTCGTCCTTCACTGCGCGGCTCCTTGCACTCTGGCTTGCTCGCTACGATTTCTCTAGATTTACGTTTAGCAGCGCCTTCATTTTTCTCACCGCCGCATCCAGTCCGATGAATACAGATTCCGCGATGATGGCATGGCCGATGTTCAGCTCGACGATGTTGGGGATCGCGACGATGGGCTGCACGTTGTGGTAGTGCAGGCCGTGCCCGGCATTCACTTGCAGGCCTTGCGCATGGGCGTGTTCTGCCGCAATGCGGATGCGCTCCAGTTCATGCACGCGCGCTGGCATGCTGTCTGCATCGGCGTATTTGCCGGTATGCAGTTCAACCGCCGGCGCGCCGGCGCGCCGCGCCGCATCGACCTGCTTCGGATCGGGATCGATGAACAGCGACACGCGGATGCCCGCCGCCGTGCAGCGTTCGCTGGCCGCCTTGACGGCATCGAAATGACGCACCACGTCCAGCCCGCCTTCGGTGGTCAGTTCCTCGCGCCGTTCCGGCACCAGACATAAATCATGTGGCTTGATGCGCAGGGCATTCGCGATCATCTCATCAGTCACGGCGCATTCGAGATTCATGCGCGTCTGCAGCATGCCGCGCAGAATCTCGACATCCGCATCCTGGATATGGCGGCGGTCTTCGCGCAGGTGCAGGGTGATGACGTCGGCGCCCGCTTCTTCGCAGATCAACGCGGCGCGCACCACATTGGGATAGCGCGCCCCGCGGGCCTGGCGCAAAGTGGCGACGTGGTCGATATTCAGTCCGAGCTTAATCATTTCCTGAGTCCAATACCTGTCCAAACAAGGGCGCAACGTAACAGAGGCTTAATCGGGATGCAACACGCTGCAGCGGCAGTTTGATTATCTCGGCAAACACGATTAAGATGGATTCGACCTTACGGGGTGGGAATGGGTCATTGTCCCGCTGGTCGGGAATATGGGTGATGGATAGTCCGTCTCCTTTTTTCGATATGCGGCAATGGCGGTAAAAGTGTGACAAAACTTGATGCCGGGTATTTTTGATTTTCAATTCCAAGCAAGGGGGTGTGACATGAATCCAGTTTATTTGCGTCAGTTAACGGTTGCAGTGGCATGGTTTCTTTTTACTTGCGGTACGGCTGTTGCGTGGGATGAGAACATAAAACAGGTTGCCATACCGGGGGGCTTGACGGCGGCTACCCTGCCCGATGCCCAGAATAAGGGCGCCAAGCTTTTTGCCTCGTATTGCGGCAAGTGCCATAGCCTCCCGAGCCCCAGAATGCATTCAAAAAGCGACTGGCCTATGCGGTTTGAAAAGATGATGGATCACGTCAGGCTTCTGGCAGGAACTGCCCCCGGCATCAAAATGCCGGCCGAGAATGAAAAACAAGAGATTGTTGCCTATCTGCAGAAGATGGGATTTATCGGGCTTGCTGAATATGCGCCATTGCTTACCGAGCCAGAAGGATTCAAGGTTGCCTGGTTCTGCTCGGCATGCCACGCCGTGCCAGACCCCATCCAGTTCCCCGCAAAAGGAGCTACCCAGCTTTCTGCAAAAGAGTGGCATCTGATTGTCGATCGCATGAACGTTTACAGAAAGAAACAGGGCAGGGAAGTGATGAGCGAAGCCGATAATAAGGCGATAGTGAATTTCCTTACAAAGAATCGGTAGTAGGCGGGTTGCCGTGCATGGCGAATGTCTCACGGCTTTTGTAATTCCCTGATCAGTTCGCGCGTATGCAGCATCTTGCCGCCGAGATGGTGGTTCAGCAGCATGCGCATCAGTTGTTTGCTCTGCTGCGCGGTGACCGGGTCGGCATAGTCGTCCGCCGCCATGTCGAGCAGGGTCTTGCCCAGCACCGGCAAACCCGTCCGGATGTCGCCGTCATCCGGCAACGCCCCGCGCTCAACGGCATAGCGATAGCAGGCTCCGGCACGGATCTGTTTATTGCTGCCCGCCTCGTGCTCCAGCGCCAGCGCGTAGCCCAGTTCCTGCAACAGGCGTTTCTCGAAGCAGCGCAAGGTGGCGGCGTGATCGATCTCGTGCACCAGGCGATGCAGGGTCGCGCGGTAGTAGTCGAACAGTTGTTCATGCGCATCGTCCCGTGCCAGCAGATTGAGCAGCAGTTCATTCAAATAAAAACCGCACATCAGCGCCGTGCCCTGCAGGTAAGGCTGCCCGCCCTGCCATTCCGCACTGTGCAGGGTGCGCACTTCGCCTTTGCCGAACCAGGAGAGCAGCAGCGGCTGGAAATTCATCAGCACGCCGCGCAAGGCCGATCTCGGGCGCCGTGCCCCGCGCGCCATGATCGCCAGCCGGCCATGCCGGCGGCTGAACACGTCGAGGATCAGGCTGGTTTCGCGAAACGGGTAACTGTGCAGCACGAAGGCCGGTTCGTCCTGCTGCCTGTTCCGGCCGGCTGCGGTCATTCGTAGCCCAGCGAGCGCAACACGCGTTCGTCGTCGGCCCAGCCGCTGCGCACCTTGACGAACACTTCGAGGAACACCTTGCCGTCGAACAGCTTTTCCATGTCGAGGCGCGCCTGCGTGGCGATCTCTTTCAGCTTCTCACCCTTCTTGCCGATCAGCATCGCCTTGTGCGCTTCCTTGTCCACCAGAATCGCGGCGTGGATGCGGCGCAGCTTGCCTTCCAGCTTGAACTGCTCGATCACCACGCTGACCGAATACGGCAGCTCTTCGCCGGTAAAGCGGAACACCTTTTCGCGCAGCATCTCCGCCGCCAGAAAGCGTTCGCTGCGGTCGGTGATGTCGTCCGCGTCGTAGATCAATTCGCCCGGCGGCAGGTGGCGGCGCAACGCCTCGCGCAATTCATCCAGCTTGGTGCCCTGTTTGGCGCTGACCGGCACGATCTCGGCAAACTTGAAATCCTGTGCGACGCGTTCGGCGAACGAGAATAGCTGCCCCTTGTCCTCAATCTCGTCGATCTTGTTGATTACCAGCAGTACCGGGCGGTTGTCCGGCAGCAGTTTGAGCACTTCCCGGTCGCGCTCGTCATAGCGCAGTGCCTCCAGCACGAATACCACAACCTGCACGTCGCGCAGGCTGCTGGTGACGACGCGGTTCATGCCGCGGTTCAGCGCATTCAGATGTTTGGTCTGGAAGCCCGGCGTGTCGACGAAGACATATTGTGCGTGCTCGTCGGTGAGAATGCCGTGGATGCGATGGCGCGTGGTCTGCGCCTTGCGCGAGGTGATGCTGACCTTCTGACCGATCAGGCGGTTGAGCAAAGTGGACTTGCCCACGTTGGGGCGTCCGACGATGGCGATGTAGCCGCTGCGGAATGTTTTTTCTGTCATGGGGGTAATTGTTGATAGGCGGCCTGCGCCGCCTGTTGTTCGGCATTGCGGCGGCTGCTGCCTTCGCCGCGCGTGCAGATATTCAGCGCCGGAATGGCGCATTCCACCTGAAAGGATTGTGCGTGAGCCTGACCTTGCGTGGCGATCACGCGGTAGGCTGGCAGGGGAATACGTCTGCTTTGCAGATATTCCTGCAACAGGGTCTTGGCATCCTTGCCCAGTATTTGCACGTCAACTTGCGCCAGATAGGGCACAAACAATCCCAGCACGACCTTTTCCGCCGCAGCAAAACCGCCATCCAGCAGCGCCGCGCCGAACAATGCCTCCAATGCATCAGCCAGGATGGACGGGCGGCGAAAGCCGCCGCTCTTGCGCTCGCCCTCGCCGAGCCGCAGGCGGTTGCCGAGATCGAGCTGTTGCGCCAGGGTGGCCAGGGTGTCCTCCTTGACCAGATTGGAGCGCAGTCGCGAAAGCTCGCCTTCGCTCAACTGCGGATAGCTGTGGTAGAGGTATTTTGCGATGACGCAGCCGAGCACGCTGTCGCCCAGGAATTCCAGGCGTTCGTTGTGCTCCGGCGCATAGCTGCGATGGGTCAACGCGCGTTGCAGCAATTGGGGCTGCGCGAAAACATGCCCCAACTGTTCGCTTAGCGCTCTGCTTCCCTTGTCAGTCACTGCTCGGATTGAATTCCAGATACAGGCTGACGTTGCCTGCCAGCGGTATCTTGACGGGGTAGCTCGCGCTCAACACCAGGCGATCCCCATCCTTCTCAATCGCGATATCTTCTGCGGTAATCGCCCTGATGTCATCGATCGATGCGCGCTTGTTAAAGGCCATGCGAATGTCACGCGGGCTGGCTTTCTGCATTTCCGGATCACTGGCGATAGAGATGAAGACATTCTTGATCGTCGCATCCTGCATATAGGACGGGATAAGTTTCAATCCGGTAACGCTGACGAGAATCAGAATCACAGCTCCAGACAGGAACCCGGAAAAAGTTAACCCACGCTGCTTTGACGGCATTGCTGTGTTCATTCTGCTCCCCCTTGGCTCAGTTAATAGACAGGCCGATCCGCTTCAGATCGGAAAAGTTCATCCAGATAAAAAATGCCTTGCCGACAATCTGATTGTCCGGCACAAACCCCCAATAGCGGCTGTCGCGGCTGTTGTCGCGGTTGTCACCGAGCATGAAGTAGTGCCCCTCCGGCACCTTGCAGCGCACCATTTCATCGTCATAGACGCAATTCTCACGCCCCCTGAATTCGGCCACCGCATCGAGGCGCAGCGTCGGCCGCTCTGGATTGACCAGCACCGTATGCTCGCGTCCGTCCAATGTCTCAAGGCGCCTTTCGGTATGCACGAAGTTCAGCCCGGCCTCGACGTAATTGTAATCGCCATCCGATTGCTGCGGTTGCTCAACGCCATTGATCCGCAAACGCTTGTTGCGGTACTCGACGGTGTCGCCGGGAAGCGCAATCACGCGCTTGATGTAATCCAGCGAGGGATTTTCCGGATAGCGGAACACCATGACGTCGCCGCGCTGCGGGTCATTGATCTGCACCAGTTTCCGGTTGACGACGGGCAAGCGGATGCCATAGGTGAATTTGTTCACCAGAATGAAGTCGCCGACCTGCAAGGTCGGGATCATCGAACCGGACGGAATCTTGAACGGCTCAGCCAGGAACGAGCGGATGAAAAACACGACCAGAATCACCGGAAAGAAGCTCTTGGCGTATTCCACCCACCACGGTTCGGCAACCGCGCCGCCGCGCTTGCCCGCCAGCGCGAAGCGGTCCAGCAGCCAAATCCCGCCGGTGGCCAGCAGCAACAAAAACAGAATCAGCGCAAAATCCATCCAACACCCCTATAAATCCATTGTGCAGCCGGATTGCCGCGTCGCATGTTATTCATCCACGCGCAGAATCGCCAGAAATGCTTCCTGCGGAATTTCCACGCTGCCCACCTGCTTCATGCGTTTCTTGCCGGCCTTCTGTTTCTCCAGCAGTTTCTTCTTGCGCGTGATATCGCCACCATAGCATTTGGCCAGCACGTTCTTGCGCAGCGCCTTGACGTTCTCGCGCGCAATGATGTTCGAGCCGATGGTTGCCTGGATCGCCACGTCGTACATCTGGCGCGGGATCAGTTCGCGCATCTTGGCCGCCACCTCGCGCCCGCGATGCTGGCTGTTGGCACGGTGCACGATGATGGATAGCGCATCCACCCTGTCGCCGTTAATCAGCATATCCACCTTCACTACATCGGCCGCGCGATATTCCTTGAACTCGTAGTCCATTGAGGCATAGCCGCGCGATACCGACTTCAGCCGGTCGAAGAAGTCCAGCACGATCTCCCCCATCGGCATCTCGTATTTGAGCAATACCTGCTTGCCGTGATAGCTCATATCGATCTGCATGCCGCGCTTCTGCGTACACAGCGTGATGACCGCACCGACATATTCCTGCGGCATGTACAGGTTCACTGTCACGATGGGTTCGCGAATTTCTTCGATTTTCGCGGGGTCGGGCATCTTGGCCGGGTTATCCACCATCAGCACCGTGCCGTCGCGCAGCACCACCTGGTAGATCACCGTCGGTGCGGTGGTAATCAAGTCCATGTCGAACTCGCGCTCCAGCCGCTCCTGCACGATCTCCATGTGCAACAGGCCGAGGAAGCCGCAACGGAAGCCAAAACCCAGCGCCTGCGACACTTCCGGCTCGTATTGCAGCGCGGCATCGTTCAGTTTGAGCTTTTCCAGAGAGTCACGCAGTGCCTCGTACTGGTTGGATTCCACCGGGAACAGGCCGGCGAATACTTGCGGCTGCACCTCCTTGAAACCGGGCAATGCTGTTGCGGCAGGCTTGGCCTGGTGGGTGATGGTATCGCCCACCTTGGCGGCCTTCAGTTCCTTGATGCCGGCGATGATGAAACCCACCTGACCGGCGGACAGCGTTTCGCGATTCTGCGATTTGGGGGTGAACACGCCGATGTGCTCGGTCAGGTGCTGCGCGCCGGTCGCCATCAACAGAATTTTTTCCTTGGGCTTGAGCGTACCGTTGACGATGCGCACCAGCATCACCACGCCGACATAGTTGTCGAACCAGGAATCGATGATCAGCGCCTGCAACGGCGCATTCGGGTCGCCCTTGGGCGGTGGCACCCTGGCGATCAGGGACTCCAGCACCTCCTCCACACCGAGGCCGGTCTTGGCCGAACAGCGTACTGCGTCGTGCGCGCCGATGCCGATCACGTCCTCGATCTCGGCGATGGCATTCTCCGGGTTGGCGGACGGCAGGTCGATCTTGTTCAGCACCGGCACCACTTCCACCCCCAGATCGAGCGCGGTATAGCAATTCGCCACGGTCTGCGCTTCCACGCCTTGCGAAGCGTCCACCACCAGCAGCGCGCCTTCGCAGGCGGACAGCGAGCGCGACACCTCGTAGGAAAAGTCCACATGCCCCGGCGTATCGATCAGGTTGAGGTTGTATACCTGGCCGTCACGCGCCCGGTAGCTCAGCGCGGCAGTCTGCGCCTTGATGGTAATGCCGCGCTCGCGCTCCAGCGCCATCGAGTCGAGCACCTGTGCTTCCATCTCACGGTCGGATAGCCCGCCGCACAGTTGAATGATGCGGTCCGCCAGCGTGGACTTGCCGTGATCGATGTGGGCGATAATGGAGAAGTTACGGATTAGCTGCATGAAATTCCAAATAAAACCGCTTTCCCTCATTCCAACCTTCTCCCAGAGGGAGAAGGAGCAATCGCCTTCTCTCCCGCTAGTGGGAGAGGATTGAGGAGAGGGCGCGGCGTTTTCGCAAGGCGCGAATTCTAGCCGATTTGGGCGGGATACGCAGGACCGTGATTACTTTTCGTCGAGCCTGATCGCTACATATAAGGCGGCATCGCCGCGGCGCACCAGCAGCGCGACATTGCGCCCCCTGGGAACCTGCTTGAGGATTTCATTGAACTGACGCAACGAACGAATCGGCATATTGCCGATCGCCAGCAGCACATCTCCCTGCTGCAATCCGGCGGCGCGCGCGGCCGAGCCCTTGACCTCCTCCACCAGCAACCCGCCCTTGACCTGCAGCTCCTGCAGCTGCTCGCGAGTCAATTCAATAACGGCAATGCCCAGGCGCGAGATCATTTCGGCGACGTCGTCGGCCAGCTCCTTGGCGGAACGCGCCAGTTTGCCATCTTCCGGCATCTTGCCGACCTCGACCGTGATGCGCCGGACCCCACCCTTGCGCCACAGCTCGATCACCACCCTGCTGCCGGGTTTGGTCGCCGCAACGATGCGCGGCAAATCACTGGAGCTTTCTACTGGTTTGCCATCGAACTTGAGGATCACGTCGCTCGCCTCAATCCCTGCCTTGTCAGCCGGGCCATCCTTCTCGACGTGGCTGATAAGCGCGCCAACCGGCTTGCTCAGGCCGAACGATTCGGCCAGTTCGAGCGTCAGTTCCTGGATCATGACGCCGATGCGCCCGCGCGTTACCTTGCCGGTGGTGCGCAACTGTTCGGTCACTTGTGTCGCCACGTCGATCGGAATGGCGAAAGACAGCCCCATCGACCCGCCGGAACGGGTATAGATTTGCGAGTTGATACCGACCACTTCGCCGTTCATGTTGAACAGCGGTCCGCCAGAATTGCCGGGATTGATCGCCACATCGGTCTGGATGAACGGCACAAAATTTTCCTGCGGCAGCGAGCGCCCCTTGGCGCTGACGATACCCGCCGTGACGCTGCTGTCGAAACCGAA
>Ga0209212_1007842_pt1 | contig 11631 bp, 8 predicted proteins | sample RifGroC2_FD_183996 | JGI IMG/M metagenome (GOLD analysis project Ga0209212, IMG submission 183996) | Groundwater microbial communities from Rifle, Colorado, USA - Groundwater C2 (SPAdes) (version 2) | ecosystem: Environmental > Aquatic > Deep subsurface > Groundwater | place: Rifle, Colorado...
ACAAGAGGACCATGGAACACAAGAAATTCGAAACCGAGATGCAAGTCCGGCCCGACGACATCGATATGAATCAACATGTGCACAGCAGCCGATACATGGACTACGTGCTTGCTGCTCGCTTCGACCAGATGGCGCGCTGTTACAAGATGCCGATGGAGGAATTCATCAAGCTCGGTTTTGGATGGGTGATCCGGACGACGCACATCGAATACAAGCGACCGCTCGGTCTCGGGGATGTCTTCATCGTTCGGACGTGGATCGATGAGGTCCACAAGGATGGCGTCACAGTTCACTTCGAGATCAACAAGAAATCATCAGGGAAACTCTGCTGCGACGGTTTCTTCCACTATACGATGGTAAATCTCAAAACGGGGAGGGCAGAGACGATTCCCGAGTGGATCGTCGAGAAATACTCAATCTGAGGAAGACATGACCTTCAATCGAACGGAAGTCGTTAAATCAGGAGTGAGTTTTGGAACGGCACTCGCCATGGTGATTTCCTGGACTCAGCATGAATCGATCATCTGGGCGATCATTCACGGGCTCCTTTCCTGGCTCTACGTAATCTACTATGCGGTGACACGGTAGGTTGCCGGCAGATAGAGGCTCGGAAGAGAACATTGGGTTTTGCCACAAAGGCGCAAAGGCACGAAGAAAAGCTCTTAACTCTTTAATGTTTTGTGGTAACTGCCCAGCAAAAGTAAGAATCAAAAGATTGCTAACCACCGATGGTACACAGCCGGAGGCCCAAGAATGACAAACGCGATAGCGTTTGACAAGTTAGATGTATGGCTTCGCTATCCCCGCGGCGACCACGGGAAGGCTGGCGGGAGTGGTCAAATAACTGAGGAGTTACGTTTTGTGATCCTTTGTGACTTAATCCCTTGGTGGCGCCACGTTTCGGCCGGATCTCAAGATCCGGCTTCAAGTGTGGTTGAGCGGAGGGGTGCGCAATTGCCTCGCACGAATTCGACGCGCGCTTCACACATACTGCCCCGCAACCCAACTTGATGACCACGCCCACTGAAAGTTATATCCGCCCAGCCACCCCGTTACGTCTACACACTCGCCGATAAAATAGAGGTTCGAAACCTTCTTCGCCTCCATCGTTTTTGAAGAAAGCTCGTCCGTATCCACACCACCCGTTGTCACCTCGGCTTTACCGAATCCCTCCGTCCCGAGGGGAATCACTTCCCAGCGATGAAGCTGCGTCGCGGCAGTCTCAAGCTCCCTCTTTGAGAATTGGTTCAACGGTTTTGAGAACCCGAATTGCTCGATCCATTGTTTGACAAATCTTCTGGGGAGGTAATGGTCGAGGATCGTCCCTGGCTCTTTCTTACTCTGGCCGTGCTCCTGAAACAGCTTCAACACATCGAGATCGGGCAGGAGATTGATAGAGATCGGGTCTCCGGGTTTCCAGTACGAAGAAATCTGCAAAATGGCCGGACCGCTTAGGCCGCGGTGCGTGAAGAGCATCTTCTCCCGAAAAGCATGTCCGTTACAACTCACTTCCGCATCAACGGAGACTCCGCTCAATGTCCGGAATGTCCGGACGTCTTCTTCCCGAAACATCAACGGCACGAGTCCTGGATTGAGTCTCGTGACGTTCAATCCGAATTGGCGGGCGATCTTGTACGCAAAATCCGTTGCCCCCAATTGAGGGATGGATAGTCCCCCCGTGGCAACGACGAGCGACTCCGATTCGAACGTCTCCAGAATGGTTGTACAGATAAACCGATCCGTGCAATGCAAATCGGAGACACGACATCCCGGCATGATCTCTACTCCAGCCCAACCGCATTCCTTCGAGAGCATTGCGATGATCTCCTGCGAGCCGTTGTTGCAGAAGAGTTGACCCAGCTTCTTCTCGTGGTACGCGATCCCGTGCTTTTCGACAAGCGCAATGAAATCGGACGTCGTGAATCGGGCGAGGGCCGATTTGCAGAAGTGTGGATTGCCGGAAAGGTAGTTGCCGTGGTCGGCGTTCAGATTGGTGAAATTGCACCGTCCGCCGCCGGAGATGCGGATCTTCTCGCCGATCTTCTCGTTATGCTCCAACACAAGAACCCGGCGACCGCGTTTGCCTGCCTCGATTGCGCACATCAGGCCGGCAGCCCCCGCGCCGACAATGAGTACATCGAATTTCTTCATAGAAGGAAACTACTGAGCGTTCTGAAGGAAGGAAACGTTTTTTTGACCACCGATGACACACGGCCGGAGGCCCAAGAATGACAAACGCGATAGCGTTTGACAAGTCAGAAGTACGGCTTCGCTCTCCACGCCCGCCCGAACGCCGCAGGGCGGGCGAGCGTGGTCAATAGTTGAGTAGTTACCATAGGAGAGAGCTTGTCTGTCGGATGTGGACCCAATATCGATCAAAAGAAGCTCTCGTTCAACGCAGGAGTTGTGTCAAAAAGAAATTGCCGAGATTTCCATTGGAATGTTTGGCAAAAGGTCGTATCTTGAAGCCGCTGCAAAACGCAGCATTCCGCAGCCGGTCAAACACGCACCGGAAGCGGGCATTTGAGACTCGCTCTCCGATGAGTAGAGGTCAAGGTTGTGTTGAAGAGCTGTGCTGATGTTCGCTCCTACGCGGGCGGGCATCTCCCCTTCCACGTCTCCATCCGAACTCCTCCTTTCCATCCTACCAGGGACGTCTCGTCAAATTCTTTTTGAGGATGTTTATGCCATTTTCAGGACTCGGGCTTTCAGACAAACTCGTGCAAGGTATTCTTGCAACGGGTTATACCGCACCGACGGAGATCCAATCACGCGCGATTCCTCTCGCTCTGGCGAAGAGAGACATCATCGGCACCGCGCACACGGGCACGGGCAAAACCGCCGCCTTCGTACTGCCGATCCTCCAACGGCTGGCAACGGAGGACCATCGCCACCATCACATCAAAGCTCTTATTCTCACGCCGACGCGTGAGCTCGCCCAGCAGATCGAGGACTCGATCATGACGTATGGTCGCTTTGTACAACCGCGCACACTCGCCGTCTACGGCGGGATGAGCATGGAGAATCAACTGAGACACCTGCGCCGGGGCGTCGACATCGTCGTTGCAACGCCGGGGCGTTTGCTGGACCATCTGAACCGACGCAGCATCGATCTTTCCCACGTGTCCGTCGTCGTTCTGGATGAAGCAGACAGGATGTTCGACATGGGATTCATCAACGATGTTCGGACAATCGTTGCCAAGACGCCGGCGAGCCGGCAGACGATGCTCTTCTCCGCAACCATCTCTAAAGAAATCCGGGCGCTCGTCGCGGCAATTCAGCATGACCCGGCCGTAATCGAAATCGGCGAGCAGCGAACCCCGGCCGAATCCATCAGCCAGCACTTCTATTCCGTTCCACCGGACATGAAAATGGAGCTCCTCGCACACGTCATCGAGAAGCAAGGGATGGACAGCGTGCTGGTCTTCTCCCGCACAAAACATGGTGCTGACAAGATCTCACACCGCCTCCTGCGGAAGGGAATCAAGTCGATTGCCATTCATTCGAATCGAACGCAGGCTCAGCGGCAAAATGCGTTGGCCGGCTTCAAGCAGGGACAATATAGAGTCCTCGTCGCGACCGATATCGCAGCGCGGGGAATCGATGTCGAGGGCATCTCCCATGTCATCAACTACGACACACCGGCGTTTGCCGAAGACTACGTTCACCGCATCGGCCGAACGGGCCGGGCGGCGGCAACGGGCGACGCGCTGACGTTCGTCGGACGGGAAGAGCTGAAGCACCTGAAGAAGATCGAATACTTCACCGGGAAGAAGTTCGAGGTCAAGAAGTATCCGGGGTTCGATTACTCGAAGAAAGAACCGGCACACACGGAAGCCGCTGTCAAGGGTCACGAGAAGCATCGCCCTGTGCATGGAAAGCGGACCCGACCAAGTACGCCCCGGCCGAGCAATTCCAAGGTTCACTCACCAAAGACCACCGAACCCCTCTCGATGGCGATCTATCAGCAGCAGGAACAAACTCAGAAACGTCGCCCACACCACACCGGTCCGCCAAAGCGGAGATATGAACCGCGTGCAGGCCAGCGATCGCGCACACCGCGGACTCATGTGACTCCCCCATCACCCAAGACGGAGAAGACAGAGGGCGACTGGAAGGCGCTTCTCCGGCAGGTGGATGAACAGCGGGGGAGAATCAGCAAGAGCGTGAAGAAGATCTTCAGGCGCGACTAGTCGTCGACAGCGATCCTTCAACCTGACGTTTCGATTTCAGAGGTGGATCGCTCCGCGTGCCACATTGCTTCGAACGGAAGTAATTGCTAAACTCCTGCAACCAACTTCCGTTCGACTTCTTTCCCGGACACGTGGCAACTCCCAACTCGATCACGTTCATCAACCACGCCACCGTTCTCCTCCAACTGGGCGAGTTTACGCTCATCACCGATCCCGTTTATTCGTACTCCATCTCCTTCTTTCTCCCACGCCTCAGGAAGCCGGGCATTCCGTTTGACGATCTCCCCGGTATCGATTATATCCTCATCTCCCACAACCACTACGATCACTTAAACTTGAGGACGCTGAGGCGACTCCGCCGGAGGGGGATAGATCGCATTGTTGTCCCACGAGATGTGGCCAAGTACGGTCGAAGGACGGGATTCAAGGAGATCGTAGAACTGGAGTGGTGGAAACAGTACGAGCAGCCGGGGCTTACGATCACGTGCGTTCCCGCTCAGCATTTCAGCGGCAGGAAGTTGTGGGATAGGAACGGATCGACCTATTGCGGATATGTGGTGCAGGCCGACAACTCGACCGTCTATTTCGCGGGAGACACCGGCCGTGGAGCGTTCCTCAAGGAGATCGCCGACCGGTTTTCGATCGATGTCGCCCTTCTCCCGATTGGCGCGTATAAGCCGTATGAATGGTTCAAGAACATTCACTTAAGTCCCGAGCGAGCATTGCAGGCGTTTCATGATCTCCGGGCCCGACATCTGGTCCCGATCCATTGGGGGACGTTCAAGATCAGCGATGAGCCGATGGCCGAGCCGCCGGCATTGCTACGAGATGAAGCGATACGGCAAGGTGTTATGGATCGCGTTCATATTCTCGAGAATGGAATGAGGTTTGAGTTCTAGCCCCACGAGCCTGCCTCACATGAATCAAAATAGGCGGGGCAGGCCGACCTACATCTTAGACCGCCTTTCGCTGCGTTCAGACTGACTGTCTCAGGGTGAGCGGACTCGGACTTTCCATTGTAGCCATACGCACGCTTCGACTATGCTCAGCGTGACCATGTTTTTGCTTTTCAAGAACTTGCCAAGCCCGGCTTGTGGTTCGCGTAAATTGAGTGTACTTTTCTCCCACAGCTTTCGGGAATCAGACATAGGGGGATCACTGCAATGCAGGTGTACGTAGCAACGACTGAAGGAATCAGGATCAGCGTTCGCCCGATCTATCTTGACGGTCAGTCCGACGTGATGGCGCGAAAGTTCGTTTTCGCATACTTTATCCGGATAGACAATCATTCAAAGGAGCATGTGCAGCTCTTGCGCCGGCATTGGTTCATCCGGCATTCGAGCGGGCGTGTAGAGGAGGTCGAGGGGGAAGGCGTCGTCGGGAAACAACCGATCATCGCCCCCAAGGACTTCCATGAGTACAACAGCTACTGCATACTCGAGACGCTTGAAGGAAGCATGGAGGGAACCTTCTTGATGGCGCGACCGACCGGTGAGCTCTTCCGCGTGACAATCCCCAACTTCACTCTTCGGGCAATGGCCAACTAAGAGTGCCGTTCGTCGCGGAGGGCTAAGCCAAAACGGATTTCACCTCGCCCATCAATTCGGTTCCCCCGATACCTCGTTCTCACGCAACCGGATCACCATCTCACTCCGCCGCTGTGCAGCTTCGCTTCCGATCATACGGTCACGGTCCGGCCCTCGTTGTTCTGCATGGCCTCCTCGGCTCGTCCGACAACTGGCATACATTGGGGAACATCCTCGGTAATCACTTCCACACGTTCATTCTCGATCAACGCAATCACGGTCGCTCGCCGCACGCCGACGAATTCAACTACCGCGTGTTAGCCGAGGATGTACGCGAATTTCTCCGGCAACACGGCATCCGTTCCGCTCACGTCCTCGGACACTCGATGGGAGGCAAAACCGCAATGCAGTTTGCCCTGACGTATCCTAACCTTGTGAACAAGCTGGTCGTCGTTGACATCGCTCCGAAGCCGTACCCTGCACTGCATGATGAGATTCCCGATGTGCTAACCGCTCTCGACATGCGTGCTTACTCATCCCGTCAGGAAGTTGACAACGCTCTCACCATCCGAATTCCGGACGTCGCAATGCGGCAGTTCCTGCTGAAGAATTTGAAGCGAGACGAGTCGGGCTCGCTCCACTGGAAACCGAACGTCGGCGTTATCCGCGACAACTACGCGGCTATCGCCAAGGCCGTTGTGCCGAGTCAGGCGTTCCCAAAACCAACGCTCTTCGTACGGAGCAATCGGTCCGGCTACGTATTGGATGACGACATCCCTTTGATTACAGAAATGTTCGCCGATTTCAAGATTGTCACACTTGACGCCGGGCACTGGATACACGCGGAGACCCCGGAGGAGTTTGGCCGCATCGTGCTCGATTTCCTGGAAGACTCACCGCCATCGGGAAGGCACGAGGAATGAACCGAGAGACTTCCGAGCGTCCACCGGCCATTTTTCCTCTTTGAAATTCACTCAATTAGCCGTTAATTATCCGCCGGTATGTTATCGCGAATGACGTTCGAAGCCTCAGTCCGATAGCAGTCTCAATAACAACGCCGTGATATCTGAAGACCGACCGACTATCTGCTCGATGTTTGCACACTCCACTTCCCCTACGACTCGAAGGACGCATTCATGAAGATCTCCCCGTCGCGTATCTGCCTCTGGGTCCTACCCGCCCTTCTGTTCACATCGCTACAACCCCTCTCCGCTCAAACGACTCCGTTCGTCTCGGACGACGAGATTCGTATGCTCGCCAACGAAATCTCCGGCGACCGGGCGTTCGAGCATATCCGATGGCTCTCGCACTGGCACCGTGACTCCGGGATGGAGGGGTACTTCAAGGCGGCTGAATATGTCGTCCAGGAAGCCACGGCGGCCGGACTCGAAGACGTCAAGTTCATCGAGCAGCCGTTGCGTGGACCCAACTACACTCCCCGCGTTGGAGAGCTGTGGATGGTCGAGCCCGTCGAGGTGAAGCTGGCCGATATCGGCGACCATGCCGTCTATCTTGCCGATGGAAGCCACAGCGCCAACGTGACAGCCGAGCTCGTCTGGATCGGCAACGCGTCCGCGGCGGCAATGAAGGATGTCGATGTCAAAGGAAAGATCGTCTTGACGAACGGCTCACCCTCGACTGCGGTCTTCACGGCCGTCAACGCCAAGGGAGCCATCGGAATCGTTTCCTATCAGACGTCGGAAGGAAAGAACCCGATGGACTTTCCGGACCAAATCGGCTGGAACCGCATCAACATTACGCCTCCCGAAGGAAAACAAGGAACGTTTGCTTTCATTGTGTCACCTCGGAAGGGTGAAACGCTCCGGCGAATACTGGAATCGGACCAGGTGCAGGATTATTTCGGCACAGGCAAACGAGCCAGAGGGGGCCGGATCGTCCTGCGCGCGAAGGTGGAAACAGAGATCGGGAAATCTCCCGGCCGTACCGGATTTGTCGAGGGGTGGATTCGCGGCTCAACGTACCACGACCAGCAGATCATCGTAACGGCGCACTTGCAGGAAGAGAAAGGATCGGCGAACGACGACGGGAGCGGAAGCGCCAACTTGCTGGAACTTGGTCGCACGCTCGTGAAGCTGATTCGCGAGGGGAAGATGCAGCGCCCGCTCCGCGACATCCGCTTCTGGTGGACCGACGAAATCTCCTCCGAGTATCTCTATTTCCAGGATCACCAGGAGGATATCAAGAACTTTCTGGCGAACCTTCATCAGGATATGACCGGTGCGAATCAGGCCATGGGAAGCCGTGTTCAGCACCTCATCTTCGCGCCACATTCTCGGACATCCTATCTCGACGCCATCTTTGAAAGCGTCGGTACCTTTGTCATTCAAACGAACAACGCTTTTCTCGCCGCCAGCAGGCAAGGCAGCTTACCTCGACCTTTTACGCGACCGATCTTTTCTACCCGCGGAACCCGGCAAGGCTACAACGCGCGCTTCGTCCCCTGGTTCGGCTCCTCCGACCACATGACGTTTCTCGAAGGGGCCGTCGGCGTTCCTGCTGTCGCGATGATCAACTGGGACGATGACTATATCCATTCATCCGACGACGATCTCGACAAGATCGACCAAACACAACTCAAGCGAAACAACTTCATCATCGGTTCGATGGCGTACTTCCTCGCAAAGGCCGAGGAGAAGGATATTCCGACGATTGCCGGCGAAACGTATGCGCAAGGCACGAGGCGACTGGCGAATGACCTCCAGGTCTCGATGCAACTGTTGCACACGGCGGAAGGAAGTCCGGCCGATCGTTGGAAGGAAGCGCTGATCATCATCGAACAAGGCGTCCTGCGGGAACTTCGGGCGCTCAATTCTGTGCAGGCGTTCGACCGGCCTGGGAAGAATACCCCAGGAGTTATCAACGAGTTGGTCGAGCGGATGAAGAAGAAGGAGTCCGAACTCATTGCCGACTTACGCGCGTTCTACAAACAGATGCACGGCAACAATCCGAAGTCGGTCAAGCTTACCGAGTCTGAAATGGCCGCATCCAAGAAAACCCCAGCAAACGTCGCGTCGTTGAAGGATTACTTCTCCAAGCGACATATCGGAGCTCCACGAACCGAGATGCACGGCCTTATGCAGGATGAAGTATTCAACTTCGTCGACGGCAAGCGAAGCTACTTCGATATCTACAAGGCCGTCTTCGCGGAAGCCGCTGCCGCCGGATCGTGGTACTATGGAACGGTGACGCTCGATGATGTTGTCAAGCTCCTCGAAGCCGCCGTGAAAGCCGAGGCAATGACGTTGAAGTAACCATAGTAGCTGCAAACCAATAGCTTTCCTCCACCGGTTAATATCGATGAAGTGGATCAAGCTCCTCCTCTCCGCAGCGGCCTCCGTCGCACTCTGCTATATCCTGAACTTCCGGCAAGGCCAAGTTCCGCCCCTCGGCAAGTTCCTGAATCCGTTCGCCGGATTCTGGCTGAACAACGAAAGAATGGATGACCTTCCGTCGGAGCTTCGGCTACCCGGCCTAGACGAAATCGTTCACGTTGTTTGGGACGATAGAAGGATTCCGCACATCTTCGCCCGAAACGATCACGATCTGTACTTTGCGCAAGGGTACGTCACTGCCCACGAGAGGCTGTGGCAAATGGAGTTCGCAACACACGGCTCTGCAGGCCGTCTCGCCGAGATCATAGGACCGGCAGCACTTGAATACGATCGCTTTCGCCGCCGCATCGGTATGGTCTACGGCGCCGAGAACGGACTAAAGGCAATTCTGGCAGACTCGCTCGTACTCACGAACGCCGAAGCGTACGCCGCCGGGGTTAACGCGTGGACTCAGCACCTCGCCTACAAAGACTTGCCCCTCGAGTACAAGATTCTCGACTACCACCCCGAGGAATGGACTGTCTTCAAGAACGTGCTGCTGCTGAAGTACTTCGCCTGGACTCTCTCCTTCCGAAGCAACGATGCGGCCATGACGCGAGCGCGCACACATTTGGGCGACAAGGCGATAGATGAACTCTTTCCTATTCTCCCACCTTTCGTCGATCCCGTTGTTCCGCCAGGTACTACGTGGGACTTCAAACCCATACGGCTTCGCGAACCTGCGACAAAACAATCTAGCAGCAATCCCTTCGGTCAACGTGCGGTCGAGAGCGCCCCCTCTGCAGCAGCGACGCAGGATGAACAACAATTTGTCGGCAGCAATAACTGGGCGGTCTCCGGAAAGCTGACCGCAAGCGGCAATCCGATCCTGTGCAGCGACCCGCATCTGGGACTGACGCTCCCCTCCATCTGGATCGAAATGCAGCTTGTCGCCCCCGGGGTCAATGTTTACGGGATTACTTCGCCAGGCGCGCCGGGCATCATCTTCGGTTTTAATGACAGCATCGCCTGGGGACTGACAAACGCCGGATCAGATGCCCTCGATTGGTATGAACTGAAATTCAAAGATGAGTCGAAGCGCGAGTATTGGCATGCCGGACAATGGCGCTCAACAACGCGTCGAGTAGAATCGATCAATGTGCGAGGTGCCGATTCTGTCGTGGACACCATCATCTACACTCATCACGGACCTGTCGTGTATCCGGAGAACGAGAAACCGTTCGACTCCCAGGTGCCGGTTGGAACGGCCATGCGATGGACCGCCCTCGACGAATCGAATGAATCAATTGCCCTCTATAAACTCAATCGCGCTCGAAACTACTACGAGTACAGACAGGCCCTTGCCTCATTCGATGGCCCGGGACAGAACTTCGCCTTCGCGTCAGTCGGCGGCGACATCGCGATCGTCCACAACGGAAAATACCCGCTCCGCCAGAACCACCAGGGTCGAACCATCAGTGACGGCTCCGATCCTTCGGATGATTGGCAGGGATGGGTGCCCCACTCACAGTTGCCGTTTGCAAAAAATCCTTCACGCGGTTTCGTGAGCTCGGCGAATCAGACTCCTGCTGATCCAAGCTACCCGTACTACCTCGGCTACAGTTACGCCCCGCACGAGCGGGGAGCGCGCATCAACGACCTGCTGAAGCAGAAGAAGCAGATCACTCCCGAAGAAATGCTCGCGATGCAGAATGACCTCCTGAATCTTCACGCGAAGAAACTTCTCCCGACGCTCCTCTCTCTCGTCCGATCCCACCCGTTGAGTGAAGACGAGAAGACTTGTCTTCGAGAGCTGGAGGAGTGGAACCTCGAGAACCGCGCAACGCTTATCGCCCCTCGCGTATACGAATCGTGGTGGGGAGAGCTGTACGGCATGATTTGGATGGATGAAACCGATTCCGGACGCGTTGCGCAACCCGGCCGGGACGTAACGACGCATTTGCTCCTGAACAATCCCGCCAGCCCGTACATAGACGACAAACGAACCGAGCGGGTAGAGACATTCACTGATCTTGCGCTTGCCTCATTCCAGGTCGCGTGCTCGAGTTTGCAAAAGCGGCTTGGGCCTTTTGGACCTGCCTGGGCCTGGGGAAAGTCGCGCAGCACGAACATCCAGCACCTGGCAAGAATGCCGGGACTCGGTCGAATGAAGCTCGAGACGAACGGCAATCACAATACCATCAACGCGATCACGACCGGTGCCGGCCCGTCGTGGCGGATGGTCGTTGAACTGGGAAGTAGCATCAAGGCCTGGACCGTTTATCCGGGCGGACAATCCGGGAATCCCGGATCGCCGCACTATGACGACTTCCTCACGAATTGGCTTGAAGGAAAAGCGTATGAGGTTCTGTTCCTTCACTCCGCCGACGGTCAGCATGAGCGCATCGCGGCACGGACACTCATGCGAGGTGGAGAATGAGGCACATACTCCTGTCGGCTGCCGCCATGCTCATTCTGCAGCTCCTCACCCCGTTCTGGTGGTGGATCATGGTTGTTCCGTTCTTCTTTGGGTTTGTGAATGGAGGATCGGGATGGAGATCGTTCCGCCTCGGGATGATG
>Ga0209212_1007845_pt1 | contig 11630 bp, 10 predicted proteins | sample RifGroC2_FD_183996 | JGI IMG/M metagenome (GOLD analysis project Ga0209212, IMG submission 183996) | Groundwater microbial communities from Rifle, Colorado, USA - Groundwater C2 (SPAdes) (version 2) | ecosystem: Environmental > Aquatic > Deep subsurface > Groundwater | place: Rifle, Colorado...
TTCCGAGAATGACCTTCCCGCCCGTGATCGGCAGCAGTTCATTGGCCGGCGGTTCGCCGGTCTCACGGCAAATCTCCCAGAATGGGAGCTGAACAACCTGGTCGATGGGCAGCTGGCGGATCAGCACAGAGGAGGTCTCCAGATGGATGCGCTCATGCTCGATCCCCATCATGATCGCCCACCATGGTGATTCCCAGGTGATCGGCAGAGTCAGCGGCAGGGTGCGGATCAGATTGTCCATCAACTTGCGGACACTGGCCCGGTATGCCTTGACCTCTTGGCGTGTGGGCCAGTCATAGTGCCGTTCGTCCAGGTCGTCCCAGGACATCTCATCCACGCCAACGGCGAACATGGATTCGTATTTGGGGTTGATGCGCTGGTCGATCACCCGGGCGATGGTCAGCTTGTTGATGAAAAAGGTGGCGGTGTGGCCGAAGTAGAAGATCAGCGGGTGGCGTAACCGGTCGGCTCGCAGGTAGAAGGTCTCGTCGTATTTGAGGGACTCATAGAGCTTTTCGTCGATGTCATAGGTAGCGTGAAAGTAGGTCAGGATTTCGGCCCGCTTCTGCTCCGGATCGCCTTGGTTGAGGATGATGGTGTGCGTTACGCGCTGAGTCATAAGGTCTCCATTTTTATAAGTCGCCTGTCGATGTTACAATTCCTGACCCTTGGCGGAAAAGCCCTGTGGATCTGCCTGTCATATGGTCCAGTATATCTCAACCTGGATAATCGACAAGCCGGCTGTTGCGTGTCAGCGAAAGATGATCCGCTACCAGCTTCCGGATGTGTCAGGACCATGGGGTTGCTGATGTTTGCATTTAGCATCGAACATGCTAGTATGGACCAAAATCCCTTCCGGATTAAAAGGGCTACCATGACATTTTTCAGAACAGTGGTAATCGCGGCAGGCATGCTTTTTACGCTGGCATTGTATGATACCCGTTTTTCCTGCGTTCAGGCCAAGGCGGCAACTGCCAGGGACGTTGACGCTGCGGCGGCTGCACCGGCAATACCGCCTGCTGAGGCTGTTTCTGCGGACACAACGGAGAAGGTTAAGAAAAAAGCGGCTGTGAAGCGTAAGAAAAAGCGTATAAAAAGCGCCAAAAAGATCACTGCAACCATTGTCGAAGACGCATCCGCAGGAAAACTTACGGTCAATCAGGTCATGGAAGTCCTGAAGACGACGCGGGACTTTTCCGGTAAGAACCTGAGCGGTCTCAGGCTTGTGGGAATCAATCTGGGCAAGTGCAACCTTAAGGGGGCCGATCTGAGTCATGCCAATCTTGAGCGGGCCGATCTGGGCGAATCTGACCTTGAGCGGGCCGACCTGACTGGTGCCAACCTGAAAATGGCCAATCTGCGGCTGAGCGGCATGACCGGAGCAAATCTTGATGGCGCCATTCTTGATGGCGCCATCTGGAAGGATGGGAGAATTTGCGCCGCAGGGTCCTCCGGTTTGTGCCGGGATCTAGCTAGCCCATCTTTTGCAAGATAACCTGTTGTTCCTGTTTTAGCTGATCCAAATCAGAGGAAGTAGTGAATGAATAAGTGGTTCGTCGAAATATTGGTTTTGCTTCCCATCTTGATTATATGCTGGCAGTTCTACTCTTTTTCGGTTTCCCGCAAAAGGGAAGAAAAGCAGCGACGCTGTCAGGTTTTGGGAATTGTGTATATGGTGTTCGGAGTGCTCGCACTGGTGTTTCACGATATTGTAATTGTGACCATGGGGTTGATTCTGATCATGATGGGATTAAGACTGATTGCGCATGGGCTTGATCGAATGGATAAGAGAGTGTTTATCGACATCTACAAGGATGACCGTTAAACCTGCTCCCGGCTGAACCGCTTAAGCCGGAAATATGATGCGCGCTCAACGAAGATGAAAAATAAAATTTTATCTGCTGTTTACAGAATATTTTTGTAGACTGTCAGCCCTATTCTCTCGTACCCTGTAAAAATAATAAGAACAGGCTTTGCAAAGCCACATTACACAACGAAAGGTTATACCATGGCACAGGCACAGAAGGGCGACAAGGTTAAAATCAATTACATCGGAACTCTCGAAGACGGAACGGTTTTCGATTCCACTCTTGAAGATGAGTGCAACCAGGATGAGTGCGATTCCGAAGAATGCAGCGACGATGATTGCGGCTGCGGCTGCGAAAGCGGTCCCATGGAGTTGACCATCGGCGCGGTGGAGCTTTTTCCACAGATCGATGAGGCATTGATCGGGATGGCGCCCGGCGAGAAAAAAGCGGTTGTCATACCTGCGGTCGACGCCTTTGGCGAGTATGAGCAGGAAAAGGTATTCACTGTTCCCCGCAGTGATCTTCCCGAGGATCTCAAGCCTGAAGTCGGTGATGAACTCGTGCTTTCCAACGAAGATGATGAAGATCTGGGTGTTGCCGTTGTAGAAGTAACTGACGAAAGCATAACCTTTGATGCCAATCATCCCTTGGCAGGGGAAGACCTCACCTTTGAAGTGGAGCTTCTGGAAATCGTATAGAAAATCGGTCCACAATGCATCAACGGCCCAGGAGGTTTCTCCATGGGCCGTTTTTGTTTATATCATCTTTGTGTGGTTCAAGAGGATTACTTGCAACGCTCGGCACGGACTTGCTGGTTATGGCGCGCCAACTCACGAAGGTGACGGAGCAGCTCGGATTCGCTAAGCAGTGAGTTCTGCACGAAGTACCTGCCGATCGGTTTTTGGATGAATCGTTGGTGAAGCAGAAGGATGTTGAGTTGGGACTGGCTGAGGTGGCCCAGTTTCAGTGCGCGTTCGCCAAATGGGCAGACAAGATGGGTTGCGTGTAAAATTGTTGATACGGTTTCCTGGTCTATCCATCCCCAGCTGCAGGCAAATTCCCCAAGAGGGGGGCGCAGGCTGCGCTGCCACAGTAAGGAACGAACCAGCGCCTGATAGGAAACAGCCCCGCTGTAATACAGGTACAGACCGGTTTTTAATTCAAGAGTGGGAAAAGGACCGTTGTAATAGCGTTCGTTGTGGGATCTTTCGACCTTTTTCATCGGAGTCGGTGCCTTGCGGGTGCCGGCAACCCGTAAGGGGATGACAGCCTTCCGATCCCGCAGGAAACCGTTCAGGACTTCATAGGCTTCAACCGAGCGGCGAAACAGTTCCGTATGATTTGCCTGGCTGCTGCCCGCTGCCAATGCATCCGGATGACATTGCCGTGCCCGCTTGCGATATGCATTACGAACCCCTTCAGGTTGAAGGTAACACAGAAACTCTCTCGTTACCTCCACATCAGGTCCGAACAGGATGCGGCATGCATTAATGAGTTTTGTCTCTTGGTTCGGTGCCATGGGCAGCGGCCTCGGTAAAGGGAAATCCAAGCGTCAGATGATTTCAATCTTATACATCAAATCAGGTATGAATGGCTAGTAGGTATGCTCTAATTTTTGCTGCACGGGGTGAACAAACATCAGGTTGATTAATCAAACTGTAAATGGGTGCTGTAAGGCGGCAGTTAAGCGGGAATTTTTTTTTGCAGCAGGATTTTGACCGTGTTCCCAATGATGACCTGGCAACAATTGATTACTATACACGTAATTTTTTTAAAATAACAGGCTGTCTTTTTTGAAATCTGCAGGTATAGTTGATTCAGGTAGTACTACCAAGCAACAGACTGACGACACAAGGGGGAAAATTAATTTCAGAGCAAGATACTCCGGAAGAAAATTTATGTGTCAGTACCTGTCCGGTGTCAAGTAAGTGCCGGAATGACCCTTGAAAAGGGTACAATGGAAATCAGATAATAATTGAGGCCCGCGAAAAATGCGGGCCTTTCATTTTATGTGCACGAAATTAACCTGGGATGTGGCGCGCTGCCAATGCAGTTCGCATACGCCGCAGGCCCTCAATCAGAAGGGATCGTGGACAGCCGAAGTTGAGCCGGATGAAGCCGGGGGCATCAAAGTCAGCGCCGTCCGAAAACCCCACCCCTGCCGCCTCGAAGAATTGTACCGGCTGCTCGATTCCTGTCTGGCGGGCATCGATCCAGGCCAGATAGGTTGCCTCCACGTGTGCCATGGACAACCCAGGCATCCTGTTGACCTCTTCCGTCACTAAATCCCTGTTGCAGCGCAGATAGGAGATCAATTCCCGCTGCCATTCTCCTCCCTTGCTGTAGGCTGATTGTGCGGCGGTTAAGCCAAGTGTGTTTACATGCGGCACGATCTTTCCCATGGCTTTTCGGAAGGCCCTGCGAAGCGTGTGGTCGGAAATGACGGCAAATGAACAGCCCAAGCCGGGGATATTGAAGGTCTTGCTCGGGGCAAGGAGGGTAATGGTGCGGCGCGCGGTTTCCGCCGAAAGGGTGGCGATGGGGATGTGCATTTTGTCATCGTCCAGTACCAGACCTGCGTGGATCTCGTCGGAACAGATGATCAGGTTGTGTTGCTCGGCAACCTCGGCGAGTTGAATCAGTTCATCCCGTGCCCAGACGCGACCAACCGGATTGTGCGGGTTGCAGAACAGCAGAAGTCGTGTCCGCTGGGTAATTGCCTGCTCCAGATCTGCCGGGTCCCATCCCCAGTGCCCGTTCTTCAACTGTAATGGAACCTTGATCAGGGTACGTTGCGACAGGGGTGGCGCCGACATGAAAGGGGGATAGATCGGGGTGAAGGTGAGCACCTCATCGTTATTGTCTCCAATAGCCCGACAGGCGACATTCAGTCCTGTCACCAGTCCCGGAAGCCAGACGATCCATTCTGGCTCTGCCAGCCAGCCATACTCCCGCTTCAACATGTCAAGGACCGTTGCCACCAGTTTCTGCGGAGGTGATGTATAGCCGAAAATGCCGTGACTTACCCGTTCGTGCAGCGCTTCAATGATGGCAGGGGCTGTGCGGAAATCCATATCCGCCACCCACAGGGGGATGATGTCACGCCCTCGATATCGATCCCATTTTTCGCTGGACGTATTGCTGCGATCTATGATTTTGTCAAAATCTGAACCGGATTCGCTCATGGTTCTTGCTCCAGGTTCCTGCCGGCGCCTAATTGAAGTTGGCCAGGATATATTCGGCAATCGCCTGGGCATCCTTGTCAGAGATAGTTGCCTCGTCAAAGCGGATCATGCGTGAGATGGGATGACGCATGATGTTGACGATTGCCTCGGGGGTGGCGATGTTACGTTTTCTGAGAGCCGAGCCGCGAAGGGTCCTCTGGCGGTCGCTAACATTACCGCCATCGGGATGGCAGGGTGAGCAATACTGCTTAAACAGCGCTTCTCCTGTTCTCAACTGAGTCTGTTGCGCCAGAGATGCTTGAGGAGCGGGCGTTGCCTGGGTGACGGGCATCTTCTGAGGCTCCTCCTGTCGACATCCTCCAAGGACACATATCCCGCTTACAAGTACTGCACATACAGATCTGGCTGACAGGTTCATAGAGTTTTCCTTGCGCTCCTCAATACCTACTGGGTGGTCGTTGACCGCCTTGCCTTTTTAGGCTCAATGAGGATCAGGTTTCAAGTATATCTCAGAGGGTGGTCAGGTCAAATATGCTCTCTACGCAGTGGCATTGAGGTGTTGATGCAGATTTTTTTGCGTAGAGGGCACGGTCACAGGTAATCGGGTGCGTTAATGTTTGACTTTGGCCCTAATTTGGGTATTATTTTAATGAAATTTATTAGTATTTATAATTTGTGTTCCATAAGGAGGCAATGATGCTATCCAGCATGACGATTCGCAGCAAGATTTTAGCGGTTTTTTTGGTGATCACCTGCTTGACGGTACTTCTGGGAATATTCGCCCTGGTACAGATCGGCAAGGTTGACGAACAATCCCAAGATATGGCAAGGAACCTGCTGCCATCAGTTGTTAATCTGGGTGTTATCGACAGCCAGTTGAATCTCAATCGACGGGGTGAGATTCAGGCCTGCACAAAAACCACCCCCGAGGAGTTTGAACGCTATTTAAAGCGTCAGACTGAGACTGCGGAAAAGGTCGGCCAGGCGATAGCTGCCATGGAAAAATTCCGTCTGACGCCCGATGAAAGGAAGATGCTGGACGGATTAAAAGGTCTCACTTCCGCATATTACAAGGATTCATCCCAAACTTTCGAAATTTCCAAGACCGGTGACCTTGAAGAAACAACAAAATACATGCGTTCGGTCAGCAAGAAGAGTTACGATGCGGCCCAGAAAAGTGCAAACGATCTGATTGAATTTAACAGAAAAGAGTCTGTTGAAGCGGCCAGGCATGCCGAGGACATCTACGCTTCTGCCAAATACTGGATTATTGGGGCTATTGTTGCCTGTGTTGCTGCCGCAATCCTGCTCGGAGTGCTGATCGCCGGTGCCATCTCTGCTCCGATACGCAGGCTGGCGGATGAGGCCAACAAGGTTGCAGCCGGTGACCTGAGGGTGCAGCTGGTACAGGGAGGCAAGGACGAAATTGGTCAGATGACCGGAGCCTTTGCCACTATGATCGACAATCTCAGAACCATGATCGGCAAGATAGAGGAGGCATCCAATCGTGTAACCACAACATCCGGCGAGGTGTACAGCACCTCCGAGCAGATGGCAACCGGAGCTGAAGAAGTCGCTTCCCAGGCGGGTACCGTGGCAACTGCCGGCGAGGAGATGTCGGCAACTTCCGCTGATATCGCCCAGAACTGCCAGATGGCTGCAGACTCGGCTAACCGGGCAAATGAGTCGGCCGCATCCGGCGCATATGTGGTTCAGGATACGGTTAAATGCATGTACAAGATAGCCGAACAGGTCAATACAACGTCGAAAACAGTTGAGAGCCTTGGGGCACGTTCGGACCAGATCGGGCAAATTGTGGGCACCATCGAGGATATTGCCGATCAGACCAACCTCCTTGCGCTGAACGCTGCCATTGAGGCGGCAAGGGCCGGTGAGCAGGGGCGGGGATTCGCTGTGGTTGCCGATGAGGTCCGGGCGCTTGCCGAGCGAACCACCAAGGCAACACGTGAGATCGGCGAAATGATCAAGGCGATTCAGACTGAAACAAAGGGTGCGGTTGCAGCCATGGAGCAAGGGGTCAGGGAAGTCGAGAATGGCACTGTTGAAGCGGGTAAATCAGGTGAGGCGATCTCTGACATCATGAATCAGATCGGCGTCCTGCAGACCCAGGTCAATCAGATTGCCACGGCAGCCGAGGAACAGACCGCCACGACCTCGGAAATCAGCAGCAATATGATGCAGATTACGGAGGTTGTCCAGCAGACCGCTCGTGGTGCGCATGAGTCGGCAGCAGCGGCCAGTCAATTGAACAATGTTGCCGAAGAGCTGCAGCGTCTGGTAAAGCAGTTCAGGCTATAGTAACATATAAGAAGTTTTTACCTCGTATTTGATCTGCATCAAGAGCTGTTTGGAGTTTTGTGATACAATGACCCTATTGATGTAATAATAACTTCGTGTAAAGGGACCCCATGACCACTACAAGTGAAATCATTGTGACCGCAACTATATGGCTCTTGACGGCCTCTGGCATGTTTTTCGGACTGCGTGCCGCATGGCGCCGGAGAAAGCAGCGATGATGCCCGTTACCTTCACCGCCATGATTGTTGAAGAAGCGTCTCCGAAGAATTTCACCCGGAGCATACGCGCAAGGCAGGTTGCTGAGTTGCCGGCAGGTGATCTGCTGGTAAAGGTCCACTATTCGTCGCTGAACTTCAAGGATGCCCTCTCGGCGTGTGGCCGTCCTGGCGTTACGAAGCAGTATCCACATACACCCGGCATCGATGCCGCCGGAGAGGTGGTACAGTGCAGCGATGGTTCATTTGCCCCGGGTGATCAGGTGATTGTTACCGGCTATGACCTGGGGATGAATACCTCAGGCGGCTTCGGCCAGTATATCCGCATCCCTTCACATTGGGCGGTGCGTCTGCCCGATGGGCTGACCCTGAGGGAAAGCATGATCATCGGTACTGCCGGATTCACCGCCGGGCTGTCGGTCTGGAAGCTTGCCAGTAACGGAGTGCAAACTGGCGACGGCGAAATCCTTGTTACCGGTGCTACCGGCGGGGTGGGGAGTATTGCCGTCTCCCTGCTGGCCAAGGCAGGTTATCGGGTTGTGGCGGCCACTGGCAAGAGCGCGGAGAGGGATTACCTGCTCAGGCTCGGCGCTGTCGAGGTAATAGGGCGCGATGAGGTCCTGGCGGGGGTGGAGCGACCCATGATGAAGGAGCGTTGGGCCGGAGTTGTGGATGTGGTGGGTGGGGATATGCTCGCTGCTGCCATAAAGTCCACCCGCTACGGTGGTACGGTTACCTGCTGCGGCTTGGTGGGGTCCGCTGAGCTGCCAATCAACGTCTTCCCCTTTATTTTGCGTGGCGTCAGTTTGCTGGGGATCGATTCGGTGCAGTGTCCGCGGGATCCGCGACTTGCCGTGTGGGAACTGCTTGCCGGTCAATGGAAGCCGGACACCCTGGAAACAACCGCCGAAGAATGCACCCTCCAGAACCTTGAGGGGAAGATTCAGGCCATCCTGGCCGGTAATATGCGCGGCCGTACCCTGGTAAATCTTCTGGAAAGCTAGGCCGTTGGGGCAATTGCACCAAAGCAATCCTGTAACACTGCAACAAACCGGTCTTCCAGGCAGGCAAATTGTTTTGCGCTGTACTGGCCGCTATATCTGACAAATGCCAGGAATGCCTCCTTCAGTATCCGGTTAAGATCACCTCCGTCAACTCCCGCTGGATTTCCCAAGTGCCGGCAGCCATACTGTCCGCTATCTGTAACCCTCCTGTTCATATAAAGATCATCGATCCGGATAAAGTATTCCGCCGACAATCTCCTCATGGCGTAACAGACCTTTGCCACCTGAACGTTTGCAAACCGGTAGCTGGCCTCAAAGGGCAGATTCTGGTCCAGAAGCAAGCGATCTTCCTGCTCGAATTTAGACCATGCCCTGGAACCATACAGCACGATCTGACTGTGATACAGCATGTTGATCGTCTGGTCGTGATGGGACAGCAGTCCCAGTTTTTCCAGCAGGATGTAGTTTTCGGTCAGTTCGTCCAGGGTTGCATCCGGCTCGAACATGATGAAACCTACGGAGAGGGTAATTGGGCTGTTCTGAATGCACTGCACGGCCCGTATGATCTGCTTCTTTGTGATGCGCTTGTTGATGCGCTGCAGGGCGGCATCACAGCCCGACTCGATGCCGAGAAACAGACTGGCGGCACCATTGTTGGCCAACATGTTCACGAGGTGCTCATCAATGGTATCGACCCTGGTTTCAAATCCGAAGGGGAGGTTATGCCCCTTCACGATCTCGCTTATGGTCTTGACGCGATCTTTCTGCTGGGCGCCGTAGCCGATAAAGCTTGGGTCGATGAAATAAAGACTACTGATCTCTCTTCGTTTCAGGCGCAGCTCCAGTTCTCTTTCAAAGGAAGCAATGCTTCTTTCCCGCCGTTGTCGGCAGCCGTAAAACGGATTGATGAAGCAGAAACTGCAATCACCGAAACAGCCCCGGCTGGCTGCAATATTCATGGTGCTGTAGGTGCAATTCGCCCCGAGATCATCAGGTGCAGGAAGCAGTGACAGGTCAGAGATCACATCCCGGCGTTGGAAGGGAAGTTTACCCAGATAAAGGCCTGGCACAGGACGTAAGTCTTTGTCTCTGCAAAAGGAGTGGAGCAGTTCCTGAAGGGTCGCTTCGAACTCGCCGACCATGATGAAATCCAGTTGCGGGGCATACTCTGCCAGTCTTTGGTGCGATAACGTAGGGAACAGGCCGAAGGCGCCGATACACCGGGCTGACCCTGTCTTCAGCAGATCCAGAACGGCACGCACGCTATTCTCCTCCCCCCAGGCGTAAACCCAGTGGAAAAGAATGATATCGGCTTCCGCGTCAAGTATCCTGTCTGCGATGGTTCTAGCGTCGTCAGCACTGCATGTAAAGTCAAGGTATGCCGGCTCCCAGCCCGCTTCACGGGAAACTGACAGCGCATAGCCGCTGTTGAGACTTGCCGATAGCGGGGCATTGGCGACATCGTTGTAATGCTGGATTGTTAAGGGGCGCGGGTTTTCGACGATCAAAAGTTTCATGACATAAAACTCATTCAATCAGAAGCAGTCCGACATACTGGACAAAGTCGGCACTGCTTTTGATAGGCTGCACGGGGATGCCGCATGACTCTGCCAGGGCAAAGACATCGCAGCCGCAGGACTCGAGCGAGGGGCGACGTTTTTCAGGAAAACGGCATTGGTTCTCAGGGCAGCTGTCACACCAGGTACAGGGACCGCCAGTAAAGACCATTGCCTTTTTACAGCCTGTGAGAAAGGCGGCTGCCTCCAGTTCCAGTAATCTTCTCTGGAAATCCGGTAAAGGCGGCTGTCCGGCCACGACGACCGCCTTTGAATAACAGCCCAAAAGCTCCTTGAACTCGTCACCTGTCAGGGAATGGGGCGGACAACTCCACTTTTTTCCATAAAACATGCAGCCATAGGTGCATTTGGCCTTGACCCACGGTTCAACTGCAATGCTTGCGGGATCGATTACTGCAGCTTCAAAGAATCCGAGGGCAAGGGCCTTGTGCCTGAGTTGGAAGATCAGATCCGGTTTTTGCATGGTGCGGCGCTTCCTGGAAGCGATAACCGCGTGGGAATAGGAGGGGAGTTCCATGACATCGGTATGGATGAAGCCGGCATTAGCAAGCATCTGCATGGTTTCATCAAAGCTGTAAGCGCGGCCGTTATAGGTGTTGACCATCATATGCAGGTCATACAGAGCCCCAAAGCTGTTCCCGTCGATAAAGAAATCGTGGATGACCAGCAGGCCGTCTTGGTGCACGATCTCCTTGATCTGTTCAAGGATGGCTGTGATTTCCTGTTTGCTGTAGCAATGGATGATGTTGGACGCCACAACGATGGAAGCAGAGCCTTTATAGCGGGCTATAAAACCATCGAGTTCTTCCGGGTCGAGAAGATTGCAGGCATGGGTCGTTATGGCCCGATTCTTTATCTGCTCGACCACCTCCGCCAGATCACAGGCTATGGCCTGCCAACGCGGGTGTCTTGCGGTAAATTCCGTGAGGTAGGTGCCGTCTCCGGCGCCTATGTCAATGATCACGCCTGTATCTGCTACAGGTGGAAAGGCGTCCCACAACTCTTTTGAGCGAATTATTGCTGCCTCGTGCATGGCACTTTGAAAGAGATTCAAGCGATCCGCGTACTCTTGCGCTGATTTGTCGGCAGCCAAAGCCCCCTGCCCCTTATGCAGGATCGTATCCAGGCCATTCCAGGTGCCTGCCAGGATCTGCTCAAATTCCAGGACGCCCAGTTGGTTTGAGTCACTACCCCTGAACAGATATTTCCTGGAAAACTGCGAAAGATAAAGGCAGTTGTCGTAGCGTTCAAGGATGCCGTTGCGAGCCAGAAGATCCAGAAAGCGAGCACCTTCCTCTGCCTTTATACCAGTGGCCTCAATGATGTCTGCTTCACTGCAGCCATCCTGTCCCACGAGATCAATAATGCCGGATTTCACCGTCTGGGTGATGACGGCCGCCAATCTGTAGCCTGTCAGGATGTCGCAAAAGGTTTTGTATGAAGAATCTGAAGGTGCTATGCGCATCGCTGCTCAGGCCAGATTGAAGTTATTCTGATACGCCATCAGGGTGTTGATCATCAG
>Ga0209212_1007847_pt1 | contig 11628 bp, 8 predicted proteins | sample RifGroC2_FD_183996 | JGI IMG/M metagenome (GOLD analysis project Ga0209212, IMG submission 183996) | Groundwater microbial communities from Rifle, Colorado, USA - Groundwater C2 (SPAdes) (version 2) | ecosystem: Environmental > Aquatic > Deep subsurface > Groundwater | place: Rifle, Colorado...
ACATTCTGCAGCAAACCGGGACGCAGGAAAAAGAATAACCGCCGGGTATCATGGGAATTTCAGGAGGCGAGGCCTACGAAACTGCCGGGGAACTTCGGTTTAGATGGGCTGTCCGTATCCACCCACTCGGGCTGCATGTTCTGCCAGGTCAGGATGTGAAAGAGTTCGTGGGCGAAGTCGAACGCCCTCCGGCCGTCTGGCTCTCTGCGGTTGATGAGAATAGTGTTGAACTCCGGCAGGTGGCATGCTGCCCCGGAGATTGATACTCCCCCCCGGACATCCACGAAGAGGACAAGGATATCCAGCCTTTCTTCGGCGATCCCGGGCAAGGTCGCCGCGGGAGTTTCCCCAAGGTTCCAATTTTGGTGGAGCCGATCCGCCGCGTCCCAAGCGGCTTCATAGGAACTCCGCTCGGAAAGCCCGAGTTGGGCGACCAGCGGATTGAACAACTCGCCGAGCTCGGCTCTCAGGGCCCGGTACATTGCAATCCATCCGCCTGCCTTCTCCTCGAAGGCGTTTAGAACTTCCGGTTCGGCCTGCGCCCGCCAGCTGAAAGCGCCCTCACCGACTAGTCGGAACGGATCGGTGAAATACTCCAAGTCCCTGAGCAGGAGCTTCATCAAGGAAAGCAGTTCTGCCGTGGAGACTTTCCTCGTTCCGTTTTCGATGGCGGACAGGGTCTGCCTGTCTTTGAATCCCAGCTGTTCGGAAAGCTCCTTCTGGTTCAGTCGAATACTCTCTCGCGCCGCCTTGATCCGCTCACCGACCATACGGTTGAAGTCTTTGCGAGTTTCAGCGGTCATGTTTCGCCTCTCCCCCAGTGGCTATACTCACTGTTTTTGCATGTTAATCTTGCAAATAATAATACGCAATAATATATTTCGTGTCAACGATAATCGTCTAATGCGGCAACGTATTGAAATAAAACGAAATTATTGCCTTTAGGACGGACTAGTACCAAAAATCGGGATAGTCAACCTTTGACGAGCCTACCCTTCGGCTTTCCATTTCTCCACCTGCTCATGGAGGTAGGCGAAGAACTTGGGACGCTTGCGGGCGAAGACGGGGAAGGTGGACAGAATATGTGCGATCTCACCCGATGTGAGACCAAAGGTCGTCGCAACAACCTTATTTGCAATCCATAGTTCCTCAAACAAGTCATCATTGTCGGAGAGAGATGAGTAACCCCTGTTTGCAATTATGGAACGCGTCGTTACCTCCGGGATTCCTCTCGATCTTTCTATCTCCGGGACTGCGAGTCGAGAGACATAGGTCCAATTGAGGTGCGTGCCCGCTGTTTTCAGGCGCGTCGTGAAGTCAATAACGAAGCTGTTCAGAATCGCAACGGCTCGATCCGGCGGTAGGACAACATCCTGCAAAACACCCAACGTATTTCCGGCGCAAGACCGCTCTGGCAGGACGGCGGCGATGCAGGTCCGCTCATTCGTATTGCTGGCGATGTCGCGGAAAACCAGTTTTTTGCCGGGATCGGGAGGACGGCCGTTCCTTGATTCGGCTTTCTCGACGTTCACCCAGCGTTCGACAGGCTTGATGTCCACAAGAAACTGCTCGATGTGCTTCCCCTCGTACAGCGGCCAGAAGCCTTTTTCCGCCATCGCGGTGCGGACCTCGGCGAAGGGAGTCGACGTATCGGCGGGCCAGTTAAGACCGCAGACCTCGCGGGGTGTCCAAAGCCGCCCGTCGGGTCGCGTCCAGAGGTCACGGTCGTTCGTCATGTGATATTCCGTGTAGAACTTCGCGTTCCACGTCCCCGGCCCATGGTCCCCAAGGAGGGACCGGGGTTCCATTCCCGGCAGGAGACCGTACATCTTCAGAACGATCTCCCGGTCACGCTCCGAGCGGTATTCAAGGAAGGCAAGAGTCCCGGGGGATAGTCTCTCCAATTCGGCCTTCCGGATCATGACCGTCCACGGTTTCAGGCCGTCGTCCGATAATTCTTCGATTTCGTGGCGCATGAAGGCAGAGGGGAAGCCGTCCATGGAGGGGGTCGGACCTTCTCCTGCACCATCACCGATCTTTTCGAGGACCAGGCAGACGAACTTGTAGCTCGAATGGATGTTGAAGATCTTCTTCCGGTTCTCAAACCCGTAGAAGTTGAGAACCCGGGATTCATCCAGAACGAGGTGACGAAGGCCCGTGCACCCTTCGTTGTTGTACAAGGCGCTCGGCACGAGGTATCCGAGACGGCCACCGACCTTAAGGATTTTATGGCCCCGATCCATAAAAAATTTGAAAAGGTCCGGATCGCCCCCGGTGGATTTTCCGTCCACCTCCCAGTCAACGTGCCGGTAGTCTCCCCCCTTCTTCAGGCAGGCAGCCGTGATCTTCTTATTGCGGGCATACTCCTCGAAGGAAGCCGCGAGCGTGAGGTCGGCGGTGTTAAGTTCCCTGATACGGGCGTCAAGTTCTCCACCGGCATACGCCCGGATGAGGACATCCGCACTGCTGTAAAATTCCTTGCGGTCCGGCTTGACCTTGTCCCAAGGCGGGTTCCCGATAACCGCATCGAATCCCTTGTGTTCCCCGCGAAAGATCTCGGGAAACTCCAGCTCCCAATGGAAGAACCGCTCCCGGGTTCTTACCTCCAGGAACTTCGGCCACCACGGTTGCCTTTCACAATAACCTCGAAGATCCGTCGCCTGGAGGACAGCGTCCCACATGGACCAGATCTCCGGGATGAAGGCGGCGGCGTTCCGCAGGTCGAAGAGAAGCCGGGCGTGGGCGATGCACACCTCGGCGCGCCTCAGCCGGTCCGCCTTATATTCGTACTCGCCGGGAGTGTCGCGGCGCACATCCCGGGGCAAGCTCGCGTCGATGAGAAGCCGCTCGTCAAGGGCCGTCGCGATTTCGATATCGATGTTCCCCTCGAAGAGTCCCCGTTGTCCCCGATAGGCCGGGGACGACGGGTGAGCGGGTTCGTGGAGTCTCTCCAGCCAGGTTCCCAGAAGAGAATTGCCGCATCGTATGTGATGGTCGAAAAAAGAGAGCGGGCGGTCTCCCGCCAGAGATTCGATCCAGAGGGCGACCTGGGCCAGCTGGACGGCCATGGGGTTCAGGTCCACGCCGTAGAGGCACCGTTCGACGATGCGTCGTTTGCACCAGGCTTCCCCGTCCCTCTCCCACTCAGCCCGGACTGCTTCGCAAAGATTTCTTCCCGGATGAAAGTCTGGCGGAGGGTCTTGACCTTGTTCGGACCGGTACGCTTCGAACAGCTTCCTCCCGAGGTACCGCGCGGCGCCCACGAGAAAATGGGCCGATCCACAAGCAGGGTCGATGACACGCAACGCCTCGATCTCGGCGGAGACCTTCCCGGCAACGAGGCCTTCGAGGGCTTTCCGTACCAGGAATCCGACGATCTCCTCGCGGGTGTAGAACGACCCGCTCGATTTTCTCGCCCCGCCCGGGACAAAGTGGAATTGACCGGGCGAAAGCCTCCGGATCAGACGCGCTCGAGCTCCCTTCTTGAGCCCCTTCTCCTCTTCCCCCTCCTCTTCGTCGTTGGCCTCCTCCTCGTTCTCCTCTTCCTCTTCTTCGCCCCCCTCGTCTTCGACCAAGGCGGGATGTAGCCGCCCGGCCACCGTTCCTGCGACGATTCCCTCAGGTCCGCAGAGAGAAAGTTCTTTCTGAGCGCAAAGCCGAACCACCTCTGCCGGAGGCAGGATGAACTCCCTTCCCTGCACCCGGAGCTCGATCATTTCTTCTTCCGCCACCCTCGGCTCGTATTCCAACAATCCTTCATAGACTGCACCGAGATGCTCGATGGCCAGCTCCCGGAAAGAGACTCGCTCCCGCCCCACCCCTCGCCGTGGACGGGTCGTCCCCAAGTTGAGCAGAAGCTCCGCAACAATCGAGTCGGGGAGTCTTACGGTCGCAAGGAAAGATCCTTCCCGCGTGGTTTCGCTGAACAAGGTCCCACCTCGCGGGGGGATATTCGAAAGTCCCGGCAACGCCGGCAGGCCTTGGTCGTAGATCCTGAAGAGAGCGAGCAGCTGCTCCCAATGGCCGAAGCGGTTCCCCGGGATCTCCCGTCGCTTCGTCTTCATGAGCCGTCCGACAAGGCGGTCCAGGGAGTAACTCTCCAGGTAGAACCCGTGCGTTTGCAAACGCTCATCCCGGCTCTCCGCGTAAAAGATGAAGAGAAGTCGGTAGAGGGCCTGGAGGGCGGCATCCCTCAAGGTCAAGAGCGCAGGTTCCGGAGCGAAACGGTCGAGCCGTTCCCGGACATCAGTTAGGAATGCCTGAATCAACAACTCCGCGGAACGGAACACCGCATCCTTGAGGTCCTCGGACACCTTTGCGCTATGTTTCCTCGATTCCTCCTCCAGCAGGTCGATCGCGCGCGTCCCATCCGGACCAGGAGTGAAGATCTCCGCACAAAGGATCTGGTAGGCAAGCGCCAGGGATTCCAGGTCCTCGGATTCCGCCGCTGTCGCGAGAGAAAGATCGAAGTATGCGTTCTTCGCACCCTCCCCGGGTCTTCGGACCAGCCGCAAGACATCGGGAGTGAGGATGAACCCGTAACGAAATCCATGTTCCGTAAGCGCCCTGTCGATGCATCCTCTCGTCGAACGGGCTTCCAGTTCCTCCTGGTCGGGGAGAAGAAGGGCGGCCGCGAGAGTCTTCCGCGAGTCTCCCGGATCGTCCGCCCGTACGAGCAGGCGGACCTGAGGATCGCCGCCATCCTCCGTTATCACGTAACCAAAGAGGTCTCCGAGGATCGGGCGGGCATACCGTTCCCGGAAATCCGCTGCGGGGAGAGGCTCGGCGACGTCGACCCTCTGACGGAGTTGGGCAAGCCTCCGCAATAGCCTTTGGGCCTGTGACGAGGTCAGACGCGGGCCCTGGACCTTGCGACGAGTCCCAAGAACCGATCCGAGCCAGTAATCGGAGAAGAACCCGCGGCCGTTACGGATGGAAGAAAGCAACATTTACTTGTTCCCGGGAAAGACGAAGAGAACGCCAAGGGGCTGCGGAGGGGATGGAGCTACAGGACGCTCAAACACTTCGATCTCCTCCAGACGCCTCCGGTGGTGGGTTTCCACCGCCGCCCGCTTCGCCTTGAAACCGCCGACGTCCCGCGCCTCGAACAGTTGGATCTGCCGGAAACGATCTTCCGCAGCTTTGGCCACTCGCTCTTCCCGCCCGATCTCTGCCAACCGGTCAGCCCGGTACCGTTCGGCGTCCTCCCGCAAGAGCGCCGCCAACCTCCGTCGGGTTTCGGTTCTCTCACGGATTTGTTTATTCTGGTCCTCGGCGGCCCTCCGTTCCGCGGCCTCCTGGAGAGACATGAACCCCTCGCCGAAGATTACATCCAATTCCGTCCAGGACACCTCCCCGGGGGGAGTCCCGGAATCCATGGCGCGGGCAACGGAATCTTCACTGAGGACTCTCCCGCGAGCGTCAACAGCGATGGACAATAGAGCACGGTGATGCCCATTTTCGCGGAGGGAGTATGTAAATACGGCATAAGGCGCCCGGGCTTCGGGATGGCACCGCGCCGCGATCCTCCTGGCGGTGGAGGTCGGGGAAACTATGGCGGTCAACCTCCGATGCGCCGATTCGACGATCGCCTGGAAGAGGGGGTGCAGCCTCGTAAGGAATCCCACATCCTGGGGAGGATACGCCACAGCCACCGACCGCAGCATCGTGAGACAGTCATAGCCGTCTTCGACACCGGGCCCCTTCAAATCCCGTGGGGTCGTAAGCGTATAGGTGTGAGGTATGGCTGAAGGGGTGAGGAAACCTGCCAGTCGTTCGCGAATAAACGCCTCGAACTCCGTATCATCGCCGGCAAGGGGATCCGCAGAGCATGAAGAATCCACGACGTCCCCATCCCCTTCGAATCCGGATGCGGACAGGATCGGGGCCATCTCCCTGACGAAATCATCCCTTCTCTCCTCAATCACGCGAAAAAGGGTCGTTTCGTTTTCACGGCTGTCCGCCTCAGCATCCAGCCCGGTGAGCGCCTCTTCGATACGGGCCGTCGAGATGATGCCGATGATGTCAGGCGTGGACACCCGGTCCTCCTGCATCCTGACGATACGCCCGACGAGCTTGTCGAGAATCCGGTCCTCGGGAGAGTCCGGGTAGAAGAGATACCGGATGATCGGCCGGCGCGTCTGGCCGTGACGGTCGATTCGACCGTTACGCTGTTCCATCCTGTTGGGGTTCCAGGGTAGTTCCACGTGGTATAGCCTGCGGCAGTGCAGATGCAGGTTGAGGCCTTCACTCGCGGCATCGGTCGCCAACATCACGCGCACCCCTGGTTTGGAGAACGCCGCCATCCTCTCCAGGCGCTGCTTTCTGGACAATCCTCCTGTGAGTTCCACGAAGCGGAATTGCGGGTCGGGGTCCGCCTGAAACGTTTCCCGGATGGACTTCAGAGTGTCCCGATACTCGGTGAAGATGATCGCTTTCTCTCCCTCGACAGCGATGACATCGGCCTTGAGGTCGGAGATAAGGGCAGTGATTTTTGGGTCGGGGCAGCCTTCAAGGCGTTCGAGAAGCCCGGCGATTTCTTTCAATTGCCTCTTTTCCGCAGATCTTTGCCTCGTCTCTTTCGGAATCGAGGAGCGGACAATCCGGGTCTGGATGCGTTCGAGGGTGGCGTCACCCAAGGGGATGTCCCCCTGTAATTCCCGAAGCTCGGAGCGTGGAGGCGGTTCGTCAGACGGTTGACGGCTTCCCAGGGCGTCGAGGCGATTACGGACGGTCTGCTCAAGCGCCGTCCGACACGAGAGCATCCGCTTCTTGATGATCTGCATGGCGAAACCAACGAGTTCGCTCCCCTCGGTTCCTTCGGCGGCCTTCGCCGTCCTCGCGCAGTAGGACGATACCTTCCTGAAGATCTCCTTCTCAACGTCCGATAGGTTCTCCACCCTGATCTGCCGAATCGGTTCCCGCGGTTGGAACGCCGGAACCCGTGCGCCGTTCTCATCAGTCTTGTAGACCTGTGATTTTAGCCGGCGGATCATGGCCCGGGAGACCCGGCGCCGAATGATCTCTGTATCCCCCTCGAACGTGGCGTCGGTGGGTTCCACGATTTCAATCAGCGACCGGAAACTGTGGCGGTAACCATTGTGGGGTGTGGCGGTCAGCAGGATCAGTGCCCAGCCAGCATCTCGAAGCCTTCGTCCGAGCCGGGCCCGAGCCGTGGTGTACGGATTACGAGGGGTCCCGGATTCGGCCAGGTAATGCGCCTCGTCAACCACGATGGCATCCCAGGGCGTCTCCAGAGCATTGACCATGACTTCCCGTTTTTTCAGGTACTCCACGGAGGTTATAACTCGATCGAGGAATGCCCAGGGCTTCACGCCTTCCGACAGGCTTGTCTGTGCCCGTTCAAGTGAGGAGGCGTTCTCAATGGCGTGGAATTCGAGACCGAACTTTTCCAACATCTCGTCTTGCCATTGCGGGATGAGTCCGGGTGGGACGACAAGAAGGATTCTCTTCCCTCTCCCGCGTGCTATGAGTTCCTGAAGGCAGATCCCCGCCTCGATCGTCTTTCCCAGCCCCACATCATCGGCGATGAGAAGACAGGGACGTGGGAGATTCAGCATCCTTTCGATCGGAGCGAATTGATACGGCTCCGGTGAGATCCTTCCAGAGGAAATGGCTTCGAAACCCCCGTTTCCGCGGGGGGAACAGAGCTTCAGGGCTTTGTGGTCCAGATACCAAGGGGTCCACGGAGAGAGAGCTTCCTTAACAAAAACCGGCGCGGGATTGGGTAGGTGTTCGACTTTTTCCGGAGGGGCAAGAACCTTGAGGGTTTCTGCGCTTTCCGGGTCAAGGAGCGTAAGGAACTGCCGCCCATCATCAGTGTTCACGGCCGACTGAATACGCCAGACTCTGTCACGGACGAGAACTCGGCTCACGGAAATTCCGCCGTTATCGCTTTTCCAACAGTCGAAAATTCCGCTTCAAGAGATGACATATACCGAGAATACATCCTCCGCTCACAACGATCACATACAATAATACAAACAGGACCCGGTGCTCCAACCCCTACGGGGAGAGATCGGAAACGGACTCCACAATGGAACTTGGAACAGCCACTAGGCCCTCATCCTCGTAGAACACATACGCAGCGATCTTCTTCGTTACTTTACTGTAGATCAAGGATATTGGATTCGTCGTCGGTGAATGCTCGAATGCAGCCATTGTCCTCATGGCCTCGACGTCGGTAGGGCTGTATCGTACGGAGCACCCTATGTGACTATGCCAGTCCCCCACATAATCGAGAAACCCCCCAGACTGTCTGCGCATCTTGTCACAGAACTTCTGGGCACCCGCACCGTTGATCGTCACACTGAACAACCTGCGGATCGCATTCTCCCCGGGGCCGTTGGCGTTCGTGACAACGACGGCATTGTCGTTGGACATGTAACCGACCAGCGGCCCTCCCGTCTCTTTGGATAGATACTTACTCGCCTCAATGTGGATAGATCTCACGGCAGAGTTGAGGATGAACACACGGCGGCAGACCATCAACCGCACCAGGAACAGTCCTTTCTCTTCGCAACGGGAAGGACCTCAGTCTTGATGATCGGGGTTCCCGCACCCCCTCGACCCGTCCATCGGATGTAGTCTCCCTGGAAATCCTGTCTGCCCGAGACATCGCGGAGGAGGGTCTCGACGGCAAACCATGACGCAAGGTTTGCTACCATTCCCACCTCGTAGGTTGTCCCTGTAAACGTGGGCTGGTTGCACCCGGGAGCAAAGACTCCTTGAGGAGGTTCAGGGTCGGCAGGAGGACGATGGTCGTAATACTGGTTGACCCAGCACATCCAACAGGCAGTTTTCCCGGGTATCGCCCTTACAACTTCGCCTGCCCATGCACCGTTGGTGAGGCCCACGAATAGCGCTGGGGTGCCGAGATCGAAGCACAAGATGTTCACGTATCTCCCTATGCCGTACACGCCCGTCGCTTCGACAACCAGGTCCATTTTCCCGATGATGTTCTGCAACTCTGAATCGAATATGATCTGCGCGTTCGGATCTCCGAGAATGCGCTTCATCCATACGGACCCGGCGCGGGTTCCCGGATTGATGTCGTTCATTCTGTTCAGCAAGGCATAACCCTTAGGAAGTCCGAAGCTGCCTACCCCCACCTCGTGACGCACTGCATTTCCCGGATCCATATGCTCGGCGTCGATGAGACAAAACTGCTTGACACCCGTAGCCGCCAAGTTTACGGCAATCTTGGATCCCAGGCTCCCACAGCCGAGAATCATGACTTTTTTATCCGACAAGGCGCCCAGATTCGGAACTCTCGACGTCCTGTCCTCGTCGATCATCTGGTAGACCTTCACGATCTTGTAGTCACTGGCACTCGGAATGTAAACCCCGAAGAACTGCAGTTGTGTCCTGCTTCTTTCGATGGTCTGGTCCAGGTAGGCAAAGATAGTCCAACTCTTTGGTTTCGTGCCGCCGAACTTCCCCAGCCAATCGAAGAAATCCCTCGGGTTATTGGGGACAACAGGGGGGCCAGGAAGCATGACCACGGTGCCCTTTGCGCTACTGGAGCTCCCTACAGGCCATTTTTTATAGTAATCGGGGGCGTTGATTACCTTCTCGTCGATGGAGACTTGCACGATGACACCGCGAAGGATCTCCACGTCCTTCAGGATCTTCTCTTCTTTAAGGAATATCCCGACTGTACCTTTCGTCCACACGCCGGCACCCCGGATGCCGTTCGCGATTTCGTTGGGAATCAGCAGGGAACATGCCTGATTGTAGTCAAGTTCTGCGGTAATGGGTTCCGGCGCATCATCTCCGGGGATGGGGAGAGAGCCGGCGGAGAATTGAAGGATCACATCCTCCGCTTCGCTTACGGCGTCGATCCCGTACTTGCGGGCGTTCCACCGACTCCTTCTCGGTCCGAAGGTGCAAATTTCCCCGGACGATCGATGATGGTGTCTTGGGAGGTAGTTCCCGCGGGTGTCGCTGTAAACGTTCGGTGGGAGGGACGGATATTCGTTCGGGTACTTGACGACCAGAGTGCGAGAAGGGTCTACCGTGGAACACCCTCGGAAGACTATCTTCTTATTGGAGAGGGCTTCGTCGTCGAGGACAAAACCCCGTGCCTCCATGCGTTCCCTTTCCTCCCGGAATAAGTCCGGGAGGCGTTCAAACCATGGCTGATACCCCAATCGGCTCGGCCTTACGCATGTTTCCGATCTGGCTGGGGAGGCCGATCATCGCGGTGGTCCTTCGGCTTACCTGAGGGGGGACCGGGAGGAACATCGGGGTGCTCGTGCTTTTCGTGATGCTCTTTCTTTTGGTCGTGGTGCTTTTCATCCTTCTGATTTTGCTCGGACATTTTTCCAACCTCCCGTAGTATGTTTTGATATAACTGTGCTTACTACAAAGAACAGAAAACACTATCTGAACAATATATCTGCTATGTATTGTATTTTTTTGCCGAACTACGGTCAACCGCTTGCCACTCCGCTTGCCACTCCTCCCTCTTCTCTCGCATTGTCGACACTTTTTTTTCGCTAAAATATTTATTGACAAAACCAAAGCCATGATAGACACTGCCTATCATGACCGTTCGAGAGGAATGGACTTTATCTGAAGCGGCACGATTCCTTGGCGAGCCACAGCATCGCCTTATCTATCTTTGCGAGAAAGGTGTTGTCGTTCCGGACCTAGGCAATGCGAAGGGGCGCGGAAGCAGCCGCCGTTTCTCTGCCCGGAACTTGTTGGAATTCGCCGTTGTATTGAAGCTCCGGGAATTGACCCTTCCGGTGGACACGGTGGCAGCGATCATCCATGTCCTCCGTGCGTTCGAAACCAAGGTGGCAGAAGAAATCAAGGGCTTCGACCTGATTCACAGTCTGCGAGATAAGAATGCCCCCGACCTCCGCATCATCATCAGCGATGGCCGGCTACTCTACTTCTCTCTCGGTGTCGGTGCGGGTGACCGCAAACTTTTCGGCGGTCTCGATTTCCATAGTCTGGCGACCAGGAAAATAAATCCAACGACGATCCGCAAAGAGAAGATTGCCGCCAATGAATTCGGCAAGGAGGTAGCCCATAAACCGGCGTCTCCTGCTTCGGAATTCGGCGGTCCCGAGGGGAGCAAACATGCCAGGATCGAAATCAGCGTGACGCGCATCGCCAAAGACTTGCCGTTAGACGGGTGATTTTTTTTGAATCGAATGATAGTCAGTGTCTATCATTAGGAGTTCACAATGAGAGCAAAAGCGGCGGAGCCGGCAAGAAATCCCGACGTTTCTGATCAAGGTTGGAACCCGGCCACCGACCCGGCCGTCCGCGAGCTTTTGGACCACCTGGCGGATGAGTTGGCGAAGGAATACATCCGCCTGATGAAGCAGGCGGAAAAAGAAACACCCGCAATAGATCCCAACGACGGAGGTCACCGAAAGTAGCCATGAGAGCCGCGATCTACGCCAGGTACAGTTCCGAAAACCAGCGCCCCGAGAGTATCGACGATCAGGTTTCCTCCTGCAAAAAGCTGGCAGCGCAGCGCGGATTTACGGTAGACGAGTCCCTTATTTTTCCCGACGAAGCGACTTCCGGTGCGAGGTCGGATCGGAAGGGATTGGCTGCCCTCCTTGCCGCCAGTGCGGCAAAAAAATT
>Ga0209212_1007850_pt1 | contig 11626 bp, 11 predicted proteins | sample RifGroC2_FD_183996 | JGI IMG/M metagenome (GOLD analysis project Ga0209212, IMG submission 183996) | Groundwater microbial communities from Rifle, Colorado, USA - Groundwater C2 (SPAdes) (version 2) | ecosystem: Environmental > Aquatic > Deep subsurface > Groundwater | place: Rifle, Colorado...
AGTTGTCTTATTGGGCTGGCACAAATAAATCTTTTCCACTTATTAAAAGAGTTGTTTTCAGAGGTATATATTCCTTTCGCTGTATATGATGAAGTTGTGATTAAAGGGGGAGGCGAGGCTGGTTCTAAGGAGACAGAAGACGGAATAAAAGACGGATGGATATTAAAGAAAGCTGTGAATGATGATGTAGCTGTTGGGGCTTTGACAACAATCTTAGGCAAAGGGGAAGCCGAAGTCATTATCCTTTGCAAAAAATTAGGTGTTGATTATGCATTGATAGATGAGAGGACGGCAAGGAATATATCGGAACTGTTAAGTGTAAATACAATGGGAGTATTAGGGATTATAGATTTAGCAATTGAAAAGGGATTCTCTATTGACAAAAAGAAAGCTATTGACCAGTTAAAGGATTTGGGATTCAGAATAAGTGATAAACTTTATAAGAAGATGTTTTCTGATTTATAGTTAAAATTTGGAATAGGCGGGAGATATATAATAAACTTTTAAAAAAAGGGGTAATAGTCAGGGCAGTGGATGGTTATAAACTCCCAGATTATATAAGGATTACAGTAGGATTGCCTGAAGAGAATGAAAGATTCATAGAGGCACTCTCAGAAGTTTATAAATGAAACCACATTTTAAAACAATAACAATAATCGGTGTTGGGCTTATTGGAGGCTCTTTTGCAAGGGTATGCAAAAATAAAAAACTTGCCGACAGAATTATTGGCTTTGGGAGGGATGAAAAGAATTTAAAAAAAGCTGTAGAGCTAAAGGTTATTGATTCGTATACACAAAATCTTAAAGAAGCTGTTAGAGATTCAGACTTTATACTTCTTGCAACACCTGTATCTTCCATTATAAAAATTGCAAGGGAGATGATTCCCTATCTTAAAAAGGGGACTATTATTACAGATGCGGGGAGTGTGAAGGGTGAGATTGTCCGTGAAATAGATAAGATATTGCCTGAAGGAATATTCTTTGTCGGTGCACATCCAATTGCAGGGACAGAAAAATCAGGAGTTGAGGCATCTTTTTTGGATTTATTTGAAGGTTCAAGGTGTGTAATAACCCCTACCGAGAAGACCGATTCTACTCCCATGGAGAAGGTTAAAGAAATATGGAAGGAGGCAGGGTCAGAGGTGATACTGATGGATGCTGATAAGCATGACAGATACCTCGCTGCTGTGAGTCATCTGCCTCATGCTGTTGCATATGCACTGGTAAATGCTGTCGGAGGACTTGATGAAAAAGAGAAGGGGGTTTTATCCTTCTCTGCCGGCGGGTTCAGGGACTTTACAAGGATTGCAGCAAGCCACCCTGCCATGTGGAGAGATATATTTTTAATGAATAAGAGAGAAGTTGTAGGTATGATAAACCTATTTCAGTCCACATTGGAGGATATTAAAGAGGCGATTAGCAGCAGTGATGGTAAAAAGCTGGAGAAGGAGTTTGAAAAGGCAAGGAATATAAAATTCAATCTTCAAGCTATAATCATTGCAATTGATGGTCCTGCAGGGTCGGGCAAGAGTACAGTTGCTAAGATACTGGCAAAGAGATTTAAATATAAATATATAGATACAGGTGCTATGTACAGGGCTGTTGCGTTAAAGGCTATAAAAAACAACATAAAATTGACCGATGAGAAAATGGTATCTAAGATAGCAGATAGTATTAAAATAGAATTTGCATCCGATGGCAACAACCAGAGGGTATATGCAGATGGAGAGGATATAACCTCAAAGATAAGAGACGAGGAGGTTGGAAATGGGGCATCCGTTGTCTCTGCCTATTCAGGTGTGAGAAATGCCATGTTGATAAAACAGAGGGAGATGGGTAAATCAGGCGGAGTTGTAATGGAGGGGAGAGACATAGGGACTGTGGTATTTCCAAATGCCGATATAAAGTTTTTTTTAAACGCATCAGTAGAGGAGAGGGGAAAAAGGAGGCATCTGGAGCTGAAGGAAAAGGGAGAGGGTGTAGAGAGGAGCAAGATAGTTGAGGATATCAGGAGAAGGGATAATCAAGATACATCCCGCGATATAGCCCCTTTAAAGAGGGCAGACGATTCAATAGTGATTGATACTACAGGAATTTCTATTGACGAGGTTGTGGAAAATATGTTACAAGAGATAGATAAGCATCGGCAAATTGCTGATGACTGATAGTTAAAAAGGGGAGGTTTTTAAATATAAATGGAAAAAGAGATACTGAAGGGAAAGAATAGTGGTTCTGCTGCAAAGGTTGATACTATGATAAGAAAGACTCACTTTGTTTATAGTGACGACCCGGATATTGAAGATACATCCGATGTTGAATATGACATGGAAGTGGAGCGGCTGTATGAAGACAGCATGAAGAGTTTCAAAGAGGGCGATATCGTGAAGGGTCGTATTGTTGGCATTAGCGAGGACTCAATTACAGTTGACATAGGATTTAAGTCTGAAGGCTCCATCTCAAGGAATGAGTTTCCTCATCGCGGGAAAAATCTAAAGGTGGGGGATGAGATAACCGTGATGCTGGATAGAGTTGAAGACAAGAATGGGCAGATAGTCCTTTCCAAAGAGAAGGCAGACAAGATAAAGGTGTGGGAAAATGTAATGAAGATGTATGCCAATCATGAGCCCGTTGAAGGGACTGTTGTGGAGCAAATAAAAGGTGGGCTTACTGTTGATATAGGACTAAAGGCATTTCTCCCCGGCTCACAGATTGATATTAAACCGGTCAGGAATCTTGACAGGCTCATAGGGCAGAAGTTCAGGATGAAAATTATAAAGATGAACAAGAAGAAGGGCAACATTGTCCTCTCACGGCGTATTTTGTTGGAAGAGGAGAGAAAGACTTCAAGGGACACTATACTGTCAACTATGGAAGAGGGGAAGATTGTTGACGGGACTGTAAAGAATATTACAGAATATGGTGCGTTTGTTGACCTTGGCGGTATTGACGGATTGCTTCATATAACCGATATGGCATGGGGAAGGATAAGCCATCCATCCGAACTCTTTGCAATAGGCGATACAATTAAGGTGATGATATTAAAGTATGATAGAGAGAATCAGAAGATATCTCTTGGCTATAAACAAATTTCCACCGACCCGTGGGCAGGGGTGGAAGAAAAATATACAGTCGGGAAAAAGCTCAGAGGCAAGGTTGTGAGTATTACAGACTACGGTGCATTTATTGAATTGGAGAGCGGTGTAGAGGGATTGATCCATGTGTCAGAGATGTCATGGGGAAAATATCTTAAACACCCGTCAAAGATTGCTGCAGTGGGAGACACGGTTGAGGCTGTAGTTCTAAATATTGACAAAGAAAAGAGGAAAATCTCCCTCAGTATGAAACAGAATGAGCCTAACCCCTGGCTAAATATAGAGGAAAAATATCAGGTAGGAGCGGTTGTAGAGGGCAAGATAAGAAATGTAACAGATTTTGGAGCCTTTGTTGAGCTTGAGGAGGGGATTGACGGATTGATTCATATATCAGATATGTCATGGGCACAGAAGATAAAACATCCGTCAGAGTTGTTTAAAAAGAGGGATAGCGTTAAGGCGGTGGTTTTGAGTGTTGAGAAAGAAAATGAGAGGCTTGCACTTGGCATTAAACAGCTTACACCTGACCCATGGAAAAATATATCTGAGAAGTATAAGGTTGGGATGGATGTAAAAGGGAAGGTAATAAAGATTACAACCTTTGGTGCCTTTGCAGAGATTGAAGACGGTATAGAGGGGCTAATCCACATATCACAATTAAGCTCAAAAAAGGTGAATGACCCGAAGGAGGTCGTTTCTGTCGGTGATGAAATAAAGGCAAGGGTTGTTAAGGTGGATGATGCTAACAGAAGGATTGGACTGAGCATTAAGGCTTACAATGAAGGTATTAGCAACCTTGAAGGGTTAGATATACCTGAGAATGAGTTTGAAGAGGTTATAACAGAGGGTGAGGCATCAAATAAAAAGGGTAAAAAGGATAAGAAATAAAGATGGAAATTAAGGGGAAAAGGCCTTTTTTGAAGAATCTAATTACCCTTGGCGTCGTCACTATAATTCTGTTCGGTGCAATCTGGTGGATAAGCTCCTTTGTTGCAAAGGATGGGGGAGGGGATTTAACCGCGAGAGATAAACTTGCACTTGTCAGGATTGAAGGCGTTATTACTGAATCTGAAGATATTGTAAGGCAGATAAAAAAATATCGTGAAGATTCATCTATTAAGGGGATTGTCCTCCGTATTGACAGTCCGGGCGGTGCAGTTGGACCATCTCAGGAAATATACAAAGAGGTCTTGAAGACTACTGAGGGGAAAAAGGTGGTGGCATCAATGGGCGGGCTTGCAGCATCAGGCGGCTATTATATAGCATCTGCTGCAAACAGGATATTCGCAAATCCGGGTACGATAACGGGGAGTATAGGCGTTATAATGGCATTTTCCAACTTTGAAGAGTTGATGAAGAAACTTGGTTTGAAGACCACTGTGATTAAGAGCGGAAAATTTAAGGATGTAGGGTCGCCTGTAAGGGAGTTGACAGAGGAGGAGAGAAAAATTCTTCAGAGTGTATCTGATGATATACACGGACAGTTTATTGAGGCGGTCGCAAAAGGAAGAAACCTTAAAATAGAATCGGTGAAGGAACTGGCAGATGGAAGAATATTCTCAGGAAGACAGGCAAAGGAATCAGGATTAATTGATGAACTCGGCACTCTGGAAGATGCCATATCCTATGCTACAAAGCTGGCAGGTATAAAGGAAAAGGCAAAGATTGTTCAGGAGAGAAAGGAAAAAAATCTCCTGTTGAGGCTTTTTAAGGAGGATTTTTCATCCTTTATGCCATCTCCTTTGAATACAAAATTTCTGGGTGCACAGTATATCTGGCAGTATTAAAACAGTAAGGAGTAAGCAGTAGGCAGTAATAACAAAGTTTGCTAATGTTTTCTGCTTACTCCTTACTCACTACTGCTTACTTTATTTTAAGAGGGAGGTTTAATCTATGACAAAGTCGGAATTGGCAGAGCATGTATCAACGAAGATAAATCTAACTAAAAAAGAGACAGAGCATATAGTAAGCATGGTATTTGAAAGTATAATAGGTGCCCTGAGTCATGGTGACAAGGTGGAATTGAGGGGATTTGGCAGCTTTAGGATAAGACATAGGGCTTTAAGAGAGGGTAGAAATCCAAAGACAGGTGAAAAGGTGAAGGTGCCGCCTAAAAAAGTTCCATTTTTCAGAGCAGGAAAAGAATTGAAGGAGATGGTGAATAATAAGGCCGGGAGCCAGAAGTCGGGGGAAAGCGGTCAGCATCCGTAAATTTATAAACTTGCCGGAACTATTCTTATGAAGCAGGGGAGCCTCCCTGCTTTTTTTGTTTATGAACAAAAGAAAAAGATTAAGGAGAATGGAGAAAAGGGAGAAAAGGAGAAAAAAGAATCTGACTTATTATCTCTCCATTTCTCCATCTTCTTCCCCCTTTCTCCTTATATGTTTTTTATAATTTCCTTACATGAATATTATCCTTATAGGTTTTAAGGGATGCGGAAAGACACTTATAGGTAAAACGATTGCCGCTAAACTTAAAAGAGAGTTTTATGACACCGATTCCATAATTGAATCAATCTATACCGAAGAGACAAAAAGTTATTTATCATTCAGGGAGATATATAAGAAACATGGCAGTGAATATTTCAGGAATTTAGAGAAAAAGGCATTAAAAAGAGTAGAGGGATTTGAAAGTAGTGTTATATCGTTAGGAGGAGGGACTCTCTTTTCAGATAAAGATGTTGATAGAAAATTTAAAGGGCATGTTGTAATATATCTCCATGTAGAACCTGACATACTATATGAAAGGATAATAAAAAATAGCATCCCTGCCTTTTTTGATAGTTCAAATCCAAGGCAGTCATTTGATAAACTTTATGCCGAGAGGCTTCCGTTATATAAAAGGCTTGCAGATGTAGTTATAGATAATTCAGGGGATGCAGAGGGGACTATCAATGGAATTTTACAGGAGTTGAAGAACAAAAACCTGATTAACCACAGAGAGCACAGAGGCACAAAGAAAGAAACATAATAAAACCACAGATGAACGCAGATTAACACAGAATTGTCATTCCGAACCCTTCGCTCCTGTCATTCTGAGCGAAGCGAAGAATCTTGGTGTTCCGTTCAGGGCAGGCTCCGTGAGGAATCTCGGTTTTGAGATTCTTCGGACTTCGTCCTCAGAATGACAGCATTGCTGTCATCTGTGAAAATCTGTGGTTGCTTTTATAATTTTCTTAGCATTAAAAAAATGGCAGGCAATAGTTTCGGAAAAATATTTAAAATAACCACATGGGGTGAATCTCATGGCGAGGCACTGGGGGTCATCATTGACGGCTGTCCTCCAATGCTTGATTTGAGTGAAGAAGATATACAGATTGAATTAGATAAGAGGATGCCTGGCAATAGTGAGGTTACATCTCCAAGAAAAGAGACAGATAGGGTAGAGATTTTGTCAGGAATATTTGAAGGTAAGACTACAGGCGCCCCTATATCGTTAATAATAAAAAATATAGATGTGGATTCAAGCAAGTATGAAAAGATTAAGGATATATTCAGGCCAGGACATGCTGATTATACATATTTTGTCAAATATGGGATTAGAGACCATCGTGGCGGAGGAAGGTCAAGCGGCAGGGAGACTGTAGGGAGGGTTGCTGCAGGTGCTGTGGCAAAGAAAATTCTTAAGGCAAAGGGGATAAATGTCACAGGCTATACAAAACAGATTGGAGATATTACTGCCTCAGTTATTGACTTAAATGAGATAGAAAAAAATGATGTGAGATGCCCTGATAATAACACCGCCCAAAAGATGATTGAAAAGATAAAGGAAGTGAGAAAGGCAGGAGACTCAATTGGAGGTATAGTAGAGATTATGGCATCAGGTGTCCCTCCCGGTCTTGGCGAGCCTGTCTTTGATAAACTTAGTGCAGATATTGCAAAGGCGCTTATGAGTATAGGCGCTGTAAAGGGTGTAGAAATTGGTGCAGGTTTCAAATCAGCCCTTTCACTCGGCTCTCAAAACAATGATGAAATATATGTAAAAGGTGGAAAGGTTGCATTCAAAACAAATAATTCAGGGGGTATATTGGGCGGGATTTCCAACGGTGATGATATTGTTGTGAGGATTGCTGTAAAACCTACTGCCTCCATATCTAAATTACAGAGGTCAGTGGATATTCATGGAAAAGAAAGAGAGATAAGAGTAGAAGGCCGTCATGACCCCTGTATTTGTCCACGCATTGTTCCTGTTGCAGAGGCAATGATGGCGATTGTTATAACAGACCATCTATTCCGTTTCATTCCTCCAAACCCTTCTCTCTCCTCCTCATCCTGAGCATCTCCCTCTGGAGCAGGAAGGTATATTGGGTTATCAACTCCATATCATCTTCATGCATGGCGTAGTATTTTATCCCGGTAGCATATTTTTTTGGCTGGTCAGGGTCGGTCTTAACATCTTCAACCCTCATGACCTCACCTAATGCGGATATTGAAAATGGGGGCTGTGCCTTTGGCGGCGCAATCATCAGTTTTAAGATGTCGCCCCTCTTCAATTTCTGGGTGCATATTATTTTAAGACCTGCCCCGCTTATATCCACGCAAATGCCGACATTTTCTCCTTCAACTTTAGGTTTTGCCTGTGTAATGATTGTTGATATGACAGCCATCTTCCTGTATATATCCTGAACTATATCAATTAAAGATGCATCTAAATGGGAAACCTTTTTAATAGCGTCAGCCTCACTGTAGCCAATAAAGATACCTGTTGAAACTGATGCTGCCTCTCTCCTGTCTGATGACTTTCTTATCAGATAATCTCTCTTCTTTTCCTCTGCCTCTTCCTTTGTCTGAATATAAAATTCCATTGGGAATGAGTCCTCAATTCTTGCAGACTCTCTCTCGGCGACATGCTTGTCGGCATAGAGATCTTTGTCCTTGTATCCCTTTGCCATCTCTTCGGCTGAAGGTTTCTCTTCTGCCTGTTCAGGGGGCTTAGCCTCTCTCTTTATTTCTTTTGCCGGTATTTGCGGTTCTTTCACTGCCTTAACAGGTTCAGGTGGTTTAGCTTCCTCTTTTAAGAGTTTTTCTATCTTTAGGACTATTATTGGAAATGTCTTATTGCTTATTATTCTCGTCTGTATGTTAAAAGCAGTCCCCCCTTTTTCTACGATTACCTTAGTAAGGATACCCTGCGGGACATTGTCGGGTTTTTCAGGCGGAGGAGAAAGCTGAATGGCAATAAGGTCCTCCTTTATTTTTTTAACGATAGAGGAATAGTTCTTAGTTTCAGAATCTATTTGAACTTCTATTGAGACACTTTTTTCCAGTTCAAAATAATCAGTAAGTCCCATATAATTTCCTTAGATAGATTTAATATAATTTTAATAAAGTTTATGTTATTTAAAGGAGTCTGTCAAATATATAATATAGACTCCATTAATAAATTTCAATTGACATAAAATTTATATTTAATTAGAATTCATACTTTATGAAAAATAAATTCCTATCATTCGTCTTTTCAGAGAAGGTTCACTGGAGGCATTATTTTGGCGGGCTGTCATTACTTTTGATAATCCTCCAGTTATTGACAGGGATATTCCTTATATTTTTTTATGACCCTGCACTTGATAATGCCTATAAGAGCGTTCAGTATCTGACAAATGAAGTTACAGGCGGCAGCCTTTTAAGGAATATTCACAGATGGGCAGCCTTTCTGCTTTTTCTCACAGTCCTTATCCACCTCATAAGATGCACATTGAGATGGGACTTCTTTAATCCTGCCAAGAGAGTCCTCTGGCTTACAGGCATACTGCTTCTCCTCCCGATGTTTTTATTAGCAGTAACAGGTTTAATACTTCCATGGGAGTGGAAGGGCTACTGGTTTATGGAGATAATTCCAAACTATTTTGAATTCATTCCAAGAATCGGAAACAGTCTGAAGGCATTTTTCATAGATAGTTTTACACTGCCGAGGTATCAGGTAATACATATATTAATATTACCTATTGTTACCCTGATAATCATTGATTATCATTTTCTTGACAAGTTGCGTCAGAGAGGGGTGTTTACATACATATTAAGACACACATTATTATCGCTTCCATTTCTTATAGCTATAATACTACTCGCAAAATATGTTACAATACCTTCTAATGACCCTCAGGAGATACCAATGCCTCTTGAAGGGAGATTTATACCTGCACCTGAATGGTATTTTCTGATATTGCTTTTACCTCTTATGTATTTTAAGGGCAAACTGGTATTATTCTTGTCAATAATACTCCCTTCGTTTCTCTTTATGGTTCTTTCTGTCCTGCCTTATCTTTATAGAGGTGCAAGGGTACCTGAAAGTTGGAGCTTTTTAAAGAAAAACAAGTTCAGGAAAGTTATAAAGGGTGTAATGGTATTCTTAATATTTATTGCAATTGTTGCACTTATTTACCGAGGTTCATACAAGTCTCCCACCCTCGGGTGCAATGGCTGTCATCACCTGAAAAGCGGGTTCAGGATGGGGATTCCTCCAAAGGAATTTAAAGACAGAAATGCCCTCCCAAATTTAAATGATAATCAGTGGATGATGGGTCACTGGTTTTACCCCGATGAAATCTATTAGTTCTAAAAAGAAAATTTTAGTAATACTCGCCGTTTTTATTGCAGTAATACTAACTGCCTATCTCCTTGCCGGTAAAGGAAAAGAGAGGGCAATAAAGAAGAGTCTTGAGATATACATTAATGCGATAGTGAATAAAGATTTTGATACTATCTTTAAATACCATGCCCACTCTCAGAGGCTGGTAGCGGTTGCAATGAAATACCCTGAAACTATGGATGCTAAGATTAAGGAGATATATAATGAGCAGAAGACACTGTATGAGCAGGCACAGTTGATAGATAATATAAAAGAATTCTGGTCAGAGAAATTTCTTATAGTCAGGGATATGAGATACAGGATAATCAATATGGAGATGATAAGAGATATAGAAAATCCAACTTCGCCTATAAGGGAAAGGATAGATGCGATGATGGAAGTAGAGGTAGAATATACAAATAAAGAGACAGCCCCTCAATTTGCCGGTGAAAAAATTAAATACATAGTATATCTTATAAAAATGGTCCACAGTAAAAATGTCATAAGGTCATCAGTTAAGGAAATGGAGGATAAGAGATGGCTCTTCAGGGGCATTGATATAAAAGAGGGGAGCTTAGTGCATTATTAAACTTTATATTTGACTGTATTTTTTTTAGTGCTATACTTCCCTCATGGAAAAAGATGGGTTGTATAAAATAAATATCATTTTTCAGCTTATCTTGGCATTTTATTCTCTCTATTTCCCTCCAGCAGTCTTCTCCTCAAATGCAGCTCAATTAAATACTTCATTATCCATCTCTATCTCAGAAGAAGGAAAAAGTTTTCTGGGTGAGATTGAAGATGCAGTAAAAAATGAAAAACAGCATGTTCAGGAAATTCTTGACAGTCAGACTGACAGGGCTTCTCGAAATCTCATAATCATAGCAGGGGCAATTATCATCCCTGTATCACTCTTTTTAATTTTATGGATTTTAAAACTCCTTTTCAATATCTCTTTTTCTGTAATCCGGTCTCTCTTCAGTGCATCGGCATCGGGAGTTGGTGCCATTTCAAAGAAGCTTAAAGATACAGCAGGTCAGGATAGAGAGGAAATATCTGCAGAAGAAGATAAGCCCAAGAAAAAACCAATGAAACTCGGTGAGATTTTGATTAATTTTGTTTCCCGCTCTGTTACCAATGAGCATATAAATATGGCACTTACTGAACAAAAAAAGAACCCCGACCGTCCTATGATGGGACAACTTCTCATCAAGCTTGGTTTTGCTACAGCAGGTGAAGTGGATGCCGCCTTGAAGATTCAGGGAAAAAAGGCAGATAAGAACAAAACCTGATTTTAACCACAGAGACGCAGAGGCACAGGGAAAGACAAAAATAAATAAGATTAAGGAGAAAAGAGGAAATAGTGAAATCACATCTAAAGATAGAGTCAAAACAACTAAATATATTGTTTGATTCTTTAAAAGAGCATGGTTATACAATAGTTGGACCTACAGTCAGGGAAGGGAGTATTGTATATGATAATATTGGCTCTGCCAATGAGCTTCCTATTGGCTGGACTGATGAGCAATTTCCTGCAACTTATAGATTAAAGAGACGGGGTGATAATTCTTACTTTGGTTATAACCTAAGCCCCTATGCATGGAAGAGATTTCTTTTCCCTCCAAGGGTCAAATTATTTTCAGCAGTTAGGAAAGGAAAGTCATTTAAGATTAATTCAGATTCTAAAGATGCATCGGTTCCGAATTATGCCTTTATTGGTGTTAGACCATGTGAATTGCAGGCTATCAAGATACAGGATAAGGTTTTTAATAACGGACAATATATTGATACTGTATATAAAAATAGAAAGGAAAAGGTATTCATTGCGGCTGTCAACTGTACACAGGCAGGTGGTACATGTTTTTGCGTCTCAATGAATAGCGGCCCGAAGGCTGACAATGGATTTGATATCGCACTTACGGAGATTATTGACAAAGGGGAGCATTATTTTATTGTTGAGGCTGGCA
>Ga0209212_1007851_pt1 | contig 11625 bp, 14 predicted proteins | sample RifGroC2_FD_183996 | JGI IMG/M metagenome (GOLD analysis project Ga0209212, IMG submission 183996) | Groundwater microbial communities from Rifle, Colorado, USA - Groundwater C2 (SPAdes) (version 2) | ecosystem: Environmental > Aquatic > Deep subsurface > Groundwater | place: Rifle, Colorado...
CCGCCGCGGCCGTGAGCCCCGCGTCCACGTTGCGCACCACGGGGATCCGCGGCGCGGCGACGCGCACCGCATCCAGCTCGGCCGCGAGCCGGTCGGCGGCCGGCTTCATGAGCGCCGAGTGGAATGGCGCGCTGACCGGCAGCATCACGCTCTTCTTCCCGCCCCGCGAGGCGGCGGCGCTCACGGCGCGCTCCACGGCGGTCCTGTGCCCGGCGATGACGATCTGCCCCGGGGAGTTGATGTTGGCCACCCCGACCACCTCGCCCCGGGCGGCCTCGGCGCACACCTCCTCCGCCACGGCCAGCTCGACCCCCAGGAGCGCGGCCATGGCCCCCGCGCCCACGGGCACCGCCTCCTGCATGAACTCGCCGCGCTTGCGCACCAGCCGCACGGCGTCCGCGAACCCGAGCGCCCCCGCCACCACCAGCGCCGAGTACTCGCCGAGGCTGTGCCCGGCGGCCAGCTGCGGCGTCACGCCCCGCTCGGCCAGCGCCGCGGCGGCCGCCACGCTCACCGTCAGGACCGCGGGCTGGGTGTTGGCGGTGAGCGCGAGATCGGCCTCCGGCCCCTCGAAGCAGAGCCGCGACAGGGGGAAGCCGAGCGCCTCGTCGGCCTCCTGGAAGACGGCCGCCGCCGCGCGCGAGGCGGCGGCGAGCTCCCGGCCCATCCCGACGGCCTGGGAGCCCTGGCCCGGGAAGAGGAAGGCGATCTTCACGGCCGCCTCACCACCGGATCAGCGCCGCACCCCAGGTGAAGCCGCCCCCGAAGGCGGCCAGCAGGACCAGGTCGCCTGCGCTCACGCGCTTCGTCGCCCACGCCTCCTCCAGCGCCACGTAGACGCTCGCCGCGCCCGTGTTGCCGTAGCGATCCACGTTCACGAACACCCTGCCCATGGGCAGCTTGAGCCGCTTCGCCGCCGCCTCGATGATGCGCAGGTTGGCCTGGTGGGGGACGAAGACCGTCAGGTCGTCGGCGGTCAGGCCGTTCCGCTGGAGGATCCGCTGCGCGCAGTCCTCGAACATCCGCACCGCGACCTTGAACAGCTCGTTGCCCTTCATCCTCGCGTAGTGCATCCGCTTGTCCACCGTCTCGTGGGTGGCGGGGTTGCGCGAGCCCCCCGCCGGCTGGTAGAGCAGCTCCCAGTACCGGCCGTCCGAGTAGAGATCGGTGTCGAGGATGCCGGACTCGTCGTCAGAGGCACGCAGCACGGCCGCGCCGGCGGCGTCGGCCAGCAGGATGCACGTCCCCCGGTCGGTGTAATCGGTGATGCGCGACAGGCACTCGGCCCCGATGCAGAGGACGGTGCGGTACTTGCCCGTCTGGATGTACTGCGAGCCGATGGAGAGGCTGTAGATGGAGCCAGAGCACGCGGCGTACACGTCCGTGGAACCGGCGTTCCGGCAGCCGAGCCGGTGCTGGATGATGTTGCCCACGGTGGGGAAGGCCATGTCCCCCGTCGTGGTGCCGACGACGATGAGGTCGATCTCGCCCGGCTCCACCCCGGCCCGCTCCAGCGCCTGCTGCGCGGCGCGGAGGGCCAGGTCGGAGGTGGCCTCGCTCGGGTCGGCGATCCGCCGCTCCCGGATGCCCGTGCGCTGGACGATCCACTCGTCCGAGGTCTGGACCATCTTCTCGAGATCGTCATTGGTCAGGACCCGCTTGGGAGCGTACGCGCCGACGCCGATGATCTTCGCGCGCTTCATTCCCGTCCTCCCTCGCGCCCCTCGGCCAGCACCGCCTCGGCCTCCAGGGCCTTCGTGATGTGCTCGTTGACGTCGTTCTTCACCCACTCGGCCGCCACGCGCACGGCGTTCTTGATGGCCTTCACGGGAGAGGAGCCGTGGCAGATGATGGAGGCGCCGTTGTTCCCCAGGAGCGGCGCCCCGCCCATCTCCGTGTAGTCCACGCGGCGCTTCATCCGCGCGAAGGCCGCCCGGGACAGCACCGCGCCGGCCTTGGAGAGGACGTCGCGGGTCAGCTCCTCCCGGATCATGGAGGTGAGCATCTCGGCCAGGCTCTCCGAGACCTTCAGGCACACGTTGCCGGTGAAGCCGTCGGTGACCACCACGTCGCAGCGCCCGTTGTAGATGTCGCGTCCCTCGACGTTGCCGATGAAGTTGAGCGACGAGCCCCGGAGCCCCTCGTAGGCGTCCTTCACCAGCTCGTTGCCCTTGCCCTCCTCCTCGCCCACCGACAGCAGCCCCACCCGCGGGTTGTCCTTGCCGATGATGTCGCGCGAGTAGACGTGCCCCATCACCGCGAACTGCAGCAGGTGTCTGGGCTTGGGATCCACGTTGGCGCCGGCGTCGATGAGGATCGTGTACCCGGACAGGCTCGGGAGCGGGGCGGCGATGGCGGGCCGGTCCACGCCGGGCAGCACGCCCAGGACGTACATGCCGATGGCCATGGCAGCACCGGTGTTGCCGGCCGAGACCAGCGCGCTGCACTCGCCCGCCTTGACCAGCTCGGCGGCCACGCGCAGGGAGGAGTCCCGCTTGCGCCGGAGGGCCTGGGAGGGGGCCTCGCCCATACCGACGACCTGGGAAGCATGCCGGATGCCGAGCGGCAGGTCCTGGGCCTTGAGCCGGAGGATCTCGCGCTCGATGGCCGCCCTGTCTCCGACCAGCACCGAGGCCAGCCCGAACTCGCGGGCCGCGGCCACGGCGCCCTCCACGACGACCGCGGGCCCGAAATCGCCCCCCATGGCATCGAGCGCGATTTTCATGGGCGCACCCCGGAGGGGCGGAGGCTACTCCCCTTCGATGGAGACGACTTCCCGTCCCTTGTAGAAGCCGCAGTGCGGACAGAGCTGGTGCGGGAGCTTGACCTCCCGGCACTGGGGACAGGTCGAGCGGGTCGGGGCCGCCATCTTGTAGTGGGTGCGGCGCTTCCGGCCGCGCGTCTTCGAGTGGCGTCGCTTGGGCAATGGCATGGGTGTCTGGCTCCTATGGTGGCCACGCGGGGGGCCTCCCGCGCGGGCAGTGTTCGCGCGCCGCCTACCTCGACAGCCGGTCAGCCAGCCCCTTGAGGGGCGCCCACCGGGGATCGGGCATGCGCGCCTCGCACGCGCAGGGCGACAGGTTCCGGTTGCCGCCGCAGACGGGGCAGAGGCCGCGGCAGCCTTCGCGGCAGAGCGGCTTCATGGGGACGCCGAGCGTGGTCTCCGTGACGACGAGCGCACCGACATCGAGGAGGTCGTGCTCGTAGACGTCGGTCTCCAGCTCATCGGCCTCGAGTTCCCGCTCCTCGGCCCGCCCCCGGGGGCTCGGGAGGAAGCGGGTGTCCACGGCGGAGGCGACCCGCAGCTGGAAGGGCTCGAGGCAGCGCCCGCACACCAGCGGCACCCGGGCCGCCAGGGCCCCCCTGACGAGGACCACGTCGCCGTCCTTCCGGACGTTGAGCGACAGCTCCTCCAGGACCCAGGCGGGGTCGTCGAAGGGCTGCGGCAGGCAATCCGCCCCCTCGATCTGGATCCCGTCGTCGGGGATCTCGGAGACCCGGATGAGCATGGACGAAACCTCGCTTAACGTTATATCAAACAATGAGTTTCCCTGAAACCCGGTAAGTATAAGCAGCCCGTCCAGCCTTAGTCAACCCCAAAGGCCCCCGGGAGGCCCCGGAGGGCCCCTTGCCTTGACGCCTTCTGGGGCGACTGCTAGCATGCTGGCTGGAGGTCATCATCCATGGGCAACATCTTCAGAACCGCCGTGCTCCTCGGGATCCTGACCAGCCTCGTCGTCCTCATCGGCGGCGCCGTGGGCGGCCAGCAGGGGATGATGATGGCCTTCGTCCTGGCCCTGGCCATGAACTTCGGGAGCTACTGGTTCTCGGACCGCATGGTGCTGGCCATGTATGGCGCCCAGCCGGTGGACGAGGCGAGGGCTCCCGGCCTCCACCGCACCGTGCGCCACCTGGCCACGCGGGCGGGCCTGCCCATGCCGCGGCTCTACGTCATCGCGGGGGACACGCCCAACGCCTTCGCCACGGGCCGCAACCCCGAGCACGCCGCGGTGGCCGTCACGGAAGGGATCACGCGCATCCTGGACGAGGAGGAGCTGGAAGGCGTCCTGGCCCATGAGCTGGCCCATGTGCGGAACCGCGACACGCTGATCATGACCATCTCCGCCACCCTGGCCGGGGCCATCACCTACATGGCCCACATGGCCCAGTGGGCGGCCATGTTCGGCGGCGGCCGGCGCGACGACGAGGAGGATTCGGGCGGCGGGATGATCAGTGCCGTCTTGCTGGCCATCCTCGCGCCCATCGCCGCCATGCTCATCCAGATGGCCATCTCGCGGGCGCGCGAGTTCCACGCCGACGCCACCGGGGCCCGCATCGTCGGCCGGCCGTGGGGCCTGGCCAAGGCGCTGGAGAAGATGGAGATGGCCGCCAGCATCGCGCCCATGCAGGCGAGCCCGGCGACGGCGCATCTGTTCATCGTCAACCCCCTCAGGGCCGGGGGGATTGCGACGCTCTTCTCGACCCATCCACCGATCCAGGAGCGGGTGGCCCGACTCCGCGCCATGACCATCTGACGCAAACCGCCAGAAACGGGGAGCCCCCCGGGGGGAGGCCGACAGCCGTCTCCCCCCTTTTCATGACATGATGATCACCGCCGTCGGCCTCGGGAAGTCCTATGGAAAGACCCCCGTGCTCGATGGCGTGTCTCTCGACGTGCCGGCCGGCAGCTGCCTCGTCCTGCTGGGGCCCAACGGCGCGGGAAAGACCACCCTGCTGCGGATCTTCGCGACGCTCGTCCGCCCCACCGCGGGAGCGCTCACGGTGGCCGGGGTGGACGCCCTCCGCGACCCCGAGAGAGTCCGCGCAGCCATCGGCATGGTGGCCCACGGCTCCTACGTCTACGAGGACTTGACCGCGCTGGAGAACCTGCGCTTCTGGGCGACCATGGGCGGCCAGGACGCCTCGGAGGGGCGGCTCCGGGCCGCGCTGGCACAGGTCGAGCTCGAGGCCGTGGCCGACGAGCGCGCCCGCACCTTCTCGTCCGGCATGAAGCGGCGGATCGGGCTGGCGCGGGTGGCGCTGGGACGTCCGCGCCTTCTCCTGCTCGACGAGCCCTTCACCGGGCTGGATCGCCAGGGCCGGAAGTGGCTGAGCGAGTTCCTCCTCGCCTTCAAGTCGGGCGGCGGCGCCGTCGTCCTCGCGACGCACAGCTTCGAGGGCGCGCTTGGCGTCGCCGATCGCATCGCGATCCTGACGGGCGGCAGGCTGGCGCTGGACCAGCCCGCGGCCGAGCTGTCGCGGGAGGGCCTCCGCCGGATCTACGACGACCTCACCGACAGCAACGGCCGCACACCATGACCGCGTACGGACGGCGGGCGCTGGTCGTGCTCTGGAAAGATCTCCTCACGGAGCGCCGCTCCAAGGAGAGCCTCAACGCGCTCTTCTTCTTCTCCCTCCTGCTGCTCTTCCTCTTCCAGTTCGCCCTGGGTCCCGACCGGGAGCGGCTCCAGTCGGCGCTGCCGGGCCTGCTGTGGCTCGGCTTCGTCCTGGCGGGACTCCTCGGCCTGGGCCGGAGCTTCATCGCGGAGCGCGACAACGATTGCTGGGAAGGGCTCCTGCTCACGCCCGGGGACAAGTCCGCGATCTACCTGGGCAAGCTCCTCGCCAACTTCATCCTCATGACGGTGGTCGAGGTGGTGCTCGTGTTCCTCTTCGGCGTCTTCTACAACGTGGATCTCTGGAGCGCGCTCGGCCCCCTGACCGTCGTGCTCTTCCTGGGCACGGTGGGGCTCTCGGCGGTGGGCACGCTCTTCGCGGCCATGACGGCGCAGGTGCGGGCGCGAGAGCTGCTCTTCCCCGTCCTGCTCCTCCCCGTCCAGGTTCCGCTCCTGCTCGCCACGGTGAGTGCCACCCAGATCGTGCTGGGGGGGCAGCCCCTCGCCGACGCGGCCGCGTGGCTCAAGCTCCTGGTCGGCGCCGATATCGTCTACCTCGTCATCGGGCTTCTCACCTTCGAGTTCATCCTGGATGCCTGAGAGGAAGCCGGTCATGCGAACCTCCACACGCGCTCTCGGGTGGCTGGCGGCCCTCGCCCTGGTCATCGGGCTCGGCGCCGCCTTCGGCTACGCCCCGCGGGAGGCGGTCCAGGGTAACGTGCAGCGAATCATGTACCTGCACGTGCCCTCGATCCTCACGGCGTACCTGGCCTTCGCACTGGTGCTGCTCGGCAGCATCGGCTACCTGGCGACGCGCCGTGCGGGGTGGGACCGCCTGGCGGCCTCGGCGGGCGAGCTGGGCGTGCTCTTCACCGGCATCACCATCGTGACGGGCTCGATCTGGGGCAAGCCGACCTGGGGCACGTGGTGGACGTGGGACGCCCGGCTGACCTCGACGGCGGTCCTCTTCCTCGTGTACACGGGGTACCTGCTCCTGCGGGGCATGGTGGACGAGCCCGAGCGACGGGGACGCTATGCGGCCGTCGTCGGCATCGTGGGGGCCGCCAACATCCCCATCGTCCACTTCTCGGTGAAGTGGTGGCGGGCGCTCCACCAGCCGTCCACGATCCTCGGCCCCGAGCCTTCGCCCATCGCCGCGCCCATCGCGGCGGCGCTCCTCGTGAACTGGGTGGCCCTCACGCTGCTGTTCGTCTACTTCCTGGCGCGCCGGATCGAGATCGCGCGACTGGAGGACGGAGCCCGCGATGCCTGATAAAATGATGCCCGATCACTGGGGGTACGTCTTCGCGGCCTACGGCGTCGCCGCGGTGGCGCTCGTGACGTACTGGCGTCACCTCGTGCGCCGCGCCCGAAGCCTCGTCGCCCGCCAGCGTGGAAAGGAAGGCAAGGCGGCATGAAGCGCAGAGCCAAGTTCCTCGTCGGGGGGGTGTTCATCCTGGGCGCCCTCGGCTACCTCATCTACGCCGGCGTGAGCCAGTCGGTGGTCTACTTCGTGACGCCCAGCGAGCTGATGGCGGCGCCGGTCAGCGGCAAGACCTACCGCGTCGGCGGGGTGGTGCAGGCCGGCACGCTCAAGTGGGAGCCGAGGAACCTCGCCCTGTCGTTCGTGCTCTCCGACGGCAAGACCACGGTGCCAGTGCGGCACAAGGGCACGCCCCCCGACCTGTTCGGGGAGGGGCGCGGGGCCGTGGTGGAGGGCACGTGGAGCGCCGACGGGCACTTCCAGGCCGCCTCCATCCTGGCCAAGCATTCGGAGGAGTACAAGGCGCCCCACGACGCCGCGAGCCAGCCCGGCTACAAGGAACTGATGCGCACCCTCCAGGGCGGCAGCCAGTAGGTCACCCGTGACCCCCGAGATCGGCTACGCGGCCACCATCGTGGCCTTCGGGCTTGCCCTGTACGGGAGCATCGCCTCCGCGATCGCGGGGCGCACCGGCCGCAGGCCCCTGGTGGCGTCGTCGGAGCGCGCGGCCGTCGGCGTCCTGGTCCTGGTGACCGCCTGCATGCTCCTCCTCATCTACGCCTTCCTCACCTTCGACTTCTCGGTGCGTTACGTCGCCATCAACACGAATCGGGGCACGCCCTTCTACTACCGCATCACGGGGCTCTGGGGGGCGCTCGAGGGCTCCATCATCCTCTGGACCTGGATGCTCGCCCTGTACACGCTCATCGTGGTCGTCCAGTACCGCCGGCGGCACCCGGAGTTCTACCCCTGGGTGCTCTCGGCCATGATGGGCATCGCGGCCTTCTTCCTCCTGGTGATGACGATCCCGGCGCCACCCTTCGAGCGGCTCACCCCGGTGCCCCCGGACGGGCGCGGCCTGAACCCGCTCCTCCAGGACTCCGGAATGATCACCCACCCGGTGGCGCTCTACCTCGGGTTCACGGGCTTCACCGTCCCGTTCGCGTTCGCCCTCGCGGCGCTGGCCACGGGCCGGATCGGCGACGAGTGGATCACCATCACCCGCCGCTGGACCGTCATCGCCTGGTACTTCCTGGCGCTGGGGCTCCTGATCGGTGGCTGGTGGAGCTACCACGTGCTGGGCTGGGGCGGTTACTGGGCGTGGGATCCCGTGGAGAATGCCGCCGTCCTGCCGTGGCTGACCGGCACCGCGCTCCTCCACTCCGTGATGATCCAGGAGCGGCGGCGCATGTTGAAGATCTGGAACCTCACGCTTGTCATCCTCACCTTCAGCCTCACGATCTTCGGCACGTTCCTCACGCGCTCGGGCATCATCGGCTCCGTTCACGCCTTCACCCAAGGCACCATCGGGGCCTTCTTCCTCGGCTTCCTGGCGCTGGTCCTGCTGACCTCCTTCTCGCTGCTGGCGTGGCGCATGGACCGCCTGAAGGCGCAGGGAGAGCTGGACTCGATCTTCTCGCGCGAATCGGTGTTCCTCCTGAACAACGTCTTCCTGGTGGCGGCGGCGTTCACCGTCTTCTTCGGGACCATCTTCCCGCTCCTCTCGGAGGCCGTGCGCGGCGTGAAGGTCAGCGTCGGCGCCCCCTTCTTCAACCTGGTGAATATCCCGCTCTTCCTCGGGCTGCTCATCCTGATGGGCGTGGGCCCGCTCATCGCGTGGCGCCGCGCCTCGGCCGACAACCTCAGGCGGAACTTCCTGATGCCGACGGCGGTGGGCGTGGCGGCAGCCGTCATCGCGCGCGCGCTGGGCATCGCGAACAGCCTTGTCCTGCTCTGCATCGCCGCGGTGGTATTCGTCACGGGCACCATCGTGCTCGACTTCCTCCGCGCCGTGCGCGCCCGGCGCCGCAGCGGCGACGGCTGGGCGGCGGCGACGCTGGGGCTGCTGCGGCGCCAGAACCGCCGCTACGGCGGCTTCGTGGTCCACCTCGGTATCCTGGTGGTGGCGCTGGGCGTCGCGGGGTCGAACGCGTGGTCGCTGCATACGGAAACCACGCTGGGGAGAGGCGAGAGCGCGGAGCTGGGCGGCTACCGGGTGCGCTTCGACGGCCTCCGGGCCTCCGAGGAGTCCAATCACTTCAAGGTCACCGGCACCTTCACCATATCCAGCGGAGTCGGCAGCCGGGACGTCCTCTATCCCGCGAAGAAGTTCTACGCTCAGGAGCAGAACCCCATCGCGTACGTGGACTACCGGCTGGGGCTCATCGAGGACGTGTACCTCGTCCTGGGGGATTTCGCCCGCGACGGCTCCCAGGCCACGATCAAGCTCCAGGTGAACCGCATGGTCTCGTGGCTCTGGCTGGGCGGGCTCGTGCTCACCCTCGGCACGGGACTCGCGATCCTGCCCGACCGGAAGAAGGCGGCATGAGCGGCTCCACCCGCTGGGGCCGCTGGGCCATCCCGCTGGCGGCGATCCCGGTGATCGTGCTGCTGGCCTACGGCTTCCGCACGGACCCCCGGGCCATCCCCACGCCCCTGGTGGGCAAGCCCGCCGCAGCCTTCAGGCTGAAGACCTTCGACGGCCCCGAGATCTCCCTCGAAGGGTTGCGCGGCCGCGTGGTCGTGATCAACTTCTGGGCCTCGTGGTGCTACCCGGCCTGCTACGAGGAGGCGCCGGTGCTCGAGCGGGGCTGGCGCGCGTACAAGGACCGCGAGGTGATGCTCGTGGGCATCAACATCCAGGACAAGGAGGAGCCCGCGAAGCGGTTCCTCGCCCAGTTCGGCCACACCTTCCCCAACGCGCCCGACCCCGCCGGCCGCGTATCCGTGGACTACGGCGTCTACGGCGTGCCGGAGACCTTCTTCATCGACCGCGCGGGACGCATCCGGGCCAAGCACGTGGGCGCGGTGACCGATGCGATCTTCAGCGCCAACGTGGACCGACTGCTCGCGGAGCGCCCATGAGCCACCCTCCCCTGACCCGCCTCGCGGCCGCGGCGCTCCTCGTCGTCATGGCCGCGCTGCCCGCTCTCGCGGCGGCGCCGGTGAACGAGGACACGGTGCGGGAGATCGGCACCGAGCTTCGCTGCGTCGTCTGCCAGAATCTCTCCGTCGCCGACTCCCCATCGGAGACGGCGAACCAGATGCGCGGCATCATCCGCGAGCGCCTGGCCGCGGGCGAGACCCCGGAGCAGGTGAAGGCCTACTTCGTCGAGAAGTACGGGCTCTGGGTCCTGCTCTCGCCGCCGAAGCAGGGCTTCAACCTCCTGGTCTGGATCGTCCCCTTCGTGGGCCTCGGCCTGGGCCTCGTGCTCGTGGCTTTCACCGTGCGGCGCTGGAGCCGCCGCCCGGCCGCCGTCCCCGCGGGAATCCCCGAGATGGACGCCGCCACCCGCGACCGCATCCACCGCGAGATGGCCGACATGGACCGCTCATGAGGCAGATCCTCCCGGTCATCCTGATCGCACTCCCCGGCTTGCTGCTGGTCCTCTGGCCGCTCTTCCGGCGCGGAACTGAGGGATGGGCCGCAACCAGCACCGCACCGACCTCCGCCGACGACAGGCGGCTCGAGCTCTCCGAGGAAAAGGCCTCCGTCTACCGGGCGCTCAAGGAGATCGAGTTCGACTACGAGGCCGGTCACCTGTCCGAGGAGGACTACCGCCCGCTCCGGGATCGCTACGAGTCGCGCGCCGCGGCGCTCCTCCACGCCCTCGACGCGCTCGCCCCCGAGCCCCGGCGGCAGGCCGAGACAGCGCGCGCGGAAGCGGCCGCGCCCCCAGGCCGGCGCGGCTGGACCCGCCACCCGGCAGTCCTCGCGGGCGGCGCTGCGCTCCTGCTCGTCTTCGGCGTCTTCCTCGGACTCAATGTCGGGCGCTTCACCCAGCCAGACCCGAGCGCGATGCCACAGGGCGGTATGACGATGCCCATGCCGCAGACTCCGGGAGGCTCGGCTGGGGCCGAAGCTCCGACTCCGGCTGGCCCCCCGCAGACCTCCGGGCAGCCGGTCACTCCGGAGGTGATGGCGGGCATGCTCCAGGCCGCGCGGCAGAGCCTCGAGGCCGGGCAGTACCAGCAGGCCATCAGCGCCTACCAGGCGGTGCTCAAGCGCGATCCCAAGAACGTGGACGCCATGACCCACCTGGCCCGCATCGTCGCCATCGGTGGCCACGGGGACTCCGCCCTCGAGACCTTCGGGAAGGCGCTCCAGATCGATCCCAGCTACGCGCCCGCGTACCTCTACCGCGGCCAGGTGCTCTACGAGTTCAAGCAGGACTCTCCCGGCGCCATCAAGGCGTGGGAGCGCTTCCTGGTGCTCGTGCCCAAGGGCGAGGAGCACGACCAGGTCAAGGCCCTGATCGAGAAGGCCCGCGCCCAGAAATCCACCCCCCAGCCCCGCTGACAACGTTAGGGTTGACGCACCTCCGTAGTTAGGCTACCCTTATGTGGAGCCGGCCCCGCACCGGAAAGCCGGCCACACTCGCAACACAGAGGGAGGGGGCGCCATGGGGATCAACACGATGGGGGAGGTATCGGGGAGCGCGCGCGGGCTCCTGGTCGGCGTCGTGGCGGCGGTGATTGCCTTCGGGGCGGGCGCCGGCGGGGGCGAGGCCTCCGAGGTGGTCGTGTACTCCGCGCGCTCGCACTACGGCCAGGAGCCGGCCATCGAGGCCTTCACCAGGAAGACGGGAATCCAGGTCAAGACCTTCGGGGGCAACTCCTCCGAGCTGTTCGAGCGGCTCCGCGCGGAGGGGGACAAGACGCCCGCGGACGTGCTGATCACGGTGGACGCGGGCAATCTCTGGAACGCGGCGCGGGCCGGACTGCTCTCCCGGGTGGACTCCCCCG
>Ga0209212_1007854_pt1 | contig 11619 bp, 14 predicted proteins | sample RifGroC2_FD_183996 | JGI IMG/M metagenome (GOLD analysis project Ga0209212, IMG submission 183996) | Groundwater microbial communities from Rifle, Colorado, USA - Groundwater C2 (SPAdes) (version 2) | ecosystem: Environmental > Aquatic > Deep subsurface > Groundwater | place: Rifle, Colorado...
CGCAACAGCCCTGCCCCACCCCTGCGCGGCCGCGCGCCCCCCTTGCCGCCGTTGGCGGCAAGGCCCGCGCCAACAACCGCGGCCTTGCCAAGGGATGGGGAATCTGAAATGCGATATAATAAACGAATTAACGAAGAAGGTAACAAGGAGTTGCTGATGACATGTTATATAATCACCTTCCAAACAAATACAGATATATCTCGCAATAAAGTCTTAGGTGTCCTCCAGACATATGGCACATACTGTCCCATCCATAAATATTGTTGGGCGATTAAGACTAACGAAAAATCCCCGCAAATAGTAGATAAGATTCGGAAAGTATTAACCTCTGAAGACTTCGTGTTTGTTATTCGATCAGGCACTGAAGCTGCTTGGTTTAATAGTTACGGTGAGAAGAACGATAATTGGTTGAAGGAGAATTTGTAATATGAATACTCCTTCCCCACATACGGATAGTAAGCCTCTTGAGGTTCGTTGCGGCCGTGTAAAATCTGTTGATTTATACGAAATTAAGGATAGCGAACTTGATTTGCTTGAAAAAGGATCACCTGCAGATATCCAATTGAACTTCGCGATATTCCTACTCTCACTGGCGTCTTCGAACATTGCCTCGCTCTGTACTGCAACTTTTAAATCGGACATGGTCCAGATTGTCTTTATAATGGTTACAGTTGTTGGTGTTTTTATGGGTCTGTATCTTTTAATTAGTTGGTGGCGCACTCGCACATCCATTTCAAAAGTGGTTGGCCTAATTAAGGGTAGAATGGATATGCCAGCAGAAGATGGGAAAAAAGGTGTGCCGCCGGCTTCCGTACCAGCACCAAAGAAAGAAACCGAACCAGCTGGTTAAACCGATCTGTTTCTAGTGTCGCAAAAGTCCAGAACCAGCTCCCCCCCTCTCGTCGAGGTATTTTCCCTCCGCCGCTCCCAGTGTCGCAAAAGTGTTACTTTTGCGACACTGGGGGCGGGTAGGGTGGGGGTGTTTAGTCGCAGTCCTGCCGGCATAGCCCGGCCTTGCAAGGCAAAAGAAGAAAATCAATTTAGTAGAATTCGATGATGCCTTCGTTATCTGCTACCGACCCCATCAAGAAGCTCCTTGTCCGGATCAAATTTCTTTTAGAGGTCAGTTTGCCCCCCCATCTCGCACGGTCTTCAGAAGCCGACAATATCCTTGCACTTATTCTTTTAGATTATTGCGTCGAGAGTTTACTTAAAACAATCATGACTGCTGCGGCTGTTAATCTAACAGAGAAAGGCAAACTAACTTTTAATGATTTGTGGAAGAACATCAACGATAAGGTTCTCAAGGATAAACAGTACGGCACACAGGTAGATCAGCTTCCATTCCGGATTGAATTAGAGAATCTGCATCTGCAAAGAAATCAGACCCAGCATGACAGCAGAACACCGAGCCATTCCGACGTAGAGCGGGACGCGGTTAATGTGCGTGAATTCGCTCGGCAGGTCTATCTCGGTGTCTATGCCCTGGATTATCAGAGTTTAACCTTAATAGACTTGGTCCGGAATAAATTACTAAAAAGGCTTTTGTCTGAATCTGAAGCGTTGCTGAACGCTGGCGAATGGGAAAAGAGCGCCATCAAGAGTGGTGAGACAATGGCGCGCTTGCTGAGAATGTCTAGTTCTTATTCCCCTCTGGGACGCACGCAGAACTTTTACAGTATCGCTCACGGGATTTCCGACGGGGCGACCCATAGCGCGATTGAGAAGCTTGTAAAGAGTATTGAAGGCATCGAAGAGGGAATGACGCTCCAGATGCAGATTGTAATGGGTTTAGACTTTAAGGGATATGCTCGCTATAAACATTTTGCACCGATAGTGCACATTATGATGGATGGGTCGGCTAACGCTTCATTTGTTAATCATGATTTGAATCCAGTGGAAGCCAAGTGGTTACTGGATTATGTTTTAGGTAACGTCCTTCGGATGGAAGAGGCCGGCCTGGAATGGCATGAGCTGGGATAGATCTCTTTAGGTTATACGCCGCCAGTGTCGCAAAACTCCCCGTATTTAGATATCCGTATATACGGATATCCCCCTCATCATCCACCACAGCGCCTGTGGTTGTGGTGTCCGCGGGTCTTGCAAGTATGAAGTTATAAAAAGCGCTATAATAAAAAGGTTAGGGACCACAAATACAGGAGGGAATTAATATGGCTCGTAGAGCGTTTTATAGTTTCCATTACGCCCCGGATAATTGGCGGGCTGGCCAAGTAAGAAACATGGGGGTTATTGACGGCGATAAGCCTGCGTCAGATAATGATTGGGAAACTGTTACAAAGGGTGGCGATGCTGCAATCCAGCGGTGGATAGATAATCAGCTTGATGGCAAATCGGTGGCGATTGTTCTTATTGGCGCAAATACAGCGGGGCGTAAATGGATTAACTACGAGATAAAAAAAGCATGGTCCGACAAAAAGGGGCTTCTCGGAATTCACGTTCACAATATTAAAGACGTCAATAGCGCCCAGGCGACAAAAGGCGGTAATCCATTTTTGTGGGTTCCTGTTTCCGGCGGCGGGAATTTGTCAAGTATTGTGAAAACATACGACCCACCATACACGACAAGCACTGACGTATATAATTACATAAAGACCAATCTCTCCGGCTGGATAGAAACTGCTGTTTCAAATAGAAATAATTATGTCTGAACCGGAAAGCGAAAAGTGTTTAACTGAAGAATCTCCGTCTGTTCAATCACACCTTGTCATTCTCCAGGGTGTGATTGAACGCATGGCGGTAAACAGCACATCTACAAAATCCTGGTGTATAACCATTGTGTCGGCAATCCTAGTGGTTATAGCGGACAAGAATAAACCAGAATATGCCTTTCTTGCGTTGCTCCCGACTATTCTTTTCTGGGCCCTTGATATCTACTATTTAGCAATGGAGAAGGGATTCAGGAATTCATACAACGACTTCGTTAAAAAAGTTCACGCTGGGACTTCAACGCCTGACGATCTCTATCTTGTGCACTCGCTAGGGAAAACATCCAACCTTCAACGGGAAGCATTTAAATCATTCTCGGTCTGGGGTTTTTATTCCGGCCTTGTGGTTTTAATAATATTGGCAAAATACTTTGTGCTTACGTAAAAGGCTGGGCGGTTGAATTAACCCTCGCATATATCTGTATATCCGTATATACAGATAAGGAGTTTCCCCCATGCCTATGACCCTGCGCCAGCAACTCATCGCCGATCGCGTCACAAATCTCGTCACTTTACTCTCTATCCCGGAGGATCAAGCTTTCGAGCGCCTCGTGCATTCGCTTGTTAATGAACAAAGCGTTCACTCGATGGATCCTGCAGACTGGGTGGACGGCACCCAAGACAAGCAGATTGATCTCATCACCATAGATGAGGAAGATGAGACAGCAGAGATAACTATTATCTCAGTAAAGTTCACCGGCGGATTCTCATCCAATGCAATTATTCAGATGAAAAATGGCCTCGGATGGATCTTTAAACGGCCGCGTGCAGAGGTCTTGGGGATCTCCAACGAACCGTTCCGGGATAAGATATTCGAGATCCGCTCAGTCTTGTCGGGCATGGGGTCGTCAAATGTATCGGTTCGCTGTTACTTTGTAACCAACGGCCTTTCATCTGAAATATCCGCTGAATATCAACAAGAGGTGCGCGGCATCGTCGCGGAATACAACAACGGCACTTTTGCACAGTTCTCTTTCGAATCGCTCGGCTCCGACGAACTCGTAGGGCTCCTAAATAGAATTGAGCGCCATAACCGTTCCATAGACGCAGATGTCCCGATTCGCTGTAATGCCAACACCCCATCGTTAATCCGCTATGACAGCCAGGGGCTTAAAGGTCTTATCTGCACTGCCTCCGCGCGTGACATTTCAAACCTCGTTGTTAACGATACCGGCGGCGCATTGTTCGACTCGAACATCCGCCGGTTCCTTGGGAAAGGCAAGGCCGTAAATGCTGACATTCTCCGCACCGCAACTGACGCGACGTCCAGTTATCAATTCTGGTTCCTTAATAACGGCATAACTATTGTCTGCGATAGCTTCGATGCCGTAACAGACCCAGATAACCCCATGGTGAAGATAAAGAATCTTCAGATCGTCAACGGCTGTCAGACAGCAACCGCTCTGGCGCATGCGGCCCGTGATGGCAGCCTTTGCGCGGACACGCGTGTTCTTCTGCGTGTCTTCGAGACGACAGACCAGACATTGGCCTCCCGGATTGTTCTTACCACTAACAACCAAAATCGTATCAGCACCCGCGATCTAAAAGCGAATGATGACATACAGCAGGACATGAAACGTGGATTTGAAAGATACAACTTCCTTTACGAGCACAAAATCAACCAATACACGACGGTTACGCCGGCGCCAGGCCAGGTAATTGTGTCCAATGAAGAGGTCGGTCAAGCCTTTCTCGCTATTGTCCTTAAAAAGCCAGGGGATGCACGGCGTCGTAAATATAAGATCTGGGCCGATCACTATGGCGATATATTCAGTGGGCGCCAGGTAGAGCCGCATATTATCTGTCTTCTAATTTCTAAAGCAGCGGTCGTCTGGGCACGGACTTCACGCCGGGCAGCCGGCATTACGGAGATGCGCCGTAAGTTAATTAATAATGGCCTTCTTCATATCGCGAGGATTGCTTCTTATTTCTGGCGCAATTCGGATGCCTTCGACCAGGACATTGCGGCACTTCAGGCCCAGATATCCTCATTGCAGGCAACGCCGGCGCAATTGAATCCACATTTCGATGATGCTCTTAATCGGCTTGAATCATTAATCACTGCAAACCCGGATTTCGCTAACGATATCGATACCGCTTTGAAAGCGCCGCTTCTAGAGTCGGCTATTTCCCGGTCAATTCACACCGCTCAACCCGCTACTCCCCCCTAACCCCAGGGCGCTGTATGACCGGCTTGTTGCTGACGTATATCCGTATATATGGATATACACACAGTGTCTCACCCCCCCGCGACTTGCCCTCCTATTGCGCTGCCAACCATGAATTTATAATCTATTCAGTGTACTGAACAATTTGTAATTACATCAAAATCGCCTTGTATTATAGGGATATATTTATGACATTTAAGCGCGAAAAGATCCTTTCCCCCCTTCGCAAGAACCTCGCCCGCCCGGCCCACGTCCTGCAGATCCTTCTGGGCCCGCGGCAAGTAGGCAAGACCACCGCCATCCATAAATTCCTAGAAGAGTGGTCCGGTAAATCCTTCTACGCTACGGCCGACCAACTCACCCCTCCGGACACACAGTGGCTGGCCGAGACCTGGCGCCAGGCCAGAAAGCTGCCCGGCAAAACGCCGCTCCTGGTTATAGACGAGATCCAGAAAGTCCCCCGCTGGAGCGAAGCCGTTAAAATGCTCCATGATGAAGACGTCCGGGAGAAACGCTCTCTCCGCGTCATCCTGCTCGGCTCTTCCGCGCTGCTTCTGCAGCACGGCATGCAGGAAAGCCTCTCCGGCCGCTTCCAGCTCATTCAGTGTCCGCACTGGAGCTACGCGGAATGCCGCCAGGCGTTCGGCTGGAAACTCGACCAGTTCCTTTTTTACGGCGGCTATCCCGGCGCGGTCCCGTTCGTGGACGACTTCAACACCTGGAAGGACTATATTCAGAACTCGCTTCTGGAGACGGTCATCGGCCGCGACATCCCGGCCGTCCACCGCATCGACCAGCCGGCGCTCTTCCGGCAAACCCTGGCTCTGGTCTGCCGGCATCCGGCTGAGATCATCAGCCTGCAGAAACTCCTGGGCCAGCTGCTCGACCGCGGCAGTATCAACACGCTGGCAAATTACTTGGACCTCATCGCCGGGGCCTTCCTGGTCGAGTCCGTCCGGAAGTACAGCCCCCGCGCCATCCGCGTCCGGGCTTCCAGCCCTAAGCTTATCGCCCGCGATAACGGGCTTATTTCGGCGCTGCGCGGCGTTCCGCTCGAAGCAACGCTCAAAGACCGCGCTTTCTATGGTCGTCTCGTAGAGAACGCCGTCGGCGCGGCGCTGCTCAATGCCGGCGAGACCGTCTTCTACTGGTCCGAGCGTGACAAGGAAGTAGATTTTGTCGTCCAGCGCGGCATAGATCTCATAGCGGTCGAGGTCACGGCCGGCGCTGGCCATCCCAATCCGGGCTTAAAAACGTTCCTGTCCCGCTATCCCGCGGCCAAGCCCGTCCGCATCGGCGGCGCCGGTTCCGACCTTTCCGTCAAGCAGTTCCTGGAGCACGGTTTCTAAGCCCCGGCGCAGCGCCCCGCAGGGCCGTCAAGGGATATCCGTATATATGGATATACGGATATCCCCGCCCGTTTAAAAAGTTCGCCTTCCACCCATAAAAGCGAACTCCCCGTTCAAACCTGATACCGCCTCCGTCGGACTACCTTTCCTACATTGCGCCCATAGTTCGCATATTTTGTAATATACGAACTATGGCCATCTACCAATATAAGCGCGAACCCCTCACCAGCGACAACGCCGACCGCCTAGCCAACGCCTGCAGCACCGGCATGGAGAAGGTCGTCATCTTCACCCTGCTCGACACCGGCCTGCGCGTCTCGGAGCTCGCCGGCCTCACCAAAGAGAACGTCCTCTGGCAGGATCGCCGGCTCCTGGTCTACGGCAAGGGCGGCCCGTTCGGCAAGAAGTCCAAACGCCGCGTAGTCCCCCTCACCGAGCGCGCCTTTACCATCCTCTCGCACTACTTCGCCCTTAACGACTCCCTGGGCTACACCGCCCGCGGCCTCCAGAAGATTGTCCGCCGCGTCTCCAACCGCGCCGGCATCACCCAGAAGGTCTCCCCCCATGTCCTGCGCCACACCTTCGCGTCCACCTGCGTTAAAAAAGGCCTAAGCACCCGCTACCTCCAGATGTTCATGGGCCACGACCACCTGACAACAACGGAGATCTACTTGAACGTCTCCCCGGAAGACGCCTGCGCTGAATTTAAAAAACGCTTTTAGCGTCCCGCGGCTAAACCAATAAAACATTCCGAATCAACCAAAGGACGGGAACATGAAAGAAATCAAACTAGCTTCATCCAACGACTGCGGACCCTGGAGAATAGCCCGGCTTGAAAGAGTGCGGGGGTATATCTGCGCGCTGGCGGATCACTACGGAAATACAACCTTGCAAAAGAAGATCTCCGAATTCCTGGACTACGAGGGGACCCTTACCGTCTCCTGGAAAAAAGAGCCCACAGAAGGAGAACTGGAGTTTATAGATAAAGCGTGGGCGTCCTCTATCGCCGGCGAGAACGCCGGCAATATCGAGCACCTTGTTCTTCCGGAAGGCCCGAAACCGGTAAAAAACCGCAGCAACGGGTCCCCCTCCTGAAATTTCTAGTCTGCCGTGTCCATCCCATTGCGCTTTTTTATGTTATACTTGTAATACATAAGGAACCACTATGATCGCCATCCGACTACCAAAAGAAATAGAGCTCAGGCTTAACACCCTGGCGACGTCCACCGGGCGCACAAAAAGCTATTACGTTCGTGAGGCGCTCATCAAACATCTCTCCAATATCGAGAATATCTACATGTCCGAGCAGCGCCGCCAGAGCACCCGCACGGGAAATCCGCGGCCGGCGGCCATAAAAACCGCGACAAAGCGGCGGAGCGCAAAATGATCATCGCCTTCGCCAACCAGAAAGGCGGCGTCGCCAAAACCACAACCTGCCTTAATCTCGGCGCTGGCCTGGCCCTTCGTGGCTATTCGACCCTTCTGATAGACTCCGACCCCCAGGCCTCGCTCAGCTGCTACCTGGGCCCCGCGGACGGCAAGCCAACCCTCGGCGACTGGCTCCTGGACCGTTCCCCCTTCGACCAGGTAGTCCGCCCGACCCCGCACGCGAACCTTTCCTACATCGCCACCTCAGAGCGCCTGATTGCCGACGAGGCCACGATTGAGCAGGATAAGTTTAAAGCGCTTCATTATCTCAAACGCAAGATCGATAAGATCCGGGACCGCTACGATTTCATCCTTATAGACACCATGCCCAGCTTCTCGGTCCTCCTCGCCAACAACCTTGTCGCGGCCGACCAGGTAGTCATCCCGGTCAAACTCGAATGGCTCTCCATCCAGGGCCTGGCGCCGTTGCTCGCCAAGCTACGCGACATTCAGGACAACGTCAAAGACCTGCAGATCCTCGGCATTCTCGGCACCTTCAACCGCAAAGGCGTGACCGAGTGCCACAAATGCCTTTCCGAACTCGAGGCTCAGCTGCCGGGGCGCGTATTCGCTTCAACCATCCAGCTCAACAGCAAGCTCGCCGAAGCCGCTGGCTCCGGAAAACCGATCCAGCATTACGACCGGCTCTGCCAGGGTTTTGACGATTACGAGAAACTAACCGAGGAGGTTCTGAAGAAATGCCCCGCCAAGAAGAAAACACACGCAGAGGCTCGTTAAACCTGCTCGGCATCGAGGCCGCCGGCATCCCCGCGGTCGAACGGATAATTGAGATCCCCGTTTCCGCCATCCGGCCGAACCCGCACCAGCCGCGCCGCCAGTTCCCCCAGGAGTCCCTGCAGGAACTTGCGGGCTCCATCAAATCGCACGGCCTGCAGCAGCCTGTCATTGTGCGCCAGCTTAAACAAACAGACCACGGCGGCGCTGCCCTGGCCTACCAGCTGGTCGCCGGCGAGCGCCGTCTGCGCGCGCACGAGCTCGCGGGTCTCAAGGTTATCCGCGCCATAGTCCGCGCAACAGCGGACGAGCAGTTGCTGCGCCTCTCGATAGTCGAGAACATACACCGCGAGGACCTTCCCTTTATGGACAGGGCGCTGGCGTTCTGCCGCTTCAAGGACCAGTTCCACGCCGGCAAGGTAGAAGCGGCCGCCGAGGACCTTAAGATCTCGCGCCGAACCGGCTTCAACTACAGCAAGATTGGCTCCGCCGAACCCGACTACCAGAAACTTATCGTCAAGAACGACCTCGACGTCCGCAGCAGCAGTCTGCTTTTAAACCTGGCCGACAAAGTCGCCAAGGAACTTCCAAAGAAAACAGAAGCCTTCAAGAAAGCCGTCCACACCGGCGAACTGGGCCTCCCTGCGCTGAACACCCTGCAGGCTAAATATTTCCCGGCCTCAGTTAAAGAGGACGCCAAGCCGGCTGCCACGGCAAAAAACACGCACACACCCGGCACGGCCATAACAAAAACCGACCCCTTCCGCAAAACGGAAACAGAGGTCGTCCTGGAGCTGCGGTTTCACCCGGCTAAAAAGCCGGACACAAAACTCCGGGCCCAGTGGGCTAAAGCCGCCAAACAGTTTTTCAAAGCCGCTGGTTTTACAACAGTAGAATTGAAGTCCTAAGGCTTTTAAACCGCGGTACTGGGAAAAAAGTGCAACGGTTGCACTTTTAGGGGGTCCTCATAGGGAAACACCCCTTAAAATCATGGTTTACACGGCCCCGGAAGGCATAAATGACAACCAAGTCTTCGCTGCTTAAACTTACAAACCTGGTAACACAAAAACACTTCGAGCAGATTCCGGAAGATATCGCCTTCTGCTCTAATATCTTCATGGTGTTCGGTCTGCCCGCGCATAAACTAAAGGGCAACCCGGCTTTCTGGACCAAGAAGAGCAGCTCCTACAATCTCGTGATCACCCGGAACCTGGACTACCAGATCCCCACCGGCTGTTACGCCCGGATGAATCAGATCTTCATCGATACCGAGGTCCGCACAAAAAACACGAACGTTATAGACGTCGGCCGGTCTTTCCGGGAATACGCCCATAAACTCGGCTATAAAGACGGCGGCGCTGATAAGGAGCTGGTTAAGCAGCTAGTCAACTACGTGACCTCCTCTATCTCCCTGAGTATCACCGACCACAACCCCAACCATATCTCCGGGGTGCAGACCATGGTTGCCGAAGCCTGGGATTTTTTCTTCGATGTTCCCAGCCCGGAGCAGCTCACCATGGCGAAGGGGAAAATAATTCTCAGCGAAAAGTACGCTAAGTATATCCATAAACATTCCGTTCCGCTCGATATGAACCGGGTCCGGTGCTTTAAAAACAATCCTCTGGCGCTGGATTTTTATCGCTTCCTGGCCTACCGAAGCAATGAGCTTAAGAAACCGATATCTTTCCCGGACCACCTTCTTTTCGAGCAGTTGGGAGTCGGCCACAGCCAGGATAAAGTAACACGGCATCGTTTAAAGACTCTACTCCGTTTTATTCAATTAGATTGGCCTGTCCAGGCTAAGTTCGAGGATGGTTATTTCGAGCTTTGTCCTTCGCCCCCGGCAGTCCAGGCAAAGATACCAAGTAAGACCCCGTTAGCGATTATTAACAATATCGGTTGATAGGGGGAGTTATCAACTTCAAACTTGTAACCGGTCATAAAGCGGCCTTCGCCCATAGGGGAAAGAGTTATCAACTTCAAACTTGTAACCGCCCCGCTTCAAACTTGTAACCATCTATATATACAAATAGTTAAGAGCAAATAGAAGACAAGTAGTAGGCAGGCGATGACTGTTAATAACTTCATAGACCGCGAGGCCCAGAAAGAACCAGCCTTGTCACCGCTATCTCATAGCTTTGCACCCCAAGCCCATACCTCCAAGGGGGTTGCCAGGAAGGGGAAATCTAGTAGGGTAGGGGGGATATGAAACCGAAGAAAACCAAATCTTATAACCCTGAGATCGAACTCGCCAAAGGTGCCACCCTGGACGCCGCCTCTTACGACAAAACCCAGAAGGTTAAAGTCACAACCGGCAAAGTAACTGTTGGCGGCATTTCTGGCCGCGCGGAGATCTCCGGAACTGCCACCGGCAGGATCGAGCCCGGCATCGATGGCACTATGGATCTCTGGCTTTCAATCTTCCGCTATATGCGCCCGGACGGTACAACCAACCATGTCGCCGGCTGGAATATCCCGATTGTACTTAAGCCTGGTCAGACCGCGGCCGCTAGCGCTAAAGCCTTCGCGGATTATATCAACGCCGGAACCAGGCCGTATCATGCAACCGCCTCAGGCGGTAAAATAAAGATCGTCTTTACAGAAAAATAAGCGGTTGGGGGAGTATGGGGAATAGATACGCATTAATGTTGTTCGTTCTGTTGTCGGCCGGGCTGTCTCAGGCGCGCGCTGCAGAAGCTAAACCCGCTTATCAATGGGTTTCCGCCAATGAGTATTATTTTATCCTGCCCACCGGGCAGGATTTGTATTTACCAAGGAACGGCGACACCCTGAGCGTTAAACCCTGGGGCTTCGGCTTTAGAGCTGTCGGCCATGAAACGTTCACCAAGACCGGCGGCCTGCAGTTCCAGAGTATCAAGGTAGACAATCCGAGCACGGGCCGGAATACTTTCTATCTTTGGGAACTTCTGGCCGGCATGGAATACATAGCCCCTAAAGTCCAGGGAAAACCTTTGCGCTTTACGGCCTCCGCCGTCGCGGACTTCGGATTGTCAGACACCACTTTCTTTGTCGCCCCCATTATTTCTGCAGGGCTGCTTTACGCAACCGAAGAATATTCCGCTACTCCGACGGGATTTACCTTTGATATTTATTACAGGCTTAGCGACATCGATTTAGATGAAGTGGGCGGCGGCGCCGGGACCCTCAAGCCGGCCCTGGGCTTCAAGGTTGGCTACATCTTCGAGGGCTTCT
>Ga0209212_1007855_pt1 | contig 11618 bp, 12 predicted proteins | sample RifGroC2_FD_183996 | JGI IMG/M metagenome (GOLD analysis project Ga0209212, IMG submission 183996) | Groundwater microbial communities from Rifle, Colorado, USA - Groundwater C2 (SPAdes) (version 2) | ecosystem: Environmental > Aquatic > Deep subsurface > Groundwater | place: Rifle, Colorado...
ACAGAACTGATCAAGAGATGTTTTATGATAGGACTAGATACTATACAATCATTGAGCTGAGGAGAAGAATTAAAGTCTGGAATATGGAGTACTAAGGTTCCCCCCATTCTTCAGACACGGTATTGCTAATTTGATGAGACACTTTCCTGCCTTGCCGGCAGGCAGGTCGACCTTTCAAAATATACTCGTTCCGGCGCTTGGTCGTTCAGAGATGAGTGCAATCTGATAGTGTTGTAGAACTTGAAATAAATATCCAGCGATTCTTGGGCTTCGTTAAATGATTGATAATCTTTCAGGTAAACATCCTCATATTTGACAGTCCGCCATAATCGCTCGGTAAAGATATTATCAAAGCATCTGCCCCGGCCATCCATGCTGATTCTGATTTGAGGACGTTGCTGCAGAATTCCGATGTAATCATCAGCCGTAAACTGCGCGCCTTGGTCTGAATTGTGGATCTCCGGTTGACTTACTTTTAAGGCTTGTTTCAAGTTTAGCACACAGAAGTCCGTTGATAAACTTTTTGATAACTGCCAGCTCAACACATATCTTGAAAACCAGTCCATCAGCACCACCAGATAAAACCAATCCTTGTTGGCTTGAATGTAGGTGATATCAGTTCCCCAGACCTTGTCTGGGTAGTTGATATTAGCTCCTTTCAGCAGATACGGAAATTTGCGCTGTTGTTTATCCGCCTGGCTTAGGTTCCATTTTTTCTTGGGATAAATCGCTTGTATGCTCATTTCAGCCATTAAACGTTCAATTTTCTTGTGATTGACAGCAATATTTTCGATGATATTCAAATGCTTGGTGATTCTTGGAGCTCCGTAGAACGGATAGGCGGTGTAAATCTTATCGATCCTTTCCAAAAGCATTAAATCAAATTCAGAAACTGGTTTTGGCTCATAATAGACCATTGACCGATTGGCATTGAGCAGTTCGCATTGTCTTTTGACGGTGATCTCCGGATGATTCTTGTCGATCAGTTTTAATCTTTCAGCTGGTGATTCAGGCAACTTTTTTTTTCAGCCAGTCCAGCTCAACTTTGAGCTGACCGACTTGTCTGTAAAGTTCTTCAATGAGTTCGTTCTTTTCTTTGAGTTCTAAACTTGGTTTGTCAGTGAAGATAAATTGCAGCCCTTCCACTGCCTGCTTTTTCCACTTATGGGCTTGGCTGGCATGGATAAAATATTTAGAACAAATATTGGCTACCGGTTCGGCGTCTTTGATCATTTCCAAGGCTACCTTAACCTTAAAGGAACTTGGATGTTTGCGTTTGATGTTCCCCATATGTTTAGACATTAAGTTATGTGACTTTCAGTGGTAATTTTACCACCAAAGCGTCTCATCACCCAGTGTCTGAATTTTGGGGGGAATTATAAAGCTTCCTTGCCTTCTTGGTATTTAGCGGCATCAGTTTCTCGTTTTTCAACAACCTGCGCGGCATCCTTTGCTTTACCCGAGGCTTCACCCACAGCTTCTTCCGCTTTAGTCACCTTCTTCTCTGCCCACCCCTGGCCTATTTCCTTTTGGAAGATCAAAAGCCGGTCAGCCGCGTCTTTACCCAAAACTTTCTCACATATCTTGCCGAAAAAACCTCTGGTGTCAGGCTGAAGCGTCTTTTCCACTGCCTGCGCTTTAGGATTATCTCCGGTGAAATCAACACTAAATGCTACCTCATCACTATCGGAATGTACTTCCGGCCGTATCTCATCTTTAGAAGAACCACCTCGGTAATCCTCTATTGAATTCATCTCCCATTTGTCTGATTGTTTATTGTCATTCATAATAATAAATTTAATTATAATTTGACTGCGCCACGCCGCAATATTATAAATTTAATTTTTCTCTTCCACCACCGCCTGTTTATCTTTTAAAATATCTTCAAAATACACGCTAATCGCCGCCGCGACCGGCACGCCCAATAGCCCGCCGACCACGCCGCCCAGTTTGGCGCCGATCAAAATCACCATAATCACGATGATCGGATTTAGCCCCACTACCTTCTGCATTATCTTTGGCACAATCACCTGATTTTCCAATTGCTGAACCGCGAAATACAAAATAGCCACGAATAAAATTTTTGTCCAGGAATCGGAAGACACCACCAGCACCGCGATCAGGCCAGACAGCCACGGCCCAAAATAAGGAATAATTTCCAGAATCCCAGCCACCAGCGCCAAAAGCAGAGCGTATTCCACTCCCAGAAACAAAAGTCCGAAATAAACCATTATCCCGACAATGAAGCACAAGAGTAATTGTCCGCGCAGCCACAAACCGACTTTTGACTCCATCCTGTCAACCAAATCCATGGCATACGATCTCTGTCTCGCCGGCACTAAAAATTTTACGAATTTTTTCAAACCGTCTTCTTCCACCGTAATGTAAAAAGTCATCACCAACACCACAAACAAAGAAAGTATGCCGCCGAAAATACTGGTTACGGTCACAAAAATACTCTTGGTCGCCTGCGCCAAAGTCGTACTCAAGGTTTGCAGGGTTGAAACCACGGAATCGCTGCTCACCGTCGTCAGACCACCACTATTTTTTTCTTGCAAAGAATGAATGCCAACGGAAATCTTTTCGTAATAATCCGGAATATTGGAAACAATCTGCACAATCTGATCAGCCATCGCCGGCACGAGCATCACTATTATCAGGCTAAACACCGCCAATAAAATCAAATAAATCATCAAAATGGAAATTGCTCTCGGCATCTTGTATTTTTTGAGCCAGTCCACCCACGGGTCCACCGCCGCCGCGAAAATGATGGACACGAATAGCAAAGCCAAAATATCCCTGATCAGATAGACAAAAAATAAAATGAATAAGACCACGATCACCCTCATGATAGACTGGTATGAAATCACGGGCGAGGCGCTAATTTTTGTCGGCATATGTTTATTTATTTTAAAAGTTTTAAAAATCTATTTTTGTCCCGCTTTTGGAAAGGCCCAATCACAGCCAGATTCAGCTGCTCTCTTTTAAACAGTTTTTTTGCTAATTTCATTATATCACTTTCCGAAACCTTCAACAATTCCGCCACTTTCTCGGCCGGCGTCTTTATTTTTTTGGCGAAAAGCCCCTGTATGCCATACCACATGGCCATATTATCGGTATTGTCCACTTCCAAGCTGATGCTGCCGCGCAAATATTCCTTAGCTTCGTCCAGCTCTCTTTTGGCGATCAAAACCGTGCTGATTTTTTTTAATTCATCCCAAATGCGCGCCACCGCCAACTCAATTTTATCAGTATTCAAACCGGAATTGATAGCAAAAATTCCGGCATCTTCAAATTCTTCCGTGGAGGAATTGATGTAATAGCACAAGCCCAGCTTTTCTCTGATATTCAAAAACAGTCTGGAGCTCATGCCAGTGCCAAGTATTGTATCCAAAACTGTCAGGGTCGGCAGCTCCTGGTGATTGTACGGCAACGCCCTGACCGCCAGGGACAAATGCGCCTGATCGGTTTTTTTATTATGAATTAAAATTCCTGGACCCTGGCGCTCGCTCGGTACTTTTTTATAAATCGGCTGCTTGTTTTTTTTAAGATGACCGAAAAATTTTTCCGCTTCTCTTATCGCCCCATGCTGATTGATATTTCCGGCGATGGCGATGGCCATTTTTTGCGGTTGATAAAATCCTTTGACATAATCAATCAGATCTTGCCGCTTTATTTTCAAAATGCTTTTTTTTGCGCCAATAATATCGCGCCCCAAGGTACTGCCGGAAAACACCAAATTCATCGTCAAATCATAAATGTATCTCATTGGCGTGTCCAAAAACATATTCAACTCTTCCAAAATCACTCCCCTTTCCCGGTCCAGCGCTTTTTCATTAAACAAAGAATTATTCATCATATCAGCCAAAACCTCAAAAGCCATTTTGCCGTGCGCCTTTGGCACGCGGTTATAATAAAAAGTATGGTCTTGGCTGGTGGCGGCGTTCAAATATCCGCCCACCCCTTCAATGCTTCTGGCAATATCCGACGGTTCCGGTCTGTTTTTGGTACCTTTAAAAAACATGTGCTCTAAAAAATGAGACGCGCCGGCTATTTTTTCTCTTTCATAACGCGAGCCCGCGCCAAAAAATACGCCAGTCGTCACCCCGTGGGCCGCGGGCATATTGTGGGTGATTATTTTTATGCCGTTTTTCAAAACTGATAGTTTATACATAACTGAACAATTTTAAATTTTAAATTCTAAATTTTAAAATAATTTCTAATTTTCAATTTTGAATTGTCATTTTTATTTTTGATTTTTACATTTTGAATTTGTTTGCTATCTCCCCAAAAATATATTCCCATCTCTTGAAATTAACCCTCGCCATCGCCCTTTTCTCCACCGGATACCTGACCGAACCAAAATCCACGAGTATTGACCCTAGCGCTCGTTCCAATAAATTCAACCAGAAATATCGCTCAAAATTTTTATCCTTTGTTACCGTCTTAATTTCATTATAATTTTCCAGCCATCTCTCAATATATCTATCCACTTCATTATAGCTCATTTCTGGCAAGCCATTAATATTGACCCACAAGTTAAACGCCAGATCATACCATTTTGGCCGGTAGCTCCACAAAAAATTGGACATCAGATAATATTTCCCTTGCTTTGTTTTTATAATGTCATGCGCTGACAAATGCCCATGCGTAAATTCCATCGGCTGATTAGCCGCGTATTTTTTAATTATCTTTTTGTAAATATCCACTTTGGGTTGGTAAAATTCCGGTTTTAATAATCTTGCCGCTTTCACAATTTTAAGCCAATTCTCCAATCTTTTCAAATTAAAAATTACCGTATCTTTTTCTGCCGCTCTTCTCGACCACCAGCCCGGTTTGGTTTTGATATTTGTTTTATAGTCTTCATAAAACCGGCAAAATTCTCTTGTTTCGTCCTTTGCTTTAATGTTTTTATGCTTTAATGTTTTAATGTTTTCCCCCTCAATCAATTCACTGATAAAATATCCATATCCCCTGCTCCTATTCCACGGCCGGTCAAAATAAATTTTGGGCGCAAAAACTTTTCTGCTTTTACTATGTTGATAAAATTTTCTGATAATTTCCGGCTCATCAATAACCGGTTTTAAATGCTGAATTTTCAAAACCGCCGGCTTGTTTTTATATCTGCCGGCATAAATAACGCTGCCCGCTTTTTTCTTGTCGCCTAGAATCAAACCGCGCCAGATTTCTTTCTCCGACGCGAATCCTGATTCCTTAATTATCCCCGCCAAAAACCTATCCGCTTTCTGGTTGAGCTCTAATTTTTTAGCGTAATGGGTTAAAATCGTATTGGACATCTGCAATTTTCAATTCCTAATTTTCAACTAAACCGCCCTAAAAGGCGTTTGAATAATAATTTCTAACTGCCTTTAGGCAGGTTTCCTTTTTGAATAATCCCTCCTCCCCGTCGGAGTCCTTCCGTTGGTTCAGTTTTGTCAGCCTGAAGCTGATCCGCCTTCGCTTGAACATAAAATTTGCACTAAAGTGAATTGGCGGACAAACTGAACTTTATATTTGGCGCCTCCCAGTCCCCTAGACTCGGCTCTCCCACCACCCCCTACCCCCTCCTCAAAGAGGCGGGGCAATAACTGCCCATCATCTTTTTCCTAAACTAATCTATCCTCTCGTTTAAATATTGTAATTTAGAATTTGGAATTTTATTAGGAATTAAAAATTAGAAATTTATTAGAATAATTAGGTTAATTAGAATAATTAGAATAATTCCTACTTCCCCAGTTTCTCCTCCACATACTCCTTCAAATCCCCAATCGCTACCCTCTCCTGCCCCATCGTCTCAATATCCCTCACTGTCACTTTCTTGTCATTGGCTGTCTCAAAATCCACGGTCACACAATACGGCGTGCCGATCTCGTCTTGCCGGCGATAGCGCTTGCCTATGGAACCGGTCTCATCATATTGCGTCATCCAATTTTCCGCCAAACTGTCTTTGATCTCGTGCGCTGTTTTTTGTAGCTCCGGCTTTTTGGAGAGCGGCAAAACCGCTACCTTGATCGGCGCCAAACTTTTATGCAAATGCAAAACCACTTCTTTTCCATGTTTGGATTCTTCATCACCCGAACGAGTTTCTACTTCCTCATAACCATTGAGCAAAAATGCCAGCATCGCCCGACCAACGCCATCAGAAGTTTCCACAATATAAGGAATATATTTTTCATTGGTCACGGGGTCGGTATAACTCAAATCCACTCCGGAGTATTTCCTATGACGGCTCAAATCCCAATCGCCGCGGTTATGCACCCCGGCCAGTTCCTGCCAACCGCCGAATGGCGCGTCAAATTGTATGTCCCACGCCTCTTTGGCATAGTGCGCCAATTCTTCTTTCGTGTGCTGCCGCCAGCGGACAAATTCGTCCTTCATGCCCAAATCCTTATACCAGTTCATTCTTTTCTCCCGCCAATAGTCATACCATTTGTCCACTTCTTTGGGATTGACGAAAAATTGCATTTCCATCTGCTCAAATTCGCGCGTCCGAAAAATATAATTACCCGGCGTGATTTCATTGCGAAAAGCTTTGCCGACTTGCGCGATGCCAAAAGGCAATTTTTGTCTAGCGCTATCCAAAATATTTTTAAAATTCACATAAATCCCCTGGCAGGTCTCGCCTCTTAAGTATGCCAACGAGCCCTCGTCTTCAACCGCGCCGATATAGGTCTTCATAAGCAAATTAAAATTTCTCGGCTCGGTTAATGCTCCGCCGCATTCCGGACAAATAATATCTTTAGTGCTTTTCGGCGCTTCTTTGCGCGCGTCCAGATCCGGTTTCATACTGGCCACTTCCAATAAATGATCCGCTCTAAATCTTTTCTTGCATTGTTTGCAATCCACAAGAGGATCGGAAAAACTCTCCACATGGCCCGACGCTTCCCAGACCTTCGGATGCATAATAATCGCGCTGTCCAGCCCCACTATGTCATCTCTTGCTTGCACCATCGCTTGCCACCAAGCCTTTTTGATGTTATTCGCCAACGCCACTCCCAACGGACCGTAATCATAACAACTCCCAAACCCGCCATAAATTTCCGACGACTGAAAAATAAAACCCCGTCGCTTGCCAAGCGATATCAGTTTTTCCATTTTTGTTATCTCTTTTTCCTGTGACATAAAATTTTAAATAATAATAGAATGCGAGCATTTGGAGCGATAAACTACTGCGAATTATAAAACGGCGATCTTTTGTCATTGCATGTTATCTATTTCCTCTCCGCTGCCGCCAATTCTCTTTGCCTATCAGTCAGCCATTCATCATTATACTGGGGAAAATGTTCCCTGTTGTTAGTCACATGCTGTAAAGCTTCCCTGGCTTTATCTATATCCGACGCTAACAATGCCTGCCAATTCACCGTCTTTCTTATCTGAAATTTATCAAACCATTCTTGCTGGCTCAATTCTTTTTTCCTGTCAAACATCCAGCCATTATCATACTGGGGAAAATGATCTCTATTGTCAATCACATATTGTAAAGCGTTTCTGGCTTTTTCCAGGTCTGTCTCTAAAAGACCCTGCCAATCAATAGTCTTTCTTATCTGAAATTTATCAAACCATTCCTGTTGCGCGGTTTCTTTTGTCCATTTTTTTCCTTCCACTGTTTCTGCCTCCTCAAGCTCTTTCACATAATCACCGGGCCTAACGCCATATTCGTCTCCCATAAATTTTTATTTAATTTATAAATATTACTTTAATGTTTTTATCACCCAACAACTAATTCTTTTTCTTTTTGTTTATTTGTCTGGATTCTCCGGTCAAGCCGGAGAATGACAGCCGCGCCGCGTATTCCATTCAACCCTTCACTTCATTCCTTCCTGATTTCTGATTGCTGATTACTGTTTTTCAGCCTTAGGCTGACCCGCCTTCCACTCACAATAATAATCCACTTGGGAAATTGGCGGGCCGTGTTCCTCACTTTCCCGCCAAATAACTGACAACCTTACCGATAAATGACAATTTGACCGGCTTATCTTCTCCCACCACCTTGCCCACCACTTGTTTATTTTCTATCGTCGTCCCAACTGCCTCCGCGGCTTCGCTTCTAACCGTCATCTGTCCTCTGGCCTTATCAACCCCCACCACCCTCTGCACTGTCAAGGTCTGATTGTCGTTGACAATCTGCGCGTAAACCACCAAGTCATTCGGTTTAATTTCTTCTTTGTTCACCACTCCGCGCACCAAAATCAAATCGTTTTTTTCTATCACCGGCCTCATTGAATCTTCCGCTATCACAAGCAACGGATAAGGCGTCTTTAATATATAGGATAAGATTGGGTAAATTCCAAACCCGACCGCGGATAAAATAAAGATAAAGATAAAAAGGCTGGCCCAAAATCCAAGACTGGCTTTCTTTACTGGCGGCTTGATCATCCAATAATTTTCCTCGCCAGCTTCTCCCCCATAAATATCCTGGAAAACCTTAAAAGTATTGTAATTACTGATACTTTCCTTTTTTTTATTGTCTTGAAATTGAGCCATACATCTATAATCTTAGCTTAAAAAAACAAATAAAGCAAACGGATAGCAATCGCTAATTTGACATATTTTCAAAAATTGATATACTATAATTACTTTGCAGTCAGACTAATGTAGGAAAAAAGTTCAGCCCAGAAAATCACGAGCTTTCTGGCGTTGGGCGTATTTTAAAAATTTATTAATAAATTAACTTTAGCAGCTGGTATATAACCCCTTCCTTTCTCCCGCGACCGCGGGAGCAGCAAGGGGGCTGCTAAAACACTCTATAACTATGGCTGGTAAATTTGAAAGAACCAAGCCCCATGTCAATGTCGGCACCATCGGCCACGTTGACCACGGCAAAACCACCCTTACCGCCGCCATCCTTGCCTATATCAAGGCGATTGGCGGTACGGCCCAAGCAAAATCAGTGGACCAAATTGATAATGCTCCGGAAGAGCGGGAACGCGGGATCACTATTTCTACTACCCATGTAGAATACGAAACCAAAAAAAGGCATTATGCTCACATTGACTGTCCCGGCCACGCCGATTATGTCAAAAATATGATTACCGGCGCCGCGCAGATGGATGGCGCTGTCTTAGTGGTTTCGGCGGCTGACGGTCCGATGCCTCAAACCAGAGAGCACATTCTTTTGGCCTATCAGGTCGGCGTCCCTTATATTCTGGTCTTTTTAAACAAAATTGACCAGGTTGACGACAAAGAATTGATTGACCTTGTGGAAGAAGAAATCCGCGATCTTTTGAAAAAATATAACTTCCCGGGCGACACCACCCCAATTATTAGAGGCTCTGCCCTGAAAGCCCTAGAAGCCGCCCAAGCCGGCAACAAAGACGATGAAAATTGCAAACCCATCGCCGAATTATTGAAGCAATTAGATGAATACATCCCTGAACCGGTCAGGAATGTTGACAAACCGTTCCTGATGCCGATTGAAGACATCTTCTCTATTGAGGGCCGCGGCACTGTCGTTACAGGCAGAATTGAAAGAGGCACTGTTAAACTCAATGAAGAAGTGGAAATCATCGGTCTTAGAGACACGCAAAAAACAGTCATTACCGGCATTGAAATGTTTAATAAACAATTGGACGAGGGTCGCGCCGGCGACAATGCCGGTCTGCTTCTGCGCGGTACCAAAAAAGAAGATGTAGCCAGAGGTCAGGTTTTAGCCAAACCAGGCACGGTTACTCCTCATACCGAATTTGACAGCGAAGTCTACATCTTGAATAAAGAAGAGGGTGGCCGTCATACTCCTTTCTTTAAAGGATACAAGCCGCAATTTTATATTCGCACCACTGATGTTACCGGTGAAATAGAATTGCCGGAAGGCACCGAAATGGTCATGCCTGGCGACACCATCAAATTAAAAATAAAATTGATCCATGCCGTGGCTCTGGAAGAGCAACAGCGATTTGCTATCCGCGAGGGTGGCAAAACCGTTGGCGCCGGCGTGGTCACAAAAGTTACCAAATAGTCGTCACCCCGCCCTTCGCGAAGAGCGGGGTTGGATTGTCTGCTAATCACATTATTCACTATGGCTGGTATTTCCAAAAATAAAAACAACAAGGCTGCTTCAGGGGACAATGAAGTAAAACCGAAGATTAGAATCAAGGTCAAAGCTTTTGATCATAAGATAATTGACCGCGCGACCAAAACCATCATTGATACTGCCAAAAAAAGCCATGCTCAAATCAAGGGACCAGTGCCTTTACCCACGGAAAAAACCAAATATACCGTCAATCGCTCTACCTTCGTTCACAAAGACGCAAGAGATCAGTTTGAAATGAGGGTGCACAAAAGACTGATAGATATCTACGAGCCAAAAAGCACGACCATAAACGACCTGACCAACCTGGCCTTGCCAAGCGGCGTGGACATTGAAATAAAAATGTAAAAATCAATTTATCCCGAACCCGTTTAAGTTCGGGTGAGGGATCCCGCCTAAGGTTCCGCCAACCATGGAATCTCTCGCGGGCTCAAGATAAATTCAGCAAACCATTGAATAAGTTCAGATACATTTCGGACTCCAAAGGAGTCATAAATGAAGATAATTTACAAGTTTAAATGGATAAAAGGCAGTAAAATGTTGTATGATTATGCGATTAAGCATAATCATATGATAACTACCAAAGCAGAAACTAGACATAAGATTTTACTGTTCTGGCGTAAGTACGGCCTCAAGGCCGCTAAAGACGCCTACGGTGCCAGCCGTTCTACACTTTATGGTTGGTGGAAGCTGTATCGTGATTCAGGCTATGTCATGGCCAGCCTTGACCCGGGCTCGCAAGCCCCGATCAGGCGAAGGAAAAGAATAATTGACTGTAGGATCATAGCCGAGATTAGACGGCTCCGGCTGGACGTGTGCCCGAATATGGGTAAAGATAAAGTCAAAATATTCCTAAATCAGTTCTGCCAGGAGAATAATCTTAATACCATATCAGCTTCCACCATTGGCAGAACAATCAAAGACAAACGTATTTACCATCACCGGCAGAAAGTATCGCACTTTGGCAAGGTTAAAACGATTAAAAGAACTAAAAAATTAAGGAAACCCAAGGATTTTACATCAGATGATCTTGGTGATCTGATTGAAATTGACACCATTGTCAAATTTGACTGGGGGATTAAACGGTATATTCTAACCGCGGTAGACGTTAATACCAGATATACCTTTGCTTGGAGCTACCAAAGAGCCAATAGCCAAAATGCCAGGGACTTTTTTCAGAAATTAGAGCAAGTATTCCCGTATCAAATAAGACGCGTGCAAACTGATAATGGTTCAGAGTTCCATCAGCACTTTAAAGGATATCTAAAAACAAAAAGCATTATTCATTTCTGGAATTATCCATCAAAGCCATTCCTTAATGGACATATTGAAAAATACAATCGGACTATCCAAGATGAGTTTATAGACCAGCACTTGATGGGGTTGAAAGAAACTGATAAATTCAATCATAGAATGATGGATTATCTGATCTGGTACAATACCAAACGGCCTCATTGGTCGCTCCAATTACTCTCTCCCGTGGATTATTTGATTAAAAACAACTATCTGTCCAGAATGTGTTGGACTAATACAACCATTTGACAAAAACCGTCATTTGATATAAATTTGAAATTACATAATAACCAGGACT
>Ga0209212_1007856_pt1 | contig 11618 bp, 8 predicted proteins | sample RifGroC2_FD_183996 | JGI IMG/M metagenome (GOLD analysis project Ga0209212, IMG submission 183996) | Groundwater microbial communities from Rifle, Colorado, USA - Groundwater C2 (SPAdes) (version 2) | ecosystem: Environmental > Aquatic > Deep subsurface > Groundwater | place: Rifle, Colorado...
GGCAACGCTGAGGCAGTCAAGATTGGGCAGAGCTTCCATACCCTTTGTTTTCGGCATCTGCCGCACTTTCTTTAAGCCAGGAATAGCGATGCTATTTGGCCCTATTTTGATCTACCTGAGTAGTTACCAAAAAACAATATTTGGATTCCTTATTGTGGCACTGTAGTAGACACAACATACTTTGGGGGTAAAGACACATACCTCAGGTGGCATGGTGGTAACGGGCCAATAAAAGAGCTGAAAGGCGCAACCAACCTAGAGACTCATGCGTGGGATAAGAAAGGTATAGTTGTTAGTGCAATGAGGGAATTGCAAGTGACACTTTACACTGGTATGGCGTTTGACAATAACACAGCAGTAATTACAGCCGACAATCCCGCGCACCTTCCAGCCATCTGGTGTTTCTGCTCATCACCAGAATTTAATGAGTCAGTGCGCCGCATCGATCAGAAGCTGAATGTAACGAACGCCACCTTGGTCAAAGTCCCTTTCGATCTCGCCCGCTGGCAGCAAGTTGCCGCCGAACGCTACCCAAGCGGCCTGCCTAAACCCTATTCCGACGACCCCACCCAGTGGATTTTTCACGGTCACCCAAAACCTTCAATTGATCCGCTGCAAGTCGCCGTCGCCCGCCTGCTCGGCTATCGCTGGCCAGCAGAATCCGATGCCGAGATGGAACTGTCGGACGAAGCGCGTGACTGGATAAGCCGTTGTGCCGAACTCGACGATCTGACCGACGACGATGGCATCGTCTGCCTGCCCGCCGTGCGCGGCGAACCAGCGGCAATTGATCGCTTACGCGCCTTGCTGGCCCGTGCTTTCGGTGCCGACTGGTCGGCTGCCCGTGAGGCGCAGTTGCTCACGGATGCCGGATGCGACGGTATGCCGCTGGTGCAATGGCTGCGCGATAAATTCTTCGAGCAGCACATTGCCCGTTTCGGCAAACGTCCGTTCATCTGGCATGTATGGGATGGCCACAAGGAAGGTTTCTCGGCACTGATCAATTACCATCAGCTCACCCGTGAAAAACTCACCACGCTGATTCACCTTTATCTGGGCGATTGGATCACCCAGCAAAAACGTGCCGTCGATGCAGGGAATGCCGATGCTGTGCTCAAGCTGGCCAAGGCCGAAGCGCTGAAAGAAAAGCTCGAAGCCATTCTCACCGGCGAACCACCTTATGACATTTTTGTGCGCTGGAAACCTTTGCATCAACTGCCACTCGGCTGGGAGCCTGATCTCAACGACGGCGTGCGCATGAACATCCGCCCCTTCGTCGCCGCCGAAGTGCTGCGTATCCCACGCGCAAAGCTCGGCATCAAATGGGAAGCCGACCGGGGCAAGGATGTCCCCAGCGCCCCTTGGTACAACCTCGGCCCGCAATATGGCGAGCCGGAAGGCACCCGCATCAACGATCACCACACCACGCTGGCGGAGAAGCAGGCCGCAAGAGCGAAAGCGGGGAGCAAATGAAGGCAATACCAACCACGGTGCTTGCGGCGCTGATAGTGAAACTGCGGGAGCAGGCCAAACGCTATAACCCCGCCTTGGAATCCGCCCCTGTCGCCATTCTCTGGACGGATGAAAAACGTGAGTGGGAAGCCGTGCTGCCGCAAATCAAACAGCATCTGCCCGAATTGTTTTCGCTTGGCGCATACGCTCCAGACCAACGTGTTGGCCCCGGAGTGTGGCTACGCATGGTGGCAGACCGTCAGGCTGGTGTTGCGCCCTCACCCCCAGCCCCTCTCCCTGGGGGAGAGGGGAGTTTTGTACCGATTCTGTATTTGCCAGGCGTCAGCAACGGCAGCCTGCGGACGGATTTGCGCGGCGTGAAGGAAGACCCGCAGCTCGCGCCATTGGCCGAATTGCAATTTCGCGGCTTGTTCTGGCGGCAGGAAAACAGCAAGGATTGGACGCTGCGCGCCTTCCTGGAAAGCAAACGCAACGGGCTGGGGCTGACGGTGGCGGGTAATCAGGAAACGGTGAAGGCCTTGGGTGCGGCATTCGGCAAGTTACTCAATCGCAACCTGCCAGCGTTGATCGGACAGAACATCGACGAACGCTTCCTCGATCAGTTGATGAATCCCAATCCGGATGAAGATGTGCTGCGCTGGCTGACTGCGCCAGAAGAGATGCAACAGGAAAAGGGCAATTCCTGGGAGACTTTTGTCACCACTAGCCGCACCCGCTTTGGCGTTGATCTGGGCAAAGGGCCGGTGGAGGTAGCGCAGAAGATTCTCGCCAGCAAGACCGGCGATGCCGCGTACCCCTTATGGGAAAAATACTGTGCGCATTGGCAGAGCTACCCCGATATCTACGCGGTGTTCAAACACATCGCGCCGCCCGATCTGTTGCAAGGATCGGAACGCTATCCACGGGAAAATGAAGCCGACGAAAAAAGCCTGGCGGATGCCCTGTTGCAGACCGTTGCCATGGAACCCAATGCAGCCGCCAACAAAGTATTAGCACTGGAGCAGAAGCACCAAGCACGGCGCGAAACGTTGTGGGCGCAAATGGATCATGCGCCTCTGGCAACGGCGATGCAGTATCTGGCTGAAATCGCCAGCGCATTCTTGTCGCCGCTGACTGGCGGAACGGTAGCCGATTTTTCCCGCCATTATGCCGAGACCGGCTGGCGTATCGACGCAGCGGCGCGTGCGGCAATGGCGATTGCCCAGACTGCCGATCTGGAAAAACCGATCTATGCGGTGCTGGAAACACTCTATCGCCGCTGGCTGGAGAAAACAGCCGAAGCCTTTCAAACGCTGGTGCAGCGCGACGGTTATCCGCATTGGAGTCTGCCTGAAGTACCCGAGGGCACGGTGGTGGTGTTCGTCGATGGCCTGCGTTTTGATCTGGCCAGAGAATTGGAGATGACGTTAGCCAGCGAGGGGCTCACAGCAATACTGGAACATGGATTTACCAGCGTGCCCTCCGTAACCAGCAGTGGCAAGGTGTGGGTGTCGCCGGTCGCAAAACTGGCTGAAGGCGGTTCCAGTGGCGGATTTGAACCCAAGCTGCCGAAGGGCGAATACACCGCCGAAAAACTGCGCAAGGTGATGGAAGCCGAGTTGTATGCCATTGTCGATACCGAAAATCCGATGCTGGCTTACAGCAAAGGCTGGGCAGAGTTTCCCGGTGATATAGACAGCGACGGCCATAACAAGGGGCTACGGCTGGCACGTGCTGTGCCCGCACATCTGGACGATCTCAAACGTACCATTCGGCGCTTGCTGGCGGCGGGATGGAAAGAAGTCTGGGTTGTCACCGACCACGGCTGGCTGTTGTTGCCGGGCGGGCTGCCCAAGTCAGAACTACCGGCCAAGGTCACAGAAACAAAATGGGGTCGCTGTGCGATATTGAAGGGCGCGGTGGATGACCAGGATTGGCTGGTGCTGCCGTGGAGCTACGATGCTACGGTGCGCATCGCTTTGGCGCGCGGCATCTCGGCATTTTCCAGCGGGCGCGAATACGACCACGGCGGCTTGAGTCCGCAGGAATCCGTTATTCCGCTGTTGCGGGTGAGCCGGCCTGGGGCTGCTGAAGGCCAGCCGAGAATCACCTCCATCACCTGGAATTCGCGCAAAACGATTTGTTCGGTGACGGCGAGTGATGCGCTTGGATTGAGTGTGAGCCTGGAACGACTGGCTTCTGCCATCGGTGAAGGCGGCAACATTGATGGGGACGGCAAGGGCCGTGTGATATTCGAGGAAGTGGATGATCTCTTGGGCGAGCAAGTGTCGCTGGTGTTACGCCGTGAAGGCCAGAAGGTCTGCGAGGAACGATTGAATTTTGGGGAGGCGTGGCATGCAGCTTGATGATTTGGATCGCAAGGCAGCGGATGCCTTTGATGGCTATATCGTGCGCAAGGATCTGGTGCGGCAGTTTTCGCGTCAATTCCCGGTGCCGACCTATGTGGTCGAGTTCATGCTCGGTCGCTACTGCGCGACGATAGATGAGAAGGAAATTCAGGATGGCTTGGACATCGTGCAGCGCCAGCTTTCTGAACGTACTGTGCGCGCCGGTAACGAGGAGCTGATTAAGTCCACCGCCCGCGAGAAAGGGCAAGTGCGCATCATTGACATCATCGCGGCGCGGCTGGATGCCAAGACGGATTCCTACATAGCGGAACTGCCATCGCTGAAATTGCGTGATGTGCGCATTTCGGCTGCGCTGGTCACCGAGCACCAGCGCATGCTGACCGGCGGCTTTTATGCGGAAGTGACGCTGGGCTACGACGCGACCATCGCCCTGGAAAAAGGCGGACGACCATTTTCCGTAGATGGATTGCGCGCGATCCAACTCTCGCAGCGCGATGTGCTGGAAAAAATGTCGCTGGCCAGAGCCAAGTTCACCACGGCGGAATGGAAGGATTTTCTGCTGCGCTCCATCGGTATCGAACCGGCTGGCATGGCTGACCGTGCCAAGGATGCCATGCTGTTGCGCATGGTGCCTTTCGTGGAGCGCAACTACAACATGGTCGAGATCGGGCCGCGCGGAACGGGTAAATCGCACCTGTTCCAACAGGTATCGCCCTACGCGCATCTGGTGTCTGGCGGCAAGGCCACGGTGGCGCGCATGTTCGTGAACAACGCCAACGGCCAGCGCGGCCTGGTGTGCCAGTACGATGTGGTGTGCTTTGATGAGGTATCCGGCATCTCCTTTGACCAGAAAGATGGCGTGAACATCATGAAGGGCTACATGGAGTCCGGGGAATTCTCGCGCGGCAAGGAGAGCATCCGCGCCGATGGTTCCATCGTCATGGTCGGCAATTTCGATGTGGATGTGGAACACCAGCAACGCATCGGCCATCTGTTCCAGCCGCTGCCGCCGGAAATGCGTGATGACACGGCCTTCATGGATCGCATCCATTGTTATCTGCCCGGATGGGATGTGCCCAAGCTCAAGCCGGATATTTTCACCGACCACTTCGGCCTGGTCAGCGATTTTCTTTCAGAATGTTTGTCGCAACTGCGCTCCCAAAGCCGCTTGTCCACACTGCAAAACCGCGTGTTCTTCGGCGGCGCCCTATCCGGTCGCGACATCAACGGCGTCAACAAAACCATCAGCGGCCTGTTGAAACTGATTTCCCCGAATCAGGATGCGGAAATCAGCGATGAAGATTTGGAGTGGGCTGTACGACTGGGGTTGGAAGTGCGTCGCCGCGTGAAAGAGCAGCAAAAACGCATCGGCGCTGCCGAATTCCGCAACACGCATTTTGGCTACACAATCGGCGCTGAGGGCGTAGAGAAATTTGTCTCAACGCCAGAACTGCAAGGCCAAAGCGGTATCGGCGATGAACCTCTCGAAGCTGGCCAGATTTGGGTGTTATCGCCCGGAGGTCAGGATGAACACCCTGGACTATTCCGCCTGGAAGTCACCGAAGGCCCCGGCAGCGGCGTGCGCATCCTCAACAAACCGGTGCCGCAAGCTTTCCAGGAGTCCCTACGCTGTGCCGAACAAAATCTCTATGCACGCGCATTGCAGTTGGTCGGCGACCGTGATCCACGCGCCCATGAATTTTCTGCGCAACTCCGTGGCTTTGATTCCGCCAAGACCGGAGCCAAAACCGGCGTGGCCTCGTTGATTGCCCTATGCAGCGCCCTACTCCGCAAGTCCGTGCGCGGTGGGTTGATCGTAGTCGGAGAAGTCACCCTCGGCGGCACGATAGAGCCAATACATAATGCAGTGAGCCTGGCCGAGCTGGCCGTGGAAAAAGGAGCGAAATCGTTGCTGCTCCCGGTCGCTTGTCGCCGTCAGTTATTTGATCTCTCCGACGACATGGCCACCAAGCTGGATATTGAGTTTTATCAGGATGCCAAGGATGCGCTGTTGAAGGCGCTGGTGGATTGAGCAGATACTTTTTGCTAAATAGTTTCACTAAAAAGCCAGTATTCAATAGCAGGGTTTATGACCACTTCGCCAGAATTCAAGACAGACCCCAAACGGGATGCCACCGACAGCATCCGGGGATACGTCTATCAGGCGTATCAAAGTGTCTTGGCTTGGATGCAGCTCAAAGAGAACGAGATTCTAGTTCTGGAAGGTGCCGAGGACTTTGATATTCATAGCGGTTCATCTGTTACCGCTACTCAAGTAAAAGATATTGCCGCCAATTTAACGTTAAGAAGCCAGGCAGTTGTAGATTCACTAAACAATTTCTGGGCTCACCGTGAAACAAACCCAGATTACGATATTGTCCTGCGCTTTCTTACTACAGCAGAAGCTGGTCAAGAACAAGGCTCCTCATTTGGTTCTGGTCAAAAAGGCTTGGAATACTGGCAGAGTGCCGCCACGTCAGACCTCATCGATATTGAACCACTCAGAGTATTTCTTCTTACGCTAGGGCTTGACCAAAGCCTTGCTTCGTTCATTCAAACTGCAACGGCTGATGAGCTTCGCGAGAAGTTAATCTGTCGCATCAAATGGGATATGGGCAATAGGGAGAGGGAATCTCTTCAGTACATTATCGAAGACAAGCTAAAGATTCACGGCTTGAAACTCCGTATCAACTCCCATTATTCCTGTCAGGCGTTACCTCATCTCATAAAGAAAGTCGCTGATCTTTTATCTACTAAAGGGACGAAAGAACTAAGATTTAGCGACTTTCTCTCATGCTTCGATGATGCAACAACCGTGTCCATCCCCCGTGGGGAAATGGAAGCGATGGCAAGTGGCAGCAACCTACAACAACTTGTGGGCATGCTTGATATGGCCGAGATGGTGCGATTAGCAAATAGAGCCACAACAATTGGAAAACCGATACCAGTTGTTGATGGAGGTATCGCAAGAACAAATGTTGTCTCAAAGCTCTCCAAGCTGCTTTGTGATCAGCGTGTCATTTTCTTGTATGGAAGCAGCGGCCTAGGAAAGACCAATCTTGCTTCGCTTATTTCCCATGAGGTTGGTGAGCGTTGGGGATGGGCTGGCTTCCGTAATATGCAACCCGAACAGATTAAGGACGCCCTTACGCATGCCGCCTTCGAAATGAATACGAACCGGCTACCGCTATTTTTGGTGCTGGATGACGTTGATCTCAGCCTAATCATCCAGTTTGAGCGCGAATTCATCTCGCTTGTCTTTTCTGTTATCAATGCTAATGGGATGGTGATTCTTACCGGGCCCACACGTCCCCCGCTTCATCTCTTACCGAAGCTTTGGAAAAGCGAAACTTGCGAAGTTCCAGTTCCCTATTTAGATGAAGCTGAAATCGCAGAGATGGTACGCGCGCATGGCCTCTCTGAAGATAAGCGTGTATCAGAGTGGGTGCGAACCATTTGGCTTACCACAAGCGGACACCCTCAATTGGTTCACGCTAGGGTGCGGAATTTAAGCGCCAATGGTTGGCCGTCAATTAAATTCTCCGATTTGACCAAGCCCGAAGATATTGAGAGGGTTCGAGCAGAAGCGAGGAATAGACTGATTCAAGAATTCCCATCTGAAAACACTCGCGTTTTGGCATATCGACTGAGCCTCCTCATTGGAGCCTTCTCACGTGAAACAGCTATTGCAGTTGCTGGGACGCCGCCTCCAACAAGGCTACCTGGAGAAGCCTTTGATGCACTGATCGGACCTTGGATCGAAAGAGAAGGAAAAAATCGTTATCGCGTCTCTCCATTGCTGGCTGGTGCAGCTAACAGTGTCCTATCGGAAGGAGATATTAAAGCAGTTCATGGGGCAATTTCCCTCAGCATTATCGGCCGTAAAAGCATTGACCAATTTGAGGTTGGCTCTGCTTTCTTTCATGCATTTATGGCAAAACATACAACAGTCTTGCTCAATCTGGCATACAAAATCAGCATAACAGATAGCGAAAACATTCATTTACTCTATGACGCAATGAGCTGGTTCACCTTAGTGGGCTTGGAGGCTGGGCAAAAAATATTGCCCGATGATCCAAACATTGATTTCATGCTTCGATTGGCACAATACAAACTGATTACATCCACCCCAAAATCAGATAAAGCACTCGCTGTTATTGAAAGGATAGAAGAAACACTAAATGAAATAGAACCGCCAGAGACCAAGCAATATTCCGAAGCGCTTGCATATGGAATGATACTTAACGCGTTTGAGGTTCAAATTCCGTCTTCTATAGTTGTTCGAATGCTTTCCCGCATGATGGATATTACGGAAGAGAATTTTGTTTTCAAGGAAATATCCGATTCCTTCGGTAAAGGGGGAATTGGACTCCCTCACTTGGGGGAAAATACACCCGCACAACTCCTTTTTGCATATCAAGGCGCTCGATTGGCAGGCCTTGATGACCTATCCGAGCTTGTCACATCACTGAATGCTCTCCCGTCAAATAAACGTGACCAGTTGTTAAGGATTTGCAATTCTGAAATGGATTTTGCGAGCCTTCTGATCAACCGTGCTTGGTGGAAAGAAGTTCAGGTTGGCGAGCTTGATGTAAACAAGGCTCTCCGTGTGTTCGACCTTGCCACAATAAAATCACGAGAGTGGAAAGTTCCTGAGCTTACTAAAGCTAGCCTCATAGCAATGTCCGTTATTCAAGATGAATATGGCCATTCTGCCGAACATGCACTAGAAATATTAGATGCGGCAGATAAGGAATACCCTGACGAAGCCAGTTTGATAAATCAGCGGGCGAAGGTTCTATTCCATGCGAATCGTGATTCGGAAGCTTTGCCGATAGCTAATAAGGCTCTTGAGCTAGCAGGCTTGTCCAATGTTGAATTTGTTTATTGTTGCCGCAATGCGGGTATAGCTTCCGCAAAACTATACAAATGGTCAGAAGCCGCTCGTTTATTTCAGTTGGGTGCTGAAAAGGCAAAGCATTCGAGTGTACAAAAGAGCATGGGAATTGGATTGATGGCTGATGAAGCCTTTGCCTTATGGAAGCAAAAGAAATATGGGAACAGCCTTTCGATCTTTGCTGATGTTCTCGATATGCTTGGAAGTGTTGCGCTTTCGGACGATATTCGTATTCGACATCTTCATGCAACTGTTCGCCATAGTATTTCATGGATACATTTTGATGCGCGGGGAGAGCATCCTGCTGATTTTGCGGAACCACTTCCAGGTATGTGCAGCAACCAAGAACCGCATGAAGGGATCAAAGATCATCGGATTGTTGATATAAGCGCAGCGTGGGAATTGCTGGCTTCCACTGAAAGTATTCTTGAGTTGGATATCGGAATATGTGCTCGCGCACAAATAGTGACGGGAGGGAAAAAACCACTTCTCATGGCGGGATACGCGCGCACACTTGCATTTGATTCGGTATTCAAGCGAAATGATTTTGACAATCTTATTCCGAAACTTATCGAGATGATCGAGGGGGTGCAGCATTCTAAAATACTTAAAGATGGACAAGAGGATGGCTGGGCAATAGGCGATGTTCCAAAACTTTCCAATGGATATTGGGAAAACCCGGAAAACTGGATTTGGATTTATCGCTACACGCTAGTAGCAAGCGTAATTGCTACCGCCGAAAATCAAGGCACTCCCCTGCCCATTGAGCGATGGCGCACTGACCTAGCGAATGCTGGTGCTCTAACCGAAGATGTTGATCAGTTTTTACGTGTGTTAAGCGGGATGCCTCCAGATGATTCTTTTCACCAGCAAACCGCAGCCGCTATATTTACATTGGTTCTTCGTGAAAGAGTGTGGGTAAATTTCATGCATTTTAGAGCTTCGGGAGCATCGACGTGAGTATTTTCAGCCGCAGATATTCTTCATCGCGCAGTCCATACGCACGGCGCTGGATAACTCGTATCTTGTTGTTGAGTCCTTCAACGAAACCGAGCGAGACCTTGTTCTCCGGTTTGCAATAAGCGGCGATACCATCCCAATGACGCTCAATCATTTCGGCAAATTTCTCGTAGGATTTCAGGCGTTGCCATTTCAGGCTGGCTTTCCAGTTCTCGAAGAAACGCCGCGCCCACGCTTCGCTCTTGTAATCCCACAACTGGCCAAACGACTCTTTCAGCAGGTATGCCGTGTTCAACCGTTTGTTCGCCGCCAGCAATATCTTCAAGGAGCGTCTGGCATCCAGTGTCAGGTTTTCGTGATTGGAAAGCAGCACGTATTTCTGCCCCTTGATATAACGCCTGTCTTTGCCTTGCAGCCGGGCGTATTCCATCTTTCTGACTTTATCCAACGCCTCGCCCAGATGTTTCATGATGTGAAACTTGTCGAACAAGATGGCGGCCTGTGGCGCACGTTCATTGGTGACGTTGCGAAAGGGCTTCCACATATCCATCACCGCAAGGCGAATGCCTTTGGCCTTCTTCTCGCCAAGCCAGTCATAGAACTGTCGCATGCTGTCCTCCGAACGGTCGGCACCGCCAAACCAGATCGGACGGCGCCGGATCAGGTCGCTGACCACGATGCGATAGGTGTGTCCTTTGCGGATCGAGATTTCGTCGATGCCAATCGCCTTGGGTGCGGGTGTTCCTGCGCGTTCCAATTGCGCGGCCATGTATTGCTTGTCCAGCTCCTTGACCGTTTGCCAATCCAGATCCAGTTCTTCGGCAACATCCTTGATAGTGCTCGCCCGGCAGCGACGCCCGACGAACCAGGCAAACCGCTTCGTGTAGAACGGATTGTCGGCAAGGAAGTCGAGTTGTTCCCGTTTCACTTTGCCGCAGCATCGACAGAGAATCCGGCGAACCTCGAACTCCAGATAGACCCGCGTGTTGCCGCAGGACAAATCGCGGACGCGCCGCCTCGTGCGATCGTACCAGCCAGAGTGTGCTCGGCCACACACCTTGCAGACTGTTTTTTTGAGCGCCGCACGAGAGTGATAACGCGCGCCGACGAGTCACCGAAGACGCCGCGAACCAACTCCAGCGGGCGGAAACCGGCGAACCGGTATGCGTCGAGCAGGCGTTTGTGTCTAAGAGAAATAGCCATTGAAAAACCCCTCCGTTTTCTGGAGCATGTGCAAACTGTATTTTGCCTGATGCCACGGTGCTTGCAGAGGATTTCATGCTAAATTTTACCCACACTCTTTCACGAAGACCCTTTACATTAAGATGTGGAGCTGTTTCCCCAGCGGAGTTATGGAAGGGTTCCTTTCGGTTGCTGGATGCCCTCAAGGATGAGAAGCGTTTGATAGGAGCTGTCTTAGAAGGGATGCTTATTTCCCGCTGGATTTTTGCGGTAAGCAATCAGCGATTCGCTTTTTCTACGCCTTCTTTGGCGTGCCCAGAAATTGAACGATGCTGTGTGGACCAATCACTCAGCGGGCTATCCAAGGTTGCTGCCGTTCTTGATATTGCAGCACCGTATCTAAATATGCGGATGTCATCAGGCGCAAAACAAATGATTAAATGCGTAATTGAACAAGAATAGGCATGCAAAAAACTGGAGGTGAAATGGGCATCAACAAAGTATGGTTACAGGATCAGCAATTTGCTCGAAGTGTAGAACGTCAGATTGATAGAGGGACGTTGGTTGATTTGATGGGCATCGTGATCTATGAGGCTGACCGCTCGACAAAGCTTGAAGATGCCGGTTTTTCGTAAGCGCCCCATAAACCCCAACCTTCCTGCCTGAATAAAAACCCCGCATCCTTGCGCCCTCAAAAACAAGTAAGGAGCGAGCATGAAGATGGGAACAGAATTTTGGGCAGCTCACGTAGCCGCCGT
>Ga0209212_1007857_pt1 | contig 11618 bp, 7 predicted proteins | sample RifGroC2_FD_183996 | JGI IMG/M metagenome (GOLD analysis project Ga0209212, IMG submission 183996) | Groundwater microbial communities from Rifle, Colorado, USA - Groundwater C2 (SPAdes) (version 2) | ecosystem: Environmental > Aquatic > Deep subsurface > Groundwater | place: Rifle, Colorado...
GGGGCCTTTCTCCACACGCATCAGGATGTGCCGACAATGGACGGACTCGCCCCGCCGCTCGAGGAGCTGCACGATGTGATATCCAAATTCTGTTTTGAAGACATTCGATATGCCGTTCTCTTTGAGCGAGAAGACAACCTCTTCAAACTCGGGAACAAACACGACGCCCCGCTTTGCCCAACCGAGGTCCCCCCCGCTGCGCGAGCTGCCGTCCTGAGAGTACCGTTGCGCAAAATCGGCAAAGTCGCCGCCGCCGGCGATGCTATCTCGAATCGTGGAGAGCATCATTCGGGTTTGTTCTTCATGGACCGTATCGGTTTTCGGGGCAATGAAAATGTGGCTGAGCTCCAGCTCTTCCGGGACCTTCGGCAAGCTGTCTTTGTACGATTCGAAGAATTCTTCGGTCTCGCGGCGGGAGATCTGCATCGTCCCCTCGCGTTGCTGGCGAAGACGCTGGATCAGGAGTTGCTTGCGCATTTCGGGCCGGTATTCGCGTTTGAGCCGGCCGATGGGCTTGCCGTAGATTTGTTCGAGTCGCTGTTCGGATCCTGCCTGGCGGATAATGTTCTGAAATTGCTGATCGAGCGTGCGATTCACCTCGTCTTCCGTCACCGACACGCTGTCGAGGATTGCCTGAGCAAGCATGAGCTTCTCGGCAACCATCGATTCCAATATCTGTTTGCGAAGCTCGGGTTTTGACGGATCGACTCGATTCTGCATCGCCACCATGTTCAGGCGCTCCTGCAAATCCGATTCGGTGATGATCTCTTTGTCCACAACCGCAACGATTCGGTCAAGCATCGTCTGGCTCAAAATCTCGGTGGAGGTTTCAAAGAGACATCCGGCTACTAGAATGAAACGAACAACGGCACCACTCCTCATACAGCACTCCTTCTCTTATGGATGCGTCTGTGAATCTACTCTTTTCCTGGCGTCTCGCCGCCGGCGTTGATGAGAATCTGGACGGAATGTTTGGAACGGAGGTTCTCCATTAACGAATCCAGCAACTGCCGGCGCCGCTCCATCGTCAAGCGGCTGTGGATTTCATCCTCGACGTACTTAAGCTCCGCGGTTTGCCCTTGCCGGCTGTATTTCCATACGGCCAAAATGTAGAACCCGTCATTCGTTTGGATGGGAAACGACGGGCCTTCGTTCCTTGACGCAGCGGCGACCCTCCAGAGTTCCTGAGGCAGCAAGGTGCTTTGAGTATGAAACATCGAGTCGACCCGGCCTGTGACAAAGCGAGCCGATTGTGGATCGGCAAGCATTTCGCCCAGGGCTGCATTCCATGCCGTTCCCTGCAACACGGCCGTGCGGAACGTGTTCGAAGCATCGCGATCGGAAAACAAGACGAAACTCACCAACGCTACATCCGTCGATAACGAGAACTCTCCCAAGTGTTGGCGGTAGTACACTTCGAGTTCTGGCGGAGTCGGCCCGACTGTTCGGTTTTGATAGACGTCTTCTTCCAGCAGGGCGTTGATGGCGAGTTGCCGTCGGACGTCCTCGAGCCGTGCGAGAACGTGCTCTTTTCGATCCAATCCCCGGCGTACCGCCTCCCGATAGAGGATCTCGTTGTTAATCCAACGACGAATGTATTCCTGCAATTCCGCGTCTGAAACGCCCCGCGCCGAATCGAACTGAGCTCGCACCGTTTCGAGTGTCAATGTCTGATCGTCGATGCGTGCAACCGGCGTTTGGGGAGGCTCGCTTCGACCGCAGCCTGCTGCAACCAGAAACAGGCCCACCGCAAACAGATCAGTTCTTCTCGTCACGTTTCCTCTTGAAGGCTTCCGACAAGAGATCTCTTTTCAGATGGACGGGAAACTTCTTTTTCATCTCCTCCACCCACTCCAGTTCCCGCTGCTTCGAGGCATATTCCTGGTAGCCGCTTGAAAGTTCCGTCGATGCCTCTTCGAAGGTTTTCACTCGCGCACTATCTTTTGCAATGACGTGGATAATTGACCAGCCGTCGGGATTTTCGAACGGCGGCGCGATGCTATCAACCGACAAGATTGCCGCATAGCGCGAAAGGAAATTGCCGTCGTTCGCCATGAAGTCCCAAAGCCCTCGCTTGTCCTTGTATCCTGCCCGCGTGGTGTACTTCCCCGCGACGTCACCGAATTCTTTTCCGCTTTCAACCTCCTTGTAGGCCGCTTTCGCAAGGCTGTCCGATGGTACGAGGATCTCGGCAAACTTGACGCGACTGGGCCAGCGGTATTTGTCCTTGAACTCTTCATAGTATCGTCGAAGCGCTGCGTCGGTCACCTCGATCTTCTTCCATACCTCATCTTGCTCAACACGATACAACAAGATACCGTCGCGATATTCGTCCATCAGTTTCGCAAATGCCGGATGGAGGGAGGGAACCTGGCGGGCGTGTTGTTCCAGGACTTTTGTCTCGGAGAGTCTCTCAACGATCTTCTCGATGTTCGGCGAGGACAATAACGTGCCCTTGAATTCCTCGCTGGAGCCCAGGTGATCGACCAAGTCCTTTAGTGTGAGTTTCCGGTCAGCCACCGTAAACAAGGAACGATTCATAAGGTCGTCCGCCAGAGAATTGCTCCACGCCGAGTCCCGCGGTGTTTTCGTCGAATCGAAGGCCTGAGTAAGATGATGGAGAAGCTCGACATCTAACTTCAGGTCGTACCGCTTCTTGAGATGATGCACATACTCCTGGTAGTCGAATGGATAGCGCGACTGTTGGTACTGCTGGCGAAGTTCCTTCTCCAAATCCTGAAATGCGCCGATCCCTCTGAATTCAGTCACTCGAAAGATATGGTAGCCGTACGGTTGCCGGAGCGGCTCTGTGATCGCGCCCGGTTCCAAACCATAGAAAATGGCTCCAATCTCCGGAGGAATCACGGCCCGTTCATAGAAACCAATATCGCCACCGGCTGCGGCGCTCCCGGGATCCTGACTGTATTGCCGGACGGCTTCTACAAAATCCGTACCCTCGCTCAGCTTCCGATGGATTAACCACGCCGAGTCTTTGACCGCAAGCGTGTCTTCCAGAGTCGGAGCGAATCGCCGCAAGATGTGGCTGAGGCGCACTGCACCTTTGTTGGGTTTGCGATCCGTGACCTTGATAATGTGATACCCAAATTGAGTCCGAACGGGAAGCGGGGTGTACTCACCCGTCTTCAAGTTGTAGCAGGCGTCTTCAAACTCAGCCACCATCCTGCCATAGCTGAAATATCCAAGGTCGCCTTTGCTGAAGGAGGCGCTTTGTTCTTCCGAATACGTAACTGCGAGGGTGTCAAAAGCCATCACCGGTACGAGGCCGATGACCTTCATTGCTTTCTCGTACGCCTCAAGCGTGTCCTTGGGGGGAGCGTTCCTGTCCACTCGGATAAGAATGTGGCTCGCTCTCAACTCCTCTTTCTTGCGCTCAAACATTTTCTTCACGCCCGGCTCCACCAGCTCCTTCTCCAGCATGTAAGAAGTTGCCACACTGACTTTGTACGTTTCCAGCTCATTCTGAATGGCAGTGTCCTGCAGCAATCCCTGCTCTCGCGCTTCCATCACCTTCAGCTTGAATTTGACGAGAAGATCCAGGAATCGCTCCCGTTCCTCCGGAGTGGAAGTCATCGACTTCTCCCAGCCGCCGTTGTGCTTCGAGTAGTTCTCCTCAAACTCCTCAAGCGTGAAGACTTCGTCTCCTATTGTCCCCATCTTGGTTCCGGGTGTTTGTTCGGATCGGAAGATCGCGCAGCCGCCGGCAATGACCGTGATGAAGACTCCGATAATGATCAATCTAAGACGCATGTTCCTCCTCTAAATTCGTTCATTCGTTCCAAAAACAGCGAAATTACTGACGAAAGCGTTCAATGTTAACCAAATTTGCCAAGCCAAGCAAGGGATTATTCCTCCGGCCTGTTCCATCGCTCGATGATATGGACGGACATCTGCATCGATGCGATTGACCGAGAGAGATGAAACTTCTCCTCGCGATCGAACCACGTCAAAGCAACACGCTCTGCAGTGAATGTGTTAGGTGCCGGACTTGAGGATCTCTTTTTTTCTTTTCAACACCTGGTTGGCGCGCCAACTTTGCACTTCATACCACTGCGGCGAGGTTGAGCTTCGAACGTAGTATTTGTCTCCCTCTTTGACGTAAGAGAAGCTCAATTGGACTCCGCCGGAGGAAACCATGGCGTTAATCTTTGGAGCGGGTGTGGGAGGCGTGTCTACAAATTCGTCGGCTTGAAAGTTGGAAAGAGATGAGAGAAGGTTATCGACAACCCACTGTTGCGTCGAATCGCTGCCGATCAGCCAGAGGCTGTCTTTGAACATGAGGACGAAGGTCGTGTCGCCAAACTGAAATGTGATCTCCTTGATGTTTTCCTTTGGAGTTATGAAGATGGTTCGATCGCGCCACTCCTTTACCGGGCGATTGAAGACGTAACTCATGGCATTCCCGACGAGAACGACGTCGTTCGAGTTCGATCGCCGGGCATAGGTTTCGGAGTATGATGCACCCCCCTTGCCGATAACAAACGAGGATTTTTCAGCTCCCTTCTCGTAGATCTTCACCAGCGTTCCTGTTGAGTCGACTTGGAAGACCGATTGCTTTTCCGGCTTGCTCGAAACGACACTCTTGATCTCCAGATTTTTGCTTTGCTGGATCAACGAAGCAACATTGGCTTGATCCGCCCGGCACGAGATCGGATGTTGGAGATACCACTCGACCCCGCGCCGTTCAAGGACAACATTCGAGTTTGGCGATTTGATCTCGATCTTATCGACCGAAAGGGAGTCGACGCTCGCCAGGAACTCGCCGCTGGTCCCTGTTGAGCTTTGCTCACCGGGTTTCTGCATCACCAGGAACGCGACGAAAACAAGCACAAGAACGATTCCAAGAAGGATATATGTATTTCGATTCATAGAATTATCCAGATTGCTCTATCTTCGACCTTCATCATTCGACATTGAACATTCGACATCGGACATTCAACATTTGAGGTTCAACCTACGACTGAGCCTCCATCATTCTCTTGAGGGTCACTCTTCTCCGCCACCGGAACAATCCATATCCGATGATGAGCAATGGCGGGCCAATGAGATTGGCGTATTTCAGCAGTTGTTTCGTGCCATCGGATACTTGTTCCAGCGGCGGCGTCACGACGTTCTTGGATCGGATCGTAATCAGCCCGGCGTCATCCGCAAGATAATCGACAATGTTGGCAAAGAACGTCAGGTTCGCACGGTTGCCAAGATACTCGTCTTTCATGAAGTCTCCGTCCCCAACGACGATGATGCGAGTCTGGGGGCTTACCGTTAGCACGGCGGAAGGTTGTTTGCCGGCGAAGAAGCTCTTGAAGGAGCCCTCTACGACAGCAGCCATCGGGATTCCATCCTCGGCAAGATCTGCAGCCGTGTAACGCTGGAACGGATCGATCATAAAGAACCCGGTTTGCCGACCGCTTCTCTTGGACGACCGGACAAGCACTTCTGCTTTCAATCCTTTCCCCGACGCGGCGCTTGTATCGACCGAACTCACAAAATGAAACAGAAGCCCCTGCAAGTCTTTCACGATCGGATTGTCACGACTAAAGTTCGAGGCAAGTGGGATATAGGGAAAGGGAATCTGGCTTTGGACCGTAAAGGGACCTTGTTGCTGCATGACCGAGATGTTGGCGCACTGGGCGTCGCGAATAAGATCCGGATTGATGCGGATGCCGTAGTCTTGGAGCATGTCTTCGAGCCCCGTGTCGTTCGGCTGCCCCATTCTCGCCTGGAGGTTTGCGTTGATCTTGTTGAGGAGAAAGGCCACCTTCCCTCCTCGCATCAGATATTGATCGATGTGGTACGATGCACTGTCCGTGAACCGGCTTTGCGGCGAGATGACGAGCAGCGCCGCAATGTCGACCGGCACCGGATCGCTCTTCGAAAGATCGACGGCCGCCAGGTCGTATTGCTGACTGAGCGCCTGTTGGACCTGCCGCATGCTGTAGAGGTCCGGCTCCTGGTGTCCGCTCGTGTAGCCGATCTTCTTCTTTGTCCGCGTCGTGAGCCTCTTCAGCGCGCTGCTGATATCGTATTCCAGCGTGCTCAGGTTTTGGACAACCGGCAGGACTTCCTTCCGATCCTCATACAACATGATCAATCCGAGGTAGCCGCGTTTCACCTCGAACTTATCCTCTTTTACGACCTGCACCTGGACGGGAGAGATTCCTTGCTGCTGGGCGTCCTGCTCGCCCTTCTCGCCCGTGGGATTGATGAACTCATACGTGAGGTTGCCCGAGGCGTACGCTTTGTACTCATTCAGGAGATCGAGCACTGCGCGTCGATTGTTGTTGTACGGAGATGGAAGGTCTTCGGTGAAATACGCCTTGACCGTAACGCGATCGTCGAGCGACTGAACCAGACTCTTGCTGGCATCGGAGAGCGTGTAGACGTTCTGACTTGTCAGGTCCAGCCGTCCAAACAGCCGGACGGAGATGAAATTCAACAAGACGAGAATCGCAAGGATCAGGAGTATTCGAAGGATGGCTTGTGTCTTTTTGGTATTCATACGCTCATCATGTTTTCATTCGACATTCTGCGACCTCTCCCGCCGGCGAATGAAGTTCGCGACGAAGCGGGGGAATTGCTTTGATCACCACTTTCTCCGCTCGAGCGAGAGAACGCTCAGATACAACATGAGACCAAGGAGAGTCAGAAAATAGATTAGATCCCGTGAATCGATTACGCCGCGAGCGATGTTCGAGAAATGATAATCGACACCCAGGAATTCTACAATGCTTGTGAGCGACTCCGGGACATAGAGAAGAATCTTATCAAGCATGAACAGTGCGAACACCAGCACGAATCCGATGATAAATGCAACGACCTGATTGTCGGTCAGGCTCGAGGCAAACAACCCGACTCCAACATAGACGCCGGCCATCAACATCAATCCGAAATATCCGCCGATGACGGGTCCTTTGTCGATTTCTCCAATTGCCGCGATCGTCACATAATAGACGAGCGTCAGGAGAAGCGCTATCCCGACCAGAGCCCAGGCCGCAAGGAACTTACCAAGAATAATCTCGACGTCGTGCAGCGGCTTCGTGGTCAGTAACTCGATCGTGCCCGATTTTTTCTCCTCTGAGAGAAGCCGCATCGTGATCGCGGGGATGACGAAGAGAAACACGGCCGGGATAAGCTCGAACACCAGCCGGAGCGACGCTACGTTGGCAAGAAAGAGATTGCTCGTGTGAAACCATCCGATGATGGCAAGGAAGACGACGATGACGACATACGCCACCGCCGAGTTGAAGTACGACCGGAGTTCTTTCCGGAAGATCGTCCCAACATTGCCGAACTGAAGCGTGAGTACTTTTATGTTGATAGTCATCGTAAGATTTTCAATTGTTGATTATCCGATTGCAGTTCTCCACTTCTTCTCCTCATCCCCATTCTCCAACTCTCCGTTTCTCCCATTCTCCCACTCTCCCGCTCCTCCGTTCTTCTACTCCCCCCCTTCCCCCCGACCGACGTCTCAGCCAACCTTCGTCAGCTTGTGGAACACTTCCTCAAGGCTCGTCACCTTCCTCGACATCTCAAGCAATACCCATTTCTCGGTAACCGCCTGGTTGAAGAGTTGCTCGCGAATGTCTGATCCCTTTGCCGTGAAGACGGAGAAACGATGCGCACCGTCTTTTCCTCCTCCGTACTCTACTGATTCCACGTGAGGCAATGCCTTGAGCTTCGGAAAGATATCCGTCATAGCATTACGGACGTCGGCTTTGAGCTCGACCGTAATCGATTCGGAGCCATGGAACTCTTGCTGCAATTGCTGTGGCGTGCCGTCTGCAACGATCGTTCCTTCATTGACGATGATGACGCGATCGCAGGTTGCTTGTACTTCGGAGAGGATGTGCGTTGAGAGTATGACCGTTTTGGCGCGACCAAGTTGTCGAATCAGGTTTCTGATCTCGACGATCTGGTTCGGATCCAATCCGCTCGTCGGCTCATCAAGAATGAGCACCTCGGGATCGTGGATCATTGCCTGCGCCAGGCCCACACGTTGACGATACCCTTTTGACAACTCGCCGACGTCTTTATGCCGGACCCCTTTGAGACCGCACACCTCGATCATGGCCTGCATCTGCTGCTTCAGCTTCGCCTTGTCGAGACTGTGCAGACGAGCGGCGTACTCGAGATATTCGATCACGTTCATATCAAGATAGAGCGGATTGAGCTCGGGCAGGTAACCGATTTTCCGGCGAACTTCGAGAGAGTGGGTGCGGATATCAAGCCCGTCTACGTCAACCAAACCAGATGTCGGGGGCATGTAGCACGTGATGATTTTCATTGTGGTCGTTTTGCCCGCGCCGTTTGGACCCAGGAAGCCGAGAATCTCTCCCGTCTTGACATCAAAGGAAATGTCTTTGATGGCCTTTTCGTGACCGTAGTACTTCGTCAGATTTCGAACTGTAATTGCCATGCACTATCAATGAATAAGTGTGAAGGAGGATTCGTTGCAGATACTCTTGTTTCTGTGTTCCGCGGCGGGTGCAATGATATGAAAAGAGAAAAAGAAAATCAAGGGTCAATATTTCCTCGATATTTCCTCTAACACCTTGCCTTCTAGAAGAGTTAGAGCAAAAAGAGCAACCGTCCAATGACACGCTTCGTCAAGATTTGGAGGAGCAAGATTTGAGGGCCCCCGTGTTGGTCAGAAGAGACTCGGCTGACCTGTCACACGCTTCAGAAAATGCTCCACGGAAAGCATGAGGGATTTTTGGCTGAGCCCAAATTTCCTGCGGTTCACTTCAAAAAGTTGTTCAATCGCGTGAGCCAATTGACCCTCACCCGTCATGCGTTTCCCGAATGTCGAATCAGAGAGCTTCCCGTCCCGGATGTCCCGGATTCGCTTGAGGATTCTTGGCGCTTGGGCCGGAAGCTCACGCCCGAGCCATTCGAGAAAAAGGGCCTCTACTGAGTTCGGAAGCCGGAGGATCGAGTAGTTCGCGTAGCGGGCACCGCAATCGGAGATTTCCCTGAGGATGGCTGGAATCTCCACGTCATTAAGGCCGGGAATGATAGGGGCGATATTCACGCCGACCGGTATTCCCTTTGAAGCAAGCATCTCGATCGTCTCAAGCCGCTTTGCCGGAGTGGAGGTGCGCGGCTCCATCTTCCGGACGAGCCCGGAATCCAGGGTCGTAACGGTGATGACGACAAGGACCATGTTGAGGGATGCAAGCTCTTGAAGGATGTCGGCATCGCGCTGAACGAGCGCGTTCTTCGTAATGATCGAGACCGGATTCCGGTACTTCAGGAACACCTGCAGGCACTTGCGCGTGAGCCCGAGAGCCCGCTCGATTGGCCGGTAGCAATCGGTATTCCCGGAGAACACAATGACCTGCGGCTTCCACGCCCGGTTCTGAAATTGCTCCTCGAGCAAAGCGGCGGCATTCTGCTTTACAAGAATCTTTGTTTCGAAGTCGAGTCCGGAGGAGAACCCGAGATACTCGTGACTGGGACGCGCATAACAGTAGATGCACCCGTGCTCGCACCCGCGGTAGGGATTGATGCTGTAGGTGAAGCCGAGATCCGGGCTATCATTCTTGGCGAGGATGGACTTGGTGTGATCAAGATAGAACTGCGTCAGGATCTTTCGATCGGGATCAGGGTCCTCAAAGTATTGTGTAAGATCGTCGGGCGGTTTCTCGACGTGGAGTCGCTCAAATCGGTTAGGGGGATTGAAGCCTGCGCTGCGGCCTGTGGCAACGCTCCTGCTCATCGATCCACAAGGGCTTGAGGAAGCTCATGAAACAAGGGGACTTGTTGTGCAGCGGCAGAATCCAGTCGCTGCTGCTGTGCCCCGCGGATTCTTTTTCGTACAGGCATCGGGAGGTCGAGGTATTCTTTCAGCGCCGTGAGGTCGTAGCCGAACGGAAAGAGCAATGTCTCGGCCGCTTTGAGCGCAAACTCGGTGTACTGCTCGATATCGTATCCATCTTCGAACGCGTACAGCGCCAGCGGTTTGGCTTTCTCCGGTTTCTTTTTCCCCGACTGATCGAGAATAATGAACTCGATCATCTCGCCGGCGGCAAGATGCACGCCCATCTCTTTCACCATCTTCGAGACGACGGCGCTGATGCTGTTGTTCGTGTACTCGTCCGCCTCTTTCGTGATGTGTCGCCGCAGGACAAGCTCCATCGGGTTCGCCCTTCCGCTGCGCAGGATGGCAATATACCCTCGGACAATCTCGAGCAGCTCGGGCACAAGTGCTTTCACCTCCCGGACATTGCGTGCGCCCCCCATGCGGTCCAACATCGCCGCAATGTCCGTCTTTACGAACTTCGGCGTATCGCGGCGGCGTGCTTCGATGCCGCGGATCTTGATATCACCGTGTTGGTACCACCCGACATACCGGTTGGCAGTTGTGATCTCGGGGTCCTGCTTCGAGGCCGGGAACAGAATCCAGTTATAAATTCCCTCCAACGAAATGTCGATCCCGACTTTCTCTGCAATGGCGCGGCTGAGCTGCTCATAGTCCTGCCCGGTTGCACCCGGTTTCGTAAGCCACACGCAGTCGATAATGGCGTGGAGCATCCGGAACCCATGGCTCTCGGCAATCTCCTTGGCAGTCAGAATTGCATCGCGTGAAAAGGCGTTCACCGATTCGTGCGCCTCGATGCGGCCGAACCGCGCGTTCTTATAGCCGAGATACCCGAAACAGCTTACCAGCATCCACTTCAATGCATTTTGCCGGTGATCGTATTTGCGGAACAGCGCTTCGTCCTTTCCCTTGTAATACTTCTTCAGCTTCTTGTAATGTGCGCGCTTCTTCACCACGGCTCGGAGCGTTGCGGGAATGATTCCCTCTCGCTTGTTGCAGATCGTGTAGTCCAATTCCGGCACCCTGTTGTTCCTGCCTGCCCCAAATTCTTCGGGGACTGCTTCGCCGGCTTGTTTTACCAAAGCGTCAGCGACGTGCGGCCGCGGGCAACAGCGGCAGTTCACCGTCTCCGGCGAGACGTTCTTTTCCACCATGATGGTGGGGTACATCGAGACAAAGTCGAGCTCGGCCACATCCTCGTGATATCCGAGCGGCGGATTGAAGATGAGTCCGCCGCGATCCGCCAGCAGCAGCGTTGCCGCCGACTTGAACTCCTCCGGCTCCCGCTTTTTGGAGGGAATCAAGATATTGTGTTTGTAGGCCCATGAAAGCTGCAGCGACGACATGGACGTGCCGATGCTTGCCCGCGCCTGACGCTGCCCGCACATCTGCGTCAGCCGGACCATTTCAAACAACCCGTCCAGATCCGCCTCCGCCATCGTAAACGAGTTTTCCCGGTCGATGTGCCAGCGACCGGCAAGCTCGAACGCGCCGTCCTTGTGCACGACCTTGCCGTACTGGAAGAAGCTCGATTCTTTCGTCACCGTGTAGCCGGAACTTTGATCGCGGTTCAGCAGAAGCGGGACACGATGGTGTTGCGCCGCGTCGGTAAGCGCCGGCAGCAAGGAAGCATCTCCATGCTCTGTGAGAATGATATCGGGATCGCAGCGTTGAAGGTGCCAGTTCAGCGCTTCGAGAACTTCCCGCGGAGTTTGCTGTTCGAGCGTGTAGGTGCGGTCTTCATAAGATACTTCAAGCTGAAGGTGTTTTTGATACTTGG
>Ga0209212_1007858_pt1 | contig 11616 bp, 5 predicted proteins | sample RifGroC2_FD_183996 | JGI IMG/M metagenome (GOLD analysis project Ga0209212, IMG submission 183996) | Groundwater microbial communities from Rifle, Colorado, USA - Groundwater C2 (SPAdes) (version 2) | ecosystem: Environmental > Aquatic > Deep subsurface > Groundwater | place: Rifle, Colorado...
TGGAATAAGCTGTAAGCGGCCCCCCGGCGGTAAGGTAGCCGCCTGAGGCGATATCTCCCGCGGCAGTCACGGCCCCGCCGGCAAGCAGGTCCCCGCCGGCTGACAAAGAACCCACATTGGTAATGCTGGCGCCGCCGGCGTCCGAGCCCGCGCCCAGCGTAGCGGAAAGAGTGTCTATGATATTGTCGCCCGTCACCCCGTAAAGGCCGGAGCCGTCGCCGTAATACTTGGTGGCTGAAGCGATGCCCACTATGTAAACATTGGTGGAAACGAATATCCCGCCGTTGAAGGCGGCGGCTGAGGAGGAGATCTCTATATTGCTGTCGAACCGCAGGGCGGCGCCGAGTCCCAGCCCGCCGGCTACGGTGACGCTGGAATAGGCGGTTACCGCGCCCCTGGCGGTCAGGGAAGCGACGTTCACCAGGTTGAAAGTGTTCAGGTCCAGGTCCTGGGGAGCGGGATGATCGCCCAGGTCGTCGGAACCGCTCACGTTGGTCAGCTGCGACCCGTCGCCGTAGTATTTGGCCCCGGCGGGCAGGTAGACATTGGTGGAGAACTGCACGCCGCCGTAATTGGCGGCCGCCGCTGAAGAAAGCTCCACGGCGTCGTTGAAGCCGATCCGCGCCAGCCTGGCGCCGCCGGCGCCGGTGACCGTGAGGCTGCTGGAGAAAGTATTGACCGCGTCGAGCAGGGGCACGTTGGCGGAAAGCCTGGCGTCGGCCAGCGTACCCGCGCTGATATTGGAAGCGTCCAGCCCGGTAAGGCCGGTCAGCGAGGAGCCGTCGCCATAGTATTTAGCGGCCGAGGAATAGCCCACTATGTACACGTTGGAGGAAACGCGCACGCCGCCGCCGAAGGAGGCGGAGGCCTCCGAGGAGATCTCCACGTTGGAGAAAAGTTTCAGTTTGGGCGAGCCGACGCCCAGGGCCGCGGTCACGGTAGCGCTGGAATGAACGGTGAGCTGGCCGTTTACCGTAGCGCTGCTGGCGGCCAGGCCGCCGCCGCTGCTGATAGAAGCCCGCGTCGCCCCCGCCACGTCGCGCCAGACCTGTATATCGCTGAGCGCGCCGCCGCGCACGTCCAGACGGGCGTTATTGACGGAGTCCCCTATGGAAACGTTCCCGAGCGAGTCTATCCTTATGCCCTCGTTCCCGCCGTCGCCTGAAAGCCAGTTGCCGTTGGTCATCAGGTTGAAAGTCATGGTGTAATCGCCCAGGTTGTCCCCGCCCACCCCGGCCAGGCCGCAGGCGTCGGAGGAAAGCCCGAGCACGCCGGAATCGTTCACCTGCACGCACCTATTTCCGGAGCCTGAAAGGCTGGAAGCGCGGATCTTCCCGGTGACATGCAGTTTTTCCTGCGGCACAAGGGTGCTCAAGCCCAAATTACCGTCCATGACGAGCAGATTCGTGCTGAAAACCACGCCGGGCCCGGAGCTGGTCAGGTAGGAAACCGTCATCGTATCCACGCCGGTGATATCGAAAGAAGCCATGTTCAGGTTCTGCGACGCCGTGTGGCTGCCCAGGTCGTCCGCCCCCGAGGGCAGGTTGCGCATCTTGGAAGCGTCGACATACAGCTCCCCGGTGGCCGACATCGAGGCCTGTATCACGCCGGAGGAATCGCGCCAGATCTGCGCGTAAGCGTCCCCGCTCCTGGCCTGCACGTCCAGCCTGGTCGCGGCCGACAGCACGCCGATACCCACATTGCTGCTGACATTGACGGACAAACCGCCGTTGCTGCCGTCGAAAGAGATCCAGTTGCTGCCGGTTATGAGATTGCCGAGCATGATCCGGTTGCCCAGGTTATCCGTACCGGCGGCGCTTCCGCATAAACCGCTGCCGGACAGGAGAAGTTTGCCCGTATTATCCGCGTAAACGCACTGGTCCCCGAAGCCGGAAAGGCTGGAACTGTTAAAACTGCCGCTGACTTCCAGCCGGCCGTTCGCGAGAAGCACGTTCGTACTGAACACTACGCCGATACCGGAGCTGGTGACAGAGCTGAGCGTGACGGTAGAGACGTTCGCTATATCGAAAGAGGCCATGTTCAGGACCTGGGTGGCCGTATGATTCCCCATGCCGTCCGGCGAGCTGATGACCCCGGTCAGGGCGGAACCGTCGCCGTAATATTTGGCGGCCGAAGAGAAACCCACTATATACACGTTCGTCGAGACGCGCAGGCCGGCGCCCAGCCCGGCGGAGGATTCGGAAGAGATCTCCACGCTTGCGTTAAAGCTTACCGAGGAGACGTTCAGGAGCTGTTTGCCGGCCATGTTCACAGGCTGGGTGGCGGTATGGCTGCCGAAGCTGTCCCCGCCGGAAGGGAGGTTGACCATCATGGAGGCGTCGGCGTAAATTATACCGGTAGCCGTCATCGAGGCCTGTATCACGCCAGAGGAATTGCGCCAGATCTGCGCGTAAGTGTCCCCGCTCCTGGCCTGCACGTCCAGCCTGGTGGCGGCCGACAGCACGCCTATGCCGACATTGCTGCTGACATTGACGGACAAACCGCCGTTGCTGCCGTCGAAAGAGATCCAGTTGCTGCCGGTTATAAGATTGCTGAGCATCGTATGGTTGCCCAGGTTATCGAGTCCGGCGGCGCTTCCGCATAAGCCGCCTCCGGACAGAAGCAGGCGGCCGGTATTATCGGCGTAAACGCACTGGTTCCCGGCCCCGGACAGGCTTGAACTTTTAAAACTGCCGTTCACGTCCAGGCTTTCCTGGGGAAGGGAGGTATTGATGCCCAGCCGCCCGTTCATAAGAAGCACGTTCGTGCTGAACACCACGCCGATCCCGGAACTGGTTATGGAACTGACCGTGACCGTGGAAACATTCGCGATATCGAAAGAGGCCATGTTCAGGGCCTGGGTGGCGGTGCCGCCGGCCGGTATATTGCGCATCTGGGAAGCGTCGGCGTAAAAAGCCCCGGAAGCCGTCATCGAGGCCCTTACTACCCCGGCGTTATTGCGCCAGATCTGCACATAGGTGCCGCCAGTGCCGCGCAGGTCCAGGCTGGCGGAACCGGCCGCCTGGCCGATGCCGACATTGCCCAGCGCGTCCATGTTGATCCCGGTGGGGGAACCGTCGTAGGAGAGCCAGTTGGCCCCGGTAGCGAGGCTCTGGGTCATTATGTGGTTCCCGAGATTATCGACGCCGACTATCCCGGTCAGGCCGGAGCCGTCGCCGTAATACCTGGCCCCGGCGGCCAGGTTCACGTTGGTGGAAATATAAACGCCGCTTAAAGAGCCGGCGGCCGAAGAGATCTCCACGTTGCTGTCGAACCACAAAGCCCTGGTGACGACTACGGTGGAAACGTTAAGTATCTGGTTGCCCGCCATATTAAGGGTCTGGGTGGCGATATGGGTGCCGAGGCTGTCGTTAACCCCGCTGAGCATGGAGCCGTTGCCGAAATACCTGCCCCCGGCCGCCAAGGTCACGTTCGAGGAAATAAAAAGCCCGCTGGCCGAGTAGGAGGACAGCTCGACGCCGCTGGCGAGCCTTATCTTGGGCACGCCCAGGCCCAGGGGCGAGGCCACGGTGGCGCTGGAATAGGTGGTGATCTGGCCGTTGGCGGTTATGGCCCCGGAGTTATTGATCGGGAAATTCGCCATCAGCAGCGCCGTGGTGGCGGTATGGCTTCCCATATCATCCGCCCCGGCCGGCAGGTTGCTCAGCTGGGAACCGTCGGCGTAAAGGATACCGGCGGCCGTCATGGTGGCCTTTACCACACCGTTCTCGTCGCGCCAGAACTGTACGTAAGGGTCGGCCGCGGCCCCTTTTACGTCCAGCCTGGTCGCCGGGGTAAGGGTCCCTATCCCGGCCCCGCCCGCGAAAGAAGTATAAGAGCCGGTCACGGCCCAGCCCGGGGCGCTGTACTGAACGGTGCCGTCCTGGAAATAGATGCCCTTGCTGCCGGAGGCGGCCGTAAGGCGCAGGTCCCCGCCGTTGATGGTGAAAGTCCCGGTCGAGGACTCGGCGGTCTTGGCGTGCAGCGAATAGACCGAGGTGTACAGGGGTTCCCGCGGCAGCCAGCCGCCGTCCAGGTTCATCTGCACGTAGGGGGTGATCTCTTTCCAGACGATATTGCCGAAATCCACTTCATTGGGCGAACCCAGCCCGTAGCGGAACAGGCCGGTCGAGACCGCCACGTCGGTGGAGCCGGAAGTCCAGTAAACTACGGAGCCGTCCGCGTTGGTGATGCGGAACTCCATGGCGGCGGTGCCGCTGAAAAGCACGCCGTTCTTCCTGAGGGTCCCCTGGTAGCTGACCTGGCCGGGCGAAGCGGCGAAAGTTTGAACCCCTGTTATAAGCAGGAAAGCCAGAGCGGCCGCGGCCGCAAGTCCATGTTTTATCTTCACAAGCTCACCTCTCGTCTTCCGCCAACCCGGCTTTTTTCCTGGCAAGCGCCCGGTAGAACAGCGCCTCTTCATTGTTCCTGTCATAGGACAGCGCCTGGTCGAAATTTTTCAGCGAATCGGCGTAGCGCTTTATCTCGTAAAGGTCCATGGCGGCCTTGATGTTCTCGTGCTTCAGGACCAGCTCCCGCTCCAGGCGCCTCAGCCGCTCCGCCTTCTTCAGCTCCCTCTCCGCCGCGGTGGTGTCCGGCCGCCCGCCGAATTCCTGCAGGGCGGCTACCCTGGAGAACTGCAGGGCGGCCAGGGTCCTCTCGTCCACCGTGTCCCTCCCAGCCACCAGGTAAGGGTAAGTCTCCTTTATCACCTTGTAAAAGATCCCCTTGATCTTCGCCCCGGAAGCGAGCAGATAAGCCCGGTTATCGGAGTAGACAGGGAAAGTTTCGAGCAAATTCTCATAAGCGGCCACGGCTTCCTTGACGGTATCCGCGCCGGAAGCCAGCGCGCAGGCTTTTAAAAAATCATCGTTCCACGCGTCAAGCCGCTTTTTTTTAGACGCCCGCATCGCCATTATCCTGCCCCGGTCCAGGCCCGCCCCGGCCAGGAGCGCGGCGCGCTCCTCGGAGGCAGCCCGCCTCTCTTTCTCCACCGCCAGCCCGGTCGCGAGCCGCAGTTCCTTCCGGGCCTGCTCGTCGGAAGGATCGGCTATCACCCTATCCATAAGCCTGAGTATCCCGGCGCGGGAATCGTCCGCCGCGGTCCTGGACAACGCCGTTTTCCGGGCGGCTTCGCCCGCGGCCAGCGCGGAGACCGGCTGAAGCGCGGCCAGGACGAGCGCGAGCCTTAGCAGGGCCATTACTTCGAGACCTCCACCAGGCCCCGTGCCTTGCGCATAAGCTCGAGAGCCTCTTTATTGCCCGGGTCCAGGGTAAGCGCCCCGTTAAGCTCGAGGACGGCCTCATAGTAGCGGCTTTCCCTTATCATGAGGCGCGCCCGCTCCGTCTTCTGGCGGGACTGCTCCTGTTCCAGGGTCAGGTACTTGGTCACTTCTACCGGCTTGCCGAATTTATAGGCCATGCTGAACCTGTGGGCCGCGCCGAACTTGCCGTAACTGGAAAGAGCGTAGTCGAACTGCATCGTTTTCATGGTCACCCCGCCGCCCAGCCTCAGGCCGCCGCCCAGGTCCTCCCCGGAGATGTAGCCGGCGCGCAGGGCCAGGATGCGCCAGACCTGGTATTCGGCCCCGGCGCAGACGGAGGCCCCGGAATCCCAGGGTTTTTTCCAGTCCAGGTTGAAAGTGACGGGGTCGCCGGCGACCACGGTAATATACGAAGCTCCGGCCCGGTAAACAGAGGGAGCGGGATCGGTCACGGAATCGAACTTGAAGCCCCCGCCGAGGGACTGCGCCGAGAGGCCGAGGCCGAGCACCCCGCCGCCGACCCGGTTCAGCCAAAGGGCGCCAGCGTCTACGAGCGCCGCGCCCGCGGATACGGAAGCCAGGGTTTCCCTCGCGTACTTGAGGGAGGCGCCGGCGAAGATACCGGAGCGCCTGTCGTCCCAGGGGCCGCCCAGGCGCGCGGCGTAGCTTACCCCTAAAGCAAGGTCTCCGGCGTCGACGCTGCCGGCGGGCGCCCCGGAATTGTTATACCCGTCTATCGACGGGACGCTCAGGAGGTAAAGCGAGCCGGCCAGCACCCCTTTGCCGTTGGGCAGCGGGTGGGCGTAAGCGGCCTGCTGGGACGCTATCCCCTCGAGCCAGGAATTATAAGTGAAAGCAGCTTCCTTGTAGCCGGTGCGCGCAAGCGCGGCCGGGTTGAGGGCCAGGGAGCCCAGCAGGTCCCCGTAGGCGCCTGCGCCCGACTCGCCCATAGCCACGGCCCTGGGGCTCTGTACGATGCGCATGAATTCGCCGCCGGAATTACCGGCCCCGCCGAAAGAGGGCGCGGGGAAGAGGGCCGGCTGCGCGCAGCAGGCGGCCGCTAAAATTTTCAGAAGGGTCCTGTTCTTCATACTTTAAAGCGCCCTATTTTATGACCACCAGCTTGCCGGTCTTGCGGTTCTTCCCGGAAGTTACCTCCCAGAGGTAGACGCCGCTGGCCACGACCTGGCCGGCCTTGTTCTTCAGGTCCCATTTCATCGACGGCGGGACCACCGGCAGTTCGCGCACCAGCTCCCCGGTCACGGTATAGATCCGGACCTTTCCCTGGGCCGGCAGATTGGTGAAAGTAACAAGGTCGCTCCAGCTGCCGTACCTGGCCGGGTTGCCGGCGTTGGGTCTGAAAGGCACGGGGTAGGCGTAAACCGGGCCGAGGTCTATATCGGGCAGGGCCAGGAGCGCGTAGCTGGAAAAATGCGAGACCGGCTGCGAGACCAGCCTCGAAGAGGCGTCCAGGGTGGCCCCGGTCTGCTTCACCCAAAGGCCGCTCTGCTCGTTCAAATGCCAGACCGCGAGGTTCGCGGCTTTAAGCCGCGAAACGGAGCCGTCGATCACCCCGTCGCCGTTGTCGTCGGGGTAGGGCAGCGTCACCGTGCAGGCGGAAGCCGGCTGCACCAGGTTGCCGGCGGAATCGTAAGGGCGCACGCTGACCGTATTGACGAATTCCGGCGAGCCGGGCATGGAGGGCAGGCTGGTATTGGCCGCGGTCACCGCGGGGATAGCCGCGTCGGTAGAGAGGGTAACGAAGAAATCCTGCGAATAGGCGTTGGCGGGGACGGCTACGCTCACCCTGCGGTCCGAAAAAGCCGCGGCGGTATTGTCGACCTGGTGGTCCATCTGCACCGAGAAATAGACCGTAGCCGCCTCAGTGACTGGCGAGCCGGTTATGTCCACGATTGACGAAGAATAATAGACGGAGAAGACGCTGCCCTTGGGCCAGGCCTGGTCCGGCGCTATCACCATCTTCTGGCCGGAATAGTTGAAGGTCACCGACCAGCTGGAGTTGACCACGGTCCCCATGTTGTCGTAGACCCTCGTCACGTTCACGCCGGGGCTGGAAAGCGCCGGGGAAAGGTCGGCCCCGAAAAGTAGCTGGACGCTGTCGCCCGGCGGGGTTCCCCAGAGAGCCCCGTCCAGGGCGACGGAGGAGGTGGAGACGAAACCGGCGAGGCCCTGGTTCACCATATTGGCGGGAACCAGCGAGAGATAGCCCGACCAGGCGGAGACCGGGGAGGAGACCATTTCGACCGGGCTGGCGCAGTTCTCCCCCACCGTATAGGCGACTTCGTAAGCGCCCGTGGAGGCGTAGACCACGGCCAGCGGGGCGTCCGAATAGCGTATATTTTCCCAGGCGCAATAGGCAGGCGCCGGCAGCAGGGCCGAGGCGGACAATAATGAGACTGCGATGAATTTGCGTATCATCTTATAAAAGCGAAGAAAGCGGCGAAGCTTTTGACCGGCAGAGGACGCTCCGCTCGCATGCCCTCATATTATATAACACAGTTATACGCAAATGTATGTACTTTTTGTTACGTGTACTCATGCTTACATAATAAAACCATAATGAGCTAGCGTTTCGGGGAATTAGGGAGGTTTTCCGTTACCTGCCGGGAAAAAAGCCCCGACTCGTAGGCCAGCGGCTTGTTCTTTATGCGCTCCACCAGCCCCTTGGCGAGCTGGCCGAACAGCCCCCCGGCTAAACTTTTAGGGGTCTTGACCTTCACCACGCTTTCCTCGAAGGAAATATCCGGCCCGCCGTCCGCCCAGACCCTTACGGAGCCTTTTACCATCCGCCGGTTATAAACCCCGGCCATTATCTCGCCGAAATCCGAAAGGTTGCAGTAGACCAGGCGCCCGGCGCCGAGCCAGGCCGCCAGGTTCTCCGGCTTCGCGGCGGCCAGCTGCCCCCCGTCGCTGAAGCCGTGGGCGCGCAGGACCGCGTCGGTTTCTTCGAGCGGCACAAGGTCATACCCGCCCGCCTTCAGCTGCTCATAGACCAGCTGGCGCACCAGCGGCGGGCCGTCCACGCTGGTGGTCTCGTCGGAAAAAGGCAGGAGCGCGGTCCTTTCTCCGAACCAGCCGCCGTCGCAGCCGCGGGCGGACCGGGTGGAGGAAGCCAGTTCCAGGTCCCGGTAGATCTCGGCCCAGCGCACGACCGCCGCTTCCTTGTCGCCGGCGGCGCGCGACTGCGCTTCGCGGTAGCGCGTCTCCGCCTCCGCATAATCCTTCTTAAGCTCCGCCGCTACGGCCAGGCCAAGGGAATCCCGCCAGCCGCCGCCGGCGTCCCGCCGCAGCCAGATCTCCTCGGCTTTATCCCAGCGGTTCCGCTGCGCAAGCAGTCCCGCCTCTTCGGATTCCTTGTCGCCCTTTTTCCTGAAAACCGGTCTGAAGCGTTCCACAGGGCGCCCGGCATAGCGCGCCGCCAGCCTGGCGGTAACGGCGCCGAAAAGTTTCCCTTCGTTGTCCGCGTACCAGTCCCCCGCTTCTTTAGACTCGTCCAAGCGGTCTTCGGAATGGGCAAAAGTGTCGGCCCAGGAATCCAGCAGTTCCATGGCGGGCCAGGAGTAAAGCTTCACCTCGGCGTACATCGAGGCGGAGTAGACCCAGACCTTGCTCTTCACGGTCTGCTTCTGCTTTTTCTTGTCGTAGTACACGGAGGAGCGCTCCTCTTTTTTCGAGGAGGCGGAAGGACGCCTGGCGCTCAAGACCAGCAGCCCCGCCGGCTTTAGCAGCGGAACGAAAGGGTCCTCGTTACCCGACTTATCAACCCGCCAGGCGCAGACTTTGGAGCCGGGACGGTTGAGCGCGCGCGCGGCGCGCCGGGCGAGCTCGGCGGGCCTGAAATCGGGGCCCGACTTCTTCATAAGGGCGGCGGCCAGGGACCCCAGCGCGCTTTCCTCAGCCGCCGGCTCGGTTTTTACGCTTACATAGAGCGCCGAGAGGGCTGGCCTGGCGGCGGCGACCCCCGGCATGTCCGGGAACTGGTAAGGGACCCTGACGGAAAAATAATTACCGCAGCCGGCCAGGAGCGGCAGAAGGGCGAAAAGGGATATTTTTTTCATGGGTTGTTCAATTCTAATACTTTTTACCGCTCTTTTAAATACCCCGCCCGGCCCCCGATTTTTTTCTAGACCAGCGGGCGGCGAAGTATATATAATATTAGTTACTATCTTTCCGAAGAAATAACCCGGCTAACGGAGACCTGCTTGACCGCACCTGCGCAACGAACGGAAACGCCGCTTTTCCTGCCTTATTCGCCCGAGACGCTGTCCTGCCTGCGCGACATCGCCAGGCCTTTCTCCGTGTCCGAAAGCGGCGGCGCCCCGGTTTTCACCCCCGGGCTTTCCTCTTCGGCCGCAATTATCCCCGCCTGCCGGCCCGCCGGCCTCGGCGACCCGGGTTTTTGCGGTGCCCATGACCTGAAATACGCCTATGTGGGCGGCTCCATGGCCAACGGCATCAGTTCCACGCAACTGGCGGAAGCGCTGGGCCGGGCCGGGATGCTCGGCTTTTACGGCGCCGCCGGCCAGCACCTGGAGGAAATAGAGAAAGCCATAGACCGCCTGCAGAACGCGGATTATACTTATGGCTTCAACCTCATCCACAGCCCTTCCGACCCCGCCCTCGAGACCGCGATAGTGGACCTGTACCTGCGCCGGGGAGTGCGGCTGATAGAAGCCTCCGCCTACATAAACCTTACGCTGCCCCTCATCCGCTTCCGGACCGCCGGCATCCGCCTGAACGCCGCCGGGGAGATAGAGGCCCCCAACCGCGTCGTCGGCAAGATCTCCCGGACCGAAGTGGCCACCCGCTTCTTCTCCCCGCCCGAGGAAAAATTCCTGAAAGAACTGGTCTCCAGCGGCGAGCTCACGCCCGAACAGGCCGAACTCGCTTCCAGGATCCCCGTCGCCGGAGACGTCACCGCCGAAGCGGATTCCGGCGGCCATACCGACAACCGGCCGCTGGTGAACCTGCTGCCCACGATCATAACTTTGCGGGACAGGCTGCAGCAGCGATACGCTTACGCTTCCGGCCTGCGCGTGGGCGCCGGCGGCGGCATAGCCACCCCCGAGGCCGCGGCGGCCGCTTTCATGATGGGCGCCGCTTACATCGTCACCGGCTCGGTGAACCAGGCCTGCGTGGAAAGCGGGACCTCGGACGCCGTGAAAAAACTCCTCGCCGCCGCGGAACAGGCCGACGTGGCCATGGCCGCCGCCGCCGACATGTTCGAGATGGGCGTAAAGGTCCAGATCCTGAAGCGCGGCACGATGTTCGCAATGCGCGCGAACAAACTTTACGATTATTACCGCGCTTACAACTGTTTCGACGAGCTCCCCTCCGAGACCCGCGCCGTGCTGGAGCGGGATTATTTCCGCGCCCCTTTCGAGGAGATCTGGCGGGGCACGCGCGAATTCTTCCTGCGCAGGGACCCCGCCCAGGCCGAGCGCGCCGAAAGGGACCCCAAACATAAAATGGCCCTGGTCTTCCGCTGGTACCTCAGCCAGTCTTCCCGCTGGCCGCTGGCCGGGGACGAAAGCCGCAAGCTGGACTACCAGGTCTGGTGCGGCCCCTCGATGGGGGCTTTCAATGAATGGGCCAAAGGCTCCTTCCTGGAGAAGCCCGAAGCCCGCGACGCGGTCACGGTCGCTTACAATTTACTCGCCGGCGCGGCGGCTCTTACCCGCCTGCACGCGCTGCGCTGCCAGGGAGTCTCCGTCGATCCCCGGCTGGCGCGGCAGGAACCGCGGACAAGGGAGCAGTTGGCCCCATACTTCGACTAAAAGGTAAAAACCATGAGCGTTAAAGACAAAGCCGTCCAGTCACCTATAGCCATCGTAGGCATAGGCTGCCTTTTCCCCAAAGCGGAGAACGCTAGCCGGTACTGGGCCAATATAAAGAACGGCGTAGACGCCATCACCGAAGTGCCCGCCTCCCACTGGCTGCCGGAAGAGCATTTCGACAAGAACCCCAAGCGCCCGGACATGACCTACGCCCGCCGCGGCGGCTTCCTCCTCCCCGTGGATTTCGACCCTTCCGAATTCGGCCTGGCCCCCAACGCCCTGGAAGCCACCGACAGCGCCCAGCTGCTGGGCCTGCTGACCGCAAAGATGGCCCTCGAAGACGCGGGCTACGGCCCCGGCCGCGACTTCGACCGCAGCCGCGTCAGCGTAGTGCTGGGCGTCACCGGCGCGCTCGAACTCGTCATCCCGCTTGGCGCCCGCCTTGGGCATCCGAAATGGCGCAAAGCCCTGTCCGAATTCGGCATCACCGGCGAGGACGCCGAGGCCATCATCTCCCGCATGCAGGAGGACTATGTCCCCTGGCAGGAAAGCTC
>Ga0209212_1007859_pt1 | contig 11616 bp, 13 predicted proteins | sample RifGroC2_FD_183996 | JGI IMG/M metagenome (GOLD analysis project Ga0209212, IMG submission 183996) | Groundwater microbial communities from Rifle, Colorado, USA - Groundwater C2 (SPAdes) (version 2) | ecosystem: Environmental > Aquatic > Deep subsurface > Groundwater | place: Rifle, Colorado...
TTGTAATTAACAATTATTTTTACTTTGTCTTCCGGTTTTGAAACTTCCAGTGCGTTTTTAACAATATTTAAAACTGCCTGATGAACTTTTGTACTGTCAAAAAGAACTTTATATTTATGATTTAGTTGATTTTTAAAAGAAAGATTTATATTATTTTTTTCAAAAGAAGGTTTGATAAGGTTTATAACTTCCAGTACTGTTTTTTCCAGATTTGTTTCGTTTTTTTCCAATGACATCGGTCTTGAATAATCTATTAATTCTGTTAAAAGTGTTTCAAGGTTTTGAGTGGCATTGCTTATTGAATTTGCTGAATTAGTAAGACTCTCCAGAATTTCTTTATCTTTTATTTCCAGTTTTTCAATATTTTTTGAAATTATTTTTGCATGCAACCCGACCATTCCAAGCGGATTTCTTAATTCATGAGCTATGGTTGAGCATAATAAACCGATAGCTGTGAGTTTTTCTGAATGAACCGTTTTTTGATAAAGATCTTTTAATTCTGTATTTGCGCAGATTAAATCTCTTTGGCGGCTTTCAAGATTTGTGACAAGTTTTCTTAGAATAGTAGTAAATTTTTCGTTGTTTCTTCTGTCCTGAAGTATATTTGACAACTCTTTTTCAACATTTTTATCATAAGCAACTTCTTGAAGAAATTCGGTGATTGATTTTACATCATCAGGATTCATTGAACAAAAACCTTCACATAGCCCGAAAACATCTGATTCTGCTTCATTCCAATATATGCAGGCAGAAAATCTTTCGGCAACAATTACCAAAAATTCATCATTTTCAAGACCGGCATGGTCTGTAATGATGTGCTCAAAACCTTCAATATTATCAGAGTACGCAAATACTTTTGATTCTGTATATTTAAGCCTGTTTAACAGTCCCTGAAACACTTGTGAGTTTTTCAGTCTGGCAAGAATTACCGACGGATATCTGTTTTCTATAATGGTTTCGAGAAAACACCTGAAAATAGTGGCAAGTGTTTGCCTTGTGTATGAATCAGGCTCTACATAATCAAATAAATCCCTTATAGAAGTTTTAGGATTGTATTTTGAAGTTTTTTTCATTTCTCCTACCCACAAAAAATGTGAATTGTTAATTAATTTTCGTTGGACTGTCATTGCGAGGAGGCACGAAGTGCCGACGAAGCAATCTAAGAAGATTTTTATTTTTGGATTGCCGCGCTCCCGTTTGTCGCTCGCAATGACATCAGACTAATTCCAAAAGTGAATGACGCTGATTTTCCAAGATAATGACTTATACGGCTGTTTTCATTTTTCTTCTGGTGCCTATAGAATGGTTAATCGCATAAAGAACAGCCTGTGTTCTGTCGTTTACCTGCAATTTTTGGAATATGTTATTTACGTGTGTTTTTACGGTTGTTTCACTGATAAATAACTGTTTGGCAACGCCTTTGTAAGTAATTCCCTGTGTAAGAAGCTCGAGAACTTCTTCTTCTCTTTGTGTAAGATATGAAAGAAGATTGTCGCCTTCGTCTATTTTTGGTCTTGATTCTTCTTTGATGGTAGCCTGGAAATGATCGAAGAATTTTGCGATAAGTGATGACGGCAGATAAATTTTTCCGTTAGCAACTTCTTGTATAGCTGTAATTAATTGTGATGCAGCCATTGTTTTTAAGATATAGCCTCTTGCTCCGACTTTCATTGCTCTATAAATAAGATCTGAATCGTCATAACCTGTTAAAGCAATTACTTTTGTATCAAGATCAAGCTTTTTGATTTCCTGAATTGCTGTAATTCCGTCCATATCAGGCATGTTGATATCCATTAAAACAACATCGGGTTTGTATTTTTTAATAAGATTAATAGCAATTTCGGCTGTCGCAGCAATGCCTTTTACTTCAAAATCACTTTCAATTTTTACGAGTTCTCTGATACCTGAAGCGTGATCATAATTGTCATCAACAATTAAAACTGTTTTGTTCTCTTGTAAACTAACACTACGCATAAATTACTCCCCCACTATATTTAACTCAACAATACTTTTGCTTTTTTTATTCATTTGTTTGTTTCTACACTATGCATAGTAATCTGTTTGATGAGTACTCTCATCAATACAGAGGTTTATATTTATCCTGTGAAAGGTTTAATTTGGGATCTAAGCCTATTGGTTTAAAAGAAGATATTTTCCTTAAGTAGAAAGACTTTAGGGTTTTAGTCCATTTAATTGAGGAGGATATTAAATAGAGGATTTTTAAATATACAGCTAATTTAAAGGAAGTAATCTTTCTGAATTAAATTGTTTTTTAAATATGTTATACTTTGAAAAAGCCAAAAGAGGATATTATATATGGGCATTATTGAAAAAATCAGAGAACTTGGTTATGAACTTCCTGAAGTATCAAAACCTATAGGAGCATATATTCCTGCGTTAAGAACAGGAAATCTTGTTTATACTTCCGGCATGTTGCCAATGAAAGACGGAAAGCTTCTTTATACGAACGAAATCGGCGGGGTTTTTCATAACGTTGAAGACGGATATAACGCCGCAAAACTTTGCGTTTTAAGTGGACTTGCCGCGATAAACCAAGTTTGTCCCCTTGATAATATTGAACGCATAATTAAAGTTACAGGCTATGTAAACAGCGCGAAAACTTTTACGGAACAACCAAAAGTAATAAACGGCGCATCTGATTTTCTTGTGGAAATTTTTGGGGAAGCCGGCAGGCATGTAAGAGCAGCTGTCGGTGTGTCTGAGCTTCCTCTCGGCGCTTCTGTCGAAGTTGAATTTATTGTTCAGGTCAGGGATTAAAAATAATGAGATAATTTTGTTATGACAAAAATTATTCCTTTAAGATACTCTGACATGGAAAAAGTCAGAAAAATGATAGAATACGTTAGCCCTGAATTATCCGGCGACAGAGTTAACGGCGAAACTTTTGTGCATTCTCCTTTTGCTGTTTTGCATAGATTGCTTCCCATAAATTTAAAATTTTTGCAAGAATTTTATGTTGCAATAGAAGGTGAAGAATTGCTCGGCTTAATTAGCCTTGCACCTGACGGAAATCAGAAAACCCGCTGGAAAATTAACAGGCTCATTCTTAACCCGAATGCTTATGATGCAGGAAAACAGCTTATTGATTATGTAGTCAATAAATACGGCGGGGCAGGTGTTGAAACTTTTTTAACCACAATTGACGAAAATTATACCGAAGCTCTGGCACTTTTTAAAACGGCCTGTTCTTTCAGAAGTTGCTCAAAAATTAGTATTTGGGAGTATGAAAATTTAAAAAATTATGCAATTTCTGAAAACAAAATTTCTTTAAGAACTGTTGAATTTTCGGATGCAAAAAAATTATATGAACTTGACTGTGAAGCGCTTTATCCTAAATTTAAAACCTCGCTTGTTAAAACAGAAAATGATTTTAAATTTGATTTGGGAAATAAATTTATAAATAAATTAAAAGACTATAAAATTCAGCGTTTTGTTTTGGATAATTCTGAAAGAAATTCTATAGAGAGCTTTTTATCAATTATGACAAAAGATAATGTTAATTTTTGGGTTGATATTACACTTTCTCTGGCATATCAGGAATATTACGAAGATGTTTTAAATTTTGCCATAAATCACGTCTGCGCAATTAATCAAAATGGAAAACTTTATATAGGTGTTCGTGATTTTCAACAGACCGGCAAAAAAATGATAGAAGTTCTCTCCCAACATGATTTTAAGCAATACGGAAGTTTTGAAGTTCTGGTAAAAGATTATTGGCGACCCGCTGAATATGCAACCGAGAAAAAAGTGCCTATAATGATTTTTCCTGATATGACAAGCCCTGCATGTAATGTTGTTCGTTTTATAAAAGAATTTTAAGTTTTAATAGACATTTTTTTATTTAATTCAAGAATAAATTTTTTGTCATATTTAGAAAAATGTTCTGAAAAATAATTAATAATTGTATCACATAAGAGCAATGCAACTAATAAAGAGGAAAAATTATAATTTTCAAATTCATTAATGATTTTTATAAGATCAGTATGTGCTTTTAGATGTTCTTCTTTTTCTGAAATATTATATTTTTCAAAAAGTTCATTTTCTTCATAAAGATGTTTAATAAGAATAGTTTTCAAACTTATTATTTTTTCAGATATTTGGTCATGATATTTTTTTGTATCCGAAAACAATTCATAAAGCTCATTAACCTGTTGAAACAACTGTTTATGTTCATCATCAATTAAAGTATTTCCGGTTACAAAATCAGTCTTCCATTCAAAAACATCAGTCATTTTAAAGATCCAATCTTATTTTTGATCTTTTTTAAGTTTGTATGCTGTCCAATGAAGAGCTAAAGCAGGCACTAAAAAAACATAAAAAGTAAATATTTTCATCCAACCCAAAAAATAAATCAGAATCAGGTAAAAATTTTCATTGTTTATATTATAAAGATTGGCGCTGAAATTTGCTGCCCACTCTTTGTTGAACATATAGAACAGGCTTACAAAAATAAAATAGACAAAGCTTATTAAAGTGCATTTATAAAAAAGATTTCTTATAAGGATAATTTTTTCTAACATATATTTCCCCCTTTGTTTTATGCCACTGACAGTTTTTTATTAATGAATTATAAGGGAAAGTATTTTATTTTTAATTACCGGTTTTATTTATTTTTTTAAATAGCCGCATAATAAACAAGAGCGGTTTTTAAAAGTGTTATTGTTTTCTCGTTTTCAAGTTTTACGTGAAAAGCTGAATGATCAGCCCATAGAAGAGTTCCTCTAAAATGATGTCCTGCTACGGTAATAAATTCCATTCTTGCCTCAAATTTTATAAATTTTTTAACTTCCGCTTCGCTCGGTCCTTTAAGTTCCATATGATTCTCCTTTTAGATTAAATTTTGGGCAAAAATTCTTGTTTTTTTATCTGTTTCAATTATATCCTCTAACCCGGGATTTTGTATACAATTATGTTGTTCTAAAGCTTTATAAACAATGCTGTAAATTTCAGTAAGTTTAATTTCGCCTCTTAAAAAAGCATAGACAGCTTCTTCATTCGAGGCATTTAAGACAGTCGGATAAGTTCCGCCTTTTATTCCTGCTTCGTAAGCCAGATTCAGGCATGGGAATTTTTCCAGGTCGGGTTTTTCAAATTCCAGTTTGCCTATTTGTGCAAAAATCATTGTTCCTGTCTTTATACCTTCAAAAGTTTCAGGATAAGTAAGCGCATACTGGATAGGGATATGCATACTGGGAAGCCCCATTTGCGCAATTACACTTCCGTCAAGAAATTCCACCGCGCTGTGAACGATACTTTGAGGATGAATCACAACTTCAATATTTTTGTAGTCTATACCAAAAAGCCAGCGCGCTTCGATAACCTCAAGCCCTTTATTCATCAAAGTTGCGGAATCGACAGTTATTTTGTCGCCCATTGACCAGTTTGGATGCGCCAGAGTTTCTTCTACAGTTGCTTTTTGTATTTCTTCCAATGATTTGTTTCTGAAAGGACCGCCCGAACCCGTGATTATTAATTTCTTTGCATTTGAAAAATCTCTCGATGCAAGACATTGAAAAATAGCCGAATGTTCGCTGTCCACAGGCAAAATTTTAACATTTTTTTCTTTTGCCTTGTTCATAACAATATTTCCTGCGGCGACAAGGGTTTCTTTGTTTGCAAGAGCTATATCAATCCCTTTATCAACAGCTGCAAGTACCGGAAAAAGTCCGTTTAATCCCGTAACTGCACTCAAAATAATATCATTTTGAGTGTTTTTTGCAATTTCAACTAATCCGTCATTTCCCCACAAAATTTCTTTGTTTTTTATATCTTTTTTTAGCTCCTGCGCTAATTCTTGCGTTTTTACAGAAACAAATTCCGGATTATATTTTCTTATTTGTTTTTTAAATTCTTCAAGGTTAGAGCCTGCTGCAAGTCCGACTATTTCAAATTTGTCTTGTAAACAGTCGACTACTTCCAGAGCCTGTTTTCCTATTGAACCCGTAGATCCTAATATTGAAATTTTTTTCTTCATTTTATTCACATATATTTAATCTGAGTCGTTAATTAGGCAAAACACTTGTTAATAGTGGGTTGTCATTCTGAGGACTTTAGTCCGAAGAATCTGTCCAAAAAAGAATTAAAGTTTAAAATCCAAAAGGGACAGATGACCCCCTTCTTCGGGGATACTTAATCCCCAAAGCGGGTTCCCTGCTTCGCTCAACATGGCAATTCAAAAATTAATTCGCGACCCGAGTTATTTAACTTTTTTTATTATACCAGTATCAAAAACCTTTTGAAGTTTTAGAGAGGTAAAGGGTTAAATAAAAAGGCATCTTCTTTTAGTTTTTATAAAGGGGTTATAGATCATACCACTCTCTCTTTATCTGTGTTTAATTTAAGGGGGTTCGGGGGCTTGCCCCTGACAGTGTCGACCCTTTGGGATTTTAATTTTTCTTTCTTTTGACATCAAAAGAAAGAAAATGAACTCGGGGTTTGGGGCAGAAAGCCCCATTATAAAAATTTTAAAAAAAGAACCTTTTAATATGTTATAATTTTAAAATAAAATTTCTTTAAAAGAGGGTTCAAATAATGATTTTGAAACACTTTACGGCAGGGGAACTTGAAACAAATAATTATCTTGTAATCTGCGAAGAAACCCGAGAGGCTGCCTTAATAGACGCGGGAGGAAATTACGAAAAAACAGCCAAGTTTTTGAAAGAAAATAATGCTAATTTAAAGTATATTTTGCATACACACGGGCATTTTGACCATGTTCAGGGAGATTGGGAACTTCAGAAAAATTTTGATGTAAAAATACTTATTCATAAAGACGATGAACCCCTTGTAAAATCTTTGAAACAGCAGCTCATGATATTCGGAATGAAAAGCGCAGAAGCACCTAAAATTGACGGATTTCTTGAAGACGGTCAAATAATAGAAGTCGGGAATTTGAAGTTAAAGGTTATTCATACACCCGGACATACTCAGGGCGGGGTTTGTTTTCTCATAGACAAAGTTTTATTCGCAGGAGATACGCTTTTTGCGGAATCAGTGGGCAGAACAGATTTACCAGGCGGCTCTTATGAAGCTTTAGGCAATTCGATAAAAAATAAATTGTTTACTCTCGATGAAAATATAATAGTTTATCCGGGTCATGGACCTTCCACAACCATAGGTCATGAGAAACAAAATAATCCTTACTTCGGTGCAGAGGCAAAGCCTCAAACATAAGTAACCGATTCATGTGTTAAATACTTCTCTTTTTAGCAAAGGGTAAGCTGTGAAAAATTTAATCAAAATAAAAATCTGCGGAATTACGAGAAAAGAAGACGCATTGCTTGTAGCGGAACTTGGCGCATGGGCTGTCGGGTTTATCTTTGTCAAAAACACTCCCAGATATATTTCTCCCGATAACTCTGCTGAAATTATAGCGCTTCTTCCTGAAAATATTGAGAGAGTGGGGGTTTTTGCAGATGTTTCTCTTGAAGAAATAAAAAATATTGCGATTGAAACAGGGATTACAAAAATACAGCTTCATGGCGAGGAATCCCCTGAATTTTGTGAAAATCTGGCTAAGCTTACAGGCAAAGAAATAATTAAGGCAATAAGGGTAAAAACAAATTGTCATTCTGAGGCTTGCGAAGCAAGCCGTGAGAATCTTAAGGTTTTAGATTGCCGCGTCGGGTCTTTAGCCCCTGCTTGGTTGCTCGCGAGTAACGGCATTACGGACGGGCAAAGCCCGCCCTTCAGCCTCAGCTCGCAATCCGCTCCTCGCAATGACAGTTATATATATAAATATAAAGACAAAGTATCTTTTGTGCTTCTTGACAGTTACTCCGAAAGTCAACTTGGCGGAACAGGAAAGGCTTTTAATTGGGAAATAGCAAAAAAAGCAAAAGAATATGAAATCCCTGTAATTCTTGCAGGGGGATTAAATCCTGACAATGCAAAACAGGCTTATGAAACAGTAAAACCTTATGCTCTTGATATTTCAAGTGGGGTAGAGTCTGACAAAGGAGTTAAGGATGCGGAAAAATTAAGAAAACTTTTTTCTGCTTTTTATTAAAGGAAAAAAGTTTTTAAAATAAGGATTTTTTATTTTAAGTCTTCAATAAAAGTTATAGCTTTTATTGAGATTTCTTTTTTTGTTTTATCAGGCGAATGCCTTAAAAGTTCTGCAAAGATACGCGACACTTCATCATAATCATACCAGCGGCGTTTTTGTTCTTCGCTGGTTGCAAGATGGAAGATTTCATCAGGAATCATATCTGAATATGGCGGTCTTGATATTATTTCGTTCATCAAAAAAGTTGCGGTCTGGCGTTTTTTTCTATCATCAAGCTGTTCCATTATTTCAAAGCATTTTGCAACAACAGGATCTTTTTCATACCACCTTGCAAAAGTTTTATTTTCTTCAGACATTCTTATAACCTTTCAAAACAAATTTAAGTTGCGCATATCCCTTTTTCTAATGGTACAATTTTTTTTTAATCTGGTAAAGTATAATTAACTTTATTAATAATTAAATTTTACTCTGTCATGTTGAGCGAAGCAGGGAACCCGCTTTGGGGATTAAGTATCCCCGAAGAAGGGGGTCATCTGTCTCTTTTGGGATTTAAGCTTTAATACTTGTATGGACAGATTCTTCGGACTAAAGTCCTCAGAATGACAATTCCAGGATTCATGCGGTTTTTTATGTATATAATTGAACTTATTTTAAAAAAATGGTTTAAAAAAAAGAAAAAAAAGTCTCCTGTTCTTTTTGAATTGCAAGAGCAGGAGGAAGACTTGTCCAAAAATTGCGACAAACATATTTATATGCCGATAGACAGTTCCTGTGATTATCTGGCATGCAAAAACTGCGGACATATAATCAGTAACTATAAAAATAATAAAAAAAATCAGGCAACGTATGACAGCTTCTGATCTTTTAAATTATTTTGATTTTTTCTTCCTGTAAATGCTATATAGCCTAATTCTCCGTTTAATATTTTTTTAAGTTTTTCAACCCATTCTTTTCCATTGATTATAGGATTATTAATTTTTTCATATTTTTTAAGAGCTTTTTTACCGTTTTCTAAATAATCAGGATGTCTTTTATACCATTCTTTTAGAGACATAGAATCTCTTTTGTTGTTTATTCGAGATCCTGTAAGTACAAAATTTTCCAGACTATTAATATTTTTCAAACCCTTTTCAGCTACTTTTTCTTTTTGCGAGTGAGGAATTACATGCTCAATCGTGGGTTTGTACCCTTTATCAAAAGGCTTTCCCGTGTAAAAATCGGGTAATCTTAATTTTACTGCAAGTGCCTTTAGGGTATGCATTATATTTATTTGAGTTTCTGTATAATTACGACTGCTTTTTTGAAATGAAATTGTGTCGTGAATAGGATGATTTAGAAAAGAATAATTATTTAATTCTTTTTTAGGTTCAGTGTTATTGTTAGTTGTTAAACTGCCGAAGAAAATTTGTTTTATTCCGGTAAGACCACTCATAATACCCATCTCCTGACAAATCGCTTAAACTCCTTTATCCCGTTTGTATTTTTGTTTTTTAACCTCCTTTTTATGCTGAAACTAAAAATGCACCGTTTTTTAAAAAACGGTGCATTTATTTACACTTGTTATATTTTGAAACTTTGCCAGAGCAAAAGTTCTTTATATATTTCGGTTGAAATTGTCTTCCACGCTCTTTTGAAGGCATTTTTTTCTCCCATCTGTTATAATAATTATCTACTGTACAGTATAAAAAAGCAACCTAATGTAAACATTGTTTACATTTATTTTAGACTCATCTGTCATATAAAAACAACAGACAGATGAGTAAAACTAAAGAGAAGACCGCCCCTGTTACAGGGGCGGTCTTCTCTTTAGTTTTAAAAGTTAGGCTACTAATGATAATCTTTGATCTTTTTGAACCATATTTAAGCCGTTTGTATTTTTTCTTCCTGCAAATGCTACATAGCCAAGTTCTTGGTTTAGTAATCTTTTCAGGCTTTTAACCCATTCTTTTCCATTTATTATAGGATTGCTAACTTTTTCATATTCTTTAAGAGCTTCTATGCCATTTTTTAAGTAATCAGGATGCGCTTTATACCATTTTTTTAAAGGAATAGAACCTCTGTCACTATTTGTTTTATTGCCTACAGGCACAAAATTTTCCAGAGAATTAACACTTCTAAGACCTTTTGATACAGCCTGACTTCTTTGAGAATGAGGAAGTAAGTGTTCTATAGAAACTTTTTCTTTGTGATTTAAGCCAAATCTTTTTCCAGTGTAAAAATCAGGCAAATTTAATGATTCAGCAAGCTTTCTCATTGTTCTCATCAGCAATTTAGTCGCATCTGAATAATTACGTTTAGATTTTCCAAATGAAACCGTGTCGGAAATAGGATTGTTTAGTAGAGATGAATTGTTAAATTCTTTTTGCAGAGATGAATTGGTGTTTGTTTTAAAATTTGCGAAGAAAACAGGTTTAAAACCAATAAGACCGTTCATATAATGTTCTCCTGATAACCCACTAACTAAAACTCTTTATTTTTAACTTATTCAATTTTTATTTGCAGAGATGAATTGATTTGATTAGAGATGATTGATTAACCTTGTTAATAATCTTTTTTAGATTTTAATTTCCCTTTCTTTAGCTTTAAAATTTATATAAGATCAACTATACAAAATTTTTCGTTTAAATTTATCCATTAAAAGTCTTATAAACAAAACTTAGATTACCCTACATTCAAATTACTAAATTTGAATGTAAAATTTAATTGATAAAACTTTAAGATTTAATAACCCTAAATTTATTTTTTGATTTTAATTAAAAATGTACTAAATAGATAAAACCGCTAATATAACACATAACCCTTTTCTTAACTTTTTTTAACTCCTTTTTTGGCGTTTAAATAAAAATACTCACGATTTCTAGTAAACTCGTAAGTTTATATATAGCTAATTAGCATCTTTGTGCTTAATAGCTTAATTTTATTCTCTATTTTGAATTTAGCTCCGTTTCTACTCAAAACCATTTCTTTCCCCTTTTGATTTGTTTATTATCTACAATTTATTAAAAAAAAGCAATAACATGTAAATATTTATAAACATGAATATATAAGCTATAATTAGTGTTTGGAAAACACTTGATTGCAATAGTCAATAATAGGGCAGGTTTTGCACAAAGGAGTTATCGGTTTGCAAGTGTTTTTGCCGTGAAGCACCAAAATTTGATTCCATTTTCTCCAGTACTTTTCGGGAAGGAGTTTTCTCAAAGCAAATTCGGTTTCTTCCGGTGTTTTTGTAGAAACAAGTCCCAGTCTGTTAGAAATTCTATGCACATGAGTATCAACTGCTATAGCGGGCTTCTGAAAGCCCACAGAGAGAACAATATTTGCTGTCTTTCTTCCAACTCCCCGAAAAGCTAAAAGTTCTTCCATTGTTGAAGGTACTTCTCCGCTGTATTTTTCTATTAGAATGCCCGAAATATTTAAAATGTTTTCAGCTTTTGTTTTGTAATAATTAATTGATTTTATTTTTGAACAAAGTTCTTCATAAAAAAGATTAATCATTTTTTGAGGAGTATCTGCCGTTTGAAAAAGTTTTTCCGCAACGGGGAAGGTTATTTCATCCCGTGTGCGCAAGCTTAAAAGACAGGAAA
>Ga0209212_1007867_pt1 | contig 11605 bp, 9 predicted proteins | sample RifGroC2_FD_183996 | JGI IMG/M metagenome (GOLD analysis project Ga0209212, IMG submission 183996) | Groundwater microbial communities from Rifle, Colorado, USA - Groundwater C2 (SPAdes) (version 2) | ecosystem: Environmental > Aquatic > Deep subsurface > Groundwater | place: Rifle, Colorado...
TTGATACATAATCGAACGGAGGTCAACCTTATGGTCTCCTTCTTTCCCCAAAACGTCCGTAATCTCACCCTCTGGATTGAGATGTCTGGACGGCCACTCTGTGATCCGCACGACCACCTTGTCGCCAGGCTGCGCGTCCATTGAAACTTCTTCTGCAACGTAGATATCTCTGAACAATCTTGGTTCATCGGGGGAGACAAATCGCAGCCGTTTTGTTTTTTCAAAGGTTCCTACGACAAGCTCATTCACGCGTTTCAGCACATTAACAATTTGTCCGGAAGCGCCTCTTTTTTTCCCCTTCCATTTTTTTGGTATCTGGATCGTAGCAGGAAGCCGCACGACCACAAGGTCTCCATGCATGGCAGAGCCCATGTCTTCTTCGTTGACATAGATATCTTCGCCAACATCTTCCTTAACTGGAACCACAAAACCGAATCCCCTCGGATTACAATCAAGGGTACCCACTACGAGGTGCACTTTTTTCGGATCGGCGTATTGTTTTTGCTTGACCTTCACAACATCGCCTGAAAATTCCAGCCCGTGCAGAAGATCACAAAACGCCCTGTATTCAGCATCGCTGACCTCAAAGTGTTCCGCAAGCTCAGCGGCCGTCATAGGGCTGTATTTTTTACTCTGGATAAATCTGATGATAGAGGTAAGTTCGATCATGATAATTTTAGATTTACGATTTGCGAATTACGATTTATAATTTGTTTTTGAAGTCTTTACTGCGGCAGTAAAGATAGCTACGAACTCATTTGCTTCTTTAGTTAAACCCTCTAATAATTTTTTATCCATAAGTCCTAAGTCTACAATAAATTCAAGCCAAAAAAGAGATTCGTCAGATTCTTCTTCCACAATTTTTAGTTTATTAATAAAATCTGCTTTTGATTTAGCTCTGCATACTGCTCTGTAATTAGCAGCAATGGAGGTAGATGATTTTATAAGTTGATTCGCAATTACTTCAATTCCTCTCGACTTAGGCAGTTTTTCAACCATTTTAAAAACCCTGATCGCGAAGTTTTTTGTTCTGTTTTGTAATTGAACTTTATCCATGATCTTTTAATTAGCGATCATAAATCGTAATTCACAAATCGTAAATCTAAAATATTACTGCTATGTTTTAGGTAGTTTATTTTTTATAAAGCTTTCTCTCAAACATTTTCACGTAGTCTGTCCACGAGCTGTTTGTGTCTTTATGCTCGCTTATTGCCTTTGTTGCTCCCTGTACCTTTGCATCGAGATTGTCCAGGTAATGTAAGGCAATGGCTTCGGGGGTGCCGGGCTTTACCGGTGAACCCCACTCGTATTCGCCATGATGACTGAGTATTAGGTGAAAAAGGACGTTGAGCAGGTCGGATGGAAACCCTTCTATTTTCAGGGCCTTTTCATTCACCATGAGAACGCCGGCAATAAGGTGCCCGGTAAGTTGGCCCTCGTCGGTGTATTGGAAACTGCGGTCGCAGGACAATTCCCGTGTCTTCCCAATATCATGTAAAATTACGCCGGTAATTAATAAATCTCTTTTTATCGCAGGATACAGATTTGAAAAGCTTACTGCCAGCCTGGCAACGGAAAGGATATGTTCGAGCAGACCGCCAAGAAAGGCATGATGGTATTGCGTAGCGGCAGGTGTGGTGGAAAATACCTTGCAAAAGGATTCGTCTGAAAAAAATACGCTCAATAACTTTGAAAGATACGGGTCTTTCACCGTTTTGATAATCTGCCTGAGTTCATTCATCATCTCAGGCACGTCTCTTTCCGTACAGGGGATGAATTCGCCCATCTGCACCTGTGTATCAGGAACGGGGCAGATTTCATTAATCCGGATTTGCAGGATATTATTGAAGGTTTCAACAACCCCTTTTATCTTTACAAATCCATCTTTATTAAAACTGTTACAGAGTTGCGGTGATGCATCCCATTTCCGCGCCTCAAGGAAACCGGATTTGTCGGCGAGCTGGAGGTTAAGATACGGTTTTCTTTCTTTTGTTTCTTTGACTTCCTTTTTCAATACAAGAAAGACATCTTCTACAAGCTCGCCGCTTTTCAGGCTGGAAATGTATTTTCTGGGCATTTGTTTACTACCTTACAGTTTAGATCTAGCACATTTATACGGATTCTACGCAAGTAATCAGTTAATGTCAAGGAGTATAAGTGACGGGTATGCCTTTTTTTATTGCAATCCGTTGTTTGACCGATTATCATTTGATTTGTACTATTTCCAAGACCTGCCCCTGCTTTCTGCACTCCTGGAGAATAATCAGGGGGAAAAACTTATTGCTGGTAAAATGGATAAATTACTAGAAAAGATTAAAACAAAAAAGGCAAAAATCGGCGTTGTCGGACTCGGTTATGTTGGATTACCACTTGCGCTTGAATTCGTACGAAGTGGATATTGTGTAACAGGAATTGATAAAAGCAAGGAACGGGTTGAGTCTCTTAAGAAAGGTAAATCGTATGTAATAGATGTAGGAGATGAGGAGATCGCACTGTCTGTTAAAAAGGGGCTTTTCCGAGTAACTGATGATGCCAGCGCTCTGTCAAATTTAGACGCTGTAAGCATTTGTGTCCCCACGCCTCTGACAAAGACAAAAGACCCTGATGTCTCCTATATTATTAGCGTGGGTCAGGAGATTAAGAATTATATGCACAAAGGTCAGCTTTTCATTTTGGAAAGCACTACGTATCCTGGCACAACGGAAGAGCTGGTGCAGCCGATGTTAGAGGAGGGCGGGCTAAAGGCAGGCAAGGATTTCTATCTTGCTTTTTCCCCAGAACGTATTGACCCCGGAAATAAGCATTATTCAGTTAAGAACATTCCCAAGGTAGTAGGTGGCGTAACCAGACAATGTACAGAATTGGCACATTGCTTATATAGTCAGATTATTGAAACGATTGTACCTGTTTCGTCTCCAAAGGTGGCGGAAACGGTAAAACTCCTGGAAAACACCTTCCGGAACGTCAATATTGCATTAGTTAATGAGATTGCCATAATGGCGCAAAGGCTGGGCATTGATGTATGGGAAGTTATAGACGCCGCAAAGACAAAACCATTCGGCTTTATGCCATTTTACCCAGGTCCCGGTTTGGGAGGACATTGTATTCCTATTGACCCGTGGTATCTTTCATGGGTTGCAAAGAAAAATGGATTTGAGTTGCGTTTTATCGCACTTGCAGACCAGATAAATAGCGCTATGCCCGAATTTGTTGTGGAAAAGATTACGGATGCCTTAAACAATGCGGAGAAAAGCGTAAAGGGTTCTAACGTCCATATTCTTGGTGTTGCTTATAAAAAAGACGTTGATGATGTCAGGGAATCGCCAGCCCTCGAAATTTTGAATATCCTGCGGCTTAAAGGGGCCAGAGTAACTTACACGGATCCGTATATTCCAGAAATCAATTTTCATGGATTTAATTCAAGATCGAAACCTCTGTCTAAAGAGTTATTGTCTAAGGTAGATTGTTCCGTTATAGTGACAGATCACAGCAATTTTAATTATGAACTGATTGTGTCCCACTCTAAACTGATTATAGATACCCGTAATGCATTGAAAGGCATTAACAAAAAACATATCATACGACTCTAACATGACTGACCTGCTTTTTGAAATCGGCACGGAAGAAATTCCTGCCAGTTATATCACTCCCGCACTGAATCAAATGCAGATATTATTTGCAGGGCTGGCAGAAAAACATCGTTTAGAGATGCATTCTATCTATTGTACGGGCACACCCAGAAGATTGACACTATTTGTAAAAGGCTTACCGCAAAAACAAGAGAGTGTAACCGAAGAAATCCAGGGACCATCCGCATCAATTGCCTTTGATAAAGCGGGAAATCCTACTAAAGCAGGTTTGGGTTTTGCTAAGTCTCAGAATGTTGACACAAATAATCTTCTAATAAAAAAGACTCCTAAAGGAGAATATTGTTTTGCGATCAAGAGGATAGAAGGCAGGGAAACATTGCAAATCCTGCCAGATATGCTAACTGAAATAGTCAAAAGTGTTTCGTTCCCTAAATCAATGAAATGGAAAGGGAATAGTTTGTTTTTTGCCCGTCCAATACGCTCATTTCTCGCACTGTTTGGGGATAAGGTGATTCCTCTGGAAATCAATGGGATTGCGGCCGGCAGATGCATCTTTGGACATCCTTTCCTGTCAGGAAAGAAGATTGAGGTTTCTGAGGCTAATTGGGATTTATACAAACGATTACTCAAACAGGAAAAAGTTGTGGTTGACATGACAGAGCGCCGTGAAATATTAAGGACAAAAATAACGCAACTGATGTCTCCTTATGGCACAACCATTGACGATGAAGCGTTGCTGGATGAGGTAACCAACCTTGTGGAATATCCTAACGCCATTGAATGCAGTTTTGATGAGGAATTCCTTGACGTTCCAGCGGATGTTATAGAAACTGCCATGAAGGAACATCAAAGATATTTCCCTATCAAAAAAAGAGACGGAAAGCTTTTAAACAAATTTATAGCGGTACTCAATCGCAACGAAAGTAATGCCAGCACTATCATTCAGGGCAATGAGCGTGTTTTAAAGGCGCGACTCTCCGATGCCAGATTCTTCTGGAAAGAGGATAGAAAAATACCTCTTGAAAGACGAGTGGAAGATTTAAAAAATCTTGCCTTTCTTGAAAAGCTGGGGAATTACTATGACAGAACAAATAGAATTGTTGAACTTTCCAACTTTATATCGCACAGATTAATTAATTGTAATAAGTTGGCTATTAAAGATGCTGAATTAGCCAAACGTGCGGCATTATTGTGCAAGGCAGACCTTTTAACACAGATGGTCGGAGAATTCCCATCGTTACAGGGAATTATGGGGAGGGAGTATGCTGAATGGGACGGCGAAGAACCATCAGTCGCCACAGCAATTGCTGAACATTATATGCCTCGTTATGCCGCAGATAATATCCCTGCGTCAAAGATTGGCGCTGTTGTGGGTTTAGCCGATAAGGTTGATACGATATCCAGTTGTTTTGCCCTCGACCTGATTCCTACCGGGTCACAGGACCCTTATTCACTGAGGCGGCATGCCTTTGGTATTATTCGTATAATTGAAGAACATGCGTTTACGTTAGAACTCAAAGAAGTCTTTGCTAAATCATTAAATCTGCTTCCTATGTTTCCAGAAAACCCATTGCATAGTCATCCTAAAATACTTACTGAATTAGTGCCAAAAATAAAGGAATTTCTTAAAGATAGATTGTTTAATATAAATATAGAAAAAGGTTATCGTTACGATCTTGTAAATGCAATCTTGAATGCAGGGGTGGGGTTTGATGACATCTGTGATTTTTCACAAAGATTAAAGACGGTATCCGATATTTCCAGAGAAAAGTGGTGGTTCGGTCTGGTCACTGTCGTTGAAAGAACATTCAACATCGGCAAGAAGGCAAACAGCATGGGGACAGTAAATGAAGCTCTATTTGCCGAACCTGAAGAACGTAAACTATGGGATCTCTACAAAGAAAACGAGGCGACTATCCGAAAACAAATAGACGATAAAAAATACAAGGAGGCGTCTGAGAAATATTGCAGTGTCTTTGCCAAACCTGTTCATGCCTTCTTTGACAAGGTATTTGTGAATGTAGAGGATGAAAAAATTCGCAACAATAGACTTCTCCTCCTAAAGGAGATCAACGAGTTATATTCCCAAAAAGTAGCCGACCTTTCCCAAATTATAATGCCCGATGATAAATCACCTAAAAGCTTGATCCCAAAGTAGTAGAGTAGTAGGAGCAGATTCAAACCAGCCTCTACTCTTTGTATCTCAGCAATTTCATGGTTATTTGAAAATTCCGGAACGTCAAATTACACTTGACAATAAATACCTTGCCATGTACACTTGTTCTCTATGAAATTATATTCAACATTCTATTACTTTAGATACTATTATGAGAGAGGAAGGTCTTAGGGTTCGATATTAAATTATTGAATATTGATATAATGCCCTAAAACCGTTCGTTTTAGGGTTTTTTTTTGCCCACAATTTTGGTGGAGGTGCAGCTAATGATTATTGTAATGAAAGCCGATTCTACAAAAAAAGATATTAACCATATTCTTGAAAGTGTAGAAAAGGTTGGCTTAAAGGGAGTTTTGTTACAGGGAACTAACCGAAACGTAATTGCAATTATTGGGGATGAGCGGATAGTACCAGCTGATTTTTGGGACGTTATGCCCGGCGTGGAAAAGTCCGTTCCAATTCTTGCGCCGTATAAACTAGCCAGTAAAGAAGGGAAGGATTTTAAAACAATTATTCATCTTAGTAATGGCAAGAAAATCGGCGGAGAACATATTGCCGTTATTGCAGGACCGTGCGCTATAGAAAGCAAAGAGCAGATTGTTGAAATTGCAAAAAGGGTGAGAGATGCGGGTGCAACCGCATTGCGGGGCGGGGCATTTAAACCACGCAGCAATCCTTACACATTTCAGGGTCTTCAGGAAGAAGGTCTCGTACATCTGGCACGCGCTCGTGAGGCTTCTGGTTTACCTATCGTCACAGAGGTGCTTACCCCTGAGCATGTAAAATTAGTAAGCAAGTACAGCGACATATTACAAGTCGGAACCCGTAATATGCAAAATTTCTTACTATTGCGCGCAGTGGGAGAAGCAGGCAAGCCTGTGATTTTAAAGCGCGGGATGTCGGCTACTGTTGAAGAATTTTTATTGGCAGCAGAATATATACTTGCACAGAATAATCCAAATGTCATTCTCTGTGAGAGGGGGATTCGAACCTTTGAAACTTTTACCCGTTTTACACTGTCGCTGAGTATCGTTCCTCAACTTAAGGAAATGACACATTTGCCTGTTATTGTAGACCCCAGCCATGGAACAGGAAAGAGGAGTCTTGTTAATCCAATGTCCAAAGGATCAATTGCAGTGGGTGCTGATGGTTTGCTGATTGAAACACATCCAGAACCTGAAAAGTCATTTGTGGACGGTCCACAAACAATTACCCTCGAGGCATTTGACCAGTTAATGCAGGAACTAAAACCTGTAGCCGAGGCTGTTGGAAGAAAAATATAATCTGTGAGAAGAAAAGATAAAGAAATAACTGATAAGAATGAAATAGAAGACATTCTTTCAACCGCCATGGTGGGAAGATTGGGGACATGCGCCAATGGAATTCCATATATCACACCAGTGAACTTTACTTACGACAGCGAAGCTTCCAGAATATTTCTCCACTGCGCAAACGAAGGCAGAAAGCTCGAAAATATCAGAGTTAATCAAAACATTTGTTTTGAGGTGGAAGAAGTTACAAATGTGCTTGTTAAGCAGCCCACCTGCGCTTCTTCGGTTGCTTACAGATCTGTGATACTGTTCGGTAGGATAAAAATACTTACCGACCTCAATGCAAAGAACGAAGCCCTTCAGAAACTTGCCAGTAAGTATGCGCCTCAGAATCCTAAAGTTCCTTTTACAGAGGCAATGCTGAATAAGACAAATGTACTAGAAATAGAAATCAAAGAGATGACAGCCAAAAGAAGTCCTGTTAAACCTGCGATTACAGACCCATCAAAAAAATAGATTATTAGAAAGGTATCTTATTTATGGAGATTGTGGCATCAAAGAGATTACAGTCAATTGGTGCGTATGCTTTTGCAGAGGTAGACAAAGAAGTTGAAAAATTAAAATCACAGGGAATTACCCCGATTGATTTTGGAGTGGGCGACCCTACTGCGCCAACGCCGGAGATCGTGCGCAAGGCGACTCAAAAGGGAATAACACTTCGCAAATCTTCAGGTTATCCAAGTTATATCGGCACACCTGAATTTAGACAAGCTATTTCCCATTGGATACAAAAGAGGTTCGGTGTGCAAATGGATCCGGTTACCGAAATTTCATCCACAATTGGTTCTAAAGAAGCAGTATTCAACTTTGCAGAGGGAATTATCAATCCCGGTGATTACGTAATCATCCCTACTCCTGGATATCCTCCGTACACACGTGGAACATTGTTCGCAGAGGGTATTCCTTATTACGTGCCGATGCTTGCAGAAAATAAATTCCTGATAGACTTGAAGTCTATACCAGAAGAAGTATGCAAAAAGGCGAAGATTTTATGGATTAACTATCCCAACAGCCCCAGCGGCGCTGTTGCTCCTTTGTCATATCTAAAGGAAGTCGTAGAGTTTGGCAAAAAGTATAATATCATTATTGCCTCTGACGAGGCATATAGCGAAATTTACTATAATGAGCCCCCTCACAGCATACTTGAGGTTACAAAAGAAGGAGTTATCGTTTTTAATTCTTTTTCCAAGAGAAGCGCTATGACGTGTTACCGTGTTGGCTGGGTAGCAGGTGACAAGCGGATAGTGGATATATTCAAAAAGGTAAAAACAAATATTGATTCCGGCACGGCAACGTTTATACAAGACGGGGCAGTTGCCGCCCTCAGCGATGAAACACACGTCGAAAAGATGCGGGCTGAATACAGGATCAAAAGGGATTTACTGGTGGATGCATTCAAGCGCATCAAACTGCCTGACTGTACCCCTGAAGCCACGATTTATCTCTGGCAAAAGGCGCCGCTGGGTATGACCTCTGTTGACTTTGCCAGGAAATTGCTTTCCCCTGATATTGCTATTGTAGCGACACCAGGAGCATGGATTAGCGATAAGACGGAGAGTGGGTTAAATCCGGGTGAAGGTTACGTGCGGTTCGCCTTAGTACCCAGTATCAAAAATACGAGGGAAGCAGCCCGAAGAATCAAAAAGATACTGCGAAAGGTTTTATAAAGTAAGAAAACTACAGATTCCGCAGATTACACAGATTTGTGGTTAAAAAGGAATTTTATGAAAAAGCGATTATTTAGCGGGATTCAACCCAGTGGCGATGTGCACATCGGTAATTACCTGGGAGCTATCAGGAACTGGGTACAAATGATTGAACAGTACGATTGTATCTTTTGCATCGTTGATTATCATGCAATTACAATAGAATACGACCCGAAAGAAATGCAGAGGTGTATTCTCAATGCGGCGGCTGTAAATATTGCGGCTGGCCTTGACCCCAATCGGTGTACCATCTTTGTCCAATCGTACGTCCCGGAACACACAGAACTCGCATGGATATTAAATACGATAACCCCTATGGGACATCTGGAACGCATGACCCAGTTTAAAGACAAATCAAAGCAGCATAGGGAAAACATTAATGCGGGATTGTTTACATATCCCGTTTTGCAGACTGCTGACATCTTGCTGTATAAAGGTGAAGCTGTGCCTGTGGGCGAAGATCAGGTTCAGCATATCGAACTTGCAAGGGAGATTGCCAGAAAATTTAATTTACGATATGGAGAAACATTCCCCGATCCACAGGAAGTCCTTTCTGCGGCGCCCCGTATCATGGGACTTGACGGTAAGACCAAAATGAGTAAGAGTCTCGGAAATTATATTTCACTTGTGGAAACTCCTGAATCAATATGGAAAAAACTATCCACTGCAGTAACAGACGAGAACAGAAAAAGGCGTACCGATCCAGGTAATCCAGAAATTTGCAACTTGTTTACTTTACACAAACACTTTTCAAAGAAGGAACAGATTGATCGCATAAATGTTGTATGCCGTACTGCTGAAATCGGCTGTATTGAATGCAAAAAAATTTTGTCTGACAATATTGTTGAGGTGCTCACCCCAATTCGCTACAGATATGAACAATTGATTAAAGACACAACCTATCTACTAGACCTCCTACACACATGTGCAAAAAAATGTAAAAATATAGCAGAAAATACAATGTCCGAAGTGAAAAGGAAGATGGGTTTGGTTTAAAAAAAAGTTAACCACAGAGGTCTCAGAGAAAAACTTCAATATGGATTATTTTATAAAAAACATCGTATCTTTATTAAATGAAGGAACAAACCTACAGGAAAATGACATAGAAAAACTTATAGAGATTCCACCCGACTTCAAGATGGGTGATTACGCATTTCCCTGCTACGCCCTCTCAAAAACTCTTAAAAAATCCCCAAACGCCATCGCTACAGAATTATCCAAAACATTACATGCCATTAGCCCTATCTCGGAGATAAGGGCTGTTGGTCCCTATGTGAACTTCTTTGTGGACAAAGCAATCTTCTCAGAGACGGTATTGAAAAATATTTATGAAGAGAAAGACCGCTACGGTCACGGAAATATAGGCATTGGCAAGACTATTGTCATTGATTATTCTTCCCCAAATATTGCCAAACATCTTGCCGTTCACCACCTTCGTTCTGCATTAATCGGAAGCGCAATTTACAATATTTACAAAACACTTGGATACAAATGCGTTGGAATTAATCACCTTGGCGATTGGGGGACACAATTTGGGCAATTGATTGTTGCTTATAAAAAATGGGGGACTGAAGATACCCATAAATCCTGTACTGTTACAGACCTGAATAATCTTTACGTGAAATTCCATCAAGAGGCAGAAAAGAATCCCCGCATGGAAGATGAGGCAAGGGAATGGTTCAAGAAACTTGAAGCGGGAGATTTTGGGGCAAAAGAACTATGGCAACATTTTAAAGACATCAGCTTAAAAGAATTCCAGAAGATTTACGATATGCTGGGAATACACTTTGACGCCTTTATTGGTGAGAGTTTTTATAATACAATGATAGAGGATACTGTGGCTAGGATTAATGGAAAAGGGCTGACCAGAATTAGTGAGCAGGCATTGATTGTAGATTTAGAGCATTACGATATGCCACCGTGCCTTTTGCGCAAAAGAGATGAAACTACTCTGTATGCCACACGTGACATTGCAGCCGCTGAATACAGGAAGAAGACCTACAACTTTGGCAAAATGATTTATGTGGTTGGTTCTGAGCAAAAACTACACTTTAAGCAGGTTTTCAAAGTTTTAGAATTAATGGGATACGATTGGGCAAACCGTTGTGTGCATGTAGATTTTGGTCTCATGAAATTTAAGGATGGTAAGATGTCTACCCGTAAAGGGAAAGTTGTTCTTCTTGAAGACTTGTTGATTGAGGCCGTCGAACGCATCAGAAAGATTATAGAAGAAAAGAATCCTTCTTTAGAAAATAAAGAGGCCGTAGCAAATGATGTAGGCATTGGCGCTGTTATCTTTGCTGATTTGTGCACAAAACGCAATAAGGATGTGGTCTTTGATTGGGATGAGGCGCTTAATTTCGATGGTGAAACAGGCCCTTATATCCAGTATACACATGCCCGACTCTGCAGTATTCTAAGAAAATACGGCAAACCTGTAACAACTGACATAAATTATGAATTATTGAAAGAAGACGAGACTTTTATTCTTGTTAAGAATTTGTCACAATTTCCCATGATTATCCAGAAAGCAGCAGAATTTTATGAACCGTCTTTGATATGCAACTATCTTATTGATGTTTGCAGTAATCTGAACAGATTTTACAATACCCATCGCGTCTTGTCCGAAGATGACGATTTGACAAAGGCAAGGATATTGCTGATAGACTCCACCCAGCAGGTCATAAAAAATGGCCTTAATATCCTCGGCATGCATGCACCCGAACAGATGTAATTAGAGGCAAACGCCGCGTGTCCTTATTTCGCTTGACAAACCAACCGGAAAGAAATAAATTACTAGCT
>Ga0209212_1007869_pt1 | contig 11603 bp, 8 predicted proteins | sample RifGroC2_FD_183996 | JGI IMG/M metagenome (GOLD analysis project Ga0209212, IMG submission 183996) | Groundwater microbial communities from Rifle, Colorado, USA - Groundwater C2 (SPAdes) (version 2) | ecosystem: Environmental > Aquatic > Deep subsurface > Groundwater | place: Rifle, Colorado...
AAACTCATTATGTCCAATAGAAAACACAATATATTTAAATCCCCATTTGTATTTTAATTCCTTAAGTCTTATGATATCATTGTACCGGTTTGGATGAGGCCAAATTCCAATTATCTTTCCCTCTGCTGGGGTGTAGTATTTATACCAGTCATATGTGTAAGTTGTATTCTGAGGAAAAAATTTTTCGGTGTAGAGAATTAAAAAAAGGAAAGCGAGGGAAATATTAAATAAAATTTTCATTGGTTAATTCGAACTCATTTTCTCTTTTAACATTTGATAGTCATTTTCTAATTTTTCGATCTTTTTATTTTGTTCAATTAAATAAAGCGTTAGTTCTTCAATTTTTTCGAGAAGCTTAGCCTGCATTTCACCGAGATTTATTCCGTCGTTACTAATTTTATCTGAGTTCGGGATATTTGGAAGATGTCCATTATCACTTATATATTTTTCAAGTTCTCCCAAATTTGTTTTTTTATAGTTTTCATTGAAAACATAGTCCGGCCAGTTATTTTTTAACTTTACCACTATCTCTTCAGCAACCACCAATTGCCAGTTTGTAGCCGTTTGTATTATTTGTCCCTATTCCAACATTACCGTCAATTTCAAGAATATTATTTGAATTAAGAATTAAACGGGCTTCATAATCGGATGCAGAATTATTTGAAAAATCTATGTACGGAGTTCCATTTCCCCGCAGCTCAATCGAAGCCCCCTGATCATCGGTTAAAAAAGCTTTTGAGGTTCCCCAGCCAATAGAACCATTGACATCCAGTTTTGCCAATGGATTTGTTGTTCCAATTCCAACATTTCCCTGACCAAGGACTCTGAACAGAGTATTATTTGAATTGTCTTTTACAGAAAATCCCTGTTCTGAAGTTGCCCCGCTTAATTTTGCCTCGATCTCTTGTGAAAATGCTGAACATAAAGGTATAGTTGTAAAAAATAAAATTAGTAGATTAAAATAAATTTTCATCTCTTGCTCCATTTATAAATGTTGCTAAAAGGGATAGAGAAATCAGTATGCCTGATTTAATATATTATCTTTAAAAAGCTAAGTCAACAGGGCAACAATGTGAGATTAAGTAAATATTTGGATTTCTTACAAAGGATTCACATAATAGATTTATCCCGCCAGAAGAAAAGGAACTTTTCTTTTAAGAAAGAAAAGAAGTGTAATTGTTAAATTTACCTGCCGAAGGCAAGCCTGCATAACCTATTATTGCAAGTATGAAGATTAGAAAGATTTCAAAGGAAGTTTTATCCGGCATATAAAATCAATGCTTTGGTTGATATTAAGATAAATACTCTTTGTTAAAATTATTATAATTACTATAATTGCAAAAACCACTCACATAATAATCTGTTTTTATGGAAGATAAAGATCAGAACCAGCATATTAAGGAGTTGCTTTTACTTCAGCGTGTTGCCCAAAAAATTAATTCTATTCTTGATCTGGATATACTTCTTGAAGAAATAGTTGGTGATGTTGCAGAAACATTTGGCTATTCACGCTCAGGGGTTCTGTTAAAAGACAACGAAACTAATGAACTTGTAATTGCTGCCGTAAGAGGCTGGACAATTAATTACCACATGAAAGGCGAGCGATTTAAAATTGGTGAGTATGGCATGGTAGGACATGTTGCCGCCACAGGCGAAACCTATTATGCCCCGGATGTAATCCTCGATCCATATTATGAAACCAGTGAAGAATCAACCCGTTCTGAAGTTGATATTCCTTTAAAGAAAAATGATGAGCTGATCGGCGTTTTTAATGTTCAGCATCAGGAGCCAAACGCTTTTAGTCCGGAGCGTATTAAGCTGCTTGAGTCATTAGCACATCACATTGAAATTGCAATAGAAAATGCCCGCCTGTTTCTTAAAGAGCGTCTTGAAAAAGAGAGAATGTCAAATGAATTAAAAGACGCACAAAACATTCAGACAAATTTATTCCCAAAGGAGTTTCCTGAGGTTCCGGGTTTTAACATATCTGGCATTTGTCTTCCCTGTCTTGAAGTTGGAGGCGACTGGTTTGATTTCATTCCTTTGCCCGATGGGCGGTTGGGAATTGTATTAGCCGATGTTTCCGGTAAAGGAATGGGGGCAGCGTTATTAATGTCTTCAACAAGAAGCCTTTTAAGACTCGTTGCGAATACAGGTAAGTCTCCAGAAGAAGTTCTCGGACAGATTAATGAAATTCTGATAAAAGATTTTCCAAGCACCCGGTTTGTAACAATGATTTATGCTCTCTTTGATCCGAAAGAACAAACGCTTGTTTTTGCAAATGCCGGACATTTAAATCCTCTCTTTATTAATTCATCAGCAATTAATTTTTTAGAAACCCCTGATGGTCTTCCGTTAGGAATAGCAGGAAGTTCATTCTCCGAATGCAAAATTAAATTTACTCCCCGCAGCCGGCTTGTTTTATATACTGATGGAGTTACCGAAGCAATGAATTCTTCATCAGAAGAATATGGAGCAGAAAGATTAATAAAACATCTTGCCAATCCTTTCTCAACCATTCAAAGTATTGTAGAAGATGTCCAATCATTTGTAAAAGGCGAGAAGCAGTCTGACGATGTTACAGTTGTGATGATAGAGGCGAAGTAAGAAAGTAATAATAATATTCGGGCTTAAGGTGATTGTGAAGGAGTGAGGTGTTTGAGAAATAACATATGCTAATTACAACTGCCAACTATAAAAATAAAGGAACCTCTCCTTTAAGAAATAGAGCATAATAATTGTAAGCCAGCCTGACCAATTATACCGAAGAGGAAGGTATTATTTTCTTGAGCCACATTGCCTAGTAAATTCAGAAATATTATTTTAAGTAATAAAGTATTCATTAAACTTATCCTACCTTTTCTTATGTCTAAAAAGAAGAAAAATTCCACCTTATCCACCCCAATTAAATTTGGAATAATCGATAGCCAAAACAATTTTAAAGCTTTAAGATTTAATAATAAAAATATGGTCTTAACAAATAAGTTGAAATGGCCAATATTCATCATTTTATTTGGAGGACTCGGGGTCACCGTTTTTTATTTGTATACACCAAACGATTTAAAACAGAAACTCGACTTTTATAATGTCTTTAATCTAACATGCGTGACTTTAGCCTTTTTGTTTGGGGTATGGTCTGAATATTCACAAAAGCTTCGTTCCTGGCTTAAGATATTTGAGGTCGAAGCATTTTTGTTAGCAATCTTGGCTTTAATAATGGTTATAAATACTAGTGGGGAATTAACTAGGACACAAGAAAAGGAACTATCTGATTTGAATGAAAAACTTAAAAGAGAAGAGTTTGCTAGGGATTCAATAAGCAAAGCTTTAAGTATTGAATTGACTCAGAGGAGTCGAGAACTAGAAAATGAAAAAATTAAAAGGTTGGAATTAGAAAAAGATATCTCGCCAAGAATAATAAAACGAGATTATTTTGCAAGGTTAAGAAAATATAAGAACATAAAAGTTGCTATTGAGAGTGTTAATGATCTTGAAGCACGTAGATTTGCGGGTTATCTGAACAGTGGTTTTAACCTTGCGAACTGGAGTGTTGTTCTAATTGGTTTAAGGGAGGATTGGTTAAACATAGAAGATGGTGTTACTATGTATGCACGTGTTGCAATTTCTGAAGATAGTTTATCAAAAGAGATTATGCAAGCTTATGGTGAGTTAATAAAAATTTTCAAAGACAACAAAATTTTATTACGACCCTGGGTAAACAAGAGCAGATATCCAGAATATGAAATAAATATTATTATAGGTTTTAGACCTGTACCAAATATTTTTTTGAATACAAAACTGGCAAATAGTAATATAAGCTTGAGCAATATAGAATTGAAAGAATTATGTTCAGAGACTATAAAGCAATTAGATGAATTGAGTAAAATGTATAAAGAAAAGAAAGAATCTGCCGATAGTATATTTAAAGAACAGAACCCTAATAAGTTTGAAGCTGATTTTTTTTCTGGAAAACTTTCAGGAATTGCTTTCTATGACAGTTCACGTATATGGAATCAAAAACGGGATTCAGTAGCTAATAAAATTGAGGAAGAGGAAAGATTTGTGTTCAAACGAGATTATGACGAAAAAGTACAGTTAATACTTGACGAATATATAAAAAAATACCCCGAAGCAAGAAAAATATTAAGTGATAAGCATTATACAAGAGAGGGTTTTAGATACTTCTATTTTTCATTCCCAAATTTTTATTGGGTGCTAAAAGAATTATTAGAAAAGTTTTCTGCCTTTTAAAAAATAGGCGAGTCGCCGACTCGCCCAGAAATCTAAATATTTAGACAGAGGTTTTAAACTATTAGGCAGCTTTTACTGCTTGGTTTACATTATTGAACTCGGCAAAGATTTCAATTTTTACTTCGTTGCTAACAATAACCCCGCCTGCTTCGGTTAACGCATTCCACTGAAGACCATAATCAAACCGGTTGAGTTTTCCGCGGACTTCAAATCCTGCAACGTCGCTTCCACCCAAGCCGTTGACTTTGCCGTTATAAATAACATCGAGTGTTATATCTTTTGTAACACTGCGGAGAGTAAGTTTTCCTTTTACCTGTAATTCATAATCAGAGACTTTTTTTACAGATGTTGATTTAAAGGTCATCTTTGAGTAGTTTTCTGCATCGAAGAAATCTGCAGATCTTAAATGAGCATCACGTTGTTTATTTTTTGTATTTATGCTGTTTACATCTGCCTCAAACTCAATCTTTGCATCGCTGAAATCTTCTTTGCCTGTTTCTATAGTTGCATCGAATTTATCGAAGTGTCCCCTTACCGTAGAAATCACAAGATGCTTAACATTAAAGTTAATTTCTGAATGTACAGGGTCGATTTTCCATGTAGTCATTTTATTTTTCCTTTCTATTGTTTGATATATTCTATTTGATTACTGCTCAAACTTAAGTTGAAAGGATCTGATGCGCATTCACTTAGGTTAAAAAAAAGCATTAACATATGTTAATTGCGAAACCGGGATTATGTGTTGTTTTAGTTCCCCGCAAGAAAAACAAATTATTTTGGGGATAACTCTTTCCGTATTCGGCTAAGAGATTGTGGGGTGATACCAAGGTACGATGCAATCTGGTTTTGTGGAACTTTTTCCAAAAGTTTAGGATAAGTTTTTATGAATTTAAGATACCTTTCTTCCGCAGAATCGCTAAGTGAGCCAGCAACCCTTTGTTGAGTAGCAACATAATTTGCTTCCAGAAGCATTCTGAAAAATCGCTCCATTTTTGGGCAGTTGTCAAGAAGCGTCTCTCTTGCCGATCTATTGAGAAGAAGAACTTCTGAATCCTGTAATGCATCTATATTGTAGCTTGCCGGCAAGCCGGAGAGAAAGCTATTTAAATCAGAAACCCACCAGTCTTCAATTGCAAACTGGATAATATGTTCAGCTCCTTTATTATCTATTTTATATTCGCGCAAGCAACCTGAATTTACGAAACAGATATATTTACAAACATCACCTTCATTTAATAGAAACCGGTGTTTTCTGATTGTCTTTGGAGTGAAGAATTCGGTGCAGATATTAAACTCTTCATCGGTTAATTGCACCTTTCTGTTAATATGTTTTCGTAGTAGATCGAACATTTCACCCGCCTCCAGGTTCAGCATAACAAAAAATTACTTAAGAAGAATCATCTTCTTTGTTTCTGTAAAACTATCTGTTTGCAGCTTATAGAAATAAATTCCGCTTGGCAGGTTTGCTGCATTCCATTCATACTCATAACTCCCTTTTTCAAATTCCTCATTCAGCAATGTTTCAATTTCTTCACCCAGCGAGTTAAATATCTTTAATGAGATAAATAATCTTTCGGGCAAAGAAAAATTAATTTTTGTAGATGGATTAAATGGATTTGGATAATTTTGTCCAAGTTTATATTCAGTAAGAACTCCATTAATATTCGATTTCACATTTGTAACGTAGGAGTAAAAATAATTTAATGACTGAATGATCCGGCGAAGAGGACTTAATTTAAAAAGAATTTATAATAATTTTTTTAAAATGTCCACCTCAATGAATCAAATTACCTTTTCTAATAAGTGAACTCTCAGCATCTTTTCTATATTTCCAAAATTGGAAATGCTATCCCGAAGTTTCAAACCCCTATTTCCAAAGTTGGAAATGAAATTTTTCGAATTTTGAGGTTTTTAAATAAAAAGGCGGGTCAGCGACTCGGCCAACGTTATTCCTGAAGATTCCGGCTCAAAGGCCGGAATGACAAAGTAGTTATTCTACAGCAATTTCAGCTTTGTGAAATGTAAGCTTTCCAGAATGACCAACACTTACTTTTATTGTATCGCCGTCATTAAAGTTGCCCATCAGCAGTTCCTGCGATAATGGATTTGTGAGATACTTTTGTATTGTGCGTTTCAACGGTCTTGCACCATAAGTAACATCGTATCCAAGCTTTGCAAGCCAGTCTTTTGCTTCATCATCGACATCGAGAATAATCTCTTTATCTTTAAGAAGCTTTTGTACCTGCCGTACCTGTATCTCAACAATTTTTCTTATTTCATTTTTTGTTAACGGCTTAAAGAGTACATTTTCATCAACCCTGTTTAAGAACTCGGGACGGATTGTTTTTCTTAAAAGATCAGTCAGCCTGTATCTCAAATCTCCCATAATGTTTTCAACCTGGCTTTCATCAAGATCCTGGAGCTTCTCCTGTATTAAATGAGAGCCAAGATTTGATGTCATTATAATTATCGTGTTCTTAAAGTTTACAGTTCGTCCCTGGTTGTCAGTCAAACGCCCGTCATCAAGAACCTGCAGCAAAACATTAAACACATCGGAATGTGCTTTCTCAATTTCATCAAGCAGAACAACAGAGTAAGGTCTTCTGCGGACAGCTTCAGTTAATTGTCCTCCCTCTTCATATCCAATATATCCCGGAGGTGCGCCTATTAATCTTGAGACTGAGAATTTTTCCATATACTCGGACATATCAATTCTAACCATTGCATGCTCATCATCAAAAAGATATTCTGCAAGAGCACGGGCGAGTTCTGTTTTACCAACTCCAGTTGTTCCTAAGAAAATGAAAGAACCAATCGGGCGGTTAACATCCTGCAAACCTGTACGCGATCTTCTGATTGCATTTGCAACTGCAGATACAGCTTCATCCTGTCCGATGATCCTGTTGTGCAATTCTTCTTCAAGCCTGAGCAGTTTTGTTCTTTCACCTTCAAGCATTCTGCTTACAGGAATTCCTGTCCACTTGGAAACAACTTCGGCAATATCTTCAGCATCAACTTCTTCCTTAAGCATCTTTTGAGACTTCTGAATTTCAGCAAGCTGTTTTGTTTCATCTTTTAATTGTTTTTCAAGCGAAGCAATTTTTCCGTAACGAATCTCAGCAACTTTGCCGAGATCCCCTTCACGTTCATATTTTTCCGCAAGTGTTTTAGAGTTTTCAATTTCACTCTTCATCGAACGGATCTTTTGAATCTTTTCTTTTTCAAGATTCCAGTGCATTCTTAATTTATTTCCTTCTTCAGAAAGCTCACTTAATTCCTGCTTTATGTCTTCCAATCTTTTTTGAGATGCGTCATCCTTTTCACGCTTCAAAGCTTCACGCTCAATTTCAAGCTGTTTAATTTTTCTTTCAATTGAATCAAGCTCCTCAGGCATAGAATCAATTTCAATTCTTAGCTTGGAAGCGGATTCATCAATCAAATCAATCGCTTTATCAGGAAGAAATCTGTCTGTTATATAACGGTGAGATAATTGTGCGGCGGCTACAATAGCGCTGTCAAGAATTCTCACACCATGATGAACTTCGTATCGTTCGCTCAATCCTCGTAAGATAGAAATTGTATCTTCAACAGATGGTTCCGAAACAAGAACCGGCTGGAATCTTCTTTCGAGTGCAGCATCTTTTTCGATATGCTTTTTAAATTCATCAAGAGTAGTTGCACCAATTGCGTGAAGCTCTCCTCTTGCGAGAGCAGGTTTCAAAATATTTGCTGCATCCATAGAACCGGAAACAGCACCGGCACCAACAAGTGTATGAAGCTCATCAATGAAAAGAATAATTTCTCCGTTTGATTCCTGAACTTCTTTTATTACAGCTTTAAGACGTTCTTCAAATTGTCCTCGGAATTGAGTTCCCGCAACAAGTGCCCCCATATCAAGAGCAACAATTCTTTTGGATTTTAAATTTTCAGGAATATCGCCGGAAATTATGCGATGAGCAATACCTTCCGCGATTGCAGTTTTACCAACACCGGGCTCGCCTATTAACACGGGGTTGTTTTTAGTTCGTCTTGAAAGAACCTGCAAAACTCTTCGTATCTCCTCATCTCTTCCGATTACAGGATCGAGTTTTCCTGAACGTGCGAGTTCATTTAAATCTCTTCCATATTTTTGTAAAGATTGATATGTGTCTTCAGGATTTTGTGAAGTAACTCTTTGAGTACCTCTTACATCTTTCAAAGCAGTTAAAACTTCATCGTGCGAAATGCCGTTGTCTTTTAAAAGCTGCCCTGCTTTCCCATTATCTTTTGTTAAAGCTAAAAGCAGATGCTCTGTAGAAATAAATTCATCTTTAAGATTTTTTGCTTCCGCTGAAGCAGCATCAAAAAGTTTAGCCATATTATTAGATATTTGCTGACTACCAAATCCGGCACCACTTACTTTTGGTAAAGCCTCAAGCAATGCATTTACTTTAAATTTGATTTGATTAATATTGCCGCCGGCTTTTTGCATAATTGTGTCGGCAATATTTCCCTGTTCCTGAATCAAAGCAGCAAGAAGATGTTCCGGTTCTAAAACCTGGTTACTGTAATTTTGTGCAATCTCAATCGCCGTCTGAACAACCTCCTGAGCTTTCACTGTTAGTTTATTAAAATTGAATGCCATTATTTAAATACCTCCAGGGTTTTTGGGAATCTGAATACAGATTCTTCAATCAAGTTCCCTCTATCTTTACAGTTAAACTTATTCATTTCCATTCTTAGTTTCTTTGGAATAATAATATTTTTTTACCACCAAGAATAGCGGTATAAAAATCAACATTTAAATTATAATAAAAACAAAAGCGTAACGAAATTAAAAGTCATTTCATGACGAATTTTAATTACTTTAAGTTTGAATTATTGAATCTCAATTTCTTTTTAAATCAATCTAAAGATCTATTTTTAATATATTATTTAAATAGCCCACTTTTAATTGGAGTATTCATTTCTCTTCATCAACAGTTTGCTTTTTGCATGTGAAATGCCAAGCAAGAGAAAATCCTATAATACATTAAATAATAAGAGGATACGAGATAAACCGGATCCAATTTAGTTTGTCACAATGGCACTACAATTAGTTAGTAGTAGCAGATATTGAAATTAAATGTCATTATAGATGCCATTTCTTCATATATAAAAACAATACGCTTTCAATATCTCCCTCTGCAATCAAGATTGAAGTAATGAATTGTTAAACGATTTTAATTTTGTTAATTTTAAGAACATTCATCCCAAATTTTTATGCAGAACAATATTAATGAAGATACAATTGTTGCAATTGCAACGCCTTCAGGCACAGGCGCTATTTCTATTATAAGAATAAGTGGACCGGATTCAATAGAAGTTGTAAACTCTGTTTTTGATGGGAAAAAAAGCTTACAGGAAGTAGCATCTCATACAATTCATTACGGAAAAATAGCGGATATATTCAAAAAACCAATAGATGACGTGTTAGTCAGTATCTTTAGGACTCCCAATTCTTATACTGGCGAGGATTCAGTTGAGATCAGTACTCACGGAAGTCCACTTATTTCAAAGAAAATTATTGAAACTCTTGTTGAAAAGGGATTACGACTTGCTGAACCAGGAGAATTTACCAGGAGAGCCTATCTAAATAATAAGATAGATCTTACGCAAGCGGAAGCAGTTTTAGACATTATTAATTCCAGAACAGAAGCTTCCCTTCTCGGAGCCAGAAATCAACTAGATGGGATGTTGTCAGGAAAGATTAATGAACTGAGGAAAATGTTGCTGGATACGGCTTCTTTTGTTGAGCTGGAACTGGACTTTACGGAAGAAGACATCAAGTTAATAGAAAATACAGAAATAATTAGCAGGATAAAGAGTATTGTTGATGAAATAGACAAACTTCTTTCAACATACAGTTTTGGTAAAGTTCTAAAAGATGGAGTTAATGTTGCACTTGTTGGGAAACCCAATGTTGGCAAATCATCTCTATTGAACTATATTTTAAAAGAATCCCGTGCTATTGTTAGTCCTATCCCGGGTACGACAAGAGATGTTATTCGAGAAGAAGTTTCAATTGATGGAATCTTGTTTAGATTGTATGATACTGCCGGAATACGTTCTTCCAGAAATGAAATTGAGAAAGAAGGAGTGGTGCGGAGTAAAAATGCTCTAAAAGATGCCGATATTGTTGTTTTAATAGAAGATGTATTTCAGAATGGTTCTGATCAACTTTTAGATGAGATCTCCAGTTTGACAAAAGCTGAAAGGGTTCTAAAAGTTGTAAATAAAATTGATTTACAAATGAATTCGCTGAAATCCGCTGATGTTTTCATTTCTGCTCTTACTGGTGAGGGTATTGATTCTCTTTTCAGTAAGCTAAAAGAGAAAGTGTTTGGAAATTCAGTGTACACTGAAAAATCAGCTATAATTTCAAACCTAAGACATTATCAGTGTTTGAAAAGATCCAGGGAAAGTCTTATTAAAGCTCTAAAAGGTTCAGAAGAAAATTTGAGTGGTGAATATATAGCGTCCGATATCAGAAATGCGACTATTGCGATGAGTGAAATTATTGGTGAAGTTACTTCAGAAGATGTATTAAATAATATTTTTTCAAAATTTTGTATTGGTAAATAGTTTCACGTGAAAAGCCAGGGATGTAAAAGTGTACCTTTCCACGTGAAACCAGAAAATGCGATTATATGAAAAATTTTGATATAATTGTGGTTGGCGGAGGGCATGCGGGGATCGAAGCAGCTTCTGTCACGGCAAATATGGGATGCTCAGTAGGTTTAATTACTATGGATAAATATGCCATTGGTAGAATGTCCTGTAACCCCGCAATTGGAGGAACTGCCAAAGGACATATTGTCCGGGAAATAGATGCTATGGGGGGAGTTATGGGGAAAATTGCAGACCGAACCGGAATTCAGTTTAGAATGCTGAACAAATCTAAAGGTCCCGCTGTTTGGTCTCCGAGGTGTCAATCTGATCGTAAGTTATATTCCGAGGAAGCTTTAAGAGTAATAAGTACAAATGTTACAATTATTGAAGATTCAGTAATAGATATTTTAGTTGATAACAAAAAGGTTGTTGGCGTTAAAACAGTTTCTAGGGAAGAAATTGAATGTAAAGCCTTAATTCTTTCATCAGGCACTTTTTTAAACGGATTGATGCACACAGGATTAAATTCTAATAAAGGAGGTAGATTTGGAGAAAAACCTTCTATTGGGCTAACAGAAACACTAATAGTATTAGGATTTGAAACAGGACGTTTAAAGACCGGAACACCTCCACGGCTTGCTAAAAATTCTATTAATTTTGATATTCTTGAAGAACAACCTGGAGATTTAATTCCCCAGCCGTTTTCTCATTTTACAGATTTG
>Ga0209212_1007873_pt1 | contig 11602 bp, 11 predicted proteins | sample RifGroC2_FD_183996 | JGI IMG/M metagenome (GOLD analysis project Ga0209212, IMG submission 183996) | Groundwater microbial communities from Rifle, Colorado, USA - Groundwater C2 (SPAdes) (version 2) | ecosystem: Environmental > Aquatic > Deep subsurface > Groundwater | place: Rifle, Colorado...
AGGGAACGACGCCTTGCTGGGCCGCGGCGGCCAGGCAAGGCGGCGCGCGGTGCGCTGGCCGCAGGGGAACCGCCCGTGTTGCCCGGTCCGCCAGCAGGCGGATTCCCCGGCGTATTGCCGCTTGCCGTCCGGGGCAAATTTGCGCTTACTCGCGTTAAGCCGCGGTCTACCTTATCGAGCAACCGCGCAGCTGGGCGGTAACGTCGAACCTATCGAGGGAACGTCGAGCTGTGAGCGTCGTTATAACCCGAATCCCGCATTTGCGGGATTCCCCGCGAAGCGGGTTGAGGCCAAGCGCTATGCGCGCCAGGCCGAAAGGGTGTATGCCTCCCGGAGGGCGCCCGCTATGCGGGCGGAAAACTTCATCGGAAGTTTTCAGGCTAAGGTGCGGCCATGCGGCCCCACGAACCGGGCCGCAGCAGCGGCCGGGCGCCGCGACCGCAGGCCGCGGCGGTGGGGCGAACGGCCGCCAGTGCTGCCGGCGCATTCGCGGCGCAAGGCTGGACTGGCGGCCGCGCATGGCCGTTACCTGGCTGTTTCCGCAGATCATAACGGCCATGCGCTCGTCGTAAATCGTGGGGTAGGATGACACGGGCACGTAGTGGAAACGCTGTCCTGGCTCATTCTTGCGCGAATTTAAAAGGCCATTTCGCCAGAAATGGCCATAAACGCGATTTAAGGGCGGTTAAGGGGGGGGAAAGGGTCGTTTAGGGCGGGAAAGCGCCTCCAGGAGCCGCCGGCGCCGGTTGTATGGGGGCGTAAACCTGGGGAGCTCAGTGGGCGCGGGCCTTTAAATACGGGGGCTTCGAACCAATTAAAGTATTGTAGAATTTATACGGCGATGGAGTTCGCCGAAAGCCTTGACCGGCTTTGAACCGCCAAGCAGCTGATGACTCCTGCGATTTATGTCGCGGGAGTCTTTTGTTTTCAGGAAGACTATAGGAGGGATAATGTCAAAGATACACGAAATAAAAGCCAGGGAAATACTTGATTCACGGGGCAATCCCACCGTTGAAGTGGATGTTACTCTTGAGTGTGGCGCATTCGGCCGCGCGGGCGTGCCTTCTGGCGCTTCCACCGGCGCTCACGAAGCACTGGAACTCCGTGACTCCAAGAACAAGCGTTATAGCGGCAAGGGTGTTGAGATCGCCGTAAACAACGTTAACACTATTATCGCCAAGGCGCTGGCCGGGCAGGATTCTTTGAACCAGCCGCTTGTAGATAAGATTATGATTGAACTTGACGGCACCGAGCATAAAAGCCGCCTGGGCGCCAACGCCATGCTGGGCGTCAGCATGGCCGTAGCCAAAGCCGCGGCCGAGGCCTCCAACCTGCCGCTGTACCGCTATCTGGGCGGTTCTGGCGCAAGGATACTGCCCGTGCCCATGTTCAACATCCTCAACGGCGGCGTGCACGCCAACTGGCAGAGCACCGACCTGCAGGAGTTCATGATAGCCCCTGTTGGCGCTAAGAACTTCAAGGAAGCCCTGCGCTGGGGCAGCGAAACCTACCACGCCCTTAAAAGCGTGCTGAAAGAAGCGGGCTATTCAGTAGGCGTGGGCGACGAGGGCGGTTTTGCCCCGGCCTTGAAGACCAACGAAGCCGCGCTTCAGTTCATCGTTAAGGCTATAAAAAAAGCCGGCTATAAGCCAGGTGCGGACATCGCTATAGCGATAGACCCCGCTTCCAGTGGTTTCTACGAGAACGGCAAATATAACCTGCGCACCGAAAAGCGGCAGGTCACTTCCGCCGAGATGGTGGAGATCTACGCAGGCTTTGCCAAGAAATACCCGGTAGTGGTGCTCGAAGACGGCCTGGCCGAGGACGATTGGGAAGGCTGGAAATTGCTTAATAATAAACTGGGTGACAAGCTTGAGCTCGTAGGCGACGATCTGTTCGTTACCAATGTTCAGCGCATCGCCAAAGGGATAAAAGAGAATTGCGCCAACGCCGTGCTTATTAAACTCAATCAGATAGGCACCGTTACAGAAACCGTAGCCGCCATAGAAATGGCCCGCAAGGCGGGCTGGGGCGCTATGGTCTCCCACCGCAGCGGCGAAACCGTGGACAGCTTCCTGGCCGACTTCACCGTGGCCATGGGCACCGGGCACCTGAAGACCGGCGCGCCCTGCCGCGGCGAGCGCGTTGAAAAATACAATCAGCTCATGCGCATAGAAGAAGAACTTGGCTCTGCCGCTGTTTACGCCGGGCGCAACGCCTTTGTGAGGTAGACTACCATATGTCCGCTGAAAGCGAAAGACTTGCAGGGCTGAAAGATATCTGCGGACGGCGGGCGATAACCGCCGTCGGGCCGCAGATAAAGGCCTGTGAGAAACTGCTTTCAGCGGATGCGGCGGTTAACGTGGCGGTGCTGGGGAAATTCAAGGCCGGAAAAAGTTCTTTCCTGAATTCCCTGGCCGGGAAAGAAGCGCTGCCGGTAGGCGTTGTGCCGGTGACGGCGGTTATTACCGAACTATTCTGGGCCCCAGAAGAAAACGTCCGCGTAAAATTGCTGGACGGCAAAGAAGAAAGAATAACCCTTGCCGGCGCGGAATATTTCGTTAGAGAGGAATTTAATCCCAAGAACAGGCGCGGCGCGGCCTCGGTGGAGATAGCCCTGCCGTCCCTGGCCGCCTACAAGGGCGCGCGCTTCGTGGACACGCCGGGCCTGGACAGCGCGCTTCACCATAACACCAAAACCTCGCTTGAATGGCTGCCCAACACGGGCCTGGCCCTTATAGCCGTAAGCGCCGATGCGCCACTTTCGGAGCAGGACCTTGAGCTTATAGGTGAAACGCGAAAACACAGCCCACAGATAGTTGTCTTATTGACCAAGGCCGACAGGCTCTCCCCTCCGGAGCTTGAGCAGGTGCTGGATTTTGTGCGGAGTAAATTGAAAGACCGGCTCGGCGGGGAAACACCTGTTTTCCCTTTTTCTATAAAAGAAGAATTCTCAGGCCTGCGCGAAGATTTCATCCGCTGGGTACTGGCCCCGTTTTCCGCGGATATAGCGGCCTCGCGGGCAAAGATACTGGACCACAAAATAAACTCTCTTGAACGGCAATGCCGGGACTATCTGCTGGCCGCCAAAGCAGCCGCTACTAAAGCGGCTGCGGAACGGAAGGAATTAAAAGAGCTTGCACAGGAACAGCAGGCGCGCTTTGAGACGCTTAAAAAAGATTTCAAGGCCATATACTCCCGTGTTGCCGGGGCCGCCAGGCAGGAAATAGAGCAGGCCATACTCGCGCACAGGCCCGCGCTTGGAAAAGAACTTAATGCCGTGGTAATGGGAAAACTCGCCGGGCCTTTGAACCTGCTGGAAATGGCCCGGGCCTACGACGCGCAGCTTGAAACGTTCTTTTCGGAAAAGACCGCCGTTATTTTTGCGGCGGAAAAGCCCCGGCTGGAAAAAATAAGCAAAGAGTCTGCCGGGGCTTTCGCCTCGATGGCGGATGATTTTACAGCCCGGCTCTCGCTGGAAGCCGAAAAGGTGCTGGGGGTCAGGCTTCCGCGCGGCAGGTTCGAACCTGAATCCGAAAAGCTTCCCCGGCCGGACGTTAAAGTGTCGCCGGCTTTTGACAGCCACCTGGAACTGCTCTGGTTTTTAATCCCCACTTGGCTTTTTAAAAACCTCTTCCTCAGGCATTTCCTCGGGCAGCTCCCTTTTGAAACAGAGAAGAATCTTACCCGCCTGGCCATGCATCTGGCAGAAAGTCTGAACGCAAAGACCGAGAAGACAATGAATGCCGCCCTTGAATACGCTAAAACCGCACAAGATACCGTGGAGAGCGCGCTTTCGGCCAGCCCGGAAGATCTTAAAGAAATAGAAGCCGCTCTGAAAACCATTTCATTGGAAAATTAAAATAAGCGGTTAAAACCTGGCGGAAGCCGTCAGCCCGGAGTAGCCAGGCTGGTAAACAGGCAGTATCAGTAAGGCGTTTTTTCCAGGGGGGCAATACGGCGCGAAACGGACCACGGCACGGCCGGTGACCGTTCCCAGGAAAGCGCTGATAAGCACATCGCTCGGCCAATGATTATTTGAATAAAGCCGCTGCAGTGCCACGGCGGAAGCCGCGCCGTAGGCGATACCGCCGACCCAGAGCGAATCATAACGCGCGGCAAAGACCGATGCTACTGAAAAAGCGCTGGTGGTGTGGCCGGAAGGGAAAGAGGCGTGTGCAGCGCTGAAATTGAGCGGACTGAAAGTATGCTTATTGCCGTGATAGGGGCGGGCGCGGCCTAGAGAATACTTAAACACCGTGCCTATTGCATTGGCGGCCAGAAATGATTCCATCCCCATAAAGGCCGTGTCTTTAAGCTTGTCGTCCCTGAAAACATACCCGGCGCCGGCCACCCCGCCCAGAAAAGCTAACTCGTAAGCGCCGTTGCCTGTTTTTTCCGCGGTCCTGGAGATGTTGTCCAGTGTGCGCGACTTGTTCTTCTGGATGATATCGAGCAACTGGCGGTCATTGGCATAAAGAAAAACGCCGGCGCCTACCAGCCCGCCAACAAGGTAGATGTTGGCCCGCTCTTTAAGGCACATTGGCGCCCTTCGCACATGGCCGAGATCCTTAATGGCGTTGGTAACCGGGTCGCCTTCGTAAGAAAAAGAAAGCGAAGGCAGACAGAGCAATAAAACCAGGATGAGAGACCGCCGGGAAGTAGTTTTCATGCCGTATTTTTTGAGTAGTCTTTATTTTAGCAGGAACTTTTTCATCTGTTCCACGTCTTTGAGATAAGCCGGACTTTGCAGTAGCCGGGTGTGGAAGTCATCCCCGAAAACTTTACCGGCCGCTATGTCCGTGGGGTAATGCACGCCGCCCACCACGCGGTCGGCCGCCACCTCGTCGGCCCTTTTTACAAACTCTTCCCTGCGCTCCGGCGCTATATCGCCAAGCACATCCACGAATATCCTGGAATAGGACGCATGGCCGCTCGGATATGAATAACTTTTGCTTTTCTTTATGCAGGGTTGCACTTCGGCGTACCCCTTGAACGGCCTTAATCGCGCATAGCGGTTCTTCATATTGTAAATGGCTTCACCCGCGTCATAATCCAGACGCTTAAGAAAATTCTTTACTTCCGGAGGCAGCGGCGAAGGGAAGAGCTGTTTGTCGCCCCAGAAGAAATCATAATCCGCGTCGGCGGTAGCTTGGGACCTGGAGCAATCGGCGGCAGTCCGCTTTTGCTGCCAATCCAGCACCGCGGCGAGGTCGGCTTTCTGCGCTTCGGAGCCTGGCGCGGGCGGCGGCTGGAAGGCCGAGGTCTTAAAGACTTCGGCATTCACATAGGTAGGCGAGCCGACCACATGGTGCGCTATTCGTGCCGCTGGTGAAACAAGGCGGCCGCCGCAGGCGCCTAAAGAAAGCGCCAGCGCCAGGGCGATAAAGTATTTATTCTTCAACTTCATAAAACAGGATTCTCCTTTGGTATTATACGGATAACAAGTTGCGACCTTGGCCGGAATTTATTTTTATCCAGGGCCGGAATAATAAAATATATTAATCCAGCCTTTTTATCCTGCCGCGCTCGGGCGCTTTTGCAACGGGCGAGGCGGCCAGGTACTGCGCCATGGCGTCGCGGACGTTGACCAGCGTGTCTTTTACATCTTTCCCCTTGGAAAACTCACGCCCGCCGCTGCCGCCGAAGGCCAGGTAGTTGTTGGTGGCCACAAAGAACTTTTCCTCCGGCTTTATTTCCCTGCCGTCTTTCTTAAGCCGTACATCTGTAACTTTCCCGTCCGGGCCTTTTTTGAATTCAACCGTAAAGCCGGATATCTGCATGGCGCTCCTGCTGCCGTCGTGCAGGTTATATGTCATTAAGCTCTTTATCTGCGCGCCGGTCATCTTTAGCGTCACAATTGTATTGTCGAACGGCATCACCTGGTAGAGGTCGCGGAGCTTTATGTCGCCGCGTTTTATCTCCGCCCTGATGCCCGCCGTGTTCTGGAAAGCCATTTCGGCGCCGGCTTGCGCGCGGGTGGCGTCGCACAACCAGTTGCCTATATCCGAATCCAGCCCGTCCGCGCCGAAGCCCAGGTCCGTGTCCGCGCGGCCTATTACCTTGCCCATTTCCCGCTCTACCGCCCCGCTGTAGCCGGCTATAGTTTTAAGGACCAGCGGGTCTTCGCCGGTTTCATCCGTCCAGAGCGGCAGCAACGCCACTTTAATGTCCGATAGTTTTCCGGTTTTGTCGTCGAAAGTAAGGTCCGCCTTTGTAACATAAGCGAGCTCTGTGCCGCTTTCCCCCAGCCAGACGCCTGACTCTTTGTCGTAATAACCCTTAAGCAGGCCGGTGTGGTTATGCGCTCCGAAAACAAGGTTTATCCCTTTGGCGGCCCTGGCAACGGCAAGGGTGCTGTGCGGCGCGGCTTTAAGGGTCCAGGTGGAAACATCCACCGTTTTCAGGGCCAGGTCATCGCTTATGCCGACATGCGCCAGCACCACTATAACGTCGGGCTTCTGCTTTTCTATTTCGCCCACCCATTTGGCGGTTTCCGCCGCCTCGTCGCGGAAGTCCAGGTGTTTGACGTTGGACGGTAAAGTGGAGGTGGCGGTATGCTTGCCGGCTATGCCGAGCACGGCTATTTTTTCGCCGCCTTTCTCTATGATCACATACGGCTTAAGGTAAGCGACCGGCTTCACATCGGCTTTATAATAGACGTTAGCGCCCAAAAAGGGGAAAGCCGCGCTTGAAATAAGCACCTTAAAGTTGCCTTCGCTATAGTCATAATCATGGTTGCCCACTACAGCGGCGCCGTAGCCGAGCTGGTTCATCAGAGTAACGCTCGCCATGCCCTTGGTGAGTGCGCCTTCCGGTGTGCCCTGGAACAGATCGCCGCCGTCGAGCAGTATATACGGGTTCTTCTCTTTTTTCAGCAGCGCGGCCAGCGCGGAGAAGCCGCCTATTGTGCGGGCGGGATTCTCTTTGTTCCACCTAGCGGGCCGGGCCGAATACCAGCCGTGCACGTCCGTGGTATGGTAGATGGTTATTGTTCTGGCCGAAACCTGAACTGCAAGAGAGTAGAACAGAATCGCCAGTATAATTGATATTTTTTTCATATTCCTCCAGCTATATTCTAAAGAACCCTTAAAAATTAAAGCGGGCAAATCCCCGCCGTTTACAGCGCCAGAATGACCGCTCCGGTAACTATAAGCGCCCCGCCGGCGCACTGCTGCCAGGTTAAGCGCTCGTGTAATACTACTACGGCTAAAATTATGGCGAACACTACGCTCAGCTTATCAACCGGCGCTACGCGCGAGGCTTCACCCAGTTGAAGCGCGCGGAAGTAGCACAACCACGAAAGCCCGGTGGCCAGACCGGAAAGTATCAGGAAGATCCAGGTGCGCCGGGTAAACATCTGCAGCGGCGCTATGCCCGAAGTCGCAAAAGCGATACCCCAGGTGAAAACCAGCACTACCGTAGTGCGGACTGCGGTCGCGAGATTTGAATTAACCCCGGAAATACCCAGTTTGGCCAGGATGGCCGTTATCCCGGCAAAGAAGGCGGACAATAAAGCCCAGAAAAGCCAGCTAGAGGTTTGTGTGCCCATAAAAATATAAGACTCCCGGAGCAAATCAGAGCATGTCCTCGTCTTCCAGCGGGGCGAACCACTTCTGGGCTATGAAGGTGGGGATTACAGCGCTGGCTATCAGCACGCCGGTAAGAACGGAATATTGGGTCTGGTTAAGGTATCCGGCTTTCAAGCCGAACATGACCGCCATCACTCCGAAAGTGAGGCCGGTGGACATTAGCAGCGTGGAATACATGCCGCCTTCCGGGAAATACTTCCTCATTAAAAAATAAACTCCGGCGAACTTGGATACCTGTTTAACCGCGAAAATAGCCAGGAAAAGCCCAACCGAAGCCCAAAGCGCCGGCAACGAAACCTTCAGGCCGGCCACTATAAAAAAGAACGGCGTTATAAAAGCATAGGCGACAGTGCGCAGGCGGTTCTTTATATCCGCGGTACGACGCTGAATTTTAAAGTGTTTGCTCATTACCAGCCCGAAGATGAACGCCGGCAGTATAGCCTGGCTCGCACCCAGTTCCGATAAATAGACGAAAGCCAGCAGCACGAAGAAAATATATTTTATTTCTGGTTCGATGACTTTTCCGGCTAGCAGCGGGTTGCGGATTATTCCCATTGAGAAGCGCCCCGCGAAGATGAGGAAAACCGCGGAAGTTGAAAGAAACAGCAGGGTGTAAAGGGTGGGTTTCAGAAAAACAAAGCTCAACGCGAGGGCTGTAAGCATATTGGTGAGAAAAGTACACACCATTAATAGTTTACCGGTCTTCTTCTTTGCAAGGCCGGTTTCTACCAGTACGGAATATACCACGGCGAGCGATGTTTCGGAAAGAGCTATGCCGGTCACAAGAGCGGCCGGGGCACTCCACCCCGCGAGGAACCGGCAGAAAAGAAAACCGCCGGCCAGCGGCGCAAGGAAAGAGAATATGCTTAATATACCTGCCGCCCGGAGATTACTCTTAAGCAATTTAATATCCACCTCGCTGCCCGCCAGGAAAGTCAGCACGATGCCGCCGAAACCGGCGATATAGACCATCCAGTCAGTGGCGTGTAGCCCAAGGTTGCCGGCGGCAAGGCCGAGCAGCGTTTCGAATATTGCCACAGAGACGCCCAGTCTGAGGCTCAGCAAGCTGGCCGCAAAGATCAAGAACCCGGCTATCACTGGTATCGTCCCCGTATTCATAGTTTTAAAAAAATAACCTCTACCTTTTTGATCTGGTAGAGGTCATCAGTCCTCGCGGACGGTTTCCCCGGCTTCCCGGTGCGGCGGACATCATCGCCGGAGTTTTGGCATTCAAATTATACATATTATTGTCGTTTCAGACTTTGAATTCTGGGAAGGGGCAGCTTTAGTGTCCGCAAGGCCGTTTCTTTAACTTGACGTCTAGGCCCTCGTCGTAGAACGCGGGGTATAATGACACTGGCACGTTGTGGAAACGCTGTCCTGGCGCATTCTTGCGCATATTTAAAAGGCCATTTCGCCAGAAATGGCGATAAACGCGATTTAAAGGCGGTTAGGGGGGGAAGGGGTCGTTTAGGGCGGGAAAGCGCCTCCAGGAGCCGCCGGCGCCGGTTGTATGGGGGCGTTAAACTGGGGAACCGAATGCTTTATAAGCCCACGCAATGCAGAGACCTACCAATATCGCCCATATTCCGACAATTACCGCGCCGGCAATCCAACTCACGGGGTTTCCATTCTGCATGGTTTCCTGTGCACGTGCACGGCACTCGGTCAAAACGGAAGGTGGCACTAACTTGATTGCAAATTTAATTCCTATGGGGATCAGGATAAGATCGTCCAGGTAGCCTATAACCGGGATAAAGTCCGGGATCAAATCAATAGGGCTGAAAGCATATGCAACGATACCGACCATAAGGAGTTTTGCATACCACGGCGTCCTCGGGTCACGAGCTGCCAGATAAAGAGCAAAGGTTTCTGTCTTTAAATGCAGCGCGCGCCGTTTCAATTCGGTGAGAAGTGCCATGCCGCCTACCTGCCTTTACGGCGAACAGCGCGGCGCGTTGGTTTCCTTTTGGCGCTGAGCGTCTGCAGAAGGCCCTTGGCCGGGTTGAAGTCCACGTCCGGGCGGGGCGGTATCCAGATGAGCTGCCCGGTCTTAGGGTGCCGGACATGGCGCCCTGGGCGTGTCTTCCTGGTGAAGGAGCCGAAGTCTTTAAAGTAAACCCACTCGCCTTTCTGCAGGCTGGCCGTCATCCTGGCCAGCATCGAGTCCAGGATCGCGGCCGCGTCGACCTGCGAAAGGAAGAACTCTTTGGCTATCGCTTTGGCGAGCTGGCCTTGCGTCATTTGCGCTTCCGCGTGGGGTTCTCGTGCGCGGAGATCCATTCCATTACGGTCTGTGAGATCTTCCCGAGATCGGTGGGGTTATGTTTGATTACTTCGGCCGCGGTCTGGTCCCAGGAGAGACTGGTCTTCTTCAGGTGTTTATCTATGGCCGCTGCCATGTCGGCTTTCATGACGGTGGTGCGCTTGGCCGCTGTGGCGAGGGCGACGGCTTCTACAATGACGGCCTCGATGACGACATCGAAGTCGTCTATGAACTTCTTGACGGCCGACGCCTGGGAGCGCATTTTCTTGCCGGTGATGTAGTCTTTGACTGTGTTGGTTTTGATGATTCCTGTTTTAATCGGCATGGGTGGTCTCCGGGGTCCACGGCGGGAATTTCTTTCTACCGTTGGGGTGGGTTAGTTTGAAGATGATCAGGTCTTTTATGGCCTGGTTGAGGTTCTTCATTTCGTAGATCTTGAGGGCCGCTTCGTTGCCGCCCAGGACCGGGACCATGACTTCCTTGAGCTTGGCGCTCAGCCGGGCGGTGGAGACGGCTTCGGCTTCGAGGCCGTATAGTTTTACTTTGCCGTTGGGCAGGGTTTCGACCAGGTACTTCTGGTTTTTGTAGTGGCGCAGCTCTACGTCAGCGAGCCATTTCTTGTTCTTGGCCTCCATGTCCGGACCGGCTTTGATCGGATAGCGGGCCAGCATGATTTCTTCGACCGAGAGCATGTCCGGGTTGATGAGGTCGTGGACTTTGGTGTTTTTGATCTTGTAATGGCGGAGGTTGTTTATGAAGGCGTCGCGGATTATCCAGCCGGAGGGATCGTAGTCTACGATGCTGTAGAGGTAGAACGAACGCTTGAGGTTCAGCTTTGAACTGCCGGCCGCGGCCGGGTTGTAGGCCGCCACGGGCGCGTCAGTGTAGCGCAGCTGCACCGGCGAGGGCCCGCCGCCCTTGACCTTTTTCAGATCGTCCACGAAGTATTCCACGTTCATCACGGAGGGCTGGCCGCCCAGGGCGATGGCCGAGACGTTGTATTGCTTATGGATTTCGGAGAGGTATTTGAAGTGGCCGAGTTTTTCGGAGAAGGGAATTATATTGGCGTTCACGCCTATGCGCTTGTTGGTCTCGTTCTCGTCCCGGAAGCCGATGTCTTTGTAGGCCAGGAGCCGGAAGGTCTTGACCATGTTGACGATGTTCTCGGTGAGCTGGTCGTACTGGTCGGTGTCGGCCGAGAGCGAGTCCGCGCGGGCGAGCGTGGGCTTGACGTACATGTACCAGTAGGTGCGGATCAGCTCGTTGAATTCTTTCTCGCCGGCGGCGACGCGCTCTTTCATCTGCCAGACCAGGTTGCGCATAAGCCGGGAGACGTTGACCGGATATTCAGGTTTGGCGCCTTCGGCTTTGAAGGTTTTTATGAGCCAGTCTTTGGGTTGGTCGTGGATAAGCTCGTCGTAGTGGCGGATGCCGGCTTTGCGGAGGCGTTCTCCGAGGGATGAGGTCATAGTGGGTAGTATATAACTAAAAGAGGAGGTTTTATAGTATTAGCGGGCTGTCATAGGAGAATATGCGGTTTCAAGGTGTGTTTTCGGGGTTGGTGTGGGGGATTGGATTGTGCCGGATTATTGGTATGGGATTTGGGGCGTTTTACCGGCTGCTCGGTTAGATTTTTGCCGCGCCGGCGGCTAAACGCCATTTTTGGTTCTCTTAGCTACTCTATTCCTTTGCGTTGCTTGTATTGTTTGTGCCAGGTGCCGGAGTCGGCGGCGTGGGGGCAACA